>Ga0080013_1001604_pt1 | contig 29330 bp, 29 predicted proteins | sample ETNvirenome_6_85_FD_69236 | JGI IMG/M metagenome (GOLD analysis project Ga0080013, IMG submission 69236) | Marine viral communities from the Pacific Ocean - ETNP_6_85 (SPADES assembly) (version 2) | ecosystem: Environmental > Aquatic > Marine > Oceanic | place: Pacific Ocean | collected 2013-06-19 | reverse complement strand
AGATGGGAGTTGTCCTATAAATTCTCCTGTTAAATGTGATGGGTGCAGATAGATGAAGATAGTCTTGCCTAACCTACCACCTAAAGAGGCTAACCCAAATAGTAATTCTCATTACTATGTTAGGTCAAAGGTGCGTAGGGAACAGCAAGAACAAATTATAGGGTACGTGTTGGCTAACGCTGACAGACCTACAGATCCACTCCCCAGAGCACATATAACTATCACATGGAGAGCATCAGATAAGCGAAACAGAGACATAGACAACCTGTTCTCTGCCATGAAAGGTAGTTTGGATGGACTAGTAAATGTAGGGGTCTTGTTGGATGATTCAGCTAAACACGTATCCTATACTTTGAAGTATGAGTGGGGAGATGAAGTGAAAGAAAACCAAACAATTATTCAAATAGATAAGGCAGACAAATGAAACAGAAACCCAGAAACAGGGTAATAATCAGTGCTTCTGAATATAAACGCTTTCTAGTCATGCCTAATATAGCTATGATGCCAGGAGAGGCTGAACAATTTTTCCATGTTACAACGACAATATTGAGTAATAAGAAAGTTCACAGCCCAAAGGAGTAAACAAAATGAAACGCACAATGAAGGCAGTCATAGGGTTAGCAGGACTAGTGCTACTAGCACTCTCGATCTCTAGGATCAGAAGTTACTACGATCTTAAATCATTAATAAAAGAAATACCTTGGGAGAAATGATAAATGTCAGATGACAAAATAAATAGAAGGCACGTTAAATTTTCCAAAAAAGAGATTGGTGATACTGATTTTGATTGGATCATGGGTATTCTTATTTATAACGCTGAGAATCCTGATTTCAACAAGCCTGTTTTTCGAAAAGAATTTGCAAAGGTTCTTAAAGATACGATGGAGCTTGAGAGATCTGACAGAACTATTCAGCGATGGTGCAACAAAGCAACCACAGAAGCTAAAAGAAACACAAGAGCAAATATTGAAAATTGGAAAAAAGACTCAGAGACATTAGCTAAAATAAAATATGAAATCAGCATTACTGAAGGAACAATAATATCATATATGTTTATAGATAAACTTAGAGGAATATTGAGTGACGCAGAAAGGATGAAATGTTACAGCAGATGCGTTTGTGGGGGGCATTAAAAATTCTCAGGCAATACTAAGATACCTAAATCTTATTTTAAACCCCTCTACGTGCCTGTGATTTCCACGAATAGCTAGTTAAACTACTCGTTTTCCAGTACCTTTAATGCGACTCCTCCCAAAAAGCCAAACAATCCTCCCAAAATTCCTGTCAAAACTTCTGTGGCTTCCATCTGCAACCCTACCCATAAACCATATATACTAAAGATAGTTGCACAAATTATTGCTACAAGTATTTGTGGTCTTAGCTTACCCATGTTCATAGTTCTGCCTTCCTATTAATCTTCTATAACTACATACCCATCTGAAGTCCATCTGTACCATATCTTAGTCTCAGGATCTTGCTTAGTCCATTCACCTAGTTCGCCCTTACTACCACCAAAATACTTTCTAGCATGTCCTTCTATAATCATTATATCATTGACACTAAATTCTTTACTGTCTCTTATCAATAACGTACCCAAGATTCTGCCAAACTTACCTTTACCTTCTTTTGAAGTCTTGAGAATGATATTACCTTTGTTTTCTGATATCAGTTCCTTGAGCCTAGCTTTCGATTTAAGACCTAGTTTCTTCTCAACCTTATTCCTAGTCCTAGATTCAGGAGTATCTATCCCCATTAAGCGAATACGTTCTTTGTAAATTATGTTGAAACCTAAGTCCAACTCTGCGTCTACAGTGTCACCATCAACAACTCTAGTTACTTTGATTTTATATTCGTACATTAAAAAGCCTTAAATTTGTAATATTGCCATAGGGCTATGCCAACGCCCAGACTATGGAGGGCTAATGGATTCCTCTACGTTGTCTATGTTATTGAATGTCTTGTAGATCACTGTGTTAGCTATGATGAAGTCTTTAGCTGCGAACCCATCTCCACTGCCTAATTCGTTCAAAGTAATGTCAATAGTTCCTGCCTTGATTCTCTTTAGAACACAAGGACCACCTTTAGTATAAAGATTACTTAACCTAAGAACATCCACCTTACCATTCGTATTGGACGTAGGGGCTGTAATTTTTATTTGGTCATAGTAACCCCCTGATGTCCCCATATTGTCAGCTCTGTTACCACCACCTATACCTCTGTTTCTAGGAGTTCCTGCACTTGGTGCTATCGACTGACCATCACTAGCATTGTAAGTAACATTTAAAGTATGTACTTCTATATCATCAAGAGTTAGCTTTGTACATCTCCATCTATCTACTATGAGATGTCCTACTTCTAACCATGTAGCAACAAACTGATCTGCTGTAGGTAAACCACCTACTATAATTACATTGGTTTCTCCATTTGGTAGTGCAGAGTTAGCATAAGCTGTACCAACAGTTACGTTTTCTATCACTATCTCTCCTACTGGAGTACTACCTAAATCTAATCTTAACGTATTGTTATCGTCTGAGTATTCAGTAGGCACATTTGATGGAGCAGTGTATACTCCTGCATCTCCATTAGAGAAACTTTTTTCAGCTAATATAGTCTCATTAACAATTACACCACCACCTACAGTTGAACCTGCAAACAACAATGTAACAGCCATCTGTGGACTGAAACCTAATGAAAGTAATAATGTGTATGGCATCTTAGCTATCTTGAAAGTAGTTTTCCACTTAGCAGATTCTGATTCTAAGTATTGTACTTTAGCTAAGAATGAATCCCTGAACCTTACAATCGAACGATATGTTGTAACTGGTGACTTAGCTAATGCCCTTGCCCCTGATACTATTCCTCTCCATACCATCTTAAATGGATAGGTAATAACAGAAGCTACTCTCTTAAAGAAAGAAGGCTTCTTTGCTTTAACCATCTTGTTTCGTTTGTCTAACGCATTAGGCTGAAACTTCTTCATTGTCATACTACCTTAATTTATATTAAAATGATTTTCTAAACGCCCAATAAGACTGCAATTCTGCATTATGTTCCTTCTTAGATATTTTACCATTCTTCATATTATTTTCAATTCTGGTAATCATCTTCTTGATATAAGGCATTTGATCCTTATAGCATTGAACGAACGACATATCATCTTTTTCTTTCTGAGAGTGTACTTGAAAGCAAGTGCTTTCAGGATAGTATCTCTTGGTTAATAACTTCTTTACAAAATCCATGTCTGCCTCCTATAGTTAGCTTATACTTCTTTCTGTACACCAGCTGTTTACTAGTGCTGTAACTTCTGAATCTGTCATGTTTTGATTAATAGTAGTAATAGGTGCGTGAGATGTAACAGATGGGTCTACATCGTGCATACAATCACTGCAACTAGGATTACCACTATGCTTCTGTAATGGATAATTAGCATGAATAGACAGAACATATGTAATTAAATCAGATTTACTTGCTATCGTTGTGCCACCACCACTGCCTATTCCTATCAATGTGTTGTCAGCAGGATTCATAAAATGCCCACCATCTGAAATGTAACTAGGTACAGAGCCACTATCTAATGTATATCTTATGATTGCCATTATTTCGTACTCCTATACAAATACTCTTGCCTAACAATATTATCTAACCCTATATGTTTCATCACGTTCTTGTACTCGTTACCAAACACCTCTACTGTTTTATCTAAGAACTCATATAGATGATTGATGTTTGGAACTTGACCTTCCTCTAATAACTTATCACATGACGCAATATACTTAGCAATAACATTCTTAGCAGTTTGTAAATGTACACCATACTGTTCAAGATACTCTGCGTTACCTTGTGTGATGCTACCTGTGAGTACCATGTCTCTATGTGATTGCCTAAAGGCTTGTCGTAAGTGATGGTTAACCTCATCCAACTCTGCAGCTTCTTCATCCCATTCTGCAGGTATATTATTATTCTTTCTAATCTCATCATAGGCTTCTTGTAACACAGCTATATCTTTTAATGCACCATCAATGTGTACCTTAGCTCTCTTAACTTCTGATTCTGCTTCTTCAGCATTAACTAAAGACATCTCGTCAGCTTTCTCTTTCCATTGTCTTATCTTTATTTCAGTCTTGCGTAGTTTGAAGTAAGTAGCTTCCAGAGCATCCCTTTTCTTATTTATCTCCACAACACACTGTCGCAATCTACGATAAGGGGAATCAGTTAACATAGATAAAGTCATTAATTGAATAGTGCTTTGTGTGTTCTTGCGACCTAAAGTATTGATAGCCCTGTCTATCTCAACCATTCGTTCAGATATTTTAGACACCTTGTCAGGAGTCATTGTGGCTAAGCCATTCATAGACTCATGTAACTTTATGATTCCTTTACCTATACCTTCTTCATGTTTTTCCATATTATGTTCCTGATAAAGCTGAGTTCCTAGACAATGCCCCTACAACCAAATCACCAGCTTCTATTATCGCATTCCCTGTAGAAGCTATAGTTATATAATCAATATTATCTTGATGCCCTGTACTTGGATTATATCCACCATACCATTCACCTTTGGTTAGATTACTTGCACCTGACTCTCCTGAACTAGACCTATTAGTACCTAGATCACCAAAGTCTGAAGTGTTTCCTGTGGAAGCAACAGTTACATATTGAATGACATCTATATATGTAGAGCCTCCAGTTCTTCCTCCTCCAAACACACCTCTAGTTTCATTCTCAAGTCCTCCAAGCCCTTGCATCTGCCCTGCTGCTAGGTCACCAAAGTCACTACTATTACCAGTAGTGGCTATTGCGAAATAATCAATATGATCTTGGTAATTGCTCGTAGTATTTCCACCAGCCCTTAAAGCCCTAGTTGAATTACTAATAGAGCCAGTTGGTTCAGTTACACCCCCAGAAGAAATATCCCCAAAGTCTGATGCATCCCCTGTACTTGCGATAGTCACGTAATCAATAACGTCAGACTTAGCAGATGTTGTCCATCCAGCAATAGCAACCCCTCTAGTTCCATTACTAGCACCACAAGGTCCATATCTACCTACTGACAAATCACCAAAGTCAGTTGCATCTTCAATACTTGCAACTGTTATATACTCCATAACATTTGAATACCCAGAGCCACCTGATGTAGTTCCACCAGCGAACACGCCCCTAGTACCATTACTCATAGAAGCAAACTCAACCCTAGTACCACTTAAGTCAGCTTGGTCTGACATAGAAGTTGTGCTTGAAATTGTTTTGTACTCTATAGCATCAGAATAACCACTAGCAGTTTGCCCTCCAGCATGTACACCTCTAGTACCTGTCCATACAGCAGATACAGGATAGTCAATGTTCATTACCTTCTCTATATCATCACCAGCAATATTCATTAACTTCTCAATATCACCAGTAGCGATGTTCATTATCTTTTCTATCTCAGGCATTATGCTACCTCAATGATAGTTAAGTCAGGATTGATAAATGCACTTCGTACTCCAACTGCAACCCCCATAAGCTGAACGAAATCTCCATCATCACTAGGTGCAGTAGTTGTTAATGTACCAGGTGTTTCAGATACATATAGATCAGCACCAACAGTCATATTGCCACCAAACCCTCCATCATCTCTGTAAACTCCATGAGTTAATACTCTAACGGAACTTCCTGCTGATCCCTGTGCTTCAATAGCTATTCCAATAGCAGGGAGTTTAGCTGCATCATTAGCGTCAGCTCTACCAACCCTACCTGTGGTTGTACTTACATATACAGCATCAAACTGAGTTATAGCTTCTGCTGCTAAGAACTCAACTACGACCCCCTGGACTGTATTATCAGTTCCTGGTGTGCCTGCTGCTGATGCAAACTCTATAAATTTGCTATCAGCTATCTCAACACTGTTTTCAATAACAACATCTGATCCAGCAATTCTTAACTGATCAGTACCATTTTCATCATATTCAATAGTGGCATCTTGGTCATCCCCAAACTTAATAGCCTTATCGTCTGCTACAAAAACATCACCCCATCCAAGAGAAGTTGTTCCTATGTCAGCACCACCATTAGCATCTGGAACTAAAGAGGTTTCTGCTGTGAATGTATCTGTTCTTATTCCAGAAGTTCCATTATCTATAGCACCAAAGCCTGATGTTATTGAACCAGAGTCCAAAGCACCAGTAGTTACTATATTGCTATCACCTGCAGCAGGTGCTGCTGATATATCGGATAATACTTCTGAAGCACTTCTACCCTCTACTGCTGTACCATCTATTCGTAAGAAATCATTATCTGCTACCCCTGAAGCAAATTGTGCAACGTCATATTGCGAAATACCTGTAGCTACTTGTAGCTTATTACTAGATATTTCTAACCCACCATTAGTTACTAAGTCCACAGAAAACTCTGTTCCTGAAAGACCAAGACCATCTCCTGCAGTATAAGTAGTATCGCTAGTAGATATATCCGATCCATTAATACTAAATGTTTTACCTGATGCTATATCAATACCACCATCATCTATCGTTACTATATCTGTACCATCTATATCAAATACCATCTTTCCGTGATTTGCAGTGCCTGACGCAGTGGCAGTAGAGAAGTGTACCTCCTCTGCCGTTTTATTAGAAGAACCATTTAGTACTTCTATTTTTAATGCTTCAGTAGCACTTGTACCTATACTGAATGATGTGTCAGCATTGTTAGCATCATGAAATAAAGTAACATCACTAAAAGTCATAGCTAAAGCGTTGGAAACAGTTCCAACAGTTGTTAAACCTGCCAAAGTTGTAACATTAGGCATGGCTGTTATTTCGTCATCAAGATAAGCTGCTAATGTCTGGACTGTAGTTTGAGCCATAGTACCACCATGATTCATAACAATACCATGTCCATCAGAAACAGCAGTAGTTCCTATAGAAGAACCACCATCCATAAGATTCAATTCTGTTGTTGTAGATGTAACCCCATCTAATAGATTCAATTCTTCAGGAGTAGACGAAATAGCTGTTGTACTAGCCACAGCTAATACAGGTAAATAACCACCCTGGTTAGGGAAGTAGACAACATGGTCTGCCGTAGGGTCTACAAAAGCAACAGTAGTTTCATATCCGTCTGCTGTTCCACCTTCAAACGTCAAAGCACTAGCACCTGCTAATGTACCATTTACTGTAATAACATCAGATGCAGCATCACCTAAAGTGACGTTACCATTTAATGTAGTAGCACCAGTAACAGTTAAATCTCCACCAACTGTTGTATTACCTGCTACAGCTACAGTAGAACTTGCTACTGTAGAATTAGGAGTTATTGTTACATGAGTTACATATGTGCCCTGAGAGTTGATGTCATTACCAAATGTCATTACACCACCATCAGCAACATTAACCTTCCACCTATCACCAGCATCTTCACCTTCATCTGCATAGAAATACATAGCAGCTGCTGCACCTTCATTAGCCCTTACAGAGAGAGCCTCTGTATCAAGAGATGATATCTGGGCAGCATCATCGAATTTAAAACGTCTCTTTGAGGCTCCTGAAGCGATCTGGACATCATACTCACCAGCTTCTCCTGACCCTGGGGTATGGCTTATAGACCAGTAGCCAGATGAATTAGTGGTAGTATTAGCTACAGAAGTAGATACTCCATTCTTCTCATACAGGTTAACTGTAGCACCATTAATTGCATCTCCTGCATCATCATATAAAAATCCTGCAAAGCTTAAACCTGGTTTTGCCATTATCTTCCTCCTAGTCGAGAACTGTCTCTAAATTGTAATGCCTCCCTAGTGATGCCCACTGGGTCTTGCTCAAGGTCATCTTCATCAACAAATATCAAAGTTACCCCTTGTCCTGCTAAAGCTTCCCTAGCAAAAATGTCTCTTGCCGAAGTTGCAGCACCTAACTCATAGTGATAATAAATACCCTGTACATTCACTGCAAGCCCTGGAGGATTGTTGAAAACAAAGTCAATAATCCACCCACCTTTATCTAGTCTACCACCAAGTAACGGAGATTGATACACAAAATCATCACCTGGTTGATACCCTAACTGTATTAAGCTGGCATAAAACATCCACTCAGGCCTGCTGCCTTCCCACCCTGGTGGTGGTTGCAATATGTCGGCTTTAGTGACCATTAGCCATCCAGTATTACCGACCAACAAACTTTGTCATTATTGGCAGCTGCGTCTACATAGAACGTACTAAAAGGTACTGTTCCACCTTGTTCACCAAAACTTATCTCTATCTCGTTGCCAGCAGATAGCTCATACCCATTACTAGCCGTAACGTCACTAACACCTAAATAAACTTTATTGGAATTCCCAGCTAATGCTTTTACCTTTATCCAACGTACCTTATTGGTAGTATTAGAAATCTGTACCTCTGTACCTGCTGTAGAAACATTTGTAGTACCTGCATCATATATCATGGTTCCACCAACGTAATCCTTGAACTTCCTCGCTCATCGTACCCTGTGTACTCTACACCTGTAGCAGATGTAACATCTACATAATAGTTACGAGTACCACCACTATCATCCCTGAATGTAAATTCATTTAATGAGTTAGATTCTATAGCAGAAACTAACGCAGCCCTTAACTGCTTAGGGCTTTTCCCCTTATAAGTCCTATTTAAATTAACCTCTACACTATGCCCATACTTAGCGTCTAGTTTCTTCCTGTATTCAAGAGACATAGAAACCACATCAGGAGTCTTCTTCTTCATCGCAGAAGTTTCCGTGCTAGCAGTCTCCCTGGACAATGTTAGCTTAAATTTAATTGACCTAAATGTAACCCCATTTGGAGTAGTAGAATTTGGCAATAAATATGTATAAGTTCCCCCTGTTGCATCAGTTACCCCAGTATTAGTGGACAAACTGCTAGTAGTTATTGTCGTTAACGCAGTATATGTTGTCGAATAATCTGTTGCATAAGATACAGCTACAGTTTCGTTAGCAGAAATATCCTGACATTCTACTTTCAGTTTTAATGCTAACTTATCTACATCAGACTGCTGTGCATCAAACCAAGGTGTTTCATGAAATGCAGTCTGCTCATACTCATAATCCGTGCCATCTTGCAAAGTCAACTGAGCAGGATTGGTCACATCATAAGGCACTAATTGATTGAATATTTTCCCATCAAACCCCCACCACAATCTGTAATCTCCTTTACCTGCATTTGTAACCAACATCTTATCAATAGGCTTACCTATCGAACCAGCCCCAGCAACCCACTTAGTCTCCCACCCTGTGTCATTCCAGGCCACTATAGAAGATTGACCAGTACTTGGCCCCATAGTTGCACTTCTGCTTAGAGCAGAAGTTGCACCACCTTCCCAACGAACATCTGTAGTTGCCTGAGCACCAGGTGACGTAGTTGCATCTATCGCAGCTAACAATTCGGTGTGTGTACCTATTAGCTTTTTTACAGTACCCCTATATGTAGAGGGAATGCCATCATCTCTGTCTGGCCCCATAACTGTTACAACAGCATTGTTATTACCATTAATATATTTATAAATACCCAGTCCACTGGGATTGTAGATAGCATCTCTCCACCTAACACTTCCAGTTCCATTAAACTGATGAAATGGTAACTGAAATTGTGTCTCTACAAATCTAGCATTAGCAACGTCATGTGCATATAATCCTTCTTTAGTAGCAGCATACAAGATTTGTTCTCCATTAGCATCTCTACCTACAAACAAATCAGTCACATATCCACTCTGTACTGGTAACACAGCATCGTCATACTGATCAGCCGTAGTACCACCTATAACAAGGGAGTACCATAATTGACCTGCCTCAGTTATACCCCATAATCTGTCATCCCAAAAAGACACAAACTTTGCAGCTTTATAACCATCAGGGTCAACTTTCTTATCAACAACAGTAGTAGCATCAGCGAAATAACTATAACCAGTACTATTATGAGCAACCACTATATAATCAGTGCCAGCCATGCGAACAGTAATAGAGTCCGTAGGTTTACCAGGAAAACTATAAGCACTACCACCACTGGTAACCCTAACCCACCTGTCATCACCTTTTGTGTAATAATAAGGAGCACCTGTCCAACCAGCATACAAAGTTTCACCTAAGTCTTGAATAAAAGAGATATCACCCAAAATAGGATTGCCACTAGAATCTAAAGTAACAGTTCCACTACCCTGTGCTGTAGCAGTAGACTTAGAAGGCAATACCAAATGATGCCTATGCCTCAAATTACAAGTAGAATACCATGCCCTATCAGCATCAGAAGCCCCTTGCATCCTCTCTACACCAATACCACCTCTCCAGTCACTCCATGCAATAACAGAGCTTCTTAAACCAGAGTCTTTAGTAGTATCTCCTATAACAACCTTAGACGGATAGATAGAAGCTAATACACTTTGAACTGGTCTTGCTAGTGGATAATACGTTCCACCAAGATATATTTCATTATTAGATACAACCTTGCTTGCCATTAACTAACAGTCCTTGCATTTACTAAAGTAGGAAACCTTCTCTTAGCTTGTTCTGATAGACCAAACTCAAAAGATGCCTGTTGCCTTAATGCATCAGGATCAGTAGCTGGACCACCAGAAGCTGCCAACAGAGCCAATGATGTAGCCCTGGAAATAATATAAGAATCATCTATTTCGGTAGTATCAGTATCAGATGTCAATAAAACAGGTTTGTCTCCACCTGACAGCTTTAACAACGAATAATTAGTCTCAAACTTACCTGATTCTTTAAAAACCAAGTCTCTAGACTCTTTGTCTATAGTCCATAAATGCTTTGGCAACTTCTCCCATACAGCAGTATCATTTTGTACCACCTTAATATCATCTAGCCATACAGTACATGCCCCTATATCAGAATCATATTCTAACCCTACTGAAATAATAGCTGTGTCAAGTTCTGGGTTAGCCAATTTAAGCCTTACAAATGTCCATGCGTCTTCTGTTAAGGCAGGAACACTTAATTCCTCTAAAGGAGAGGCACAACTAGCTGTGTCATCTAGTAATATCTTTAAATTACCAGCAGATGTTGATACTGTGCTTTTAATCCAACACTCCAGATAATCATATTTACTGATATCTTTACTTGATATAGAATCGCTTACGAGTTGACCAGCACCAGCAGAAGAAGAAATGATCAATTTATTACTTGCAGTTCCTCGTTTTTTATCTTCAGTGTCTGCCATTGGAAACACTAAAACACTGGCATTATCTAAATGAGAGGAAGCACCTGCTGACGATATCCCCCTAACAACAGTTAAAGTATTAGAACTTATACTGCTAATAGTCATGTACTCAGCACCAATCTTAATCTGCTGGTTTGCCCTTAGTGTACTAGCAGAATCTACATCAAATGATGTCGCAGTCAAGCTGGTAATAGCACCATCTAAATTAGTGCCAACTAAAGTAGACTGCTCATCAAAGTCAGTCTTGCAACTATGTAACTCCGTGAAACTAACAGAACTACGATAATAAATATTGTTTAACATTGAAACATTAGAAGGCATAACAAATCTCATGCTAGACCCATCAGTATGAATCGCTGAATGAGATGCCCTGCTAGCAGAAGTAGACATGTCTGGAATCTCTATACGATCATACACCAACCCTGTAGCCTCCATAATAGCCTGGTTAATAAAATCATGTATCATTTCAGGCCGATATGGTTCATCCCATATCTCATATGTATCAGGGCTAGGACTTGCTACAGTAGCAAAAGAGATAGCCTCTTGCCAAGTCAATCTGTAAGCAGAAGCCTCAAAGTCCTTAATGATCCTTGTCTCAGGACTGTCAGAGTTACTAGTATCAAAAACTGTAATACGTTTACCATTATAGTTATCATCCCCACCAACGAGTGACAGTGAAACCAAAGTAGTAGTAGAACCTGCATCATATGCAGTTCCTGTTTCAAGAGCACCTAGTCTATACCCTATAGATTGCCTAAGTTGTTTCCTTGTCCTTGCTTGTATCGGCATTTTTAGACTCCTCTTTAGAAGCCTGTAATTCTATTACAGTTCTTTTTAAGGTTGTTAACTGAAGCCTCAAATTAGAGTTCTCAAAAATAACTCGTCTGAGCTCATCAGCAATATCTTCTTGTGTAATATTAATTTCGGTATTGTTTGCGACCATTACGTACTCCAATATATTCTGTTACTCGTACTTTCATCACGTTTAGCACGATATTTTCTAAATTCTTCTACTGCCTTACCTATTTCTTTTTTCTGTTCAGGTGTAGGTTTCTTTTTAATGTCAAGACCTCTACATTCCTTAATAAAATTCTCCAATGCTTGAGCTGCCATATCTTCTACATGAGCTATGGAAACATCAGAGTCAGCAGGGATTTTTACTAATTGCCTTCTGTCTGTAACAGGGTCATGAAATTGAAACTCATGTATTGTTATGGACACCCCAGAATAACTAGGCTGAGTCTCCCCAACATAAGTTGATCCTTTAGGTGTCCATAATTCAACCATTATTCAGTATCCCTTAACAGTTACGGAGCAATATTTAAGTCAATTAACGCATAGTCTGTAGCGACTGATGCTATTAACATCTGGTGACCAATTACTGCTTCGTTTTCACCTGACCCATCTCTGTCTAAGTCTTCGAATCCACCTGGTGTTGATGCACCACCAACCCTCACAGGTTCCCCTACCACACCTGCTGCATTACAAAGAACTGCTGCAGGGCCCCATGTTTGCAACCAGCCATAGTACTCAGCAGTTAAAGCTCTAGGAGCTACTCCTACTGCTATATTACTAACAGTTGTGGGCGAAATGATAACATTACTATATGGATTTACTGATAATCCAACTATTGTGTCACCATTAGTGACAGCAGTTACAGTACCATCTTCTTCATCAAGAGTAATGACACAAGTGCCACCAGAATCCCCTGCTGCATTAGACTTAATCTTGTAAACTGAACCTTGACCAGTACCATCATTAATATAGAGATAACCATCTTTATATTGATTTGCAGTAGCAGCCGTTCCTCCAAGAGTTACTGTTAATGATGTGACCCCTGAAGCTGCTGTAGCTATAGCTAAGTCCATGTCATGGTTGGCAACGCCAGCAGGAGCCTGTACTATTGCACCTGCTGCAATATTAGAGCCACCTACCTCGCAATACCTAAATACCCTTCCATCATCAAAGGACATTCTAGTACCTAGTTTATGTTTTTGTTCAGATGTCTGAACTTTCTCCCATCCGTATTTTCCATAAATTGTATTTGGAAATGCCATTTTAAACCTCCTTTTAAGGTTATTTAATTTTTACTGGTTTCTTATATACCCAGTGATCTCCGTTGTTTAGTTAAGAGTTCTGGAAGCCACGTAGATCGTTACAGCCTCCAGAACCCTATTAAGCTATTACTTTACGGATGAGTCTTCGACTTATGTGCTTTTAGCTTTGAAATAAGACCAGGTTTAGCCTTAGCTTCAACAACAACACCACATATGCCACAAGATTCCTGAAAAACCTCTGGCTTTTCGTTATCCTTTTCAAAAGTCTCACCACACCATTGACAGCTACATTCAGAACCAGGCTTCCAAGGGAATAGTCCAATCTTAGCTTTCTTAAGTACATAGTCTGGATTACCAGGAACTTGTTTCACTGTACTTCCAATACCTTCTACAATATCACCTTCTGTATTATATGAAGCCTTATGTCTGTATAGTGTAGTCTTAGGTTGCCAATCATCTATATAATTCATAGTAAAGCCACTATTAGCCAATTCTATTCTTTGTGCATTTCGTTCTGTTATACCTGCCATTTTATGCTCCTATTATGAAGTTGCTAAGTCACCAATTTCAAACACTACTGATGCTCCTCTGGAGTCATCTAACTCGAAAACGCCATAATCACTTACCATGACTACTTCAGTTGCACGAAGTGACGCATCTCTTTGACGTTCAGTTCTAGTTTCAACACTAGTAAGTGCAGCCATAGCTGTTTTGTCAGCTATAACACCATAACCTGAAGCATCACCTAGAGATGTAGCGACTTCAATATTACCATCTTCAAAAATAGGTACGCCATTAATTGGTCGTAACCCACTATAGAAGTTAGATAGCAAGTCTGCACTCCATCCACTTGTGATTTCTGCATTGTTACCAGCAGTCGTAGCTGCTTCTTTTGAAAGAGCAGCTACAGCATTTGGATGATGAAGTATATACAACTGTGATCCAAACTTGTTAGCTTTAGCATTAGATATGATAGCATGTGTATTTGCAGCAGTCATGCTTCTTCCGTCTGCACCTAAAGCAGTACCACCATTAAGATTTGGATACAAAGCTATTACGTCTGTATCTTTCTTTCTAGCCATACCATCACCAAGCTGTCTACCGATCATTGAGAAAACATTGTCGGCTGCTTGTCGTACTAACTTGTCAGTTAATATAACTTTAGCTCCAACTTCTGATGCTGTTAAGTCAACAGTAGTCATACCAATTTCTTCTTCGTCAATGATGTCTTGTCCGTCAACTAAGTCAGACATTGACATTTGTCCTACTTTAGGAACTGTTACCTGCTTTGCACCTTTAGGCAAACTAAATTGTTCTATAAGGGCTAAAGCTGGTGCGTTATGCTCTTCTGTGTATCGAGCAGAACTAATTATTATTTTCTGGGCATTCTCTAAATTCCCAGTTGTGGCTGTCTGTGCCATAATTTACCTCACTTGTTATTATTTAAATTGTTTTTATCAACCTAAACCAGCAGCCCTTCGTGCTGCTGCCGATGCTTGCTCGGAACGATCTCCTTGATTGTACCTCTCAAGCCACCTATCCTGGTCATTAGAAGCAGCAGGAGTACTTTGATTATCATCAAAACTCTGCGAAGGAACTAGCTTTGCCCTCAGCTCTGCTATTTCTGCATCCTTGTCTCTGTCAGACTTGATGCGTTTCGCAGCTTCTTCCATGCTCTCAGGAGTGGTGTGTTTACGCAACTCAGATAAGTCTGCTAATTGCAGACTATATGTTTTAGCAAAATGTTCTGCTGCATTGGCTTGACCTTGTAAAAATCTTTCCCTTTGCAGCCCTTCTTGCTGAATTTTTGATATGTTACTCTGGGTAGCAGCCCAATCTTCAGCTAATTGAGTAGCCTGTTCTGGCAAATAGCCAGCACCCTCTAATTGAGTACGATAAGATTCCTTTTGTTGACTCAACTCTGCCTGCTGTTGCTGTGCTCTATATTGAATATTCTGTTGTTCAATTTCCTGTATTCGCTTCTCCAAATCATCAACTGGAGGTTGTGCTACAGGAGTCTCAGCAGCAGGGGGAGGTGGCTCAACAGAAGGCTGTTCAGTACCTTCTGATGTAGAAGCAGTGTCTGGCTCGGTAGATGGCGATGCATCTGCCTCAGACACACTATTACTACCATCAGGTGGTGTATCCACATCATTAAACTGATCAGTGACATCCACAGTAGTATTAACAGGACTTTCTATAGGTTGTTGTTCTGGTTGTTCTGCCTTATTTACCATTATTTACCTCTACTTTTATAATTTGCTATTACCATTATACAATAAATTTATTCATACATCTTAGAATAATAAGCCCTACCTTCTCTAGTTATAGGACTTCTATAATAATCCTCACCATGCCAAAAAATCAACGTAGTTTCAAGAATAGCCTTGCCATCATTAGCTAAAGCATCCTGTATAATCATGTTTCTCCTCATAACATTACGCCTATTAACCATAGTTTTGATGTAACGATTAGTCTCCCTGAGTCTAGACTTAGTTATACTATCTGCATTCAAATACTCATCCCACATAGACTGGAATCGTTCAGCACCTTGTTGTAACCCAGGATATAACTCCATAACATCTCTGCCAACATTCCAATAAGTAGACATTAATCTCCTTGCCTGATAATAACTCTTAACAGTGTCGGAATCATTAGCCTCTCTTCGTCTAATGAAGTTAGCATAAACCTCATCACCCTTTGCCTCAGAAGAAACCCTAAGAGCATCAACATACTCATCTAAAGCCGAGAAATACCTATTCCATTCAACATTAGTAGGATCATCACTAGGTGGCTCGATAGCATAATAACCAGCTAGAGCAACATCAGCAGCATCTCGCATGTCAGCAATATTACCAGCTATTGTATTTATAGACTGATAATAAGCCTCTCTAGCCTCTTTAGGCTGTGCATAAATAGAACCTGGATATTCCTCTGAAAGGCGATCAATATCATACCTGTAAAGAGCCCAGTTAGCAGAACGACTTTCTATCCATTCTTTAGGAGTCATTCCATTACCCCTACCCTTAGACAAGAATAAAGATAACTGATCATCATCTTTGTCCTGTTTGAATTTAATAGCCTGCCTGTCCTTAGCAGCCTGCTTGCCTGCCTTATAGGTAGCATCCTGATCTATATCAGGAAAAGCCTTTTGAGTCTCAGACCTAGCCAATTCCCTTAAACCACCACCTCTTTGTGGATAATAAGATCGTTTTAAAGCATCATAAATAGGAGTGGTTGATTCAGCTTCTTTCATTTCCTTCCGAAATTCAGCATAATCCTCTTCTGACAAAGAAGCTATGAACTCCTTACGTTCAGTTGGAGTCATAGTATCCCTGAATTCAGCAACATTCTGCTGCATGGCCCTAGGTTCAATGCCTCTTAACGACCTAAAAACATCTATAACATGATCTGACGCATTTAAAGACTCTCTACCAATAGTTCCAAATATGTTCTCATATAAATGCTCTAACCTCTGAGGACTAGTAACCAATTCTTCAAAAAACTCAGGTACTGGTAACCCATCAGGCAATACATCATCAATAGCACCAGCTAAGTTCCTAGCCGTTTTAGATGTATACTTGCTATACTGATCTTCTGGAGGTAACTCCTGTAAATCAGGATCAACTATATCTCTGTCGAAATAACGATCTCGACCACTAAGCTCTTCCCAAGCTACATTAACTGCCTCTGGTAAAGGAATTATATTTTCTATATCTAAAGGACTTGTACTTTTACCTAACTCCTTAAAAAACTTCGCTTTATCCATAGGTACATCTTCATCAGTAGCCTCATCAATATACGTAGCAGTCTGAAATAACATATTCCATTCACGTAACTTGTGAGGTGCAACAATATAATTAAGCTTCGGTCTTCCTGTAGCAGGGTCTATAATAACATCCCCATTCTCATCTTTATCAGGAGGCAACATAAATATCAAGGAATTATATCGGATATAAGAAGGTATGTCGTAATACAATGGGGTTCCATTAAACTCAAATTGCTTGTTCCATTGATTCTGTATCAACATGTATGTACTCAATGCAGCCCCCATACGTAACGCTGCAGCTTTAGGTCCTCCAGACACATCATCGAACACCCTACCAGTAACCCCAGTAGAACGCTTACCCAATGCACCTAAACTCAAGATTCTAGTAGCTTCATTTATATAATGATCCATCTGTTCAGTAGGGCTCCCCCATTCAAATACATCTTCTCCTCCTTTTCTCCCTGGCTTTCCCATTGCTCCCCTAACCCTTGGTTTGATTACTGGAAATAAATTAACCCCTAATGATCTAAACGGCATTTTTACAGCCTCCATAGATGCATTTAAAAACAAAAAGTATTCATTCCACTTTCGTATTTGCTCTCCACCCCTAGCAAAGTCCAGTGATGCTTCTATTCCATTAGACGCAGCCCTTTGAAACTCCACAGACTGTGCAAAGCCCTTAGAATTAGTATCTATTATCGATGTATCCACCCTTCTGCCATCAACGTCATATACCCTTCTCCAACCTTCTCTCATTTCTCTGTTAAAATCACCTAAGGAAAGTTCATTAAATAATCTGTCATATTCTTTCTTTCCTATTTGTTTAATCAATGACTTCTTAGCAACAGCCAATCTAGGTGCTTGTTCTATAGCAGAACCAAAAGCAGGGGCAACATTTCTTACCTTGTCCCATACGCTTTTGTTTAATATTCCAGCTATATCATTCAGCTTCATAGCATCCTCAATTAGCACTGCACCTGTTTGCTTCTTCGCAGCTAATTGTTCCTGTATCCGTTTTATCTGCCTGTTCTGGTAGAAATTTCCACCCAATCCAGCAGACTCCTGCATTGAAGTAGCCAACCTATCCTCAATATTGAACGCAGCTTTAGTAACACTTTTAATAATAGCTGCCCCTGATTTATGGATGCCTACGCCTGCTCTGAGTTGAATCGTAAGGGAGTCAATTATTCCATTCTTTACAGCAAACACAGGGTTTTGTGAAGTATACACAGACCTAAAGAATCCATTAGCAGCTTTAAGTATATGCTGGGCCTCCCATTCCGACCTTAACGCCATTCCACCAGGACCATTCAAACTATCCCATAATACTTTAGGGATAGCCTTTCCTTTCGCATCACCAAAAACGACAATCCTGCCATCTTTAGAATAGGAGAGATATCCAGACTTCATCTTTTCATCATATAAAGGCTTGGCAACCTCTTTACCTTTAGCCGTCTTATATATAGAACGAACTTGCTTCCCTGTAACTGGGTCTATCTTAAAAAATTGATCCGTCACTTCCTTTAGGTTTAACTCTTCAGGAATCCCAGAATTTATGAACTGTCTCATTATTTTGTTTTTACCTATATTCAATTGATTCTTTATCAACTCCTGCCCAAGCACCTCGTCTATTGGAGGTAACGCTTTTCTCTGAGAACTATGTTGTGACAAGTTATATATTTCCCTGTCCAATAGACTCAGATTACCCTTTCTTCCTGCATAATTCTTTATAGCTACATATTCCTCACTAAGCCTGTTATCTAATACCTTAGTAGGGCTATAAAACTTCCATTTCCTGAAGTTCTCATAATCAGCAGGACTGATTATACCCTCCCTCAATAACCCAACCCTTTCCTCAGCATACATCTTGGATGTCCTCAACATGCCCTTCCTCGCAGCATCTATCTGGGCCTGAGAATACAAATCGCCAGTAACATCATTAGTTTGTTGTAGCCACCAATTGTTATCGTCCCAATTTCGTAGCATATCAATATCAGCATCGAGCTGACTTTGCCCCTTTGCCTTGATCCCTATATGTTTGTAAGCATTATCATCCGTATGCTTTAAACCTGTTTTCTTATCAAAATATTGAGGTACGGAGAAATTCTTTGCTAAGTTTTCCCCTTCAGCCGTAGCGATTTTTTTTGCATTACCATAATGTCTCAACCAAACTTTAGCAAAAAGTCTTTTCTCTATATCTGATGTAGCAATACCAACCTGAAGCAACGGCTGTATCTCTGATACGTGAAAATTAATCCATCTATCCCCACCACGAGCAGAAGCAGACCCTGTCACCCTAGGAATCAAGTCTCCCAAAGAGACTATCTTCTTTGCTAAATACTGGCTTCCAAAAGCAGTCGCAGACCCAGGATGGCCTGCTCTGTTTCTTGCAGCTTCTGATAAATAATCCTGTAATATCCTAGTACCAAACTGTCCATCCCAAAACTTCATTATATTAGTAACGAATACATCAGCAGTATGAGCAGGGAACTTCTTTGTAACACTCTTGACTGCATTGTCTATCTTTTCAGCAGCAGTTTTACCGACCATCTTGTTAGCAGTGTTACGTATAGCCCCAGACCTAACAGCATTTCTAATCGCATCTATTCCTGTATTGAATGGAGTTTCCACATTATTACCAAATCCATCTCTAACGGACTTGTAAACTCTATACCCCATATCAGCTTCTCTAGGATTTTGTAACGAAATATATTCATCCTTGAACCAATTCTCTCCTTCTCTACCATATAGCCTAGCCTCACTAGCAGCAAAAGCCTCGTCAACATCCATCTCTGGGCTTTCGTTAAACACATCATTAGCTTCCCTCCTTATTGCTGAAGCATCTCTGGTATCTGGCAAAGAATTATACCTACCAGGGCCAACATCTGGAACTTCCATTCCTATTTGCCTTAAAACATCTCGTTCAAGTGCCCCTCCTACCTTCATGGCCACATCAGGGTCAGTAGGTATTTCTTCATAAACAGGAGTGTCCTTAAGTCTCTCAATATCAGCATCCACACGAACAACCTTGTCATAATCTTCAGAAGTCCAGGTTTGTTTAGCCTTTCTACCTGCCTCAATAGCCTTAGCTTTAGCAGCATTAGGCACAAGTTGCATATTACTTATATTTAAGTCATCGAAACCCCTGCCAAACTTTTTGATATGACCCCTTATAATATCAGCATTAGGGTCAGTAAATAATTCTTCATTTCTTCTTAATGCTTCTTCGAGTTCATCCCAATCTCCCTTAGACTTTCTGGCTTTAGGGTCCCATTGCCATTGACCTGGTTGATATTTGCCAGCAGAACCTTCTATGATTTCAGCAGCCCTAGCTTCTCTTCCTACTTTCCTAGCTCCTGCACGAAAGGCAGCAACTGCAGCAGGAGTAACACCTGTTTTTGCTCCAACAAAACCAAGACCCTTAGCAGTACCCTTAATAGGTAACTTCAGTGCCTTCTCAGCTCCCTTCTCCAAAACTTGGAAAGGATATAAACCAGCCTCTGCTCCCTTTAATCCTGCCTTAGCAACAGGAGCAGCTTTACCCAATTTTGAAATAGCAGTGCCAGTTCTAGCTGCAGCAGAAGAAGCCCTAATAGCAGCAGTTGGAGGAATGGCTAAAAACGGAGCTTCCTGCAATGCACCCCTAACATGCTTAGGTAATGCATACATTTCCTGCTCCATCATCCTTAATTCCCTGCCAGTTAACTGTCTGCCAAGTTCAGCTTCACGCCTTGCTTCTTCGTCTCTCAACCTTTGTGCTTTTATAGTATTCTGAGGAGCTAACCTAAAATTCTGTAATGAAGGGATGTTCTCCCTGGCTACACCACCAATACCCCTAGCAAGTAAAGAGAAAGGATTAGCCTGTGCAACTGCACTCCAAGAAATACCTCCATCTGGAGTTTTAAATGCCTCCCACCTTCTTTCAGGGTCTTTAGTTATACCCTGTATCGGAGAACCTGCTATAATCTGACTAACAAAAGGATTCACAGCTTTTTCAGAAACACCCTCAATCAAACCAAGCCCTTGTTTGATACCAGGCAAATTAACAAATCCCTCGAATGCTTGCCCTCCAGCTTGACCTAAAGTACCCCCAGCCTGCTGTAATGCTGGCATAAACCTATCCCAAACACTTGGGTCATTCATATTGTTATTTTGCATAGACATTAAAAGAATATGTACCTTGTACTAGGAGCAAACTTACTTGTTGACACTCCCTTTTGATACGGAGTTAACCTCGAATATCTTTCAGTAAATGGATCATCTTGTAAATATTCAGCAAAAGTGCCTATCTTACCAGGCTGTTCACCACGTGCTCTTCTACCATATTCTCTACCAACATTACCCAAATACCTATTATAAAAATTAGAATATTGCCCCATAGCCCAATCTTGTGCCCTGTCCATAGCAGGAGACTGTCCTGCAGAACCTGACGGAGTCCAACTACTAGCTTGACCAAAATAAGCCATCTGAGGATCAACGTCTAAAAGGTTAGTATAAAAGTTATCAAATGCATTATAATCTTCAGGCATCTTAGAATCCTCCTCCTGTAACCATAACGTCCTCTAAATCATCAGTGACCCTAGGATTCCACCCTCCACCAATATACCCACCAGTCATCTCATTAGCCATTGCTTGCCTATTTATGATGTCAGATGATGTCGGCCTCATTTTCCTAATAGCCGTCTGTTGAGCTGGAGTGTAAGTAGATTGTGTCGGATTAAAAGAATTAAAAGCATTTGGACTAGACTGATTGCCCAAACCACCTGAAACCCAATTAGCAAAGTTAGCAGCCCCTGCTTCTTGTCCATACTGAGCTTGCATCGTGTCATAGATGTTAGCCAAATTACGATAAGTTCTGCCTCCCATACCTGGAGCCATCCCCAACGAAGCCATAGTGGTTTCTAATAGATTCCCTTTAATTTGCTGTGGCCCCAAGTCTTGACCAAAAACAGCACCATACCTAAGTCCTGATTCACCACCAGGCATACCCCCCTGAGAAATCTGAGTCAAATAATCAGCTAATCCCCCATAAGCAGACCTAACGTCACCAATAGGAGCCCTCTGACCTGAACGCAAAAACCTAGCAAACGCCTCTCCTTCAGCTTGTTCGTCACCGAAAGCACCAAGCTCTATATCAGAAGTAGGCCTCGTAGCCGAAAGCAAAAATCTACCATAAGAAGGCTGAAAACCTGTATATAAAGCTCCAGTTCTTTGTGCTCTAGCTAATTCTGCTGCACTAGGCTGACCACCATACTGTGACAACCTATACTGTTGAAAAGCCTCACCTGGAGTTGCCATAGCCTGTCCTAACCCAATTCCAGATTGTATAGGAGTGGGTAAAGCTCCTGCTGATCTCATCTGTATCATTTGCCTTTGTGTCTCGGCATCTACCCCAGGTTGTGTTCCCACCTCAGATTGCTGAGCTCCAGATTTTACAACCATGCCTCCTGATACATCTTTAGACCCATCCGTGTCACCTGTAGGTTTATCACCTGTAGGTTTAACACCTGCATCTCTTTCTTTAAGCATATTATACATAAGTGTAGATGCTTCACTAGAGGTGTAACCATTAGCCTTTAACCATCCCTCTATATCAAGAGAATTTAGTTTTCCACCAGTATCGGACAGAACTGCATTTCTTAATCCAGTTAGGTCAGTAACTCCAGACAAAAGCCCAGTAGTAGTAACGATAGGCTTCTTAGCAGGCTCGCCTCCACCTAGAGTAGTTATATTCTTTAAATTCGTGTTTGCATCATCAAGTATTTTTTTAGCAGCATCAGCATCAGCTTTAGCTTTGGCTTTTTCTTCATCTGTTGTCGCATCACCTAGAGCTTTCTTAGCTGCATCATTATCCCTTTTTGCAATGTCAACATTTTCTTTAGCTCTGTTAACGTCTATCTTATCCTGAAATTCTGACCCTACCAAGTTGAACCCTTCGCCCATAGTAGCTAGAGCCCTTTTTCTTTCAGCTTCAGCTAAGTTTTGTTCTAAACTAGTAGGAGTTTTACCTAATTCAAATGACGATTTTTTTAAAGCAGCTTGTCTTTCAGCTTCTTCCAGAGCTAACCTCTGCTCAGTTGCCTCGTCAGAATAAGGGTCCCATCCTTCATCAGTCCAACCAAAAGCACCAGCACCTGGTGAAGCTGTGCCAGCAGCACCCATGCCTTCAAGCATACTATCTGGTAACTGATCACCAAAACCACGAAAAGCATCTGCACCAGCAGCCCTATTCCATCCTGATATCATGCCAGTAGCTTCCCTATAATCCATCCCCCCTGTAACCCTATTTGGCCCAAACGGACTTCTTAACACCCTTATGGCTTCTTCTTCACCAATAAGACCTGATGCCAAATCTGACTGCAAGTCACTTAAAATAGATGCCATTCTATCAGCTTTAGTATCCACGTATCCCATAACATTAATTTCTGGCTTAGCCCATGCTGCTTTAGCTCTATTAATATAATCATCTGCTGTTCGCATACGAACTACGGCTGGTTCAGCAGGCACACTAGGCTCCGTCTTTGTCACAACGGACGGCATGCCCCCAGGGCCAGCACCAATAGTCTTGTCCTTAAAAATATTTCCTAAATTAAAACCTTTTGGCATAACCATTACTCACCTCCTGCTGGTGGTACTAATCCTAAACTTGCTAATCGACTTTCTGTATTTTGTGCTCCTGGTCTTGGCGTTCCTGGAGCAACACTACGAACAGGTGCTGTAGGCATCGGAGGTGGAACCCCTAATGCTGCATTAGGCATAACTGTTGGTGGTAACATTGGGCCTGCACCTCCTTGAGGTGGAGCACCTCCTTGAGGTGGAGCACCTCCTGGTGGTGGGGCTCCTTGCCCAACTCCTTGAGCTGCCATTACCATCTGCATCTCCTCCATTTGCTTAGTCATAAACAAACGCCTCAACTCTGCTTGATACAGTTCAGCTAAATCTTCTCTGCCTTGTCGATTAGCTGCTTGCAACAGCGACCATAAAGTAGCTTCAGGTAGAGTGCGTTCTGCTACCTGAGTATTTATAGCATCTTCCATTTGGTCTGCTGACTGTAATCCTAATATATTATCTCGTATGTAAACATCTGGTAATAATGGGGTCTGACCTTCTCTAGCAATCTGTGCCATAGACATCTTACCCATTTCATCCTGTGGAAGCTGACCAATAAAGCTAACTTCTACATCACCAGCATTGCGAATCATCTCAGGAGTAACTTGCTCACTAAAATACATTCTGTTTTTATCTTGACCACTAACCTCAAATGACTTAAATGCACCAGTTATATACTGATCACAAATAACCTGAAATATAGACCTGTAAGCCTTTTCCATAGCTTGTAATCTAGGAACTAATACAGTCTCCACACCTTGTCTCAATGTATTTATGGCAAATCCTGATAATTGAAATTCTAACTGGCCATAAATAGAATGAGGCAAACCACCTCTTTGCATCTCACCAGATACAAGCCCCATAAACATACCAGATTCCTTAGCCATTTCTAGTAAACCCAAAGGTTCTACATCTTCCCCTTGAGCCAATGATATTTCGGAACCTTCTACATAAGGGTCTTCCTCTAGCGATTTATTACCATCTCTGGACTTTATCTTTAACCCTTGCTTTCTAGACCTTGCAGTCATCTCAAGCAACGAACTCATCATAAAATTATGTTTGTCAAATAGTTCCCTGGAAGACTTATAACATGATTCTCCATAATCCTCTATTGTATCTAAGTTACCTGTATCAGTAATAGCCTGTACTAACGGAGTAGCACCAACAGGGCCTAAAACAACAGGAACTCTCTTAGAGCCGTGTTTTGTCCTCTTTTTTAAAACAGTAGTATCTGTGCATACAATATTGTCATCTGAATCATAAAAATCATAAACATCTATGCCATCGTCATCATCTGGGCCTTTGCCCTCACCCTGAACCTCTACACCCCAAATAGCCTTAATTTCAGTAGGAGTCTTCTTTGTTTTATAACAAGCCCATGCTAAGCCCTTCTTACCTTCACCCCAATATGTGTGAAGTGGGTCCCATGGTTGAATCTCTACGTGAGTTTCACCCTCATCGTCTTTAACTAGCAAAGCCCTTGCTGCATACCAACCCCTTAAAGTGATAAACCAACCTAATTGATGCCTAACTGTAGGTTGCATCCTGTCAATAAGTCTGTCATCAGCAGCTTTAATCAATCCAATTAAAAACTTCTCTTTAGCATCATTGTTTTCCCTGTCCTCCCTTTTAGTGTTCCCATAAGGAATCCTGACTACCATTTCAGCAGAAGATAACCACGAAATTAACTTGTCTGCATATACTTGGGGTTCATTTGATGTATAAGACTGATAACCATCACCTGCATCATACGCTTCCAATCTATAAAGCTTATGATCATCATCCATTCGAGTACGAAGTGGCTCTGTTAAATCATAGTGATTGTCTACTAAGGCAATAATTTCTTCTGGTTTATAATTAGCCATTTACCACCTTCTCACTTTTATAGTGCTGTTTTCACTGATATAGCCGTAACCATATCTATTAATCAAACCATAAATCACTGCCTTAATGCCATGATTATACCTGTCTTCAGGAGTTTCACCAACTATTGTACCATCTCTATCCATTTTCCATCTATATGCTCTTGTCTGTTCATCAAATGGATTTGGTCTTACCCCAAATTCCGACAATATCCCCTTACACTTAGGATTAAATACAATTCTTGGCTCCCTTTTATCAACTGGGTCTGTCTTTAAAAATGACTTCAATCTCTCAGTTCCCTCGTTAATCCTTATCTTCTGAGAATCAAAATATATACCAGTTGTATCCATCCAAACCTCTGCTGGAGCTGCCATCGCTTGATGCTGAAACCCAGCTACGTCAATAACCCCAAACCTAACATCCTTCCACCATGGCTTAGACTGTGCTATCTGAATAATATCATCAGTAATCAAATCTCTTTCATATATTTCATCTATAACTCGTACCTGGTCATTAACTATCTGAACAATTTCACAAGCATAAGCCTCTGAATAACCTGGATCAATCCAAATATGAACTGGAACATCAGGCTCATACTCTACATTCTGTATATGAATGTCAGCCCTGATCTCATTGAATACTAACCCCCTCGGTGGAGAAGGTATACCCTCAATTCTCTCCATGAAAAAGTCATCAGATGAGGCCCTCTCTAAAGCCAAAATCTCTGGGTCTTCTCGACCCCCAGGATATAAATACTTATTTGAATAACTTGGCAATGAAAACGACTGCTCATCATCAACGGAAGAATGCTTCCATGCTTGATACATCTGTGGATACCATCCTAATGAGCCCTCAAATGTACCCCCCAAAAACATCCACCCTCGTTTAGGTGCACATCTACCTCTTAATCGGTGGAATGTCTCCAGGTCTAACTGTGATGCCTCGCAACCTATAATCCCATTCGGAGCCCTCATAGCTAATGTTCTGGGGTCTTTAGCTGATTTAGTCTCTATCCTAGTTCCATCTGCAAGAATAATCCTGCCTGGATCAACCCTTTTTGAGGATTCTTGCAACAACCCAAGAGTACCAAAGTCCTCTACTAAATATTCAAATTCTGCTCTTGTTCGTTCATAATCAGCAGCAACTAACCAATATAAACCAGGAGGATCATCCTCAAATACCCTGGCTAACAAATACTTGGAAGCAACCATAGATTTACCTGCCTGTTCACCCCCAGCAACTAACGTAAAACGCTTCCTCGAACTCAATATGGACAACTGTAAGTCTGTAGGGTCGAAAGAAACCCTGTTATATAACTCCTTAGCTCCTTGTAAAAGGCCAGAATCAGTGGAAGTTAATACCATTATCCTTCCTTTTCTGTTTTCTGGTCAATAACCTTAGCATTAGCACCAAGCCTCTTGAAACTCTCCCTAATCTCTAACATAACCTCTTTGGCATTATCACTTGAATCATTAACCTGTGGCCTGTACTTCTCAGGCCAGTGAGCATTAAGCAATGCTATCAATAATGTAGGATTATCAGAAACTTTCTGCTGCTTAACCCTGTCAACAGCTAAATCCTGTAACGATTCCCTGAAATTATACTTGGCTAACTCAAATTTATCCCTGAAACCATGAACATCTGACCTGTTCCAAGCCTGAACTGTAACCCTGTTCAATCCAATAGCCTCACAAGCACCCCTTATACTGCCAATCTTGTCATAAGCCGTGAGAAATAACTCCTGACGTTTCATAACATCCACTGGACTTATACCCTTTATACCTGTGTTAGATGCAGTCATTTCTTCTTCCCCTTATGATTCTTGTTGTTATCTCTACTTCTGTTCTTTTTATGAGAAATAACCCTAGTTCCACCTTTGTAATGATCTACCTCTGGCTTTCGCCTGGGATTCCCAGCATTGCCAGCAGTCTTCGTAACGCTACCTGCCTTAATAGCCTTGCGTCTAGCCGAATTCCTAGCAACCCTTTTCTTCATCTGACTAGGTGTCTGATTCTTCTTGCGTTGCCTAACTGTTTCCTTCGAAGCGTTAGCCTTGTACTGACCCTTCTTAGGCATTAATACTTCTTCTTTTTCATTTTTCTGCCAGTTTTCTTAGCAGCTTTCTTAGCTCTAGCCATACCAGATTTAGTATAGGGAAACTTCTTCTTTCCTACTTTAGGCATGTATCACCTCCATGAAATAGGTTCTTTGTCCTTTACATTAAAATACCACACATGTTTCTTTTCGCAAACACTTCTTAGTAAATTAAGCCTTCTGGTTTTCTTCGATTTGTAAGTTTTCTTGTCTCTATCACAAAATGGACACCTGCTAGAAATAACAATCCTTTCAAATCCAGAATTGAAAACTGTGAAGTCCGTATATACCTCTATATCAGGATACCCATACTTAGGCCTGTCTTTCTTTTTCTCAGAAATCAAAGCCTCATCATAAGGCACTATCTGTCTGTCAAAATACTCTCTAGGCCTCTTGCTTTTATCTTCTTCATATATATATTCAGCCCACCCACAATGTATGCAGCAAATCTCTGTATACCCTGAAAATCCAAAAATACTCCCAGAATTACTAATTTGCCCAGAACACCTAGGACAAACCTCTATCTTCGCTAACATACCAATATGCTAACATAGAATTGCAAGGGTCGTAAACCAGAGAAGTGAACTGCCTCACTATTGCGTCCGTCTGATAATGTATCTCTGTACTAAACCAGGTCACCCTTGCCTTGACATATTTGCTACAATGTAAAGAACACCATCAAAGACACTAATCAAACGAAAACTGATGCACAATTTTACTTTGGTGGTGTGCTTTTTTGTGATATAATTTAATTTGTATACCTACTGTTGTTACTCCAACAAATATACATCAGGGAGTCGTTGGTTTCATCTGATCCAACCTATGCAATGGCCGATGACTCCCTAAACCCCAACTAAAATACGTTCATATCTACTATTATTGTCAATAACGTCATATAACGTATAAAATAGTAAGGGGCTGGTAATCACATGACTTCTCCACTTCGTTTATTACTCCAGCCCTCCCAAATTACCAACGAAAAATCACCCCCTATACGCACGCACGTACACGCGTACACACGCACGCACGTAGTAACACTAGTTACTATAGTAACTAGTAACTAGTAACTATATAACGGATAAGTAACTAAAGAGGAGTTATAGTAACAGTAACAGTAACAGTAGTAACTAGTTACAGGGGTTTGGGTAAAAGGGGCTTTTTACAAAAACTAAATTGGCAGGGGTAGATACCACTACTACTACGAGATGCCAAGGGCTACCCCCTTGCCCTAGTATCAAAGGACTGCGTCCAATGCTACTAATGCAAGCTGTTGCCATTGTCACTCTCCGTAGCCAGGTTATTGGGTTGCTGTTGGTGTCGGCGTTGTGTCTGCTGTGTTGGGTTTTGGGTTGTTGGGTTGCTTGTGCCTTCGTCATTGTACCAATACCAAAGACAACGCAACCTTTTGTTTTTAATTGTTGCTGTTTCAATTGCTGCCATTGTTGCAATGTGCCTACGTGTTAGCTACTTGTAGCCTTTGAAACTTTGCAATGGGTTTTTATGTTGCGTGTTATGGACTGGTGCATATACAACAGCACCAAAAACCCTCTAGCTACCATTGGTTATCATTAGCTATTGTATATTACTGTTACTTTTTTGTTTACTGTTTTACTGTTTTTTATGTTTTTTTATGGGCATTTTCGCTATATTTTTGTAGTTTTTCCGTTATTTGCTAACATTGCAATAATTGATTTAAATGTAGCTATGTTATTTATATACTATTGCTATTCTACAGTAACATTATATGATATAATTTATTCATA
>Ga0080013_1001463_pt1 | contig 29338 bp, 38 predicted proteins | sample ETNvirenome_6_85_FD_69236 | JGI IMG/M metagenome (GOLD analysis project Ga0080013, IMG submission 69236) | Marine viral communities from the Pacific Ocean - ETNP_6_85 (SPADES assembly) (version 2) | ecosystem: Environmental > Aquatic > Marine > Oceanic | place: Pacific Ocean | collected 2013-06-19 | reverse complement strand
AATTGAACCGGATGGCGTTCAGCGAAGCGCTTCCCCGTAATAGTGAGAGCCGCGCGCTTGGGATAGCCATGCGGTTGCTCCGCAAAAGATATAAGCAACTTAGTTGGGTCTTATCGTTTGCAGATGGAACGCAATGTGGTGACGGCACCATTTACAGAGCAAGCGGATTTGTTCTGACACAAATCAAGAAAAACACCGAAATTAGTCAATTGCCCGACGGCAAAATTGTTTCGCAAATTACCTATGGCAAGGGAAAGCATATATTGGAACGCCGGGGGCGAGCGGGACCACCTCGCGGGACAAAAGTGCTAGATGGGTTTCAATTTCGTTACATATATTTTCTAGACCCTACAGCGCGCGACCGTCTTACGGTGCCAATTATTCCGTTTTCAAAAATCGCCGAAGCTGGGGCGTCCATGTATTTAGGAAAGCGATCATTGCGTGAAAAGCAAGCGATGGCCCGTCCACGGGTACAGCGGCGGGGTAGCGCCGACCTTCACGCTCCAATCTAACAGTGAGCAAATCGCCGACTTATCCAGCCGCGACGATGGCGAAGTTGTTAATACTGACGCCGCGCCGCCTACAGCAATTGGCAACTGAAGGCATTATCCCGAAAGTTGAGCGCGGGCGCTATGAACTCGCACCCGTGGTGCAGGCTTACATTCATTATTTACGCGAGCGGGCGGTTCCGGGTGCGATGAATGCCGTTTCGATTGACGAGGCGCGGCAACGCAAACTTGCAGCCGACGCTAGGTTAGCCGAAATCGAAGTCGCCAAAGCCGAAGGCGCGGTCGCCAGTATTGCAGCCGTTGAAAAGGGTTGGACCGTTCTGGTCCATACGTTGCGCGGTCGGTTGTTAGCGTTGCCGCAACATATCGCCGCGATGGTGGCCGTCGAAACTGAAATCGCTAAATGCGAAGCGTTAATCGCAAGCCAAATCAAAGGGGCGTTATCTGAACTCGGTGATACAAAATTATCAGACATCGAAGACCGGACTAGCGAGCCTGAACGAGGCGCGGGCGCGGGCGATGCGAACGATGCTTCCGCCGCCCGATCTCAGCATCAGCGAGTGGGCAGACCAAGAAAGGGCGCTGTCGCCGGAAGCTAGTGCCGAACCCGGACGCTGGTACACTGACCGAGCGCCTTACTTGCGCGGCATTATGGACGCGATCAGCGACCCGGCAATACGGGAAGTGGTCGTTATGTCGGCAAGCCAAGTCGGCAAAACTGAAGTATTACTAAACACAATTGGCTTTCACATAGCGCACGACCCCGCACCGATCTTGGTCATTCAGCCGACCGGCACCGGCGGCATGGCCGACAGTTTTGCAAAAGACCGGCTTGCGCCGATGCTGCGCGATACGCCAGCGCTCAAAGGTAAGGTGAAAGACCCGCGTGCGCGCGACAGCAACAATACGACGCTGCACAAAAAGTTTCCGGGCGGCCACATTACGATTGTCGGCGCGAATAGTCCGGCGGCATTGGCGAGCCGTCCGATCCGAATATGTCTATTCGACGAAGTTGACCGATATCCGGCGAGTGCCGGTAGCGAAGGCGACCCGATACAGCTTGCGCGAAAGCGCGCCGCGACGTTCTGGAACCGCAAGGTTGTAATGGTTTCGACGCCCACAAATAAAGGCGCGTCGCGCATCGAGGCGGCTTACGAGGCAACCGACCAGCGCCGCTTCTATGTGCCGTGCGCTGATTGCGGCGAGTTCGAGCCGCTAAAGTGGGCAAACGTACAATGGCAACCGGATCAACCGGAAACGGCTACTTATGTTTGCCAGCACTGCGGGTCGGCATGGGACGAAGCCGCGCGGCAGCGCGCGATCAAAGGCGGCGAATGGCGCGGCACTGAGCCGTTCGCGGGCGTCGCCGGGTTTACGCTCAACGGGCTAAACAGCCCGTGGGCTAGCATGCCGGAAATTGTGCGCGAATTTCTGGCGGCGAAGCGACTACCGGAAACATTACGCGTTTGGGTGAACACGTTTCTTGGCGAAAGCTGGGAAGACGCTGGCGAACAAGTTGACGACTATGCGGTGGCCGACCGCCGAGAAACATACGATGCGCCGCTGCCGGATGGCGCGCTTGTTTTGACGGCGGGCTGCGACGTTCAAGACAACCGGCTCGAAATCGAGGTGGTCGCACACGGGCGGGATGAAGAAAGCTGGTCAATCGAGTTTAAGACGATTTACGGCGACCCAAGCAGCGCGGCACCGTGGGGCGATCTCGACGAGTTTCTGAAGCAGCCATTTCGCACTGAGAAAGGCGGCGAACTGCATATCCGCGCGGCGTGCGTCGATAGCGGCGGCCACCATACCAGCGCCGTTTACAAGTTTTGCAAAGCACGCGAAGGCCGACGCGTTTTTGCAATCAAGGGCGTCGGCGGCGAGGGCAAGCCGTTAGTGGGCCGACCGACCAAAAACAACATCGGCAAGACGCGGTTGTTTCCGGTCGGCGCAAACACGGCGAAAGATTTAATATTTGCGCGGCTACGGATCACCGAACCGGGGCCGGGGTTTTGCCACTTTCCGGCGCATTACGACGACGAATATTTTCGCCAACTCACGGCGGAAAAGTGCGTCACCAAATATCATAAAGGCTTTCCGCGCCGCGAGTACGTCAAGACGCGCCCACGCAACGAGGCGCTTGATTGCCGCGTCTACGCGCTGGCGGCCTACGGGATTTTGAATTTGAACATCAACAAAGTTGCCGAGCGCGCCGAGCGCCGCGAGCAAACACCGGAGCCGGAGAAAATCGATCCGCACGTTGCCGCTCAAGTCTCGGCGCGGCGGCCCAAACGGCAGGGCGGCAACTACATGAACAGTTGGCGGGACTAATGAATGGCAAATTTATTTGATACGGACAATGTGCCGGAGACCGAGCCGCGCGTCATTGTCGCGGGCGACCGTGTGCAGTGGAAACGAACGGACCTTGGCACCGATTACGCGAACTCGGCCTACTCGCTGAAATATTCAAGCCGCTTGGAGGGCACCGGCAGTACAACGGTTGACGTTGCGAGCGCCGATAGCGGCGACGACTTTTTGATGACGATCACGTCGAGTACGTCGGCCAGTATTTCGACCGGCGTTTATCACTGGCAACTTTACATTATACGCGACAGCGACAGCGAACGGCTCACGGTCGACGCCGGAACGTGGGAAGTCAAACCCAACCTAGACGTGAACACCGCCGACCCGCGCAGCCATGCGAAAATCGTGCTGGAAGCGGTCGAAGCGGTGATCGAAGGCCGCGCGAGTAAGGATCAAGAAAGTTATAGCATTGCGGGGCGCAGTCTCAGCCGGACGTCGATACCCGATTTACTTGAACTACGTAACCACTACCGCTCGATTGTTATACGCGAGCAGCGCCGCGAGAAGGCGCGAAACGGCGACCCGACCGGTCGTCTTATACAGGCGACATTTTAGATGGGATGGTTTAGCAAAAAAACGCGCCCGGCAAAGAGCCCGGCGCGCAAACGCGGCTGGGGTGGCGCGAAGACTGGCCGCCTATTTGCCGATTTCATTGCCAACAGCAAGTCGGCTGACGCCGAGATGCGTTACGACTTGCGCACATTGCGCGACCGCTGCCGCCAGCTAACGCGCGACGACCCGTATTCAAAACGATTTTTGAAAATATTATCGACCAATGTGGTCGGGCCGAACGGCGTCGGGTTGCAACTCAAAGCCAGAAACGATGACGGAAAGCTCGATACTTTCGGCAATCAAATCATCGAGCGCGCTTGGCGGCGCTGGGGGCGGCGCGGTGTGCCGACCGTCGACGGGCGTATGTCATGGAAAGACGCGCAGCGACTATTTATCGAAAGCGTCGCGCGCGACGGCGAGGTTTTGCTGCGCCACATACGCAACGCCGATAACCCATACGGCTACGCGATACAGTTTCTCGAAGCCGACCACCTAGACGAAGACTATACAACACGCGCCGATAGCAAAGGGCGGCGCGTATCAATGGGCGTCGAGCTTGACCAGTTCGACAAGGCAACCGGCTATTATTTGTGGACGGCTCACCCGCACGCCGATCTTGGCACCAAGCAATCGCGAAACCGCGTTTCGGCTGACGAGATTTTGCACGCGTATCTCGCCGAGCGGTCGCACCAGAGCCGGGGCGTGCCGTGGATGGCGACAACAATTACACGCTTGAAGCAGTTAAGCGGATACGAAGAAAGCGAGCTTGTGGCGGCGCGCGTGGCGTCGGCAAAAATGGGCTTTTTCACTAGCCCGGACGGCGACGGCTATAGCGGCGAAGAATATGACGACACATACCAGCCGCTAACAAGCGCCGAACCGGGGTCGTTCGAGCAATTGCCGACCGGCGTCAACTTTGAGGCGTTCGACCCATCGCACCCGACAACGGCGTTTGCCGATTTCGAGCGAGCAATTTTGCGCGGCATCGCGAGCGGTCTAAATGTTAGCTACCACTCACTTAGCGGCGATCTAACGAGCGTCAATTATTCGAGCATTCGGCAAGGCGCGCTTGAAGAGCGCGACTATTACCGCTCGCTTCAACAGTTCACTATCGAGCATTTCATCGAGCCGATCTTTCGCGCATGGCTCGAAATGGCAATGACCACCGGCGAGATCACCATACCGGTCAGCCGCTTCGACAAGTTCGCCGACGCCGTGACGTGGCGACCGCGCGGCTTCGCGTGGATAGACCCGCTTAAAGAGATACAGGCGAACATTGCCGGGCTGCAAAACGGCCTAATCACAATGCAAGACGTCGCCACGCAACACGGGCGCGACGTTGAGGATGTGATGGAACAAATCGGACGCGAGAAACAAATGGCCGAACAGCTAGGCGTCACGCTGGCGTTCGAGCCGTTCGGCGCAAGCAAAAATTCAGTCGATCCAAATATCGCTGGGGGCGATGAACCATGACAGATGAAACATCGACCGAAACGGTCGAAGCGACCACCGAAAACCCGCCAACCGGCGGGTTTTTTGATTCTGAGGCAGAACAAGCCGAAGACGGCGAGGCGGTAACAGATCGAACCGCGCAGCCGGTTGAAATTATGCACCGCGCATTTGCGATAAGCGCGACGCCGGTCGATGAAGCCGAGCGCCGCGTGCAAATCGCAGTGTCGAGCGAAGAGCCGGTCGAACGCCAGTTCGGTATCGAGGTTCTCAAGCACACGCGCGATGCAATCAATTTAGATTTTTTTGACGGGGGCCGAGCGCCGCTTTTGCTCGATCACGACCCGCGTCAACAAATTGGCGTCGTTGAAAACACTGACATCGACGAGGGCGCGGGCCGTCTCCGCGCCACCGTTCGCTTTTCTAAAAGCGCACTCGGCGAAGAGGTTTTCCGCGACGTACTCGATGGCATCCGGTCGAACGTCTCGGTCGGCTACCGCATCGAGAACATGGTTTCCGACGAAAAAGACGATGGCGCGGGCGTCACTCGATTTGTCGTCGACAGTTGGACACCAGTTGAAACGTCAATCGTCTCAATACCAGCCGACACAAGCGTCGGCGTTGGGCGGTCGGCACCCATTCCAAACATCAAAAGTGAGGCAAAAGACATGACTGAAACAGTCATCGACGAAGGCGCAGTACGCGCCGCTGCCGCTGACGAGGCCCGCGCCGACGAACGCAAACGCGTCCGTGAAATTAGTGCGCTGGCTGGGCGGCACCAACTGAAAGACATCGGCGATAAGGCTATCGACGATGGCACCGGCATCGACGAGTTTCGCGCGCAAGTGCTTAACGCTATCGGCGACGCCAAACCGCTCTACACACCGGCGGATCAACCCGACATTAGCGAAAAAGAGCAACGCGACTTTTCGCTGGTGCGGGCCATTCGCGCCGCCGCCAATGGCGACTGGAGCGACGCGGGCTATGAGCGCGAGGTCAGTTCTGAGATCGCGCGCAACACGGGGCGCGAGCCGAAAGGCTTTTACGTTCCGGCTGAAGGTTGGGGTCAGCGTAACATCATCGTCGGCACAAATGCCGACGGCGGTTTTATGAAAGGCACTGATCATCTCGGAAGCGAGTTTATCGCCGCGCTGCGGGGCCGTCTTGAAGTAGCGGGCCTGGGCGCTCGCATTATGACGGGTTTGCAAGGCGACGTTGCTATTCCGAAAATCAGCGCGGGCGGCACTGCCGGTTTCGTTGGCGAGGGTAGCTCTGTGTCCGAAGTGAACCAGACGTTTGCGCAAGTTTCTCTGGCTCCGAAAACTTTGGGCACCATGACGGATATCTCGCGGAAACTCGCGTACCAGTCCGACCCAAGTGCAGAGGCCATCATCCGCGACGATCTCATGGGCGCAGTCGCGGCCAAGATCGAAGACGTTTGCATCGAAGGCGACGGCTCAAATGAGCCAACGGGCGTCACGAAAACGTCCGGCATTGGAAGCGTAGCTATCGGAACCAACGGCGGCGCGCCGACGTGGGCGTCCGTCACCGCACTGGTTAAGGAAGTCGAGCAAGACAATGCGGCGCTCACCGACAACCAGGGTTTTCTTACGAACCCGAAGGTTAAGCACAAGTTGGGCGGCACTGCTAAAGTCGGATCGTCTGATAGCGTGATGATTTTGGATGACCCGTGGGATCAGCTTTACGGTTACCCCATCCGGTTCACTACGCACGTTCCGAGCGACTTGACCAAGGGTTCGACTAGCGGAACTTGCAGCGCCATGATTTTCGGCGACTGGTCCAATCTTTTGATTGGTTTCTGGTCCGGCATGGACGTTTTGGTCGACCCGTACACCGGCGGGCCAGCGGGCAATATCCGCATTTTGGTTCACCAAGACCTTGATGTTGGCGTGCGTCACGCGCAGAGCTTTGCGGCCTGTCTCGACTACACCACCACCTAAACTAGGTGTTAACAACGAAGAACGCGGCGGCCCTCAAATCGGGGGCCGTCGCTTTTTCTAAGGGGTACAGAATGAAAGTAGAATTGACACGCGGCGTCGCAATCGCGGGCGTGCATCACGACGTCGGCGAAGTGGTCGAGGTCGATGACGCGCTGGGCCGTCAACTGATGGCGATGAGCAAGGCCAAAGAGCCGAGCGCAAAACCGGCAAAGGGGAAGAAGAGTGCCAAGGCTGATTAAATTCAAAACCGACGCCGCCTTCAACGGCGCGGCTTATGAAAAAGGCACGGTTGTGGCGATCTCCGTTAATGAAGCGGCAGAGGCTGTCGATAAAGGCGTGGCCGAATATGCCGACGGCAAAAAGGCAGCGGCCAAAAACCGCGCCATGCCAGCCGCCGAAATAGCGGAGCGTTAAGTGCCGCGCCCATCGGTCGAAAGCGCGACCGATCTTTCAGATTTTTTTGACACCGACGAGTTTGCGTTAGCCGCAAGTTACACCGTGACCGGCGGCAGTGCCGCGACGGTCAACGGCGTGTTCGACGAAGGCTTTGTCGCTGTTGATGTCGGCGGTCAGGTACAGGTCGCCAACGTGCAGCCGCAATTTCAGTGCGCCACCAGCGATGTTAGCGCCGCCGACAAGGGCGACGCGATCACGGTTAATAGCGTTAGCTACACAGTGGCCGAGGTTCAAGCCGACGGCACTGGCTTGACCACGTTAATTTTGGAGCGCGCATAAATGGCGCACGTTCGCAAATCTATTCGCGACAATATCGTGACGGCTGTCACCAGCTTGTCGACGACCGGCGCGCGCGTATACCGCTCGCGGATATATCCGCTTGAAACGGCCAACGATCTGCCCGGCTTGTGCGTTTATACGCTGCGCGAAGCCAGCGAAGCCGACACGGTCGGCGGTAGCGCGCACGGCATGGCGCGCGAGGTCGACATCGTGATCGAAGCCTACGTGCGCGGCACAGCCAATTACGACAACACCTTGGACACCATTTGCGTCGAGGTTGAAGAAGCCGTCGCCGCTGATTTAACGCGCGGCGGCAATGCCAAAGACACGCTTCTTGAAAGCACAGAATTTGAATTATCGGGCGAGGGCGACCAGCCGGTCGCGATGGCTCGATTAACGTATCGCTGCCTATATCGAACGGCTGCGAACGACGTAGAAACAGCCATATAGCGAGGTAATCAATGGCTACATTTTTTGGAAATAGCGGCGTCGCGAAAATCGGCGCAAACACGGTTGCGGAAGTACGGTCGTTTTCCGTTACCGAAACTATGGATACCGTCGACGATACCAGCATGGGCGACAGCTATCGCTCTTTCAAAACGGGACACGGCAGTTGGTCCGCGACCATTGAGTGCATGTGGGACGACACCGACACCAATGGCCAAGAGGCAATGGCTATCGGGTCGAGCGTCACGCTCAATCTCTATCCCGAAGGCGCTGGCAGCGGTGCCGATGAAATACAAGGCACGGCAATCGTCACCGAAGTCGGCGTAAGCGTCGCGTCGGAAGATTTGGTTACGCGCTCATTCTCGCTACAGGGTAGCGGCGGCATCACGCACGGAACGGCCTAGCGCATGGCTGAAATCAACGGCGTTCATGCCATTCTTGACCGCGCTCGCGCGCACTTTGAGGGCAAAGGCCGCAAGCGCATCGAGATTGCCGAGTGGCCGGATGAGGCGGGCGCGCCGACCGTGCTATGGGCAAAGCCGATGACGCTTCACGAAAAGAACCGTATCTATAAGGGTGCGCGGAAAGACGATCTCGGCATTCTTGTCGATGCGATCATCTTAAAAGCCGAAGATCAGGCGGGCGAGCCGCTGTTCACGCTCGAACACAAGCAGCCGCTTCTGCGCGCCGTTGACGCCGACATCATCGCCAGGGTCGGAAGCGAGATTATCGGCGGCGACGACGACGTTGATGAATTAGCAAAAAACTAAAAGACGATCCCGAGCTTTTCGCCGTGTTCGCTACAAGCGAGCGCCTTGGGATCGATGTGCGCGAAATACTGGATTGGCCGTGCGACTTATTCGCGGCGTGGCTGGCCTATTTTCATGTGAAATCGGAGTACGAACAGAGTGGCGGACCAAAAGCTCAGAGTTGACATAACGGCCAAGGACCGCACGAAACAGGCATTTTCGCGCGTCCAAAAATCGCTGGGCGCGCTCAAGAAGTCGCTTCTTAATATCAAGACGCTCATAGGCGCTGCGTTTGCCGCTGTTGCTGTACGGGCGCTCACGCGCTTCGTGACCAAGGCCGTAGATGCGGCGGATGCAATTGCAAAGACCTCGCGCGCGATTGGCATCTCGACCGATAAATTACAAGAGCTTCGTTTTGCTGCTGATATCAGCGGAATCAGTGTGGAGACACTCGATAGCGCGTTGCTCGGCTTTTCCAAGCGTGTTGGTGAGGCGCGCGCCGGGACAGGCACGCTAGTCACGCTATTGAAAGCGACGGATGTTGAATTGCTGCGCAACGTGCAATCAGCGCAAACGGTCGACGAGGCGTTCAATCTTATAACTCGTGCGGCCAACCGCATGGGCAACGAGATGGACAAGTCGGCGCTGCTCGCGGCGGCGTTTGGGCGCACGGCTGGTACAGCGTTCAAAAATTTAGTGCCGGATATCGAGCGCTTGTCTCAGCAAGCGCGTGATCTCGGCCTTGTCATCGAACAATCGCTTTTAGAAAAAGCGGAAGACACCAAAGACAAGCTAACGATCTTGGGCAAGGTTCTGAATACTAAATTCATCACGTTTGTTCTCGAAAACGCGAATGCCATTGACGCACTGGCAGATGCGTTAATGCGCGCGGCGACAGCGGCGGGCAAATGGCTGACTGATATGGGGCCGGACGCCACGGCTAACTTGACAAGTTTAGAGCGGCGCATTTTGGGCGTTAAGGGAAGAATCGAAGACTTAAACGAAACGATGTTATTTGGGCAGGTCGTCATTCATGGCGAGGGGTGGTTCGGCACTGACATTTCCATCGGCGCGGCGGAAATAGAAAGAATAAAGAAGACGGCAGAGGAACGGCTTGAACGCCTCGAAATGCTCGCGGCTCTGGCGAGAGAAGAGGCTGCGTTGGCGAGAGCGGCCAAGACTGGCAAAGGGCCAGAGAATCTACCGTTTGTTTGGGTCGAACCCCATGCGGTCGACGCGGTGCATGAGTTAAATAATCAATTAATTGAAACACCTCCGTTACTTGGCCGATACCGCGAAGAAATGGCGAAAGCAACGCGCGAGGCTGACGCGCAAGAAGCAGCTATCCGCGATCTTTCCACGACGATTGAAACCACGCTGATTGATTCGCTCGCCGACCTATCAACCGGCTTCGCGAATTGGCGCGACGTTGCCAAATCAGCGCTCCGCGACGTAATCCGCTCGATGTTGCAATTTATTTCAGTCCAGTCGGGAATGGGCGGCGGTGGCGGCGCTGGCGGCATGGGTAATCTTATCTTCAAAGGGATGAGCAGTCTTTTTTCGCCATCAACAGCAACGCCAACATTACCGGCGAATTTTACTTGGCGTCAAGCGGGCGGCCCACTGAGCGTCGGACAAGCCGCGATTGTTGGCGAGGGTGGGCCGGAGTTATTCGTACCGCGCGCGGCTGGTCAGGTCGTGCCAAATCACGCGCTAGGCGGTGGAGTGACTGTGAACCAGACAATAAATCTCTCGACCGGCGTACAGGCGACCGTGCGCGCCGAGGTTATGGGCATGATGCCGCAGATCGCAGCGACAACTAAATCGGCGGTGCTATCAGCGCGAGTGCGCGGCGGCGCATTCGCCAGCGCGTTCGAGGGCTAGGACATGGCGATCACTTATCCACTCACACTCAGCGCCACCCCATCGAGCGTGCGGTTTTCGCCGGTCAATCGGGTGGCGGTATCTGAGTCACCCTTCAGCGGTGTGCAGCAAACCTATCAACATCCCGCGCAGTTTTGGGAAGCTGAGGTTTCATATCCGCCGCTCAGTCGCGACGAGGCCGAACCGCTGGTCGCGCAGCTTACGAGCCTTTACGGCGTCAAAGGCACATTTTTATTGAACGACCCGGCTGGCACGTCTGCGCGCGGCATAGCGACCGGCACGCCGCTGGTGAAGGGCGCGAGCCAAACCGGCGCGACGTTGATTACCGACGGCTGGACGGCTTCAAAAACCGGCATTCTGAAAGCGGGCGACTGGATACAACTCGGCAGCGGGTCGACCGCGCGGCTCTACAAAGTTTTGAAAGATGCCAATAGCGACGGCAGCGGCGACAGCACGCTCGACATCTGGCCGAACTTGCGGTCGAGCCCGGCGGATGACGCGGCAATCACTATCGCCAGCGCGGCGGGCGTGTTCCGGCTGCTAACAAACGATCTCAGCTATCAAATCAATAGCGCCACGCATTACGGCATCACGTTTGCCTGCCGCGAGGCGCTATGACGCGCTCGCTTTCGACCGCTTTCAAAAATGAAACGCTCGCCACTAATGTGGCACCGGTCGCGCTGGTCGATCTCGATTTCAGCGGCGGCGCGGTCAGAATGTGGACCGGTCAGGGTGACTTGACTTGGGACAGCAAGACATGGACGGGCACGGGCACCCTGCTCAATATCGATTCGGTGCAAGAGTCGACCGATATCGCGGCACATGGCGTTTCTCTCCAACTCAACGGCGTGCCGAGCGCACTGTTATCGACCGTGTTGACAGAATATTATCAGGGCCGGTCGGCTGTTATTTATCTCGCCGCACTCGATAGCTCGCTCGCGGTCGTCGCTGATCCGTTTATTCTCTGGTCTGGCCGGATGGATACGATGCAAATTCAGGACACTGCGGAAACAGCGACAATAAGTTTGACAGTCGAAAACAGATTGATCGACCTCGAACGCCAGCGTGAGCGGCGATATACCGATATGGATCAAAAGAATTTTTTCCCTGGCGACAAAGGTCTTGAACACGTCGCCGCGCAGCTTGATCGCGCGCTTTCATGGGGTGTGCCGACATGACGCGGCGGCATGATTTATGGCCGTCGCGCCTGAATGAATATTTGTTGGCCGCCACAGAGCGGCCTTTTTGTTGGGGTGAGAACGATTGCGCGACATTCGTCTTCGGCGCTGCCGAGGCAATGACGGGCGAAGACCACGCAGCGTCGTGGCGTGGCAAATATAAAACGAAGGCGGGCGCGCTAAAACAGATCAAAAAGCACGGCGTCGAAAATCTTGGCGCGTGGCTCGACAAATTCTACAGCCGCCAGCCGATCAATTTTTCGCAGCGCGGCGATATTGTCTCGGTCGATCAAGACGTGTTTGGCGCGTTCGGCATCGTATTGGGCAGCGAAGCAATTTTCCTTGGCCCGGATGGCACAGAGGCGCGACCGCTTGATGTCATTGATTACAGTTGGCGCGTCGAATGAGCAAAATCATGCCGTACATAGCCATTGCGGCGATGGTGGTTTTGGCTGCCGCGACAGGGCCGGGCGGCATTGCCGCATTTACTTTCTTGGGAGCCGCTGGATGGGGCGGTGTCGCGCTTGCAGCGGCAAGCACAATGGTGCTGACCTACGCAAGCACTGCACTCGGTCCGAAGCAAAAAATGCCGCTTATGTCGCTGCCGAATTTTGCGGAGGCGGGCAGAACGTCGATGGTGCGCCAAGCGGCAGCAAATCGGCGCTTAGTTTTTTCAGAAACGCGTGTTTCCGGGCCTATTTTATTTTCTCATGTGACAGGCACAAAAAATGAATATTTGCATCTGGTGCTTGGGCTTGCGAGCCATGAAATTGATAGCGTGGTGCAAATTTACATGGATGGCGAACCGCTGCAAATCGGACTCGATCAGGCGAATTTCGCGAGCGAGCCATATGCTGTTGGCGGCGTGCGCGGTACAAAAATAAAGGTCCGCGCGCACCTGGGCGCAGATGACCAATCAGCAGATGCGGATTTAATCGAGGCGGTTGACGACACGGCGATTTGGTCGACATCGCATCGATTGAAAGGGATCGCCTATCTCTACATCCGGCTTGAGTTTTCGATTAATGTATTTCCGAACGGTATCCCTGATTTTTCAGCAATGATTCGCGGAAAAAAGGTAACGGATTCGCGCGATAGTTCAAAAAGCTGGTCGAGCAATCCGGCGCTATGTATCCGCGATTATTTGATGGATACGAAATTTGGGCTGGCGGCGACATCTGCTGAAATTGATGATGTCAGTTTCAACGCCGCCGCCAACATCTGTGACGAAACTGTGTCGTTGAACAACAGCACAGAGCATGAGATCGGTCGGCTTGAAGGTGTGTTGATCGGCAACATGACGGGCGATAACGATGGTCGGGAAGACCGCTATGTAAACGCATACGGTCTTGGCGCGGCGTTCGACGGAGTAACCGGATTCGGCAAGCCAATGGCGTTTATTCATCACACGCACGTCGGAACGGGCTGGCCGAATGCGACGGTCGGAAAAAATTGGAATCGCGCGCGGGTGATCACAGGATATGAGATCGATGCGGGTGACGATAACGGCTTTGTCAACAACAATGCGGATTTCACGACAAAGCTGCAGGGCAGCAACAACGGCACAAGCTGGACTGATCTGGACACGCACATTCAAAGCGGTAGGGGCGGCGCGCAAACACTAAGCAATCGCGGGTTGGGAATAACGACGGCTTATCAGATGCATCGAGTTCAAATTGCCGCGATCTCAAACGAGGTGCGAGTGGCCGAGGTGCGATTCTACGAAACAGGCGGCACAGAGGCGCGTTATTCGCTGGCGGGCATCGTTGATTCTGCGGACAAGCCGAAAGATATTCTCGCGCAAATGCTAACGAGTTGCGCCGGTCGGATCGTATATTCGGGCGGTAAGTTCAAGTTAATCGTCGCGAGTTACGCCACGCCGACCGTTACAATCGACGACGACGATCTGCGCGGCCCGCTACAAATCAGCCCGCGCGTTTCGCGGCGCGAACTAGCAAACGCGATTGGCGGTGTTTTCGTCAACCCAGCCTTGAATTATCATGTGACAGATTATGCGGCTGTCGAGCAGTCAACCGCGAACGACAACGACGAGCGCATAATCAAACAAATTGATTATCAATTTACGCAGAGCCACGCGATGGCGCAGCGATTGGCGACAATCGAATTGAAGCGCGCACGGCAACAAATCACAGTGCAAGCGCCATGCAAATTGACGGCTTTTCAAGTCGAGGTCGGCGACACTATTAATTTTAGTAACGCGCGCATGGGATGGACTGCAAAAACGTTTGAAGTTATCGACTGGTCGCTGGCAGTCGAAGATCAGGGCGGCGCGGCGGCGCTTGGCGTCGACTTGGTTATGCGCGAAACAGAAAGCGCGGTTTTTGATTGGACGCCGACTTCTGACGAAACAATTTATTCACCGCCACCTGCGACGACGCTTATTGACGCGCGTTATGCTGCGCCGCCGACCGGTCTGACTGTGGCGGAAACAATTTACACTACGCGCGACGGCGCTGGCGTCAAGACGCGCGCTGACATGACATGGATTTCAGCGCTCGACCAATTTGCTGGCGAATACGAGATCGAATATCGATTGGTCGGCGCATCGACGTACACAATTGCCGGGCGCACGCCATCGGCGAATACGACGTTTACCGCGTTTGACCTCGCGCCCGGCATTTACGATTTTCGCGTTCGCGCCATAAACGTGATAGGCGTCGCGAGCGAGTATGCGAGTGTAACAGCCGAGTTGGCCGGTTTAAGCGCAGCACCATCGGCGCTCGCCAATCTAAGTCTCGACATTCTTGTTTCGAGCGTCGCGCTTCTGCGCTGGGATAGATCAACCGATCTTGACGTGAAAATCGGCGGGCGAATTATTGTTCGCCATTCTGCCGCTACTTCAGGCGCAACATGGGCTACATCGGTTTTGCTCGATGATGCGGTGCCGGGCGACGCGACCAGTGTTTTGCTTCCGCTGCGTTTGGGCACATATATTTTACGCGCGGTCGACAGCAGCGGCATCGAAAGCGCGGTGGCTACGGTATCGCCGCCGGGCGACCTAAGCCTATTCCAACTGACCGGCGTGACGACGGTTACCGAATCGACGGGCTTCGCCGGAACGCATTCGGTCACTTACGTTGACTCGAATGAATTACGGCTCGGCGGCAGCACGCTTCTTGACGCGATTGCCGACTTCGACGCGATTGCCGATTTTGACGTTGCTGGCGGCGTAGCGACAACCGGCACTTATACCTTTGGATCAACGACCGATATCTCATCGGTTCAAGTGGTGCGCTTGACGCCAGCAATCACAATATCAATCGCCATCGTTCTCGGGGATATGGACGACCGGACAGCTAACATCAACGATTGGGAAGATTGGGATGGCGGCGATGCTGCACCGGCAAACGCCGAAGTGTTTGAAAAGCACAGCGATGACAATGTCACTTACACCGATTTTGAGAGGTTTGACCGGACAACGGTGAGCGGGCGCTATTTCCAATTCAAGACGGTTTTGACCTCAACAGACGCCGCATATCAGCCGCGCGTGAGCGCGCTCTCTGTAACTATCGATAAGGCAGCTTGACATGAGCCAACACGATTACTCCATTGCGAACGCGTCGGGTTCGGCGGTTCGCACAGACATAAATAACGCGCTCGGCGCAATCCAGACGACCAACATCGGCAGCAGCGCGCCGTCGAGTGTGGCGGCGGGACAATTATGGATCGATAACAGCGCAACGCCGTGGGTTTTGAAGGTCTACGACGGCGCTGACCACATTTCCATCGGCACGATCAACGCATCGACAAACGCGTTTGCGGTCGACGGACTTGGCACGACCGATGACGTTCAATTCGCTGGGTTCACTAGCACCGGTATTGATGACAACGCCAGCGAAACAGCGATCACAATCGATGTGAATGAAATAGTGACGATACCAAAACAGCCAGCATTTCTTGGTGCGGCGACTGCCACGCAAGATAATATAACTGGCAATTCGATATCTTCTGCAATCGCGTTTGCGGAGATTTTCGACAACAATGCCGACTATGACGGGACCACTTTTACAGCGCCCGTAGCGGGCAGATATCAATTCAACGTCAATGTAAGATTCGGTGGAGTGACCACCGCCGCAACCAACATCTCTATCGATTTGGTAACAAGCAATCGTGACTATTCATCGATGAGTCGCATCGATGGAAATACCGGAAACAATGCCGGCCAATCGGGGTCTTGGTGCTGCGACATGGATGCCAGCGATACGGCAGTCGTCAAAGTTTTCGGCGAGGGCGAGGGCAGCAACGTATGGGACTTAAACATTGGAGCTGCGAAGCTCTGCACATTTAGCGGCTTCTTAGTCGGCTAAAGAAAGGAAGTAAACTATGGCTGTATATCAAGTGACTGTCAGTGACGCGCAGGTCCGCGCACTCGAACACGATATTTCAAGCGCGGACATCGCGGCGGACATTCAACGGCGACTCGAATGGGTCGTGACCCACAAATCTGAGCAGTGTCGCGCAAGGATGATTGCGGCAGGGATGCCAATTTTGCAGGCGGACGACTCTGTCAGTTCGATCCCAGTCGATGAGAATGAGTTAGCTGCGATCATCAAAGCGCATCCGTCTTACTTGGATCGCGATGCGCGTAATGCTGCCGTCTAGGGGATTGGCTGTGACAAAGTTTCTCATCGGGGTGGCATTGGCCGCCTTTTTTATTGCTGCCTCGACAATCTCGGCAATCGCCGAGCCGAGCGCCAAGGTGCGCCACCAGCAAATGATCTATCCGGTCACGCTGATTCAGAGTGGCGCAGGCTCTGGCAGTGGCACGGTAATTTACAGTGATTGGCGCGATGGCGAAATCCATACTTATATATTGACCAACCATCACGTCGTCCAGAACTCCATCAACATCAGCAAGGTCTGGTGTTCCGGCCCGCCAAAATGCGACGAGCCCGCCAATGTCGATGTCGAGCGCCGCGACACCGTCAAGGCTGTCTGGTTTGAATATAACGATCTAAGCAGGAACATCGGCACGCGCGGTCAGAAGGCCGACATCGTCGCCTATTCGCGCTTGTACGACTTGGCGCTGTTGCGGACGCGCAATACGGAGACTCCCGTCGAGCATGTCGCTGCTTTTATTCCGCCGGGCGAACCCATCTATCTCGGCGACGAGATTGCATGTGTAGGCGCCGGGCTTGGCAACCCGCCGTTTATGACGAGCGGCGAGGTGGGCTATCTCGACGCCGAGATCAAGGGTGAGGACTCAAGGTACAGTTTGCTAACCTGCAACCTGATCTTTGGTAATTCTGGCGGTGCCAGCTTCCGCTGGTCTGACGCCCGCCAGCAATTTGAGTTGATCGGCGTGCCGGCCAAAATTTCGGCCAGTTGGGCCAGCGGTCCGATCACACATATGGCGTGGGCCATATCCGCCGAGACCGCGCGCGCCTTCCTGCTCGAACATGATCTCGGCTGGATTCTCGGCGACGAGCCGGAGGTGGACGATGCCGTCGTTGAGTGAATGCGAAAACTGCCGCGTGTCGATTGCTTCTCTCTCGGCGACGGTAAGCGGCATGTCTAACAGGCTTGACGCTGTCGAGAAACACCAACTCGAATTGATTGAGCTTGCCTCATTCGGCAAGGGCAGCCTGAAAACGCTGCTCCGCGTTGGCGCGGGAATGGCTGCGCTCGCGGGCATCGGTTTGGCAATCAAAACTTATCTTGATTAGCAGATGGTATGACCACCACCGTCTTGGCGCGATAGCCGAGGCGAGGGCTACCGCTTGGCTGATCGAGCAAGGCTGGCGTGTCTATCGCTGTGTGTCCGGGCAAGGACCGGCTGACCTGGTGATCAGCGACAACGATGGGAAAATGAAGATGATCGATGTCAAGATGCGGCCATTTATCGGTAAGAATAAGAGCGTCGCCCGCGCCACGATCTCGAAACGCCAACGCGAGCTTGGTGTTGAAATTCTCTATGTGCTGCACGACGGCACCATTCGATGGGAAGCCGATCTATGACCCGCGACGACCTCTGGATTTTAGCCAAGACGATCTGGGCCGAGGCGCGCGGCGAGCCGCTAGAAGGGCAAATCGCGGTCGCCAATGTGATTCTAAATCGGGCGCGTCAAGGCGGCTGGTGGGGCGACACAGTGCCGGGCGTCTGCTTAAAACCGAAGCAATTTTCATGCTGGAACAATGGCGATCCGAACCGCGCGCGGATGGATGATTTGGAGCTTCAGGATAGGGCGTTTGCACGCGCTGTAAGCGTCGCCAGCGGCGCATGGGCGGGTGATCTGCCCGACACCACCGGCGGCGCGACACACTATCACACTACGGCTATCGAACCGTCGTGGTCGGCTGGACATGAGCCGTCGGCTCGAATCGGAAATCATGTTTTTTTCAATTCAATCAAGTGAGGTAAAATGAGTTGGATATTGGAACGAGCGAAAGAACGCTCGACTTGGATGGGCCTATTTTCGCTCGCCGGTGCTGTCGGCCTAGCCTTCACACCGGAGCATAAAGAACTTATCATCACTGCCGCCGTAGCCATCGTTGCGGCCATCGCGGCAATGACGCGCGACAAGCCAGCCGCTGAATGATAGGCGGCATATTTTCATTCCTGGGGGCGGCGCTTAAGGCGCTGCCCCTTTTATTTTCATTTTGGGCGGGGAGAAATCATGCGCGCAGCAGAAGCATGGCGGCCAAGGCGCGGGCGAAGACTGATCAGGCGGATGTCGCCGCTCGTGCTGCTCGCCGCCCTAGCGATATTCTTGACCGGATGCGGCGCGGCGGTCTTTGAGCCGGGAACATGCCCGGCATGGCCGGAAGCGGGACCAGCGGTGGCCGAGGAGGTCGAGCGGGGCATGCTGCCCGCCGACCGATTTCCAGCCTTCTGGGAGTGGATGGGGCGTGTGGATAAGCTGCGTGATCAGCTTTTAAGTTGTTGACGTTATTCGCTGATTGCTGTAATTTTAACAAATCGCAGCGGGACTTAGCCCGCCGCACGAGGCAAACGAAAGGCCACAGAAAATGACCAATTTAACAAACAATGAAATCACGGTTTTGAATGGCATCGCATACCATGAGATGCAGCCAGCCAATGGGCAAAAGCCGAGCGCAGAAAATGGCTATGGATGGTTTGACGTACAGGTTTGGAATTGGCCGGAAGATTTCGCCGACGACTTGAGCGCCAGCCAAGTTAAGGGCGTGATGACCAGCTTGGTTAAGAAAGACCTGATCGCAATTTTTGATGCTGGCACCGAAGACGGCATGGTTCAGTTCACTGAAGCCGGATACAAAAGCTGGGAAGCAAACGACGACGACCGGAACAATTAAAGCCCACTAGGTGGGGTTCGGCCAGCACCAGCGGGTCGGACCCCATTAGGGGTTATAGGAAAACCGCAGCGGGATGAGCCCGCAGCAAGTGGCATAGGAGGCCAGAGACATGACAACGCAAATCGACCAGCTTACAAATTTTTTAAACGACAACGGTTTCAAGGCGCGCCAGTGGCGCGAGTTTCGCGTTTATCTCAACGGCTATGGCAAAGACATCAAAGCGTATATCGAGCTAGACGAGCCGACCGCCGAGCTTGGCGACGACGACTATTTGTTCAACGGCTGCGCGCTGCGAGTTTTCAGCAACGCATCACAAGGTCGCAAATGGTTGATAAATCGTTCTAAGCAAGTTAAGCACGGGATAATGTGCGAGCTTGATGCGGTAAATGATGAGAGCAATTTTGCGCTGTTCGGCGAAAAGGTCGAGACGTGCGAAAACTGGCAAGATGTGATTTTGTGAAAATCAACGTTTATAATTTTCTGTTGAAAGCTAGCGGCCTCTCGCAACGGGAGGCCGCTATTTTTCACGGCGTGCGACTTGATACAATTAAGGGCTGGTGCGGCGGTAAAAATAATGCGCCGACCGGCGTGCTTGAAGAAATTTCCGAACTGATTTTGAAACAACGCGCAGCGGCAGATGAAACGATTGAACAGTTCGACGCGGCGGCGGTTGGTGATGTTGAGTTAGGCGCGGCCAGCGACAATTATGAAGCGGCGACGCTGGGCTGGACGAGCGCAAGCGCGCAGCATCAAGCGCTGGCGTTAATCGCTGCCGAGATGATTGCCGATGGTGTGGCGGTGAGCGTTGTGCCGCGCGGCTCGACGGTAGCAACGGCGGCGGCGGCTGACGTTCACGAAACGGAAATCAAGCCGCCAAGAAAATAGTTCGCGTTTCTGACAGCAGATGATCGACCGACGGTATCGCCATGTTGCGTTTTGCAAGATATTCGGGCGCGACATTCTCAGCGACGCGATCGACCAGCGCGCTCAAGTAAGCCGCGCGGCAGTCAAAAACCAAATCGAACGAGGCCCTTCGGCCAGCCTGTAATTTTCTCAGAATATCAAGATCGGCGCGCCACTCGATACCGGCTTCACCGATTTCCGCAACCGGCGGCATACCGGCGGCAATCAGTTCGAGCGGGCGGCGCACAAAAGCGTGCAGCACGTCGCGGCCGGGTGCGCGATATGCGCCTTGCGCGGCATAGGCTAGCGAAAATAGCGCCGTCGGGTTTTTGAAATCAGCCACAGTGCCGAACAGAATTGTCTCGCGGTTTTTGGCGCGCGTCGCCGTTTCAAGTAATTGGCGGTCTGCGTTGCGCAAATGGTTGCGATAATACTCGGCTGATTGCTCGCGCCGCTCGCTCTGGCTGAGAGTGTTGTGCCATTCGTTCTCACCTATCACCGCCGCCGTCTCGGCACTGAAAACGAACGGGTTGATGTCGAGGCTTGTCGCGGGCGGGCGAAGATCGAGCGCCGCATGGCCGCGCGGCAGTGCTGCGCGCAACGCGTCGCCGGTCGGGTCTTGGTCTGCCAGCGCAATCGGGTCGCCGTCAAATTCGACGACCGCTTTATGCAATTCGCGGCGATAGTTCATTGCCCGGCGACCATATTTGATTTGCAAAAATGGCAACAACGCCGCCGCGAACGGCGCGGCGCTGTTCGCCGTCGCGGGGCGGTTGGTGAAAATTTCGACTAATTCGAGAATTTGATAGCTGGCCCAATAGAGCGCGTCGGCGGCGTCGGAGCGACCGGGGATCGTCACGTCGCGCATGAACTGCGATTTGATTTGAACGCTGTTGTGTCGGTTGTTGTTTGCAACAGCCGCCGCCGCCGCCGCGCTTCTTTGCAATCCGTCGAGTGCAACCATTGCGTTGGCAAAATCGACCGTCGCAGTGTCCGGGCGCGGCATGGTGAAAACCGATTGCACAGCGCCCGCAATCATCAAGTCGCTGTCGATCAGATCGTAGGCTGCCCGCAGTTGTTTCGACACACTGTCGAGCCGCTTGCGCAAATCGGAGGCCGTAAGTTCTGTCGGGCCGCCCGCGTTGTGCCAAAAAGTCTGGCAGATTTCATTCAAATAATTCTGCAATTGCTGCGGAAACCCCGCGACGGCTTTCGAGCCGCCGAGCAGCTCGACAACGCGCGCGGTAACTTCCGGCGCTGACTTGTTTGCAATATGCTCGGATAAATCAGTCATCGCCAGCCAACAATTGCAACGGGGCGGCGCTCAACGCGACGCTGCGCGGGCCGGTTTCTGAGATGTTGCGGGTGAGGCGGCGGACTATCGCGTCGCGCCGGTAAAGGGCTTCGCGGGCGACGCGTTCTAGTGCCGCCGCATCTTCGCGCGCTGCTATGTCGCGCGGGTCGGTGAGTGCGTCGAATATTTCAAAATCTATTTGATTATCCATCTTTTTCTATGCGGACATTTGCTAAAAGATTTTTTTTGCACGCTAGATCGAAAATTTCCGCTGGCATCCCCAGGTCACGTACCCAGTTGTTTCGATCAGCCGTTTCTGTCTCCGGCTCCAACGTCGACAAACAAGCGATCCGCAGCAAGAAGCAGAGCAGACTTTGCTCCCACATTTGCAAAACGTGATCGCAAGACAGCGAAACCCATTTTTTTCTTCTGTCCCGATCCGACGGGCATGTCACGCACAGCCCCGCGTCCGTCATGCTTTTGATTTCAGCGGCAACGCTGCGCGGCGCGTGCGACAGGGCTGGGTGCGTCATCAGCGCAGCCAGTGAAATGTGGTCGTTGATGTCGCCACTCAGTAATGCAGCCGATCTCGACTGCCATAGGATAGTGGAAATTAGAGCGGGTAGGCCAAGCGAGCCTGTTTGTCGGCGAATCGAAAATTCCATGCCCAATACCGAATGATAATTTGCGGCGACAAAAATCAAACGCCTGCGCGCGAGGTCGCTGTCCGCCCCCCCTCCCCGAATCTCAGCCGTCAAACTTGAAAAATGATTCTTGTAGAGTTTCAACAGAGCGTTCGGGGTGCGGTCGCCGTTCGCAATGTTCGCGACAATCGACCAATGCGCGCTGTTTGAGAGAGCGGCGCGAATTTGAGCGCTGAGAACAGAATAAATGTTATGATCTGAGTGAAGATTCATCGACAAGTTATCCCATCTGTTAGTTGTCATAAGACACCGAAATCAACTCAAAAAACACTACAAAAATTATGCCCTATTTTGTGTAACTAAATTAACCACATTATCAATCGATTCTAATTTGAGAATCTCGTCAAGCCGTCGCGCCCAGAGGTCGAGCGCCGCGAGCTTTTCTTTGAAATAGCCGTGGCGATCATAGATCGACGTGACGCCGCCTTCTTTATGATTGAGTATCCGCGAGATCGTAAGGCGCGGCACTTCCAGTTCGGCAAGATTGGTGCCGACCGTGCGGCGGATGTCGTGCAGATGCCAGCCGGTGACGCCGCTCGCTTGGTCTAGTTGCTTCTTCATCTTCGACCAGCCGCTCATAGGTTTGTCGCGCTTAATTAAATCCGGGCTGTTTTTTCCGGCGTAGCGCGCGGCGCTAGCCGGAAACAAATATTCATATTCATCGTCGAGACGCAGCCCGATAATTCGCTGTGATTGTGGCGACAGTGGGACATCGTGCAGCCGCCCGCTTTTATTTCTCTCGCCGGGGATGGTGTAACGCGCTTTGGCGAGGTTGATATCCGCGCGCTGCATCGTCGCGATTTCATTGCGGCGCTGGCCGGTCAAAAACAACAGTTTGATAAGGTCGCCGAAACTGCTGTCTTCGCGATAGGCATCGGCGGCTGTCCATATTGCGCGGATTTCATCATCCGACAAAATCCGCTCGCGCTCGATTTGCTTCGCAAAGGTCGGTAGATTGAAGGTCGGTGGTACTTCGATCAAATCGGCTTTTTGCGCCCAATTGAAAAAGCAGGTCGCATAAATTCTGACCCGCTCCGCCATTTTCGCGCTACTCGCGTCTTGAATGTTTTCGAGCGCGTCGATCATGTCGCGCTTGGTGATCGAGCCAAACGGCATATCGCCGATTTCCGGCATCAAGTGCGTTGTCAGAATTTGCTTATAATTGTCGGCGGTGTGTGGCTTCAGTTTCACGCAATGGCGTTTCAGCCATTCGGCCAGCAACCACGCGACGTTGTTTCCGGCAGTGATACGTTTTTGTTTCTGGTTTTTCTTAACGGCTGCCGGGTCTTTTCCATCTTGCAACTCGGCGTGCATTTGCACCGCCTTGCTGACGGCAGCGCGATAATCGAGCAAGCCGTTTTTGGGATTGCCGTAACCGCCAAGCGTGACGCGGCGATCTTTGGTGCCGCTGCCGCCGACGCGGAAACGGGCCATCCATTTTTTTGATCCGGTTTTGCTAACCCGAACGCCCAGTCGCAGATTTGACAAATTGTTGACCGCGCTATCGAGCCAAAAATCTTCGCGTGCCTTTCCCTCGGGGCATGTTATTATGCCAACCATGTTTGATTTAATTTTTGCCATCTCGACCACCTCAAATTTTTGGGGCGCATTTGGGGCGCACAAAGTGAGTTACACCACGAAATGCAATGTGGCAGTATGTTACTTGAAAACGGCGGAAAACCAACAAAAAACTTAGAGGGGGGGGGTGATTTGTGGCGCGCTGTGGTGCTGTGGTTTATCGTAAGCATATGATTGTGGTTCAGGGGGTCGGGGGTTCAAATCCCCTCACTCGCCCCATTTTTCGTAACAAAATCAAATATTTACGAGAAGCCCGCGCTGGCGGGCTTTTCTTTTTTGGGCAATGGGGCGCATTTGGGGCGCATTTGGCCCGTTACGGCGCAAAACAGCCGGAAATATTTTTTGTGTAACTTGAAGCCGTTTTTTTGCCTTGAGTTACCCTTACAAAATCGCCGCGCTTTCGGCACCTTCGCGTCACACAGAAAAACGCGAGGGACAAAAATGCTGAGAGAAACAAAAATTGTGCGCTGGGCCGAACTAAAACCGATTCTCGGTCTGAGCCGCATGACCATCTACCGCCTGGAAAGTGCGGGCGAATTTCCGAAACGCATTCAACTCGGCAGCGGCAACTCGGTCGGCTGGCTCGAACACGAAGTCGAGCAATGGCTGGCCGACCGCATAGCAAACCGCATCGAGGACAACGGCGCGCCAGCGCAGCCTGACGACGATTACGACGACAGCATGGACGGCGATAACGCGTCTGCGCTGGCGTCCGCCGGTTGGGGCACCGACGAAGATTATGGCGGCACTGATGAGAGGCTCTGACCGGCCATGTCCAAGATGCGAGGGCGAGGGGCGGTTCACAAGCGAGCGCACAAGCGGCGGAATCGACGTAAACGGGCCATATGTCGTGATCGACGAAACCATCGAAGACTGCCCGACGTGCGGCGGCTGGGGCCGGGTCGATGATGATGTTTGAGATTGGCGACGAGGTGACGGTTGCCAGAAACGGGTGTGGCAAAGTAATCGGTCGCACTTACGACGACCCGGCGCGCATGACTTACGACGTCCAACTACGCGACGGCACGATAATGGCAAATCTCAGCGCGCGGCTTTTGGCGCGCAAAATTCAACTCAGCAACGGTGACGCCTGATGCCGGTCGAGCGCAATCGCCTACCAAATCGCAGGCAAGTCTCGACCGTGGCGGTTTTGTGGCCGCCAGCCATCGGCGAACGCTATCACGTCACTATTGGCGAGTATGACGACGGGCGGCCCGGCGAGGTCTGGGTGCATGGGGCCAAGGTCGGCAGCGAGTTCGACGCGCTGTTGAGCGACGCCAGCATTCTTTTATCGATTTTGATTCAAATCGGATACGACGCCGACAAAATCGCTAACGCGTTGGGTCGCGTCGGAAGCGGCGAGCGCGCTTCTATAATTGGCGCGATGGCCGACCTCATTGATAGCGATGCTTGAGAGCCGGGTGACAGTTGATGGCGAGCGCATATTCGCAGAGCGGCTATGCAAGCTGATCAGCGAATATTGGGAAAAAAGGGGATATGACGCAATCGTCGTTTGGCCCGATCAGCCGTGCAGATCACGCGATATCGCGGATCACAAGCGCGCACCTATTTTTAGAATCAGAAGCAACATCGGCCAGTATGGCTATCCGCCGAAGATGGTGGCGAAATGAGCAAAACGATTTTGGCAATCGACACCGGCACGACGATGGGCTGGGCGATCTCGCACAGAAACAAAATAAAGTTCGGCGAAGAACAGTTTTCGATCAAGCGCTGGGGTCAGCGATTTGACGAGTTCGAGCAATGGTTGCGCGCGGCAAATTCCGAACACCGGCTCGACTGGGTCACATGGGAAAAAGTGGCGCGGCATAGAGGCACTTTCGCTGCCCATGTTTACGGCGGCTGGGTCGCTATTTTAAGCGCGTTCTGCGAGCGCGAGCAAATCAGCTACAGCGGCGTGCCTGTGGGAACGATCAAAAAACACTGGACCGGCAACGGCACCGCCAAAAAAAGCGACATGATGTTCGAAGCGCTTGGTCGCGGTTTCAAAATCAAAACAGACAACGAGGCCGACGCGCTGGCGCTGCTCGATTACACGCTCAAACGCGAGGCCGATAAATGAGCCGCCGCGCTGAAATTTTGAATCTCGCAAAATCGGCGGTCGAAGATCGTGGCAAAGCGTACTCGCCGCCGGGGCCGAATTTCAAACGCATTGCCGATTTATGGAGCGCCACTCTCGGCGTACCAATCGAGCCGTATGAAATCGCGCTGTGCCTGTCGGCGGTGAAAATTGCGCGGCTCGCGGAAACCGAAGGACAGCACCCGGATAGCTGGGTCGATCTTGCCGGATATGCGGCGTGCGGCGCCGAAATCACAATGGAGGTTGAAGATGGCACACCCTAGTGGCGGATATCGCGACGCAAACAACAAACGCATACCGGGCGTCACGACGGTCATCGGGCGGTTCAAAGAGAGCGGCGCGCTGATCCGCTGGGCATACAATCGCGGCAAAGAAGGCGAAGAGCTTTACGAAAGCCGCGACAAAGCCGCCGAAGCTGGCACTGCCGCGCACGAGTTATGCGAGCGCCATATCAAAGGCGACATATTGATCGAAAACGGCCAGCCGACCGACAAAGCGCGGGAAGTGGCGAATGTGCCGGTCGAGATGTTCCCGTTGGTCTGGTCGAGCTTTGAAGCATATCTCAGTTGGGAACGCCAAACCAAACTTGAAATTATCGACACCGAGCGCAGCTTAATAAGCGCGCACGGTTATGGCGGCACATACGACGCCATCGGCGAGATCGACGGCAAGCTTTGCATGCTCGATTGGAAGACCAGTAACGCGGTCTATGGCGACCACATTTATCAATTGGGCGCTTACAAGGCGCTGTACGAAGAACACCACGACCGCAAAATCGACGGCGGCTATCACTTGCTGCGCTTCGCCAAAACGCACGGCGATTTCACACATCACTTTTGGCCCAATCTCGACGAAGCCATCGAAGGCTTTATGTTGATGCTTCGCCTATATCAAATCGATAAGGGCATCAAAAAACGGGTCTAGTTTTTGCCGCGCGCGGCGCTTGCCCCGTCGCCGCGTCCGGTTTCAAACCCAGGGGCAGAGGTACAAAAAATGGCACTCGATCTTGGTTTAGGTGGTAACGGCGGTGCGTTTCTCGCTTTCAAAGCGCAAGCGCAAAAATGGCAAACCAACGAAGGCGGCGAGAAAATCAATCTCGACTGGACGCACACGATTTGGCGGTTGGACGAAGCGCAAACCGGCTGGTCGCGTTGGCCGGACGGCGAGGCGCGGGATTGGGTGTGGGATGACGAAATTGGCAAGGCTGGACCGGAGCCGACCGGCGAGGGCTGGCAGCGCGGGTTCCAGGTCAGTGTGCAATTGGTCGAACCCGACGACAAGACGTATGGCGAACCGATGATATTCAACTCGACCGCCGTCGGCGCAAAGCTCGGATTTCAGGCGCTCTATTCCGAGTATGAAGAGCAAGCGGCTAACAATCCCGGCAAGGTGCCAGTCGTCAAAAACAACGGCGTGACGCCGAGCAAGCGCACCAGCATACCAAAGTTGACCATCGTGCGATGGATCGACAAACCGGCGAACGGCTCAGACACACGGTTTTAAGTGTCTAAGTTCGCGCCATTTATTGAGCAGATTGCGCGCGCGGCGCTGGGCGAGCCTAACGGCAAGCTCAGTTCCGCCGCCGAACTGCGCTTCGGCACGCACGGCTCAAAGTCGGTTGTTTTGCAGGGTGAAAGGGCCGGCGCTTATTTTGACCATGAAGCCGGGACCGGCGGTGGTCCGGTTGAGTTGGTGCGCGAAGCGCTTGGCCTAGATTTCAATGACGCGATGAAATGGCTTGAACGCGAAACCGGCCTGGAAAGCGACTTTGACGGCGCGCGCATTGAGCCGGTCGTGCGGCGAAAACAACCGTGCGACAACGCGCCGAAGACAAAAACAAACGGCAGCGCTGCACCCGAACAAGTTTACCTGTATCGAAATATTGAAAACAAAATCGTCTATACGGTCGTGCGTCGCCCGGACAAGTCATTTCGGCAATGCCGCACCGACCAGAACGGCGAAATCGTTTGGAGCATCAAAGACATCGAACGGCTGCCCTATCGGCTGCCCGAATTTGGCATCTATGACGACGAGCCAATATTCGTAACCGAAGGCGAGAAAGACGCCGACCGGCTGGCGGCGTGCGGGTTTCTGGCGACGTGCAATAGCGGCGGCGCTAACAACTGGGACGCCGCGCTCAACAAATATTTTGCCGGGCGCGACGTTTTCATTCTACCGGACAACGATGAGCCGGGCCGCAAGCACGCTGACGCAGTGCGCGACCAGCTAATGCCGGTTGCAAATACGGTGACGATTGTGCCGCTCGATGGGTTGCCAGACAAAGGCGACGTGAGCGACTGGCTCGACATTGACGGCAACGACGCGGACAAGCTGCGCGGCATCGCGCAACGCGCGCAGGGCACATCGAAACGGCCTTTCGCGCTTCGCCCAGTAGGCATTCTGGCACCGCGAGAGCGTGCGCCGCGCCGTTTTGTGGTGCCGTTCCGCATGATGCGCGGGCATATCACAATGACCGCCGCCGCGCCAGGTGTCGGGAAATCGACAATAGCAATCGAAGAAGCTGTTTCATTGGCTATTGGCGATGATTTTCTCGGACTTGGCATCGACCAACAACGGCGCGTGGGCGTAATCAACAACGAAGAGACGCGCGACGAAATCGAGCGGCGCATTGAGGCGACGTGCCAAGCGTTCGGCATTCAATTCGCCGACATCGCCGACCGGCTGTTCGTTCATAGCGGCGTTGACGATGAGAAGTTTATTGTCTCGCGCGATATCGACGGCGAGGTTGTCCATACGCCGCACAAGAAAATGCTGGGCGATTTTGTCGGCGATCTCGATCTCGACGTTGTGATTGTTGACCCGTTCGTGCAGAGCCATGCGGTCAGCGAAAGCTCGAACGAAGCGATTAGCCAAGTCATGGTCGGGCTGCGCGAAACGCTAACGGCGGGCCGGGGCGCGGCGTTGCATCTTGTTCACCACAATCGAAAACCAATGGCGGGCAATTCGCATCAAGCGGGCGATATGTACTCTGCGCGCGGCGCGTCATCAATGCAGGGCGAGGCGCATTTTGTATTCACGCTGGCCGACATGGACAACGACAGCGTGCGCCAGTTCGGCATCGACGACGACGCCAAGGGCCGCTATGTGCGGCTTGATGACGCCAAATCGAAGATGGCACCGCCGAGCGGCGCTAAATGGTTTCAGCGGCACGGCGAGGCCATGCGTCGGTCGAACGGAGATGTTGAAGAAATCGGCATTTTGAAGCCGTGGCAGCCGCCGAATTTTCGGCTTGATATCACCGAAACGCAACGCAACGAAATTCTCAGATATGTCGACGAATGTTGGTCGCGTGGTCACCCATTGGCGCAGCAAGCGCGCGGTCGAAAGTTCGCGGAACTGGTGCCGCAGAAATTTTCTTACACAACGCGCGCCCATGCGCGTGAGTTACTCAATGAGTGGCTACGCGACGGGGTGTTAGTGACTGAGACACTCGCCGACCGCAACAAAACGCAAGGTTTGCGGGTGCAAAATAAAACGACGCTGGAAACGCGGTTTTAACATTAAAAATGTCGCACAAATGATTGATATAACGCACATAAAAACAATCGCGGGGTTTTTTGCGGGATTTCGCGGGGTTTTGCGGGGTTTTTCCCCCCATACCCCCCTAGGAAAAACC
>Ga0080013_1001603_pt1 | contig 29339 bp, 15 predicted proteins | sample ETNvirenome_6_85_FD_69236 | JGI IMG/M metagenome (GOLD analysis project Ga0080013, IMG submission 69236) | Marine viral communities from the Pacific Ocean - ETNP_6_85 (SPADES assembly) (version 2) | ecosystem: Environmental > Aquatic > Marine > Oceanic | place: Pacific Ocean | collected 2013-06-19 | reverse complement strand
TGGTATAATGTTTTAGCCTTATTTTTACTAACCTCTAATGCTTTTGCTATTTCAGCTTCTTCTACATTTATTTGCAATCCAGCTCTTCTTTGTTTAAGAAAGTCAGAATTCATTAATTCCATAAATGTTTTAGTAAACTTTTTAGGGTCGGCTAATGTTTTGCCCGCCGCAAATACATTATTATCTTTCCAATTTATAAAGTTAACAGAAGATATAGTTTGCAACAAAGCAGATCGAGCGTTTAAAAACATTGTAACACCTACTGAGCCATTTATATAATCGAACATTGCTTGTGCTTCTTTGCTTATATTTTCAGGTCTTGATTGCCCTGTTTGCATACGCTTAAGCATTTTAGTTAAATTATCAACGTAATTTTTACCTAATGCGGCTTGCATTTTGTTTAAGTTTTCTTTGCTAAATATAACATCAACGTTTTTTTGCCAAGGCTCTAAAAATTTTGATCTAACTTCTTTATTTGTAAATTCTAATAAATCTGTTTTAATATTACCCGCGTACCAATCTTTTCCAGGCTCTGGATATGCTTTTTTAGTTTGTGTAATACCCATTATAGATTCTGCTATAGATTTTAATTTTGGGCTAGCGTTAACAGCTGTAACTAATTTTTTTCTTTCGCTCGCGTTTAGCTCAGGAATATCATATTTAAGCTTATTCCACATCCATACGCGCACCGCTTGGTCTGGTGTAAAACCTAACTCATCTAGTTTGCTTACAGCCTCTTTATCTACTGTTTTATTTATTTTTTTGAATTCATTATTTAATATTTTGAATTCATTACCAATGCGCTGTCTGTAAGAGCTTATTGCATTTTCTGCGCGTTCAAATGGGTCAAGTAAGTTTTCTTTTACAAATGCCATATCGGCATCTCCTTGCTTACCTTTGCCATAAAGTTTATACATCATTCCAGCAAAGTCTTCTGCGTTTGGCGGTACAAATAAATCAAATCTACCTTTTCCTTTGCCTAATTGTTCTGCTGCAGCTTTTGATATTTTACGTCTAGTCCCAATGCCATACCTTCGCTCTAACATTCTATTAAGCTCTAAGCTTAAATTTTTACTAGCCATTGCTTCCGGGGCCTCCACAATTGGTTTACGGGATTCTGCAAGCATAACTTCTTGTAGTCTTTTAAGAGAAGTAATAATTTCAGGTTTATTAGGATAATTCTTTTTAGCTATTTCTATTTGTTCAGAAATATGGTTTTTAACTAAATAATCCCCAAGCTTCATTTTGCTAGGAATATGGTAATATTCATTTAGTTTTTGAATTTTATCACCTGTAAATTCTGGAGATAATAATTTTATGTATGGGTTTATACCTTTAGGGAGTACTTTACCATAGTACATGTCCGCCACCTGCCTCCCTATATTTTCTACTAAAACACTTTCATAACCAGAATTTAATCTTTGAATTTTTTCAGGAGTAATATTGCCTTCAATTAAAAGCTTTGCGAAACCAGCTTTATATTTAGCAGATTCTTTTAAATGCTCGTTACTTAATTCCCCCTTAGCGTCTATTTTAAATGTTGTAAATCCTGACGCTACTCTTAATCCAAATTGTTTATTGTTAGCAATTATATAAGCTATTTCTTCTGCCCCTTTTTTTCTTTCAGACGGTTCAGTACCGTATTTTTCTGTTATATATTTATCAGCTGTTTTTAATAAGCCCTCATGGTAAGCTTTATTAATTTTATTATAAATATCAAGCTCTACCCCTAATTTTTCTATTTGAGCTATTTTTTGTGCTTCAGGTAAATTGCTTTTTTGTATTGATCTTATTTCACCTATTATTGTATAGTTAGCATCTTTAGACGTGAAAGCAAAATGCGGTCTATCTTTAGACAATCTTATATATTCGCCCCATATTTCTTTATCACCTTTTGTTCCTATAATATCTTTATATAATTCTACAAATCTATTTTTAGTTCTTCCATTCTCACCAGTAAAAGCAAAAGAATTTGCTAATAAACTATAATCACTTAAACCTCGCGTGCCTTTTGTTAACCTTGCTTCTAAAGCTTCAACAGGAATAAATGGCAATAGATCATTTAAATTATTTTCATAATCTTTCCATTTTTCAAAGCTTGCTCCAACTTTAAATAAATTAGGAACTTGTATTTCAAAACCTGTAATATCTTTTATCTCATTCTGTACAGTAGTATTTCTTTTTGTTTCAAAAGCAGCTACTTGATCTGCAGAAAGTATTTTATTTATAATAGGCTCGATAGCTTCTCGATATGCTTGTAATACTTCTTTAGAATCAGAGTAATTGTTTTCTGCAAGGCTGATCAGTATTCTGGTCATCTCTTTAAATTGCAAGTCTTTAAATGCTGCATTTTCTTTTAAATTAGCAAATAAATCTTTTGAAGCCATCGGTGGTTCTGCACCTTGCGGTAATCTGTCTAATTGTTTACCAATTATAGCTAAATAGTTTTCAGCTACTTCATTACCTAATTCACCTTGGCGCTCTTTAAAGGCTTTTTCCATGCCTTCTTTATGCAGCTGTTCCATCACGCGATCAAAACCAATTTCCTGAGCAATGGCATCAATGAGAGACCTTCTTCTGCCATCAATTCTTATTGTGCCATCGCCTTCAAAATAAGATTTCCATTCTGTGAGCGTGATATTTTTCTTTTTAAAGATTAAGTTGCCTTGCGCGGTTTTTTCTCTTGCTTGTTCACCTTTTTTAGGATCCATAACCGGATCTGCAAATTCAGCAAATCGTTTATTTATACTTGACTGGCTTATATAATCTTTATAAAGGTTAAAAGATTTTTCTACAAACGCACTATATTCTGGTGTTGGAGTTTTTCCAGCATTGGTTAGTTTGCCGGCTTCTTTTGCAATAACGTTAAATAAATCGTTTTTAGCTGTTTGCTGTACATACTCTCTATAGTTAGGCTTTTTAACGGGTTTACCGGAGGTTTTTCCAAGGTTTTTATTTATATATGAAACGACATCTTTATCTTGTCTTGCCTTAATTTCAATTTCTTTACCTTCAAAATTTATTTTAGCGGTGCCACCTGTTCTAGAAAAGGTTATAGACCCACCGTCAGCAAGCTCTATACTTCTGATAAAGTCAGCACTTATATCAGGTATTGTAGCCATTAAACTTTTTTGTGCGGTTTTTTCGCCAGCCTTGGTAACATTGTCAGAAAAGCCCATAATGGTTTCAGCTTTTTGACGTTGTATACGCACGGCAGCCTCTGGTGACGATGTATCAACAAATCCAGCGCCTAAGCCTTCTTCTGAAGTTAACTTATCAGCTTTTTCAGCTTCTAATCTTCGCGTTTTGCCTAAGTCTTTATATTTATTTTGTATAATACCTAAAATACGTTTTGGTAAATTACCATATATGTAGCTTGTTAAAGTAGCTTCCCCTTTTTTACCACTTGCCATTTCAACTAAACCTTGAACGCTTTTTTCTTTTATTTTAAGTTCGCGCGCTCTTTCGCTTATAGCTGTTGTATTTCCTGACTTTTCTTTTGCAAATTTTATTAACTCTTGTCCCCTTGCCCACGTATTAACCAAATCTGGTATACCATTATATCCCGGGCGTGTTTCCATCATAACATCAGAAACAATATTATCAAATGTAGGTTTATCCATACCATACAAATCTTGATACTTTTTAAGCATCTCTTCAACAATAGGCTTAAATTCCACACCAACCATAATTCCTCTTGCTTCTGGCGTTTCATTTTTATATTGCTCAAAGGCTTCGTTAGCTTTGCTAAATACGTCTTTTTTAGTTTCTGGTTTTATTTCAGCTGAACCCATGGATTTTTCAGCTTTTGCTGTGTTTGGTATTTCTCTACCAGCTAAATCTGTTAATAGCTCACCATCAATTTTTAAATTTTTAAAACCTTCTATTTGTTTACTTATATCCTTACCAGCTTCAATATTTTTACCAAATTTTCCTAAAAAGTTTATTAAATCTTGGGCTGTTTGTATATTATTGCCTTCTAAAGCTATACCTTCTTGTTTTACGCCTGTTTTTTGGAATACGTTTAAAAATGTTTTTCTTACTTTATTAAGTACACCATCCTCAACAAGTAATCTTTTGTAAGTTGGGTTTTGTAATAATTCAACTAAATTAGCTATATATTCTTCTGGTCTTTGGTTTTGTTTTTTATATACCAAATCAATAGCATCTTCAATTTTTACTTTATCCCCTACTTCTAAATTTGAATTTTTTAAAGTTTCATTAATTTTTTCATTAATTGCAAACTTTAATTTTTTGAAAACTTCTGGGTTTCGTTTAAATATTTCATTACTAACTTGGTGTGTTATTTCATGAGCCTGCACACCTTTTTTAAATTTTAGCAAATTTATTGTAATAGTAGGAACTCCGCCGGCTTTAGCCGCGGTCCATTCCGCCTTATTATTTGGGTCACTAAATCCTTCAGAGCCCTCTTGAATTTTATACGAAAATTCCCCAACGTATCCATCTCGTTGAAGTTTTTCAAAAGATTTTTCTATTTTCCTACGGCTAGTTTCTATTAGTGTGATTGCTTCTTGTACCTGTTGTTGTGCTTCTTTTATTTGGGCAGGTGTCGATTTTGGATCAGAAATTATAGCCTGTGCGGCATCTCTTTTAGCCACTACTTTTTGTAAATTGGCTTTATTAAAATCTTTATTTGCAATCTCTAATTCTCTATTTAAAGACTCTATAAGCTCTTGATTTTTAAAATACTCTTTTGTAAGCTCGGTTTTTTTAAATGCTGACAAATCTTCAGAGCCAACATTTTCAGCTATAGTTTCATTTTTTACTTCAAGATCTCTTACTAATTGTTCTTTATTTTTTATTGATTTAAAGTCTCGCCCTTTAGTATGTGTAAAACCTATTAATGATCCAACAAAATTATTTATAATTACCCTTTGTCCAGCTTCATTAAGATTTCCATAATTTTCTTTAATTGAAGCCATAAAGTCTTTATCGCCAGAAAGTTCTTTTACCATAGCTTCTACCATTAAAGCCCCCTCTGATCCAATAGCCATACCAGGTCCCGCTAAAATAACTTTTTCTAACGCAGGGTTCCATCTAGCCATATTACCTTTAAATCTAAATGGCATAATTTTTCTAGTTAAATTACCCCCTAAATAAAATCCAGCACCACCACCCAGCAAAGATTCGCCTCCAGTAACGCTTTTAAATTTAGCCTCTTCAACTAAAGCCATTATACCATGGTATTTAACAATGTCTAAAGCTTTTTTTGATTTTTTTAGCGTATTTAAATATGTTCCTATACGCCCCCATCCTAATACACCCCCTGAAATAACATTTGCTGCTGCCCATTTAGGTAGCTCTGGGAGAAAAGCAAATGTAGCCTCCGTAACCTGCAAAGCTGTGCTGCGTTTAAAATTTTCTTCTTGCTCTTTGCTGAGGGCTACGCCGGCGTTATTCATAAGAAATTTTAAATCATCTAATTGTTTTACCTTAGAAGTACCAAATATTTCTTCAGTAGCTGGGGCACCTACAACTTGTTCGCTTAATGCTTCAAAACCCCTAGCTAAAGTAGTACCGGCATCTTTTTTAATGCTTCCAGGGTCAATGTTAAGTAATCTAACCGTTTCAAAAGCCTTTCTTTCTCTTTCTAGTCTTGGACCGTCTTCTTTTAAATCTTTAATAATATTTTTTAAATCAGGTAAAATTTGCCCATCAGAAGTAGTTTCTATATATGGAGATACTTTAACGCCAGATTGTTCAGCATATGGTATTAAATCAGAAACTTTTACATTTTTATATACCCTTTCGCCCTTGCTGTTTTCAAAATATTCATAGCCTTTTTTATAAAGATCTATTGTTTGTTGTGTGTTGGATACGCCATTAGGCTTGTAATCGTATGCTTTGTTTTTTAATTTTTGATATTCGCTATATTCATACAAATGATAAAAATAATCAGTATCAAATTTATCGGTATCTGTTTTTTTATTTTTTGTATATTGTTCAATTTGCGCTAATAAATCTTTTGTGTAGTCCGTAATTTCGTCTGAAGAATTTTGGTCTTCTAATTCAGCAGGGGTAATGCGCTCATTTGTAGTAAGGTTAAAAAAGAATTTCAAATTTTCACCTTTAATTTTTAATAAAGGCTCAAGTTGTTGTTCTATATTTTTTATTTTTTGTTGAGATGCAATTTTTTGTTCTGAAGAAACATTTTGATTATTTATTGTATTTTTTAAATTTTCTAGTTCAAAATTTAATAAAGCAATTTTTTTATCATTAGGGTCTGTAATGCTATCAATATGCCCTTGCCTCCACGTGTCAAACGAAACTTTATATTCTTTTTTTCGCTTAAACTCATCTTCAAGCTCTAATTTTTGTAAATCTTCTTCTAGTTTTTGATTTGTGGCCGCATTTTTTATCGCGGTCAATACTGGATTTGTTATGTTAGTTTTAGGAAGAGGGATTCCTTCCGCATAGTACGTTATGCCTTTATCTTCAAGTCCTAGCTGATCAAGCCTGTTTTCTCCTAACCCAATCAAAGCTAAAGGGCTATAGCCACCCTCGGGAGGGTTTTGGCGGTCATACATTGCTACCGCTTCATCTTTAATAGCATTGATTACATCCTCGTTTTGTGATATTTCTGAAAAATCTTTATCTCTTAATTCTTCATCAACTAGATCTCTCCAAAAATTTTGTTTTATAATAATATCAGCATTTCTTTGCAATTCAGCCGCCGCTACTTCTTGCTCTTTACGTAATTGCACTCTTTTTTCTTCTGCTTCTAAAAAACCTGGATCAAATGCAGATCTGTATTCTTTCAGCTGCTCAATTTCAAATTGTTCTTGAGTTTTATATGGTTTTGTGCTTTCAACTACAGGCTCAGGTCGTTTTTGGTCAGCTATAAAAAAATTACTTTTAGGTAATTTGATTTTTGTAAAATCAATTTCCTGTAATTCCAATGAAGAATCTTCCGATGCTGATTCCCCATTTTGCTGCGGCTGGTTTATTGGCCCCACAAGTGCAGCTTCCTCCGCAGGACCGGGTTTCTTTGCATTTTTCAAAAATGGATCTGCTTGTTCAACCGGATCTGCATCAGATTGAACATTATAATATTTTTTATATTCTTCTAAAGATATACCCATTAGTTGTGCATCAGCAACCATTTGCTCTTCTGTAAGCATTTGATCACCAACTAAAAATTGGTTACTCATATTATTGATCTTTTATTTGATTATACAATGTTATAGGTATTTGTAATCTGTTTAGTGCAGCCTCAGGACTAGCAATAGGCGAAGCGCCTGTTACGCGGTAACCGCTTTCGGTAGCTGGATACCAATTTCCATTAATAAATACAATATTAGAATTACCAGCCATACCTTTAACTAAAGAACCTTGCACAGGATTTCTATACAATTTTAAGACATTTTTTGCTTCAGCTATAGCTTCTGGCTTAAATTGTTGAGGAACATTTCCCCTGCTATTATAAGTGTTTATTCCTTGTTGTGAAACATTGTCGTAGTGCGCTAACATTTGCTCGGCTATGTCTTCCCGCAGTTGTGGGTCATAAATACCTTGTTCATAATTTGCGGCTTCAATACCTTCTGAAAGTGAAAACCCTTGAAAAAGGTTATCATGCAACACTGACTGTATACGGCCTTCTCCTCCAGCCTCTAAAGACTTTAATATATTAGCTTTATATGCGTTGCGTTCTGGCTCAGACAAAGGCCTTCCTGCCGCTGCTCTATTATATATGTTGGTTGCGTCGTTTTGAAATGTACCCCCAAACTCGTTATCTTTCACATAGTAGTTATCTAGCTCAGAATGTTTTATAGGCCCCTCTGGAGTAATGTATGTTGGGTCTGAAGTATTTGACCAGTCCATCTCGTAGTTTCTTAAGTTGGGATCTAATACATATTGCATTTTATTAAGCAACCCTGGGTTTGAAATAGCTACTCCGTTTGAAACATTATTTCTAACTTTTATATATTCATCAGTAAGCTCTTGTTGATCTGTAGCAATTTGGTTTGCTGCTTGAAAAATATTTTTTTGTGAACTAAGTTGTGTTTGTAAGTCTATATATTCTGGTGAATTTGCTCCAAATTGTTTACGTGCCGCATCAGCTTGCAATGCAATATTACCAGCATTTTGTTTTGTAGTAAATAATAAATTTTCAAGGCTTGCGCGCATTGCATTAGGCACTTTTTCAGGATTGTAATTAGCGCCTATTCTACCAATAGAATTAGCGGCTAAAATATCTAAGCGGTTTTTTTCTTGCTTAGCCTCGGCCTCTTCTTGCAGCTTTTGTCTTCTCGCTATTTCTCTTTCTTTTTCTTCTCTTCTAATAACAGGGTCTATAGTTTTATCAAAAGCAGCTGTAAACGCAGCCATTGGTGCGGCTTGGTTTCTAAATCCTCTAGCGAATGCTGCATTTAAATCTCTTTGTGTTGCCATATTTAAATTTTTATTATTACCCGCCTATAAAACCAAGATCTTTAGCACCAGCCACAGCGCCACCCATAAGGCTTCCTACACCTCCCATTAATCCAGATGTTGCTGCAGCCCTTGCGGCTTTTGCTTGTTCTAATCGTTGCTGAGCCATATCCATCATTTTTTCGCCTTTTTTAAATTGCATTTGGCGCGAAAGTGCTTCGCCCTGTGCTCGCTGCATTTGTGCTTGTTGTTCGCCGCGTGCGGCCAATTGTTGATTTTGGGCTTCCTGTGCACCTATAGATGCTGCTGCTTGTTGGGCTGCTTGTGTTTGTTGATTAGCTAAGCTTTGTGCTAATGCTGCTACGCCACCGCCTCCTGCGGATCCTGCAAGACCCCCCATAATATTAGCTAGCCCTTGTTGTTGTTGTTGAGCTGCAAATTCTGCCGCTTGCGTATTTACAGTAAGGTCTTCAAATGTATTTGTTACGTTTTTATATGGGTTAGATGTGTCTATAGCCGCATATTGTGATTTTGCCGCATCAAGTTCTCTTTGTGCTGCAGCTTGCTCACGACGTCTTTTACGACCGCCTATAAGCCCACCTGCAATACCCGCGATACCTTTTATAGCTCCACCAATAGCCTCTGTGCCTAGTTTTGCCATTATTCCTGCTGCCATATTCTAATTTATTATTATGTTATTTTAATTACGTGTTAATTAACTACTTAACGATATTTCACTTCCTACAGAATATATTTCTTCTGGTGTACTGTCAAGGTGTGTCATTGTTATTTGCGCATAATATCCTAATAGTCCTGAAGTATTAAATCTGGCGTCTTTCACATAAAACATGTAATACCCACTCGCAGGCGGGGCTAGATTAGTATCATATGAGCCAATTTTTAATGTTTTATTTTCTCGATCAACCTCTGTAATAGTTCCTAATTTTGTTTTAGTTGTTCCAAATACGTAGTATAAATCGTCATTTACTGTAACGCCTTGTGGCAATTCAAAACTAAATACGAAGCTTCTTGTCCCTCCGGTTATTGAAGTAGAATTTAAATTACCAATACCTTGTACATTTAAAGCTTTAAAATCTATTGATGCAGAATCTGTTTCGGTAACCCCAGATATGTAGTTATAATAAGCATCTTCTTTGTTTATAAAGCTAGCATAAGGGACTGACCCGTCTTGTTTATCTGTAGTAATATTGAAATAATCAGAATTGCTATCAGCAACGTGTTTTACTCTCCATCCTAGGCTTCCTTTATAATTAACAGTCCGAAAGTTTTTCATATTAGCCGGAGAATCATTTAATATAAGAGTAACCTCTGACTTAACTATTGATCCTCCGTAAAAAGTATTTCTAACTGAGCTAGTGTGACTATATAATTTACCTGATTTAAATGTGTAGTATATATTATTCAAACTAACACCCGCTTCGGGTATAAAACTTTTTCTACTTGTCCAACCTCTTACGCTCTCAGAAAATGATACTGTATCTTCTTGATTTGTAAAAGTAAGATTATATAAACCTTTATTGGTATCATATGTACCTAAAATTAAACCTGTTTCAGCAGCAAGATTGTCTTTAAAATAATCTTTCATACCATACTCAGATATTTCAGTTAGACCGTCCATAGATAGCCTTAATACTTTACCTCGGTTTTTATCAGTAAAATATGCTCTATATGTAAAATCAACAAAGCTTTCCGGATTTTTACTAATACCGTATGCGCCAAAAGTTGCTGGTATAATAGCTTGGCCTAAGACCCTATTTGTAGCTGTTAGCTGGGGATTCCCGTCTGCATTAAATAAAGCGTCTTTATTAGCTAATATTTTTACAATACGGTCTTCACATAGTGCAATTAAATCTGTATCCCGAGCATGCAATTTTTGAATACTACCGTATTCAGGATTTAAATCTTTTGTTATAGGCTCTGCAATAATAAATTCATTTAACCTATTCAAATTTGTTTTACTATTATATATACCAGAAAATATTAACCTGCTTTTTAAATGGTCTTCTTGATAACCTTCTTCAATTACAGCCGAAACACGAACGCCATTAGTTATTCTTGGTGCGTTATAATCATCTCTAATACGATCCGATTCTACACCATTCCCAAAACTAATACAATTAGACCATGGTATTTTTTTAGCAGATGTTAAGTCAGCTATAGGATATGTTTCTTGTGTTTCATAATATATTTCTAAAGGCCCTTCTTTTGGTTCAACTTCAAATATTGGCGGGTTAACAGGTTTTTCCGCGGTACTTAAATTAAATGTTCTAGCTTCTATATTAACGTATTGCTCATTATCATCAGGTAATGCTACGTCAAAATTTTTATCAAATTTTAAAAACCATTCGCCTTTTTGGCCACTTCCCGTCCCTGTTTGTATAACTTCTAATATTTTATAATTAGGATGATTTTCAATAGCGCGCATAAACCTAATTGTTGTGCCGTTATTTATTGTTTGGGGGGAAGACATTGTAATTGTTGTGCCGTTAATAGCTTCTACTTTAACAAATTCTGTTTGGGTGAAGCCGCCCAACGCTGTAATATTATCTCCAACCTCTATGCCAGTAGCATTTGCTACTATTAATGTTTTAGAATTACTAACTGCTCCATTTGCGGTAGTGCTATTTTCATACATAGCTGTAAAGTCGTCAGTTCCATCATTTCTTCTTTGGTTTCCTCCGGAAATTCTAATATAATTTCCTTCTACAAAAGCATTGTTAAAAGGGTCAGAAGAATAAAAAGATTCACTATCAAGATAATCTTCTTGAGTTCTTAAAGCAAGATGAAATCCTGCTGGTATTGTAACTCCATTTGATGTTTTAGAAGTCATTGTAGTTCCTACCCCCGCAAAATAAGAAATCCAATACCCCCTATCATCATTTGCAAATGTTGTGGTATTAACGGCTTTAGTTGATATGGTATTTAATAAAGTTTCATCAAAAGCATCTGTTAAAGCTTCTTTTAGCTGAGTGCTATTATTAAGCTTTATAAAAAATTTTCCTTCATATTCGGGGTTTCCTAAATCATCTTCAATAGATATTTTTTCTAAAATAATTTCATTTCTCTTAATAATAGCGGCTGATTGATTACTTCCGTACAATACATTTACATCATCTCCAAAAGCCTCTTCAAAAGTTAATTCAGCACCACCATTATTGCTGGTTGGGCTTGCTGTATTTTGAAAACTTTTTACTGTATATATATTGCTATTTGTACCTGTACCTGATCTTCTAAACCTAACTTTTGTTCCTATTGTTATTTCAGCTCTAAATTGATCTGAAATTCTAACGCCCTCAGCACCGTCTCCAGAGGCGCCCGCGTCGCGAATATATATAGTATTATGCCCTTCTACTGGCGTAATTCCCGGAACTTTTCGGTCCATGCCATCGTCTTCAGCAAACTCTCTATCAAATTCAAATATATTTGCAGAATATGAAACTGCTTCTTTTTTAGCTAAAAAATTTGGCGGATTATTTAGCTTATCAATTACTTTAAATTTTTTTTCAGAGCCCTTATAAGCTACATTTCCGCTTTCTTTTTTTAATATTAAAAAATCGTCTTCAGATATTTTATTTATTTCAGCGCTAGGTAAAGATAAATATAAGAATCCTTCTTCATCGTCATATATATTACTTATACAAACATTATAATATTCGTTTGATGTTTCTTTTATATAATATTTATAATGAGTAGCCTCAGTGGGAGGCGTAGTAGAAGTTGATGCTTGAAATTGCAAATTAAACTCAGCATTATCTCTGGGCAATTTTAAAACACCTGTTTTGTTTGTAAATATAGGTGTTTCTCGCCCATAGGCATCTTTAAATGTAATTCCAAGCTGATAATTTCTTAAAGTTTTTAAAGAAAGTTTTTGAGTAAGCTCAGTTGTATTATTTCTTTCTACTGTTTCTAAAGAAAATACTGGCTTACTATTATAATTAAAATTTTCTACTATATTAGAATAAATTAATCTATTGCCTACAATTTCTTGTCCTAAAGCTTTTTTTGGTACACTATCAAAAGTTCTTAATAACTGATTAGACGTTATTGTTTTAAATATTTGTTCGTCTTTTATTTCAAATATTGTTGCAAACTTTCCATTTTCTTTTTTAATTGTATCTACAACGTATATATTAGCACTAACGCTATCTTTATAAAGTATATCAATTTCTTCAATATCAGCCGCATAGTTATTTACAGATGGTGTAAGTTCATTATTACTTATTGTACCTATATTTTCTTCGCTACCCCACCCCTTTAATTTTAAAACACGTATTTGATTTTGCATACCTAAATTATACGCTTTTTTAGCGTTATATTCAAAATTACCTGGTAAAAATGCAGGTAATGAAAATGGCGCAAATGTTGAATATTGACCATTTTTATATTTATATCTATATGAAAATCTTGGAAATTTTAATTCAAATAAAGGTTCTTCTTCTTCTAAAACAGGTATATAAGAAACATTAGTTTCGCTTTTTACGTTATCTGTTTTAGCTAAAAGAGTACAAACAAAAGTAGTGGCAGTGGTTATTGAAGTAACTTTTACTCTTGCTGAGCTAGACTCTGTTGATTGCCCTACAATAATATTTTTTTCTAAAATAATTATATCGTTAGCTAAGTAATTTGGGGCTGTTGAAAAAATAATAGTAATTGAACTATCAATATCTGTAGTATCTAAATTAGGTATATTTGTTGATATAATTTCAGTTGCATTTCCTAATGTGCCAACCCCACCCCTTACTGAAGCAGATAGTGTATCAAACGTAGGCGCGTTTAATGGTGATTTTTTAATAACAGTAATTCTGTCCTCAGATAAGTAAGTTGTATTAGTAGTAAAATCTGTAGTTTGAGATTTCCAATAATCAATATCAATTTGCTTTGGCTCAGTAAAATTATCAGTATAATACAATATACCATCTAATATATTTATACCTGTAATATATCTACTAGTATCAAATTTTAGTATATTATTATGCGTATCTACAATTACAGCAGAAACAGTAGTTCCGTCATATTCAGCAATTGCATCTTTTGTAGGGCTTGCTATAAGCCAATATATTTTATCGTTTTCAGTGTCTGTTACAGCTCCAACACAAGTTGCTCCAGTAATGGTCATGCCGGGTATTTCTGTATTACCTAAAATATTTTGCAAAACACCTACGTCAGCGCCTTCTGAATATGAAACATCAATATTTAATGCGTCTCTATATTCGCCTTTTGGAATAAGTCGTTCGTCAAGGTCTTTATTCATTTTACCGTTGAGGAACATGTTTTTAATCTCTGGCATATTTTAGTGTTTAATCCACTTAGATTGACCTCTAAGCGCTTGTGTAATATTTTCAGACTTGTAATTAGATAAACGTATTTTAGCATTACGCACAGCAGCAAACTTTTCTTTTTTAAACCTTGCTACTAAATATTCCGGCGTATTAGCTCTAGTTGCTAAAATTGAATGCGCAATACTTTTGTACATTGCCTCTTCAGCAAACTTATGTACAATTTTTTCTTCTGCTGTAGCGACACCGTCACTTATATATTTTAATGTTATAATTTTATTTGCAAGGTCGCTTGAAAAGAATATTTTACCTTTTATTTGATCTATAAAAAAAGATCCGTTGGTATTCATATATCTCGTGTCAATACCATACCTTTGGCCATGTAACGCTTTAAAAGTACTATCGTTATCCAAATAAATATTGTCGGCTTCTTCTTGTGTGGTATTTGTACTAAATTTTTTCCACGTTTCAGACTCGCTAGCTTTAAGTAAGTTACCATTGTTATCAAACAAATAATTATAATTATTGTCTTGCAATAAAGCTGCGGGGTTGCTTGTTTTTTCAGCTGGAACTATAGTGTGTTCAATCCCGCTACCATCACTCCAAGTTATTTTTACATAGCCAACATAATCATGAGGCAGCTTCATTTGAAGATTGTCTGGTATTTCAATCTCTTGCGATTTTTCGCTTTGTAAAGTATCGTAGCTAAGTTCTTGTACTGCTCTTTGTGCAAAGAAAAGTACATTACTACGTTTTACTTTTGGTATAATTTTTTCTTCACCAACATATGAAATCATAAAGTTATTTACAACATCAGCTAACGTAATATGCTGGTAGCTGCCTAATTCTTCAATAGCATTTACTTGTACAACTATGATTTGCAACCCATTTTTTGGCGCACCATTTGATTCTAATACATCTGTATTGTTTGTATTTCCTGAAAATGTAATTGTAGGTGAAGAATAACTATAATTACCTTGACTTATTTCTTTACCGTTTACAAATATTTGTATATCACCAAGTGCTGATGGCAATGGATTAAACATTGCTGTTGTTAAAGTAAAAGCAACTGTTGAGCCGTTACCGGTAAAATTTGTGCTGTTATTATAATAACGTTCTTGTGATATTGTGAATAGAGACATTTATTAAGCTTTTTCTTGTTGAACGTTTTTTACATCTTCTGCAGACCCAATTTGATATAACCCAGGGTCTTTTAATATAATACCAGCTAGCGCTAATATTTTAATTACTAATTCAGTTTCCTCGGAAGCATGCAACTCAAATGGCGTAGATGCGCTCTCGTTATATGTACCAGTTATTAAATTTGCTGCCCACACTACAGGTGTAGGGGTTTTAATATAATTACAGGTAACACCCGATGTTTCATTCGCACTAATACTATCTGCATATACTTTAACTGCATTTGTTTCGCTATCTCTTAAGTATACAGGAAAATCATTTGAAGGTTGTGATAGTGGCGACTTTTTAATATATAACCAATTTTTTTGTGTTATATGCTCAGCGTCTATACCATTATATAATATACTGCCTAATCTGTAAACATCAGACGGCAACGTAACTCCATTGGAAACAGCAACGTTTACTTTTTCAAATAAACTTATTTTTTCTTCTAGTATATCCAGCATATCTGAATATTCTGTACTATTACCTGGTAGTCTAGCGAATTGGTTTAAATCATAAAAGTATTGCTCAAATATATCTAATTGAGCCTGATTCGCCATTATATTGAATTCCTGAGGTGTAATATATCCTCGTTGTTCTTTATTTGTGAGTGCTAGTACGCGTTGATATACGGTATCTACATTTACGCTCATATTTTAAATATTTTAGGTTAGGCCCACGGATATTGTAGGCCTATACCTAAATATCACTTATTTTAATCGTTTTTCAACTGTTTGGTATACTTCAATTCCATCATCGGTTTTAAAGTATGCTGCTAATGCAGAATATGGGTTTTCATCAAATGGTACAGTAATTAATTTTCTACCATTACTAGCCCACGTAAATGTGCGCTGATCATTTGATAATTTAATTATTCCTTGCTCTACGGATTTAATGCCAATGTTTCTAATATTAAGATTATCGTCATTAGCAAGTTCTAAGAACAAAAATGGATTTCTGCGAGCAAATAGTAATAAATCTCTTTTAAGCTCTTTAGAAGTCATCTTAGATGCATTATTTCCAACCTCAGTACGCATAATAGCTTCTGCTTGGTCAATATCCATACTTGATGCAATATTTAAAGCCTCTATTTCAAGCTCTAGTACATCAAGATCATTTTCTGCATTTTTAACCTCATCTACTTCGTAATATTTTTTATCTTTTAAAGGATGATATAACGAAAGAAGTTTTTGTAATGTTTGTTTTTCTTTAGGGACTGCTAAAACGCCATCTAAAAAAGTGATATGCGCTAGCCTTGCTTCGCCTTTAAATTCATCAACAAAAGGAGTTTTTTGATTTATAGCGTATTTCATTTCACGCTCATACCCTTTTTCATCATCAAACCAATATAAATTTCTTGATTTGATTGTTGCTGTTAAAGGAGTTTTACCGTTTTTAAGCCTATAAATACGGTCTTTAATTTCCCAACTTGGTTTTGTCGGCTGTTGTTTTACAGTTTTAGCTTTAACTGTTTTTTGAGGTGCAACCTCAATAGTATCTTCTGCTGTAGCTTTTTTTGCCATGATATAATAAAATAAAAAAATTAAAATAAACCCAGGGCCAAATTAATGACCCCAGGCTTAATGTTACAAATTATGCATTGAAAAGTACGAAGTTATTCGCAGCTTGTACAACTAAACATCTTTCAGACAAGTAGTGTACTTCCATAGCGTCAAGATCGCTAGTAGCAGCACCACCTACTGAACCAGTTACCCAAGATTTCATTCTTCGATCATCAGCTTCAGAAGCACGGTAACGTACGTGAAGGAATGGACGACGAATGTTTTTACCAAGAGCTTGGTCATAAACAGATGAAGTGCCTGCAGGAACTAGAACACCTTTAATGTCATTAATAAATCCACGAGTTTGGCCATCATTAAGATATTTCCAGTCAGACTTGTAAAAATCGTAAGAGCCTCTGCGGAAACCAGAAAAGCCAAGGTTTAATGCCATGTCTTCACTGTTCTCGAATACTCCGTAAGAAGTACCACCAGAACCATAAGAATTTTGAGAAGCTAACCAGTCATCAAGACGAAGGTTACGCTCGCGGTTAAGGAAGAACATATTTTCTTCGATAGCGCCTTGCGCGTCTAGCTTTTCAATCAACTGTTTAATGTCAAGAGTAGTATTAGCGACAGTGTCGTCGTCAAACATAGTAGCAGTATGGCCACGAGATTCGATAGCAGCGAAAAGCCCCTCTGTGCCTACACCGTCATCGCTAGTAGCTCCAAGCTCAGTATCAATAACGTTGCCAGTACCGCCTTTTTCTGCTTCAACAAGAGTCATTTCAAGATAATCTTCGAAACGAGTACGAGTTTCACCTTCAGCTTTGATATACCATAAGTATCCAGCTTCACCAGATTCACCAGAAACTTCAACCCATCCAATTTGAGCCGCATCAGATCCTGATACTTCAAATTTATCTTTAATGATAACAGGTTTGTTAGTGAAGGTAGTAAAAGTAGGGTTAATAGTATCTCCTTGCATTCCTAGGTCACCTTTTTTGAATTCAGAACCGAATACAAAAAGTTTTACTGGATCAGCGTCAGAATAGCTTGCCGGTGCGGCTTCTAAGCTAGCGCCGGTATAAGGAAGAACATTTAAAGTTGTACTTGACGGTACAGCAGAAACATATCCTTTAGTAGTTGTAGTTCCATCAGAAATAACGACTAATTGCCCCTTGCGGATAGCATGCCCAGCTGCAATTGTAACTAATCCAGCTGACGCATCAGTAAGCACTGCAAGATTTGTACTAGCGTCACCATAGGAAAGGTGTAGACGCCCTTGCTCAGACCAAATAACTTGATCAGAAGCCATAGGCATTTCTGCTCCTACCATACGTAAGAAAGAAGATACTGAACGGTTTCCGTAACGCTCTACTTCTTGTTCATATAATTCAGGAAGGTATTGTTGTGCCCACCCGTTGTTTTGAATGTCTAAATAATTTGAGGATAACGCTTTCTTAGTTGGATAAGTGTTAGTCCCCTGAAAATCAATTGCCATTTTTTTAAGTTTTAGTAATTTTTAAGTTTTAATTTTAATGAAGAAGTTGAATCCCCTACAACTCTCGCTTGAACTCCGCCTTTAGCACCAGGTTGATTATGTATCCCTCTCGGATCCATTTTGATGTTTTTGGCTTTACTCATGCTTTCTTTCAACGCGTCGGCTTTGCCTTGTTGATAGAAATGGTTTGCAATCGAATCCGCATTCATAGCTGTAAACAAAGATTTATGATAACCTTTAGCATCCGACATTTCATTATTTTCATTCAAGAACTTCTTGACAAAATTGTTAATGTCACTTTGGGCTTCTTTTACTTCATTTGCATTTTTAACATTAAACCTATATTTTTTATCTCCGACACTATATTCAAAACCTTTGAATTGATCGTTAAAAACATTACTAGTTTTTTGTGAAAATATAGATTTTTGCTTTTCAGCTATTTTTGCTACCTCTTCGGTTTCGTTATTATACCTATTGAAAAAATCAACAGCTTTTTGTTGGTCAGGCGTTAACCTAGACCCAGCTTTAATTTCTTCGTAGTATTTGTTTTTGAGACTGTCTAAATGACTTTTTGCACCAGCTAGCTCTTCTTTAAACGCTAACTTTTTACGCTTTATGTCTCTTTCCTCGTCTATTTCTTCGTCAAATGAAAATTTATCTTCAATTAAAAAATCAATTTCATCTGAAGATAGATGAGGTTTAGTTTTTTTATAGTATTCTCTAAGTAAGTTTTGGTCATCAACATTTGAATAATCCTTATTTAAACTTACATAATCTTCAAGCGTCCCGCCTGTTTCATTAATAAAGTCTACAACTTTTTGAATATTTTCCGGAAGTTCAATACCAGAATCTTGTTGCTCCTGAATAGCTTCTTCAACTTCATCTGCTAATTCTTGTGCTTCTTCTTGCACTGTTTCTTCCGAGGGTTCTTCTTCAGTAATTTCTTGTAAAATTACTTCTTCTTCTTTCTCTTCGGTAGGTTCTTCGGAATCCCGTACTTTTTCTGCCACTTCTTGGCTAGCTTCGGATTCGTTGCGAACAGGAACCTCATCTGCGCTTTGCTCTTGAACGGCATCCTCTTCTTGTTTTATTTCGTTTTCAACAGGAGGTTTAGATAAATCAACTTTATAAGTATCAGTTGATGACTCAACTTCTACCCCAGCATTTTCTAATACAGCCTGTTCTTTTTCTTGGATAGACGGCTCTTCGCTGTCTACCAAATTAACTTTTATTGTGTCTGACATGATAAGATATTATATAATTATACACTATAGATTACTTAGGTTCAAAAGAACCTAAACCAAAATTACCACTAATTATATCGTTTCCAGCAGATTCGAAGTTTTTAGGTGGTAAATTGTTTTTTCTTTGATCGATTAACTCGGATTGTTGCGATGCAACTAATTTTGTTCTATTATCCTTACGATCTTCTTTTTCTTTTACTTCTTGTTTTTTAACGCCCAATGTATTTTCTTGCAATTTCATATTTATTTGAAATTCTAAATTCATTAATTCTTTTTTCAATTGAGCTTCTTGAATTAATTTATTACTGTCTAAATTTGCTTTAGCTTGTTCAAGTTGTATTTTACTTGATATTAAAGCTTGTTGTTTTTGTATTTCAGCCTGTGCGGCAACCTGCTGTGCTTGCGCATTTGCCTGCGCTTGAGCTTGAATATTCTGCTGTTGAATTTGCTGATCTTTAAGTTGCTTTTTATTTTTACGTATTTTAAGTAATTGATTTGCTAACTTAAGGTTTTTAATTTCTCTAATATCTATAGCATCATCCAGGTCTATTAAACCTGCAGATAAAGCTACTTGAATATTATTTTCAAGCAATTGTTTTTCTTCTTCATCTGGCATCAAATCAATAAATATACCAAAATCATATAAATGTAACTCATCGAGCTCCGCTAGTGTAGCTACATTATGCACGCCAATTTGTTGTATAAACGCATCTTTAGTTGGCGAATATTCAATAATATCAGAAATTCTTAAAGATATTTTTTCAGCAGCATCAGCCGTTAAAAATAAACCACTCTGTAATATATGCCTAGTAGCTGTGTTTGAATTCATAGCAGCTAATTTTTGAACACCTACTAAAGCATTTTTATCAGGAGAACTACCATCTCTTGCCTCATTGAGCCCTGTGGTATCGCGCATCATTTGCAAATAATAGTTATATGTACTAATTAGCGATGCTATTTTATTACTGCCCGGGTTAGATGATATTTGTTGAATTGGTATTTTACCAGGATTCATATCGCCATCAGAAGTAAATGATCTACCAATTACAGAACCTGTTTGGAAGAACATGTTTAAAGCTTCCTGCGGATTATAATTTGTACCGTTACCTAAATCAATTTCAGCCAACCCGTCAGCATCAAGATATACACCATCCGGCACCATTCTTGACATAACTTGTTGTATTTTCAAATGTGTTAGCTGAATCATATCTGCAAATCCTGTAATACGACTAACTAAAGATTCAACTCTGCCGTTATACATTCTAGGAGCAACAATAGAATAGTTCATGCGAACTTTATTCATATCACTTTTCATACGAAGCATATTGGCTGCTATATTCCATTTTACTAATTTCCTAGACCCTAATATATAAGCTCCTTCAAACACAACTTCAACAGCCCTAGATATTTTTGAAAATTTAGCTCTAGGATCATTCGGCGGATTAAATAAATCATTTTTAGGTATTACTTTTTCTGCCCCTGTTGTTGTTTGTTTTATTTTATAGACTTCGTTTACGTAAGTTTTATAATTAAAATATAATACATCTACTGTGTTAGCATCATATTTGTTATTATCAGTATTTTGTTTATTATATGTTTTATACTGGGTATTGCCTTTTTCGGTAATATTTTCTAAGTCTTCTTGAGTAAGATTAGGAAATTCCTTTTTAAGTTCATTAATAGAAACAGTTTTAAGCTCCCCTACATAATATATATCATCAAAATAAGGTGAATCTGTATATGAATATACTAAATTTGCTGGGTCTACATATTCTATTTTAATTCCTTCTGCAGTTGAAAAAGTAGTTTTGGTAGATCCTATACCTAATACAGCTAAATCATAATAAAAACGTTTTTTAGTTAATTCGTATTTATTTTGTTCAAATACAACTTTTAAAGCTTGCTCTTCAGCAATTTCTATAGATTGTTTGTAACTTAGCTGCATATGTAATTGCAGTTCTTCCTCGTTTTCTGGTAATTTATCAGGTTCAGTTTGTGCAATTTGAATTCCAAAGTTTTGCATTGAAAAATCAGCAAGATCTTTAGTTTTCATATCAATAAGCAAACTTTCCATATATTCCGTACGTTTTGATATTCCGTAAGGATCTTGCGAATATGCTTTTATATCATAACCCCTTTCTGCAATACCATTTACAACAATATCTACAAATTTTGGAATAATTGGAACTGGTTTCCAATCAAGATTAAGATAAGACATATCTCCATTAATAGATAGCTCATCTTTATATTTTTGAACTGATTGTTCGCCGCGAGCATATAATCTTAACTTATGAAAATTTTGTTGATTTAAATGATACCTATTTGTTCCAGAGTCTCTTTTAAACCATTCATTTTCTATCGCACGAGCAATTTTTTCGCCATATGCGAAACTCATTTTTTCTTCATCGCTAGCAACTTGGCTAGGAAAATAACTTTTACTAATTGCTTCAGACATTGTTTTTTATTAGTTTCGAGGTACTACCATCGTTTGAATATCTTGCGATATTAAAATTAACTTTTAATTTTGTTTTATCCTGATTTGGCGCATACAAATTTTTATTGCATGCCATAACCGCTAATCCCGAGCTAATAGCAGCATCAAATTTTGTACGGTTATTAATGTTAAATTTAGCCCAGTCATTTAGGGTATTATTAAAATACATATTTCCATATTCTTGGTTATCTAATATGCCTACATATTTTTCTATATACGATTCTATGGCAGCGGCATGCGCTTGCTTTATATCTTCAGAGGAGTTAGGTATACCCCCTATTTCTTTTTCTGTAACAGATAATTTATTTCGAGCTCTATCGGGGCGGTTCATAGAAAACCTACGATAGCCTCTTCTTTTTAAATAATATAATAACCTAGGCTTGTTATTTTCTGCAAGTAACGGCATGCCATAAAACACTAGTGCCATTAATACATCTTCAAAAAACATTTCTGCTGTTTGAGGGCGGGCTACATATTCTAAAAAAAACATATTAGCAGGGGCATCTTCCATACTAAACTTGGTTAGCCCATGCAAAGCGCCTTTAGACCCTTGCCCATCTGTAGTACCAGATATATCGTAACTATCACAGCCAAATGCGCCAATATGTTCGTTACCTGGGTAGTTTACTCCATTCTTTACTATTACACGATTTTGTAAATTTGTAGGTGGCACCCAGCTTACTTTAAATCTGCCGCTTGGGTTTGGTACAAATTCTACTTTACTATCTTTTATTCCGTTTTCCCATTGAAAACTCCCAACAGTAACACCGGCTAAAGATTCAATATCGTCATTATAATCTATTTGCTCATATATTTTAGCTAGATTAAATATGCTATTTTTTGTTTCATCACGGAACGCGTGTTCTTCAGTACGCGGAAACTGCCTGTAATATTCGTTTAAACCGTCCTGGTCACCTTTTAATCCATCAACTTCATTATCCCAATGTTCTACGACTCCCTGGTCAATAAGGTCTCCATATGGGCCTTCAGCTGGTTCTTTTGGCGTATCGAATACAGGGTGTCCATAAGCATCAATGAATCCTTCGTAATTCCACTCCATAGGTATGAACAAGCTATATAATCCGCTGCGAGTCTGTCCATTGCGGTTTCTTTTTCTAACGTCTGAATCATTATATAACTTTTTAAAATTTTCACCACCTTTGTCTAATGCGTTTGATGTTGATCCCATCATACATTTTCCAATAACTCTACTACCCAATCTAAGTGTAGTTTTTGTTACGCGCCAGTTATTTAAAATATTATCTGGCTTTTCCCATTTACCTGATTCATCATGCACCAGTAGTTTTAGTTTTTCACCATCATAACTGTTGTCACCTGTATTTTTCCAGTCAATAGTTGTATCTAGTCCTTCAAGCTCTTCGCGCTGTTGCCCTGATGCTATTGATTTCCTTGTTAATTTTGATGCTGGTACTCTGTACGCTAGTTCTGTTTTAGGACGGTCCATACCGTCTTGTATTGGTTTAAAAAAGAACGGATAGTTTATTGATATTGGTACGACTTTATCTGTGAACATTTTTTTAGCATCGGAACCAGATTTGGACAATATGCCGAATCGTGAGTCGCTTGATATTGTAGCCCAATTAACGGTTTCAGCTGATGCCATAAACGAAAATCCTGAACGTCTGTTTTTGAGATAGCACATTCCATAACACCTGGTGTCTGCTTTGCAAGCTTCCCAGAAAATAAAGAAAAGTCTGTTTGCTTCTCTAAACTCAGGTGCCCCAACATCAATCTTGGTCCACTGCAAGTACATATAGTTAGTACCAGTAATGTAAGTAGCCACGCCCTTATTATAGAACCAATGGCCTTCTTCACGTCTTTTGAATTCTTCATCTATATATGGCTCCCATTTTTCTTGGAACTCCGGGGGATAGTTTTTCCAATCAAATATGGTTTTTATTTTACTTAACTCTTTAGGGTATTCTGTTTTAACCCATTTATCATCACCTTTGCTTAATTTAGTAGGCGCAGGGGGTAACGCTATTTTTAGATTTTGTATGCTATACACATCACCAATCTGCCCGGTTTTACTTATAACAATAATATCCTCTTCTTTGTTATAACCGTATTTCCAGCGTTTAGCCTTATTAAAACGCTTTAGCTTGTTTATTTTAATAGGCTCTATAACCTTATATAAAGTTTGCTGATACATTATTTACTCCTCCTTTCAGCAAAACCTTTAAACGCTTCTTTTTTTTCTTCGCGAGGTTTATTTTCAAGTATAGCTTCTTCTTCTTGAATTCTATTCAATATTTCAAAAGCATCAAAGATAGCTAGCTTTTTTGTAGCCGCGGCGTTTTTAAGCCTGTCTGCTGATACATCATCTTCTGTATTTGTAATGATTTTTTCTTCAGCTACCTTTATAAGCTCATCAACTGCTTTGCGTCCAGCTTGGATTATATTCTTTTTCGTCTCCTTGATACTCATATTTAATTGTAATAGATTCTGTTCGCACTCTATATAAACGTTCATTATTTATAATAAACTCATAATTAGCTGTGGGTGTAAAACCAACTAAGCTGCCGGATTTTATACCATTTTTAATAAGTGCATTGTCAGCATATTTTATAATGCCTATACAAGGTTTTTCTTTATCAGTATTAAAATTGTCGTCAGAAGCTAATGGCTTTACAAAACAAAACCCTTTAGGGGCTTTCCATTCATTTTTACGTTTATATAAAAATATTTGATCTGTTTCAATAAAATATTTATTGTCTTCAAAAAAGCTTCTTGAATTTTTTTCTTTACCACGAACATCATACCACCTGCGAAAAACATTATGGTGTACGATTACTTCGTCACCTTTTTTAATATCTGTTTTTTCAGAAAGTGGCGTTTCAAGTACAGTAGCATTTCTACTAATATACCTGTGATCAGATATTTCTGTATTTAATATTAATTCGTTATCACCAATTTGCTTTTTGTTATTATAACGTTCTTCTTTTGGCTTAACTATAAAATTAAAAATGCTTCGCATTAATATTCTAAATTATATTCAACTGCTACTGCCATATTTTTATTAAAGTCTTTCCAAGGCAATACTTCGTTGTTTTTTTTAATATAAATACTGTATTTATTTTCTTCTTCGACTATATCACAAATAGTATGCCCTCCGTAGACCTCTTGACCTACGGAGTAATGCATAGCTTCATTTTTATAGTCTCTCCCGATACTAATCTTTCTTATCAGATTCATCTTCTTCCGGAATTGCTACATAAGTTCCATCTTGAATATTTACAGATACTTTTCCGTATTCTTCTTCAAGTTCTTTTTGAAACTCTTGTAATTGTCCTTGGATTTCTCCGGTCTGGTGCAATAGGTTGTGCTTTTCAACTTCTAGTTGACCTAATTGCATTTGTGCTTGGTTTAGAGCTGATACAAATCCTTGTAGTTTTTGTAATTGCTCTTCGGTTAGTTTTGCGTCGTTAGACATAATTTAATTGTATTTAATTGTTAATAATAATTATGCAGTTGGTAACTGCTTGGTTACACTTGTAGGTGTAATTTTTTCTACGATTTGTGCGTCAAGACCTTCTTTGATTGCCTCAACGTCTAAATCACTTGCTTCTAGCCATGCTTCAACAATTTCTTGCGTAAGATCTTCAAAAGCTGTATAATCATCAGCATCAGGCGCCGCAACAGTTTGTGTACCAATAGAGTTTGCTGTATAAGCATTGCCATCTGCATCTGTTTGGTCTGATGTAGCTGTTAATCCCCAATGGATATTGTAAACAACATCTGTAAGATCTTCTTGCGAAGGATATGTATCTAAAGCGTTTATTTGCCAAGAATATGTATTTGCCATTTTTGTTTAGTTTATATTTATTAATTACTTATTTTATTGGTTTTCTAAAGTTTGAATTTTATTTTCTAATATTTTTACTTTTTCGTTTAGTTCTTTTATCGCGTTTATCATTGAAATACTAATAGAGTGAAAATCTAAATTATATATATCTGTTTCTTTAGCATCTGTTTCGTCGAGCTTCGCTTTAAACGTACCAATTGCTTCAGGGTAAACATCAATTACTTCTTGCGCAATTAATCCTATATTTTCTTTACTTTTTTCAGTACTACCTTTACCGTTATAATCAAATACACGCGGCTGTAATTGAATTATATCATTTAAACCTTTTGTATAGTTTTGTATATTTTCTTTAGTTCTTTCGTCAGAGGTGTTTACCCAAGTAGTACCAGTACTTTTAGCTGCTGATCCATTGACGTATAAATAATAACCTAAAGCGGTAGTTGAATTTATAGACACCCCGCCCGAACTATTAATACGCATTCTTTCGCCCGCGCCAAGTGTACTAGATCCAGTATGAAAAGAAATACCTTTACTATTACCGCCTTGCATAAAAGCATTTCCGCTACTTAAATAACCAAAATAAGTTCTATCATTAGCAAATCTTGCGTAAGTATTTGTATTAGAATCATCGCCAACGCTTAAAGCATCTGCAGTACCGCGGACTTCTAATAAATGATCTGGGCTAGTTGTTCCAATCCCGACGTTGCCGTTAGCTCTAATATTCATTGCTTCTGTTGTGCCACCTCCAACAGTTCTAGTGCGAAAACTTAGTTGCCCTCCTATACTCCCAGCGGAATCTTTATTAGCTACAATATATGCTCTATGGTGTAGACCGTCAGAGTCGTTTTGTTGAAATCCTAATTGTATTGCACCCCCTGAAGTATTATTTTGAAATAATACACTTTCACCACCCGCTGATGTATCATATCTAAACTTTACATTTCCGCTAACTGATAATCTATGAGAAGGCGAAGTGTCAGAAATCCCGACGTTGCCGCCTTCAATAATCATTGCTAAATTATTAGTAGTTCCCTGGGTATTAAAACTAGAAGTTCTAAACTCTAAAGTATCAACAGCGCCATTGCCGTCTTGCTTGGCTTCTATTGAAGCATGGCTAAAGTTTGCTCCGTCAGGCGAAACAGCAAATCTTAATGCCCCGGCTACCGTATCATTACCAGTTGAATGGTTTTTTATAACTATACTTCGCCCGGCGGCATTGCCAGCGTCTAAATATAAAATAGGATTCAAACCGCTTAAATGCGACGAGGTAGAACCAACAGTAGCGGCATTATTTATTTGCAATTTAACTCCAGGACTAGTAGTTCCTATCCCGACGTTGCCGTCTTGGTCTATTAAAAATCTATTTGTACCCGCTGCGGAATTGTTGTGATAGTTAATTTTAAAATCACCTACACCCCCAGAAGTTCTTTGCGCGCCAAAAGAATAACCGTAATTATTCGCGGTTGAAGTTGCGGCGGTTATACCGCAAAAGCCGCTTCCATCGGCTGTAGCTGAAGCTGAAAGTTTTAAATGAGGATTTGTAAAAGCTCCCGTGTTGCCATTATTTGCGGCTTGATGAATTCCCAATTTTGCAGTAGGACTAGCAGTCCCAATCCCAACACGATTGTTAACAGCAGCAATATTTGCGGGGTATGTATTACCATAAGTAGTAAAAACTTCTGTTCCGCTTGGTTGGGTTGTTGTGGGTGAACCTAAAGAAGTTATAATTTCTGGAGCACCTGTATTTTGAAACGTAGCATATATCCATCCGGTCATATAGCTTGTTTTATATAAATACACGTCTACCGTGCCGTCTGTTTGAGAATAAGCCACTACTCTTAATCTATTACTTCCATTTCCACCAGTATTATATTCAGAGCCTCCTTTTACATCCCAAAAATAATGAAACGAGTCTCTATTAGATAGAGTTATTTCTGCTTCATAACGCAGATTGTCATTCCAACCGCCACCAACTATTTTAATAAACAAAGTATCTCTTTGGCTATTATTTGAAACAGGGAGTGTTTTTATAAGCGACCATTCAGCCGTTGTATTTCCTGGCTCAGAAACATCTATAATATCTAAAAACGTTCCAAAATTTCCTATATCTACCCAATCAGTACCTGAAACTGTAGAACTTAATACTTGCCCACTTGTTCCAGGAGAGTTATTAGAGTCATAGTATGCCCCTGTTATTCTTGCGTTCCCGGTTACGTGGAGTTTTTGTGAAGGTGCCGTCGTCCCGATACCGACGTTGCCACTATAATTAATAAAAATACTGCTACTTAATAAATCAAGCTGCCCCGCGTCACCGCCAACACTAAGAGTGCCATTATTGCTATTAAAACTAAGCTGGGTAGCAGCTTTAATAGCAATATCCCCATTAACATCAAGTTTCTGTTGAGGACTAGTCGTTCCAATCCCGACGTTGCCGTTCGCGGCAAACCTTGTATTGAAGCTTTGATTTCCTGTATATATATCAATGTGTTCATTGTATGAAGCATCATTTACAAAGTCTATAGACTGGTGGGATGTAGTATCTATTTTTGCTAAAATCTTAAACGTATTGTTATTCCAATCAGATCCTGCAGCTGTCCTTTGATTTTCAAAGTAAAGATTTTGTCTACCCGCTCTAAATATAGCTGCTGTTGTAGAATCTCCTTGCGCACTACCTATGGCACCAGATTCAACATCTAACTTAGCGCCAGGACTAGTAGTTCCAATACCAACATTGCCAGATGAATTAATAACCATTCTCTGGGTATTAGATTCTTGCCCTAACCAAATTTCTTTAGTATCATCTGCTGTTAATAACAAATGATTTCCCTGACCCAATATCTGATAGCCCCTAATATCTAAATACTGAGAAGTATTGTTACCTCTTACGGCTCTTATAATAAAGTCATTATTTGTTCCTACAACATGCAGCTTACGCGACGGACTAGTTGTTCCAATCCCAACGTCACCAGACATAAACGTTATTGCTCCATCTACAGCTCTGCCTAAGTCAGCTGCGTCGTGAAATAAATGACCCGCTGGTATTACTTCATAAGCAGTATCGCTTGGCGCTTGATGGAATAGGTGCATGCTATCACCACCTGATATTTCATGGAATCTTGTATATAATCTATGGTAGCCTTTTTCTAAATAAATACTTCCTGGCGTTTGTACAGTTCCACCGTTAGAGCCTAATGAACCTCCTGTTGCTGCTGCATTATCACCGTGACCTCCATACCAAAAAGCAACCTTTGTACCATCTATGAATAAATCACAGGCATCATCTCCAGATACACTAAACAAGAATGTGCCTGCTTCTTCAGCATAATAATACCCAACAAACTCAACCATGTAAGTGTCATCTGACCTTGTAAAGTTATTTATATTAGCTACAGTACCACTCTCTGTAAAGGTTGCATGATCTTTTAAATTGTCAGTAAAGTCTTCGCTTGATACAGTGTGAGCCGTTGGATTTTCTGTATAATCATATTCTCTCCAAACTAAGCCCGGTGCTAAATTGCTAAAGTTTTCGTTGTTGTAAAGTTTTGTAACACCGAACTCCCGCGCTAAAGAAATACTACCATCGACGTGCATTTTTGCTTCAGGATTTGTCAAGCCAATCCCGACGTTGCCGTTGTTAATAATCATTTTACTAACACCACCTTGCAGAAATTGTGTTTTTGTGTGTGTGCGAGAATCTAAAATAAATCCACCTCCAGATATATATCCTCCGGTACTATCCATTGCTATAATTCCAGTTTTAGAAACGCTCTTTAATTCTAGTCTAGAAACATGAACAGAATTTTCAATTCTAGCATAACCTTGATGAGCGCTAGATCCAAAAACATGCAGCTTTGCACCAGGACTAGTCGTACCAATCCCAACGTTGCCAGTAGGAGATAAAA
>Ga0080013_1001601_pt1 | contig 29344 bp, 42 predicted proteins | sample ETNvirenome_6_85_FD_69236 | JGI IMG/M metagenome (GOLD analysis project Ga0080013, IMG submission 69236) | Marine viral communities from the Pacific Ocean - ETNP_6_85 (SPADES assembly) (version 2) | ecosystem: Environmental > Aquatic > Marine > Oceanic | place: Pacific Ocean | collected 2013-06-19 | reverse complement strand
TAACCTGACTCATGCTGATAACCTGGCTGACCTGGGCATTGCGCCAGTTGTAACCCTGTTACCCGCCGATCAGGTATCGAACACGGTTACGCCGGACGGTCGGACTGTTATTGTCTGCCCAGCAACATATAAAAAGCGAGTGACTTGTGAAAGTTGCGGACTGTGTCAAAAACAGGGCGACGACCTTATTAAAGGTTTCCCGGTTCATGGATCAAAGTCAAAAGCAGCCTGGTATGTCATGGAAAAGTATGGCATGGACATTGCAGCATGAACTGGCTTATTAATAATCACAACCGCCAGGATATCCTTGTCGGATTTCTATGCGGGGTCATATGGTGTGCCACCACGGTTCTATTCTGGATCGTACTAACCAACTAGGGAGTAAATAAAATGAGCAATAGTAATAACGACAATTTGTTTGACCTGGCGCGGGATATTGTCGCACCAGGGCGCGATGAGATTGAACGCACTCGGGAAATATCTGATCAGATCATGTGGGATGCTGAAAATAATGCAGATGATGGGGAAGCCTGGTATCACCACCAGGAAATACAGCGGGAACGCCAGGATATTGAATTGAGTGCATTACTGAAAAGCAAACTCGATGACGAGGCCAAGCATTACCTGGTCAATCCAAAAGACCCCAATATGTTACCCTTTCGAGAACCTCAATGGTTCCACGGCAGTAATCCCAGCGGGGCAATAATAACTGAAGCCCTGTCACAGTTGTCCTTTGATTCGTGGGAAATTTTCATTTCCGCATTATGCGGCCAGAATACTGAAAAGACCGGGAACATACTGCGCGATGCAGTACTGGACTATCTGCGCGAAACAGAAGAAGACTATTTAATTGAAACTGGGACAAAATAAGATGATCAAACCGGATGCGAGGCTGTACCATTCAGCCGATCCAGCGTATCTGTACGGGTTAATTGATGCGGCGGGTCTGACTCAAGTAGAGACAGCCCGCCGCTGTGGGATTACAGCCCGTACACTGCGAAATTACCTGTCGGGCTACAACAACATACCCTATGCTATTCAATACACTGTAGAAGGGTTAGTACCGCGTGATTATGTGGCTGGAAAACACTGGGGCATGATCCGTCAGAGGTCAGATGCAGTGACTTCGTTAGTAGACAGGAATACGTCATCCTGTTCAGGTCTGGATGAGCCAGCCTGATCCGATTCATTTTTAGCCCTGATAAAATCAAGAGGCTGGCGCGGTTCGTAAGATGCCCTGCGCACTTTCAGACCGTCCCAGGTTTCAACCAGCCCTTGGCTGACGGGTAACTTGAACCCGCTACGGTCGCAGATCAGGCAGTTATCGGGAAATCCTATTTCCTGATCAGACTCAAGTGTGCTGGAAGTAAAATTATTAAGCGCAGCAGGGTCATAGCCAGCTTGCGGAGGGCTTCCGGTTGCCTCTGAAGTTGCCGGTACTCCGGGGTCATAGGGTGTCCCTTCTGCCGGTGCGCCTGGTATCTGTGTAGCCATAAAACAATACTACACTTTAGTTTGGCGGCAGGGAAATTAACTTACCGCTGATCCAATGCGCTTCACCAGGCGGAATTTCCGCCAGTTCCTCGGCAAAATCCTTGTCGCGCTTCTCAGCAATGGGTTTTATACCGAACCCGGCAATAAGCTCGTAACTGCATTCGGGACATTCCCACAGGTCTGCACACCATATTCGGTACGGAGTTACCCCGTCATCCAGGGTTTCAACTACCCTGATATCGTTTTTACGAGGACGCATTCCAACCCCACAGTCAACGCAACAATAATTTAATGGCATTTTTCACCTTCCTTCAAGATACTTCTCACGATTCAGAATTGCCGTCCCGATTATTTCCGGCATGGCGGGTATCAACGAATTTCCCAACGCTTTCAACCTGGCGGATCGGTAAGGTATAGAAGCGGTAACTCTTCTAACTCCGGGTTCTGCCAGCCATCGATATCGAGCCAGTCCAGTGGATATCCCATCAGCCAGCAGACCCATGTACTCGAAAGGCTGCCCGATTGCTGTTCCGCTTCCTGGGCAACAGCGCACAAATAATTCCGGCCCAACATATGACGTTGACTTTTGCTGCCCAGAGGCCCGACGCCCTTGTACTCCGACGCCCTGGGTGTCGGCCACACACCACCATCTATCCCTCCGGTGAGGTGCGCCAAGGTGGGAAGCTGGTATGCAATGCCATTCACAGTCATACCCGACCGACTCCAGGCCGATGAGAACCTCTCCCAGTCCTCTAGTAAGGATAGCTGCGACGTTCTCCAGTACCACATACTTGGGTGGCTGTCCGGCTTTTCTAAGGTCGCCAACAAGTCTAATGATTTCATGGAATAGTCCTGACCGCTCACCTTCGATTCCTGCGCCCTTTCCGGCGACTGAGATGTCCTGGCACGATTACGGGAACCCGGCAGTGATAACGTCGATCCGCCGGGTTCCGGGTCTCCCAATAAGTCCATCTGTGGCAAGTCTTTCACTGGTTAGTTCCCTGACATCTTCATAAATCGGCACTCCCGGCCAGTTTTTAGCTAGTACCTTGCGGCAAAATTTATCCTGCTCACAAAAAAACGCTGTTTCAAAACCCCCGGTACGCTCAAGGCCAAGGGAAAAGCCACCGATACCAGAAAAAAGATCTGCCACCCTGAGTGGTTCACCCATTTTCAAGTCCTTAATTTCTTCAACACCTTGAGTTGTTCACCCATGAAAATATTAAGCCGCATGAGTGGCTCATTCATTGAGGGACATGAATAACTAACTACCCGGCAGTCTTCGTCGTATCGGTTTTTGACCAAGATTCTCTCTCTAATAACCGGAACCCCTTTTTTTTCAAGATCATGGATACGCGCAGCAAGCCTTGTAATGCCAAGCAACCGAAAGGCATCCAGGGATGTTATGCTCCGTCCCTGGCTAAAGTACGCTATCAATCTCGATATCTGTGTGTCTTTCATGGTAAATTCCCTCAACATCTTTTACTGTACGAACAACATAATACGGCAGATTCATGGCGCGACAAGACGTTTCAAAATCTATCTGGACGGGACGCTTTACGCCCTTTTCGTATTTAATCTCAACGCAGAAGAATGAACGATCAGCACAAAGCAGGTCAACGGGTCGCTGTATGTTCCAGACCATGAACCCGTACTTGTTCAGAGCAGATACTATTTCCTCGTGATTACGATCACGTTTATCCTGGCGGGCGTATTTATTAACCATCTTATCTCTCAGTGAATCTTCTGACTCTATCATCCCACCAATCTCCCACATCCCAACAATCAAGTTGTTCGCGTATCAGGTTTAATGCCTGACACCGCTCACAGTACGCTGGTACAAGGCTGATAGAGCATCGACAATTGATTCCCGATATGAAGTCATCGAGATATTCCAAGGTATCAATGAATTCCAGGCGATCTTGCTGGTGCTTAGGTAATTTGTGATGTTTGTCCATGCCCAGACCCTACCTGAATAATTATAGAATCGGGCAAAATTCTGCTTTCTTATCCATCAGATGGAATAGATTATCCCGTTCGGTTTGAGGTGCGGCCCCCCCTCCCCCCACAGTAAATCAGGGTTCGGAGAGGAACTATCCCGCTTCGGAATCGTTAGCGGCTCCCTGGTCTGGTTAACGCGCCCAGAGATTTAACCCCTACGCGGCTTGACTTGATGATTGAGTTCGTTGAGACTTCAACTATCAGATCAGGCAAGACTGATATTGCTCCCCAATGAGCAAAAGATCAAGCCCCTCACGGGGCTTTTTCTTTGCGCAGATAATCGACATATTTATCATAATCATCATTCCAGAACTTTTCCCAGGCTTTCTTGGCATCTGGCAGATTGTGCTTCTTGTCCAGAACCCATGCCTGTCGGGCATCTGCCGTCTTGAGGTCATCAACTAGAATGGAGGTTTCACATTCTCCAGTAGATCCCTCGATGATTCCGGTATCTGTTGCAGATGTATTCCGCCCAATCTCTTTGCCCATATCAATTTCTCTATCTGCTCAATCGTTAATCCCTCGGTACACACATCATAGTACCTGGCAGCACCAAGAAGACCGGCGGTCGGTACAGAAGGATCGATGAATACCTTGGCTTGCTGGTTGAATTGCTTCTTGACCTCATATTCGTCTTCCCACTTCTCGTTACGCAGAAAGACTTCAGGGCCGACTATATAGCCCTTGAGCCACTGTTCATCATCCTTGACCCTCGTGGTTACATGACCAATGATCATGTCAGCAAGGCTATCCAGCCCCTTGTCTGTCCATAAAGTCTTTGCTTGCTTCTTGTTGACCCGTTTGGGATAGATTTTCCAGAATTCATCAAACCTGCTCATTCGCATAACTCCTTCCTGGCGATAATCACTTCCAGCATCTTGCCCCTGCTGTATCCCATATCAGATTTACCTAGTTTCCAGTTGCTCACAGTAGCTTGAGTTGCTCCCATAAGGATTTCCAGTTCCCTGGAGGAATAATAACGCAGAGCCTTGCGTACCAATGGTTTTGAATAGTTTTTCATAATACCCTTTACAATATACCAATACCGGGTACAATATACCATGTGACTACTCAAACTCAAACTGAAAAGGAATATCTAATGGAACTCAACGAGAAGACTACTTTTGATGAACTGGTTCCCACTGACAGCAAGTACCTCAAGAAGGATGATGTAGGCGAGGAAGGGGTTAACCTGACCATCGCCGGATTCAAGCGTGAAACCCTCAAGGGTGATAACGGCGATGAGGAAAAGACCATCATGGGGTTCGTAGAATCGGAAGATTACAAGCCTATGGTACTTAACAAGACCAATTCCCAGTTAATTCCCATCGTGACCGGGGCAGCAACACCCGGTGAGGCCAGGGGCAAGAAGGTGAATGTCTTCAATGATCCCACTATCAGCTTCGGAGCCAAGATTACCGGCGGATTGAGGATCAGAAAGCCCCAGGGGGTCAAAGAGGACGGCAAATCGCTTGATGACTCAATACCGTTCTAATGATTAAAAGCCCCTTAGAGGGCTTCCAGGGACGGCTGATGATCAGATTAGCCTTGTTCGCGTGTATGTTAGCCGCCTTCGTAATCCTCCCGCTCAAGAAGGGGGATACGGGGGTTGGTTATCAGCCTATCCAGTGTGCAAAGCCCTGTGAAGGGATATTCGGTGACTGGCCTCAGAAGACAGATTGTGAAGATGCCGCAACGCATCAGTAAACGTATTGTTTTTAGTGCGCCGCCGCAAGACGGTTATTCAGTCTCGCCGTGATCTGGAGTCTCGCCATGATTTGGTTGGGGCAATATATATCGGGTGTCCTGCTAACCCGGCTAGTCCAGCCCCAACCCCCTGTTCCTCCATTTGCTGAAGTCCAATGGGGACAAATTTCTTCCCTAAATGGGTAGCGGTATCGGCTACATTCTGTAGCAGGGTATCATCCTTTTCTCGGATGCGTGGCGCACCAGTGGCGGATAACCACTGAACATTCATTATTTGCTCCATAACTGTTGCAGGGAAGACTCCCATTTTATTGAGGGCTGTCTTACCGGGTTTAGTTATCCAGTGGAAGGGTTCAAAAGCCTGTTTAGATGCAACCATTTCCCGACCATCCCCAAGGTCTATGCGAGTAGGGTTATCATTCTCCCACATGAACTTGCCGCTCATCATGTAGTTGACACCATTAACAGCAGTAGCAATAAACAATAACTGTCGAGCTAGATACTTACGGTGCAACGAACCAATGAATTTGTTACGCGCCATGCCTGGGATGGCTTTGAGGGCTACACGCAGGTTGGCTATCGTCCAGTCAGGAGCAAACAAGCCAAGTTGCAACCCCATCCTCCCCTTCGGAGAGAATGCTGCCATCTTTATGTCCCGCCACTTTTTGCCGCGTGTACGCTCTGCTATTCTTCGCCAGTCAAGCCCACCAAAGGCATCATTGACATACTCTGCTATATCCCCGGCTATAACTTCAGTAGACCTAAGCGGATACTTGGATGGGTTGCGTGAATGCATCTTCAGGTTGCGTAGCTTGGCCTTTTCCAGTTCCTTCAAGGACACAATCAGTTTGATCCCGGTCAAGTAGCGATCCCACATGATCTTATCAATAAATTTATTAACCTTGATGTATTCTCTTGGGACTACGCCTCCTCCTGGCAGTTGCTTGTCAGCCCACTTCGCCAACATTTCCATCGTAGAATAGAATGAATCACTTCCCACATCCTCTACTACGCCTATCTTCAGCCCGTTTCTGAGCATCAGGTTAACTTCATCCCCGGCCTTACCGTACTTGAGCATTTGAAAGACAGGATGCGTACCCCGCAACAGTTTCAGAGTGTGCATGGGATGCCCGAGTGCAAAGATGCTTGACTCAACCAGGGCATTCAGGTGAAACGCACTAAGAGATACCAAGGAACGCTTCATGGCAAAGTTAAGGGCAACCAGGCTTTCGACTATCAGGTTGGGGTCAGTGTTTTGGAACACAAAGCGTAGCGAGGGGACTATGTTTGGCTCAACCCGTAGTCCCTGCAACTGAGGGTGATTGATCGAGGGCCAATCCTTCGGCGCACCCTTGGTGGGGACAATCAATCCCTCATTCTTCAGGGACGTTATCAATCTCTTGTTGGCTATCGCCCGGTTCAATGACTCAGCGTATATCTTAGCAATCTGACCTATATCCAGGGTTACCGGTTCAAGCCCCATGTCAATGCCGGTCTGATAGTCAGGAATGACCCTCTGCTTGGAGAACTTTGTCTTGGGCGACATGGATTTGCCGCGAAACATCTTGATAACGTCTTCGGTCTTCTGCCCTGGCTGCTTCCATATATGGGTCACATAGTTATCCAGCAAGTCACCAAGCACCCCCTCGCGCTTGCCATGCTCCCCCATCATACGAAACCAGTTCTTCATTTCATTGGCTACTTTGATTTCTTCAGGGGTTAACTTGACCTTCTTGCCTTCCATGAAGTGGGTAATGTTCTCTCGTGCTACCTGATCCGGCACAGCCTCATTGATGTGCTGTTGCAGTCGGTAGTTTGCCAACGATGAATCAGAGGTTCTCTTGTCCCAATCATCTACCAGTTTGGATGCCCGAATCTTCGGGCCATCATCAATCGTTTTGCTTACGGACTTGCCAACCATGTACAGCTTACGGGCCGCAAGAGTAGCACCCATACCAAGTATAGCAGCCCCGGATGCGTCCTTCTGATCGCCTCCCAAGACCAATGCCGTTGCCGCCCCAATCCCGCCAGCAGCAAGCACCGCCAGGAGTGCCGGGTCTACTTCACCGACCTGCTTGCCGGGAAAACGCATGGAGTTATTAACCCTGCGTCCGGCTCTTGCTTCGGCTAGCAGCCGCTCCTCATGGCGGTACATTGGACGAGCCTGTGCTGGTCTGCGCCCCGGATTCTTGTCAAGGTATCGTTTCTGCTCAAGGGTTAACTTGGACTCATCCCCTGACAGCCATGTTGGTGCTTTGCGTTGAGCCTCTGCTTGCGCACTGGTCAACCGTTTCGCAACCCCGGCGGGAGTAACCTCAAAAGTGCCGCTCATCTTGGGGCCGGTCAACAGCTTGGGGGGTACATAAGTCAACAGTCTGCGCTGTGCCGGGGCGGGTAACTGAAACAGCACTTCATCCGGCACATTTGATATGCCATGCGCCCTTAGATGCTCATTGATAGCCCCAACCAGATCATCTTCGGCATTGGCATAAAATTTAGCTTTAGCCTGTGCTGTGGCTTTGCCAGCACGTTTTAACCCTCGCCATATCCCGCCAAGCGTTGCCGAGCCTAGCCCACCAAGCCCAACCTCTGAAGCAAGCCGAGCCTCATCAACAGTGCCGTTCTCGTTTAACTGCTCAAACACTGAGATAGGAGCGACCACAACAGCCCCGGTTGTTGCCGCTGCTGCTGCCCCTGCTGAGACTGAGCCTATGCGCTGCACTCTTGAGCCATACTTGGCAAGCTTCAAGGCTGCTGATGCTGCTGCCTTCTCCCATCCAAGCGGGGTCAGGGCGAGGTAAGGGTCAGCCATGATGACGTTGGCAAGTTCAGCACCTACCGCCCCCGGATCTTCCTTGGCAGCAGCAACAAAGGAACTCATGGAGAACTCTGGTGTCTTCTCCCCTTGCCGTGCGCGTAGTTCATTGAACTGACCTTCCCAATCCTGGTACTTGGGAGTGTCCTGCATCCCTGCCGCTTCAAGCTCATCAAGGACTGAAGCAATCTCGTTCAACTGCCGGTTAACCGGGTCATCAAAGTATTTTTCTTTGGCGTCTTCTTTTTCCTTGTCAGTGCTGCCGGTCAGGACGTTAATCATTTCCCTAGCCATTGATTCCTCGACAAGCAAGCCCTTGGCAGAGCCGCCCATGAATGCCTTGAACGTAGGCCAACGCAACGGCGACCGGATCTCTCCCTCTCCTGCAAACTTTCCTTCCCCTGGGTAATACTTTCCGTACAGAGTAGCTAAGTGGGCAGAGGATATGGTGTCCTTTTTCAGCCCGATAGAATCAACAAAGTGGGCAGAGGACATGGTGTCCTTGTAATACTTTCCGTACAGAGCAGTGGCTAAGTTGCCATCACTGACCCCATCATACTGAGGATACTGTTCACGAAATTCACTGAGGTTCATTTGTGAATAACCCTAGTGGATCATTTGCAGAAGGGGCTTTATAGTTTTTCTTCGCCCCAAAGAGAGGATTTGGAAAGACCTTGCCCGGAATCGACTTTATCCTACTTGCGTGTTTTGACATGGCATCAGTCAGTGCATCAGAGAAACTTAAACCGGGTCTTTTGTGCTGAAGTGCCTTTGTATCAGCCAATACCCGAGCCGCAACCTCTTTTAAATCATCATCATCCAGCCCATCGAAGGCCGGGTTATTCTCTATTACATCACGAACACGCTCATATTCTGGGCCAGTTCCAGCCCCCGGAATACTGGGGGAACCGAACCGACCTTTTTGAGTAACAGTGGATTTACCTTCGTCATCATAAGTAATAGTAGTAATGCCCCCATCAGCATCAACCAGAACCTCATCGCGGTTGTGGGCTTGTTGCAGCCTTTTTTCCTTTCGTTTTTCCCGCAATGCTTTTTGTCGAGCTATTATATGTCTTTCACGTTCCATTTGACGATCTTGGCGTATCTGCATCTGCCCTTCAGGGCTGTTTTGGAAAGCCAACTGTGCTAACTGTTCATCAATCAAATCCTTCCTGGCTTTATCATGCTCATACGCCAACTTCTGCGCACGACCGGATATATAAGCTCCTAACAAATCGTGACGGATAGGTTGTCCTTCATATGATTTAAACTGTGGCATCTGTCTCTATCTCCTTCCACCAAGGTATCCCAGAAAAGAGGTAGCGGCATCCATCCATGACTGACCCCCCGCTAACTGACCCATCGCCCTGGCATCCCCCGCCGCGCCAATGTAATTACCTGATTCAATTAGGGAATTACCGCCAGCGGATATGCCCTGATCTCCCGTCCCGCCCTCTGCTGGGAATGACTGTCCAAAACCTGCAATTGTTTGCAACCTGTTGAAGACATTACCATACTCTTCAGAGGCAAAACCCCCGGCAGTTTCCATCAACGCTTTATCATAAGCCCCTGACTTGACCCCACTATTTGCATTGTAACTATTCTCCAATGCGCCAATGGTTTCATTCAGCCTGAACTCGTAACCCGGATCAGTCTGCCAGTCATACATGGGTGCGTTAGCCAATATATCTGATGGATCGTTGATCCGGTTGAGATCGTAACCAAACTCGGGGTCATACATGGATTCGCCTCCACCCGTCCCGTCTGCCCCACCCGTTCCGATAAACTCACCCGTACCGTCCTCGGTATTTACTGATGCGGTCAGGTTGGTTCTCGGCAGATTTGTCATATCCATCATCCCAGCCAGTCCATAGGCTGAAGCAGTGCGCCAGGGTTCGGACGCTGCTAAAGCTATGTCCCGCTGCTCATTGTTATAGGTCACCCCGGTAGCCATTATGTCCCGAGCCAGTCTGTCCTGCCTGATACCCTGTTCAGTCAATGCCGCAGCACTGATACTGGCTGCATCCCTACCCGCTTCCGCACCCACATACCCGGCAATGATACTGGTACTTCCAGCAATAATGTCGCCCATTGCGTTACCGGAACCCCACCAATCGGTAAGCTCATTCACCCCCCCTTCAAATATATTTTCCCAGAACCCCTGGTCATCGTCCCATTCCCACTCCATGTTTCCATCTCCCGGTTCGTCTTCCGACCCGTAATCCGTAATGTCTGGATCTCCTGATGTAGAATCTCCTGATGTAGAATCTCCATCTCCTGATGTGGAATCTCCATCTCCCGGTTCGTCTTCCGACCCGTAATCCGTAATGTCGGGATTCTCAATACTATCGTCCCTGCCAGTGCCAGATCCGGCTATTGCAGCCCAGATATCACCAAGGTCTATAAGATCACCTGATGGTAACCTGATCTGTGTGTCTCTGGGGATATCTCCCCACTCGGCATTTTCAGGATTGCCTACCCCCCCGTATCCAGCCAACTCCTCAATGCCCGGTATGTTGAATATATCAGTCAGATCAACAGCGTCATCAGCGTCACCACCGCCACCAGCGTCATCAGCGTCACCAGTGTCACCAGTGCCAGTGAAAGAGTTATTAGTTCCCGTGACTTGTCCATATGTACTTGCTCTGAACTCTCCTTCACTACCGGGTGGGTGCGGATTGCCCATCGCATCAACATCATAATTCCTACGCGGTTCATACATGGGTGAACTGGCTACAATTTCGGGAACCTCTGTCCCCAGCCAGTCAGCCTGTCCTTCTGTAGAGTCCAGATCATAATACCCGTCAAAGTGTTTCCTTGCCGAAACATTAATAAAGGACTCTCTTACCTCGGCAGTATCAGGATAAAGACCCTCCGGGTAGTCTGAAGGCGTTTTAACGTGTTCACGCCAGCCAGGGATAGTTTCATCAGCCCACCTGACATATTGCGATGTACCGGGTTCGGCTTGACTATGATCCCAACCTAAATGATCCCAAACAGTCTTTCTTGCGCCTTCTGCCATCTCGACTAAGATGCGACGTATTCTGTCGTTCCTCTCAATCAGTGACTCATCGAAGAAGTCTCCAACAATGTATTTAGCCGCTTCCCAGTAAACATTACCCCAATTAACATTAGTTTCAAGTGTCATTACGGATTCCCCCTGTCAGACAAGTTTAATATAGGCTGCGCTATCAACCTTGTACCAGCGTACAGAGTAGCATCAACCCCGGCATCGTTTTCTGCAAATTCCATAGTTAACTCACCAGCAGTTGTTACGCTTATAAACCCTTCCAATCCAAAAGAATACCCGGCTCCAGAAGTCGTTCCCATTATTCTCCCACTGGCATTTAACGGGTTAAACTGATGGACGATTACATCCGTTCCCGTAGCATTAACATAATGCGCCCATGAAGAATCTTCAGGTTGCCCCGCAACAGCCCCGCCCCCGCCCAATACCAGCCTGAACTTAACATCCTTATCATCCCCTCGGGTATACGAGCCAAACACGCTGACGTAATACTTCACGCTAGCCTTCAGAGATATCGACAGATCAATGTCATTCTTGTCTGTTACCGTTGCAAAGGTTGTGGTAGTTGCTGTAGTCAGGAAATTATCCAGTAGCACAACCGACATAAACCCCGGAGCCGTATCCTCAGCAAACTGACTCTGCACGAATGTCCAGTCTCGACTATTCTTCGGCATCATGCCGAGTTGCGGGTCATTGAGAATCATCCGGTTGGTCATTGCCCCACCCCTTTGGACAACAAGCGCAACCACCTGACCGGCAGGGTTGCTGTGGTGTTCTGTGCCACTTTGAATATCCAGTGACGCGCCCTGCCAACCTTCTTCCACATCAGGCGTGACGAGTTTGCTGTAACAGCCCTCGTAACCGTCGTACCAAAACTCTTGCCATCCTTGGCATAGGACAGGTCAACAGAGATATTCTCCCCGGCATCAGCGTCCGTAACCAGTTCAATCGGCCCTGCATTAACCCGCATATTCTCAGGCCCATAGATGGCAGGGAGAGTGCGTTCGCATTCTATGACCTGCGAACCTCCACTATGCTCATCAACATGATTGTCCGGGGTCATCAGGTATATCTCTCCTGACCCATCCCTGCCGCCTATCATATGCCCATTTCTGAAACTCTTTGACGTTCCTGCCGCCATTGCTTTTGCATCGCTATCATAAGCATGAACGTGCGCCGTCATAAACCAACGTCCATGATCGACAGTCTCCATGAGGTCATCGTGAGACTTCCACTTGAACCATTCCTTAGAATTGGAATCGTAAACAAACGTAACCGGGGTAGGCTCATCTGTTATGCCCATCGTCTCCTTCCCGTAATTGCCGGGGATAGTCAGGCAATAGAACTCATGCCCCTCCCACCTGATAACCTGCGCAAAGGCATTGAATACATATTCAGCCGCCTTGTTCAGTTGAACATTAATCTGTTCGGTAGAAATCATTTGCGGCTGAAAGCCTTCACCGGCACGAACGACAGTTAACCCGCCCCGTCTGTCCTGTGCCAGCCACGCTATAGAGTTATCAAACTGTTGCGCTGTAAGGGGAGCAGCAATGCCCATCTCGATGAACCCGCCCTGGAATCGTTGAAAGGGCAAGTCCTTGCCACCAGCATTGAACCAGATTTCGGTAGACCATTCGCCAAACATCCATAACTCTCTGCGGTCAGCGAGAACCGCAAGCAAATCATCTGGAGAGCCTTCAGCAGTAGCGAAGTTAAAAGGGTTCTCCGTAGATGCGTCATACAAGTCAGAATAAATAAACCGACCAGTATTGGCCTTGTCATCACGAATAATGAATCCATCCATGAAAGTTGCGGTATTGGATTTAACCGACAAGGCAGACGAACTCCACGCCCCCCCTGTCTTGGTAAGCGTTAATGAAGTAACCCCTTCCATAATGGCTGATATGCCATCACATAAAACAACGCCATCAGCCAGCAAGTCTCCCATCTGCGCACCGGCAACAGCCCCGTTCATCGAGATAAACCTGTGTGCCGCCGCTGTTTCTTCTATCCACGCGCCACCGACATGGCTCCAATTGTAGACTCGATTGCCTATAACACCGCGAATGACAACAACCCCCGATCCTGCATCATATCTTTGCAGAAGACGAATCTCTTTCTTGTAAGTCGTCGGGGCCGCCATAATGACCGTGGCAGGAGAGTCGCTGGCTTCATCAACAGGAGTAGGGGAATGTTCTGTATTATCAATAGTGAAAGACAGGCCATCAGTTGCTACTGATGTAATAATCCACGTTTTATCCCAATCGCCATCAGTAGCGTTGGCTATAGTAATGCTGTCGCCAACCTCATATCCATACCTGACACTAGCTATTCCAGTATTCGTTATGGTCGCTACTGCGCCAACTGATGAGATCGTATTTACTGCTTGTGCTGTATCTATAGGAGGGGAGGAGGATATCGAGTAACGATCATACCGCTCATAACCGGGACGATTGCGCAGGATGCCGCTCTTGCCTCGCGCTTCTATGAAAAGATTAACGCAGGTTTCAGAGAACGCCTTGGCAGACGTTCCCGGTGCGTGTCCTCCAATGAGGGGCAGGTCTGACATTATGCCCTTCCATGAGTTTCTAAGGCCATGAAGAAACTCGCTTCCTCTCTGTCGGCAGCCCACATCATATTCTCCTTCTTCTCACGAGCCTTGGCAGCAATGATAACCTGAGTCTGAGGGCCAACTTCATATTCAGCCGCTATCTCGTCAGCGAGATTCCAGGCAAGACAGGAAGCCCATTCATCGGGAAACTGTATTTCCTCATTGGCAGTATCATCAATGACATCGGGATGAAACTCGCAGATCAGTATCAGCTTGTCATAAGACTTGGGATTCTTGACAGGCCATACATGAAGGGTTGAATAGTTATTGGCAGAGGTTGTCGCATCAAGCCCCGGATCGAAATGAACCTTGAGAGGTACACCACTACTGGACTTCAGGGACAGTCGTTCAAACTCCCTGCGCCCGACCAGTTCATTCTCGGCAGCACTGCCACTGGTGGACTCCCGGTAAGTGTACAGAATGCCATGAGGTCGGGGGGCGCGAGTTGTATAGGTGTAGACCTTGGAGCCTACCTCTGTGGCTTTCCCGGCAGGGATAGGATCATCCAGAACCAAGGTAGTAGCATCTGACCCGGCAGCAACCAGTGACCAGTGCATCGTGCCATCGTCCAGCCGGATACCGGCAACATCCCCATCAACCGGGATACTCCCGGTATTCCCCGCATAATCAACCCACGCATCAACCGCAATAGAACTCTCCGCTGCTGGCTCAATCGCCGTACCAGTAGCTTCATTTAACTCGGTATCGTAGAAGAAGTGGAAGTCATCAACGGTTCCGGGTGTCCCCGCAGGGCCAAGGCTATATCGCTGCTTGCCACTGTTCAGTATCAGGATGCACCGTTTTCTGAGCCACAAACCAACACCATCTGCTACCGACCACTCACGGATCATCGAGTTCAGAGCAAGACGGGCAGAGGTCAGTTCGTCTGGAGTTGCCGTATCGCCTTCGTCAAACTCCCCGACAATCCGCAGGGCGCGGTAGATAATCTCATCAGCATCCCGAGAACCAGCAGTCCAGATTTTGTCATTTGTATATGCCATTATAAAATCCCTGCAATTGCTGCTTTAAGCTCGTCGTAGGTCATTCCGGCTCTGCCTCAATCCACTCCGGCGTTCTATATACGTCCCTGCGCCAGTCAGCGTGTTCCTGTATTGTTTCCAGTAACAGGGTAATACATTCCAGTTCGCCAGGGGTCAGACCCACATCGCTCCACTTGCCCACCTTGACGATTGCAGCAGTATCGGCAACATTGGATGTAATGCTGACTCTGTCGTTTTGCGACTCCGCCGCTGCTCTCACAGCAAGCCATCCAGCGTGTGTAGTGTCAACTACCAGGTAGATTGAGTTCATGTCGGCGGCCTTGCACTGGTCGGGGGGCCAACGATAGTACCCTGACCACCCGCCCCGTGGTTATTACTCAAGCCACCGTCAGGCAAGTATATCTGTGGGACGGAGCCGGTTACATTTATCGCCTGGTATCCCAGTGATTCCGGGCTGCCTGTTGCGGTAATGAATTTGTCGATATTACCCGGTGCTGACAGGTCGAAGAATGTAGCAGGTTGGGTGATGTACACCTCACTCAGTGACCCGGTCAGAGATGGGGTTCCTCCCCCGGTAGCACCTGCGTATAAAGTTTCCTCAAACCGTAGAGTACCCGCGTCATTTGTGCTGGCTGCGCCGAGCGCATCCTCACCATCTACATAGACCTGTGCTTCTGAACCGGGGACGCCAGAAAACACCACATGACACCAGGTGTCCAGTGCTGATACGCCTGTAGTTGCCTCTACTGCTACAATAACAACATTGCCCGAAGTTTTACCAGTCAGGATGAATTGACCGTTGGTTTTGCGCCTGATAAATACCCGATTCCCGAATGCCAGCACATATTCATCAGCATCATTCTCAGGGTTGATCCAGAAAGATATCAGGTAAGCCCCGGCAGAATCAGGCACGCCATGCACGGCAGATGCCCAGGACACATAATCATTTGTACCGTCATAATTCGACGCGCTACGCGCTAACACGCCATCATAAGCAAACCCCTCGGATGGGAAGGCAGTCACCCCACCAACAACCGGGAACGCGACTGACTTGATCTGGGACATTACTCTTTATTGCCAACAGTCAACTCAACAGTAGTTGGGCTTGCGTTGGCTGTAGTTAATTTAAGCCGGAGGCGACGAGCCGCTGCCACGCGCAAAACTTTTACAGTATCCGCTATATAGGATTCAATAGTTGCCCACTCAGTCGATGGCGCACCATCAACCCAAGCACCGCTAAAATACTCTCCCTGAACTGCAAGGACATCGCCCGCCCCTATATTGACCGAGATATCAACTAACCGACTGCCGCGAACAGTAATCGGTTCCGTGGCTGCAACAGTGTCAAGCGAGGCACGGATTGAGCTTTTGCTTATACTTACATCATCTGCCATGACTTACGCTCCTACGGCCCAGATTCCGCCTATCCCGACAACGCTCCAATAGGTAGATGCCGAGCTAACCGTTGCCAAGGTAATATAATCACCTTTCTTTGCGGTAGCCGCTGTATTCACAACGGTAACGCCATCGGCAACCTGGTCGCCAAAGTTGATGCCATCAACATTATTTGGGTCTACTGTTAGCAGTACGCCATCCTCCCCGTTGACAATGGTAACAATCGCGCCATCAGCAGTTCCCGCTATTAACGGCATAGTTACTGTTTTGGCTGAAGCAGAATCCATGATGATGGTTCTGCCAAGGATGTCACCCGCATTCGTTTCGACGGTATAGGCAGTTGTTGAATCAACCGCTGAATTACTATCCCGATGGAAAGTCTTTACCCCATTGGGAAAATTCGTATATCTGGTTTGAGCCATTTTAGTCTCCTTTTGTCCTCACGGATTCCAACCGTGACTTAACCAGCAGGGAACAAGGTTTAAGACAAGGGGGCCGAAGCCCCCTGTCCGTTACTGTTAAACGTTGCCGCCTGCATAAAGACCACGCCAATCAGTCCAACCTGCGCTGAACCTCATGTAAGCCTTAGCCTTGGCATTATCCGTATCAAAGTCATTATCCTTGCCGAACTCGACAGATTCACGGTTGAACCAGCACATTCCGTTAGGAGCATTAGTTCGCACGAACCAGTTGTTCGTATCGGTAAAGTAATGATTGACCGAATACTTCGGAATGGCATTGAGCGAACGCAGCGAGTTAATCGCATTGTTAGCCGTATCGTTCTGAAGTGCCGACTTGAGAATACGCTGTGCTTCAAAGATTTCAGCGGTAGGAACGATCAGTTCCGTAGGCCGCAGACTGATCTTCAGCCCCCGGCTGTTTTTCGCGTCCATGATATCAACACAAATATCCTCAAGAGAGGCTTCTGACAGTTGAGAAGCCGTACTAAGGATATTCGACTGGTTTGCGCCCAACGTAGGGTGAGCGGTAGAACAGAGAACAACCCCGTCGCCACCAGTATAACCACCCGTATAAGCACGGTTATAGACGTTAGCACCGACATTCTCTCGGGTCTGAGCCATTGAAAAGGCTAGAGACTGCGCTCTCGCCATCGAGACTTTCTCGTAGAGATTGTCCGCGATTTCTTCCTTGGTACAGATGTAACCAAGAGAATAAGCAACGTGGACATATCGCTTCGTAAAGCCCTGCTGGTGCTGATCGTAGGCTGTTGCCTGACCTTCCGGCTTGATTGGAGCAAGACCGAACGATGTATGTTCGACATCTTCCTCATAGTTCTGGTCGGAGTCTTTAACGTCGAACAGGGACGTATATTCCGTCTCATGTTCTGCGTACACGGCTCCGAACCAGGCGTGAACCCCCGGCCATAAGGCTTTGGGGTGATTACCTGTAGTAATAAGTGCCATCTGTTATTTCCCCTATGCCGAAAGACCAAGACCGACCGGATTAATGGCGAACTGGATAGACTGGACGCTGCACAAAAGCACTGAGTCCGTAGTGGTCGTAGCTTGTCCGGGGGTATTTAAGTATCCCCGAATATAAACCTGACCAGCAGTAGTGACACCTGAAATGTCAACTGTCCACCCAGAATAACCAGTAGCAGTATCGCCAGCACTAGCAATGAGATCACACGCCTCATTGATGTCGGTAATAGCTATCGTATTATCCGTCCCCATCCTGAATAAAAGATCCGGTTCTGCCCGTGTAACCATAATGGTTCCACCGGTACTTGCCGGGATGTGTTTGTTGGAAAGGCTGCCACGTTGAGGTTCAACGGCTGCGACAAATCCCCAAATGACATTAACCCCTCCAGCGGTAGCTACCTCAAAGATGGGCCAAGTGCCGTCCATAACGTCGCTTTCCGACGGTGCGTTGGTTGTGCTTGGAATAGTTGACGCACCCGCATCTACCATAACAACTGGATCTCCGACAAAGACAGCAGTGCTATAGTCTGACTGGACTACACCCCTCTGTCCTGCGGCAGTATAAGCACTACCATTCGCATACCCGTGGGCTATTCCGCCTCTTGCGTATGCCATAAAATTACTCCTTGTCTCTCACTGAGACGTTAATTTCACCGTAGGTGTTGTTGATAACCTTGCCGTCCTTGAACTCAGGCCGATAAATGGCCTCGTCAATTGCTTCGGCTCGTGCCTCACCTGTTTTTTACTCCTTGTCTCTCACTGAGACGTTAATTTCACCGTAGGTGTTGTTGATAACCTTGCCGTCCTTGAACTCAGGCCGATAAATGGCCTCGTCAATTGCTTCGGCTCGTGCCTCACCTGTTTTACAATCTTCAAGATAAAACTCCATCGGAATCTTCATCAGGATCATCTGGTAGGCAACTCCACCCTCGCCAACCCCGCCATGCGTTCTACACGCATCCTCGGGGCGTAATCGTTCGCTTGTACTAGTACCAGTTAACTTCTGGGGACATTCTCTTTCTGCTTCGCGGAAGGACACTTCGCTGTATCCACCTCGTCGCAGACGAATGTAGTTGTCTCCCTCGTCCCTGAACCAACCATAATGGTAAGCAGGGTCTTTGTTCGACACAGAAAGACGCTTGCGCATCCCCCCGAAAGGTACTCGTACAAATTTCTTTTCCTCGGTCGAGGATTCTTTTTTGGGTCTGCCTGACCCTCTTTTGGCTGGAATAGCCGCTTTGGCGTTGGTCTTAACGTCATCTGGTTTCCCCGTAGGGATTACCTTCCCCTTCGGGTCAGGTGTATTTGCTGTCATCATCCTTGCTCCCATTCATATTCGGCAAGGTACTGCGGCTTGGTCAGAGTCGGATTCAGCTTCTTGAACCGATTGTAAGCGTCTTGTGCCGCCTTTGGCAAGTCATCAAATGCCCTGCCGCTGGATCTGTTAACTGATTGAACCCCGGAAGCGGGGTTGCCGGGTGCGCCACCGTAGACCGGATCGGAGGTTCGGTCGGGATAACGCGCCCGGACTTCTCTTGATACAGCGGCTAATCGCTGCTGACCAGGGGGAACACCCTCTGTTTCGAGTTGTGTGGATATTGTTGCCGCCACTTCCCGAAGCTCTGGATCACGCGCATACCAAGGGTTTACGGCAACCCACTGATCTACCACAGCCTGTTGTTGAGGTGAGATTCCGTTGGAACCCCTCCCCGTAGGCTGTGTATCAGCTTCAAGTAATGCTATGTCCCGGTCTGCTGCTATACCAGCCTCGACATCGCCTTCTGCAATGGCTTCTGCCTTGTCGCGTTTCCTACTAAGGATTTCGCGTTCTTGCTCACGCAATTCTCTCTTGTGAATTCGCTTGACCAGAGCGTTATTCGCACGAGAGTCCGTGACAGTTTCCCTCAACTTCTCATTGGTTTCTTTTAGTTGAGACTCCAGTTTCGATACCGCTTTCCTCGTTGACAGGAGCATCATCGGTGCATCATCGAGAAACTCATCTGCGGTCTTGAATGACTTGGGAGGGGTTTTCTTTTCATCCCACTCCCCTTCGGGAGTCCACCCGGCTTCCCTTGCGATCTTCTCCCTGTCTTCAACGCTCATACTTAGTCCTCCGTTCAAGGTGTCCGAGTTTGATACCGTCATCAATAATAGCCATCACATCAGTATCATTCGCCAGACGGTATTCTTTGCCATCATAACCATTAACTATAATGCCCCGGTACTTGTCATAGATAACACGGTCGCCTTCCCGCGCCCACATGGTTTTCTTGTCAATCCATGCTTCAGGCCCAATCGCCCGGATAACCCCGGTTACTGTAGCATTCTGATATTGCTGGCGAAACTCCTCGGGAATGACGATAGCCCCGTCCTCAAGTGTTTCCTTGATCTCATCGGGTTCAATGAGTATTCGATACCCGCTCGGCATTATGCCGTTGCAACTGCTCAAGATATAATTCCTCCGAAATCAGTCCGTCTTTGGTCAATAAGTTCTTCAAGGATTCTGCGGCCTCGATCCTTGCGTTCATCTTTCCTATCTCTTCCTGAGTCCTGTGTGGCTCACCGTCGAAATAGAGGTCTTTGCGAATGTCCTTCAGCCATTCAACGGCATTATCCAGAATAGTCCTGGTTAACTCCGTTGCCGGATGATCCACCCATTGCTCCACCATTGCCTTTGTTACTTGCTGCATCTTTGCGATCCTTTTCTTTGCCTATCAATTCGCCCAGGTCTTTCATGGATTGGCGTTGTACGTTCATACGATTGGTCTGAGCAGTTAACTGCTCGGTCATAGACTTCACATCAATTGCACCAGCCTCGGCATAAATCTTGACGATCTGAGCCTGTTTCAGTTCGATATCAGCCTCTGCCAGTGCTGATGCAATCTTTGTATCAGCCTGATCCTTGGCTTTCTGGTTATCAGCCTCCAGCGTCTTGCGTTGTTCTTCCATTGCTTTCAACTGGAAATCAGGCGGCGGTGGTAACTTGATCTTCGGCTGTCCCTTATCGTCGAGGGGGAACAGTTCATCAGGATCTTCGATCTGCATAGATTCTAATAAAAGTCTTTCAACCTTGGGCTTGTTGTAGCCAGGTTGTTTTGCAGCACGTTCGGCAATCATCGCTATCTTGCGGGTCTTGTCCTCGGAAACTACCGTGTTAGGGTCTGCCGTAGGACGTATATCCTTTGGATCACCCAGGTAGTCGGACTGGAATATCTTCTGATCCTTACCATCAGAAATCGAGAAGTATTCCTGCGGGTTCAGGTAAATAGCGTTCAACTTGTAGCGGATGCGAAACTCTGAACGCATGGCGCGAAATACTCGCTTGAAGATACCCGAATAAACTGCCATGCCCTGTGTCAACATCTGCTGCCAGCCATATGCCGGGGTATTCTGGCCGGGGTTATCCCCGGTCATTGCCTCGGTTACTGATGCTGTCTTCTCCCCATAAGAGATCAGTACACCAAGAAGATCGAAAAGAACCGGAGACGGAGGAGACACCGGGAGAGGAACGATACTCTCTCGTAACGTTGCTCCTGCGACATCCACTTTCTTCCATTCACCAAAGGAGAATCGTAATCTTCCACCTGGGATTTTCGCACCTTTGCCGATAAATCCACTGTTCTGGTTTTGTAATTTTCCACTATCCACTAACTCGTTGATCAAAGTATCAACTGCACGATTAAGAGGGCCAAGCAAAACACCAAAGCCAAGATCATAAATTCCGCCATCGGGACTGGGAATGAAAGCATATTTAGTAAAATGTTCGTTCGGCTCGATCTTCACCACTTTTGGTTTCTGCTGGCGCAATTCGACCAGTTGCTTCTGAAGCATTTCAATCTGTGCCGGTTGCTTGGCAAGAGCAATAGACTTTGACAGTGAAATAGTCTTGAGTGACTGTTCTGTATGAGTATGCCGGAACCTGTTGGTTATTTGATGCACCTTCGCGGATGCGAGATCGAAAGTGACGATGTAGGGTTCTTCATAACCATCCCCGTCGAAATCAAAATAACAGTGTTGTTCAAGTGTGAGTCTTGGCCCTTCTTCCGTTGTTTTTGAAAGTCCCTGGCGTTTGTCGGCAAGGCTTTTAGTCGGATCGTAGAAGTCCGGTTCATTCGCTCGGTCGCCAAGATCGTTATCAGTGAAGTACCCCATGAGTACCTTTTCACGGATCTCATTCCCCCACATATTGAAGCGGTGGGTCTTTCTTCGGCATGACGCAACACTCCTGGCGTTGTAGTCCATGACGAGATCAGAGGAAAGAACGTGTTCCCCTTTCGGGTAGTTACCCGGTACTGTATTTGTGGTCTTGATGAAGGTCGAACCGATTATAGGCAAGGTCATCAACAGTTTGTCATGTTCCTCCTCCCAAGGCTCGTCCTGTTCAATTAACTGGTAGTTCATGTGTTCCGATACGCGCACGGCACGGGCGGCTTTCTTGCCATCCCCGTCCTCGCCCACAACCCGGCAACGAACAATGTCAGGTGCTTTGATAAGCCCTGAGTAAGCCCTTGATGCCCATTGAAGTGTGGCAATGGTTATCAGCGGGTGCTTGATATTGGATGCGCCCTCCCAGGGGAAGGTCTTTTCCTCTTGAATCTGTAATGCCAGTGTGAAGGCATCGCGCATCTGTCGTTCCCACTGGTAGCGGGACATTCTGTCGTTCTGATAGCCTTCAAGACACTTGCGCCCGACTGCCCCGGACTGTTCGTCAGTCAGCAGTTCATTGATATTGGCGGCTGTGGCTAATTCACCCAGCTTGAGATTGATGGTTTCAAGCTCAGAATTCATTTTTTTGCCTTGCTTGTTTTTTTATGTATTAACACTTTATATGAGTTACTAGTTTTCCTGTGTTTATCTGCCTTTTTAGAAAAAGCATCTCCTGTAGAACTATCAGCCCCCTGCCTTCTATGCATAAGCGCAGCGTTCCTAGTATGCCGCTTGGCTTCATTCTCATGCGCTTTCTGAGATTTCTTTGTTTTCCTAAGATTCACAGCAGTTTTCAATTTCTTCTGAAGATATTCTTTTGGCGCACGTTGTTTCTTTACCTTTTTCTTAGCCATATCAATGTCTCCCTTTCTTCTTCTTGGCGGTTGTTATCCTGCCAAGTAGGTCAGATACTGTTTCCAGCCATTTGCGCCACCATGTCTTCTTTTTTGCCAACTTTGCCTTCTTTTTTACCTTTGTCTTAGCCATATCAATACCCCGTTGTGGTACACATACCAAAACTCATAGTAATGACTTCCAATCACTCTTATTCTTCTTCTTCTTTTCCGCATCTAATAGAGTTTGACGTCTTGTTCTGTACTTTTCTGCGGTGTCGTGATGTTTCAAGTATTCATCATGCGCTGCATAGAACTCTTTCTTGTTGTTTCTAGCCGAAGCATTCTGTCGCTTTCTCGTAGCTCGATGTGCGGCAGCACTATGACCTTGCATACCCTTTTCAGACTGCTTAACTGCTTTAGACTTTGATTTTGTCTTAGCCATATCAATATCCCGTTGTGGTACACATACCAAAACTCATATTCGACTCCAGCATACGCTCATATTCCTGTTCTTCCAACTGTTTGTCCGTATCTGCCTGTAATTCCTCGGCAATCAGGTCACCCAGCCATGCAGCCGCATCGACCTGATCCATGTAAGGCCATTTCGGAAAGTGTACCAGTTCTTCTTCAAAATCTGCATACCACGACCCTTCCTTGTCGAATTTGACGTTACCGGCTCTCATCCGGTACTGGAACGCACGAGAACGTGCTTCCTTGTCTTTCAGCGGAGGTTTGGAGTCGAAGTTGAAAAACACCTGCCGTCGTACCATTTCTGCCTCAAGCACAGGGCGCATTGTACGCTCGATCTGCTCGGACTCAAACCGCATGAGATCGAAGTCATACCGTTCGTATAGATTGAAGCATTCTTCCACAATTTCAAGGGAATCCCACCGATCCCTGCGAACATCAATGATGTGGAGATATTTTTCATGGTCAACCCCTCCTATGACAAAGCAGGTATAGGCACTTCTTGTTTTCTGGCTGATGGCAAGGTCAACACCGACATAGAAAACCTTGCGGGTTTCCCTGTCGCCTTCAGTCATGGGCAAGAAGTCATCACGCCGGAAATATGCCGTATTCTGATCAACCGGGTTATTCAGGTATTCCTGACCATATACATCGAGCAAGCCAATCTGTGCAAAGTCAGCGCGTATGCGTTTCAAATCCTTTTCGCCAAACTGTTCGGGCCAGAGGATTTCCGAATAGGATTCATCATGGGCGCGATATAAAATGGACAGCCAGGGCTTGTCTGGATCAGTCGAGTAAGTGCGGAGCGGTGTATGAACAGTATTTTCGCTTTTCTCCGCTGCCATTGTTTTGGCAAGCAGGGATGCCGTATGGAGTATGGTTCCATAAAGCCTTATCTTGCCACCCGCCCGAACGATTGGTTTCAAGGCTCCATAAAACCACCGGATGAACCGATCTCGACGCTCCTCGTTCAGGACAATCTCGTCATCTTCAAGATCGTCGCAAAGCACGGTATCCGGTCGTTTACGCTCCCACTTCAGACCGCGCATACGCTGATTGGAACCCTTGCAGATTACCCTGAATTTATGCCCGTCATGGTAGCGTACTACAATCTCTGTATCCCGATCCCGAAGGAATTTATACGGGCCAAACTCCGACATCAGTAACTCGTTCTCCTGAAGTTCTACTTTAATGTCATTCAGGAATTCGGTTGCAAGTGATTCATTTGACGATAGAATCATCAGATGTTGGGATTCACGAAACAACAACAGACCGAGTGCATATGCGAAAGTCAGTGCGGTAGACTTTGCGTGGTTGCGTGGCGCAGCGATGGCGACCTGTGGATGGTCGCTACAGCAGTAACTCCACATCTCCATATGCAGTTGCGGGACGGGCTTAGGTTCATCATACCGGGCAGCAAGACAGGAAACAGTCAGACCAAGCAATCTCTCGGGGGTTAGTCCTGTTTCTGGCTTAGTCGAGTCCGTTATAGTATTCGGTGATTCCATCACATGACCTGGCCGTCAGGATTTCATTACGCATTTCCTGTCTGGGGAAGCAGGATAAATGCACCCACTTATCAAATTCATTGATCATCTGGTCGAACTGAATATCAGAGGCTTCAACGGCTTTGCACACTTCCATTGGGGACATACCTGCCACCACAAAGTCACAGGCCTGACCCTTCATGTGCTGACTAGTCTCCGATCCTCCGATTAACTTGTTCAGCCATTCCGGGCGCAAGCCTGAAGTTATGATGACGGGCAAGCCCACCAGTTCGCGTACCGGCTGCATGAGTCCACTCACCAGGTGGACAAGATAATTCTTCTGGTTCGTGGTTGGAACGAGTTCCCGCCCCATCCGGGCAGCAGTCTGCGAGATAAGAAATTCAGACAAGGAGAAGTTTTTCGAGAGATCTCCCACTACTTCCGCCCCTTGACCTTGCCCAACCCGAATACTGCTGCTGTGATGGCAACCTGTATGGTGACCATTTCGGTATTGCTCATCATCACGGTAATCATCAACTCGGCCTTTTCCGGGTTGAACCATGCCATAATCGACGGAGAGAACCAGTAAACGGCGATAAACTCATCCGTCCATGACCTCTTCATATTATCCATACGAGCCTTGATATTCTCCTGGCTGGCTTTACCTTTCTGCCCGAACAGACCAATAACCTGTCCGGCAAGCCCACCAAGCATGGAAACAATCATCAATTAGTCCTCGTCATAACCACATTGTCGAACCCCCCCCCGATCAATTCCGCTATTCATTGTGGGGGTTGGCAAAAGCCTCCAGTTTGATCAGGATATCGTGATTCGACTGTACGGTTTCATTGGTTTCCTTGATCGCGTCCTTGTTTTCCGACACATCCTTGGCAATTGCCGCCAGTTGCTGGGTCAAAACTGCAACATCCTTATCGGATGCCTTGTGTGTCATTTCCGAAGACAATGTCCCATAAGAAATCAACCCGCCAATCGATAAAATAATAAACGGGATCAGAATCTGCGCCCATCTATAATCGTGTTTGTGATTCCGCATCCTCATCCACCTGTCAAGATCCAGCGGGTCATCCCCTGACCTGTAAGTGTTCATTTATCACCAGGCAGGGCAACTTTTATAGCCTCGCCCTCGATAACAGGTCTGATACCACTCATCTGTTGCCCGATCTTGTCCATATACTTGTCTGCAATAGCCTCAAAAGTCTGTGCAGCACGGGTAAGATCAATTGTTTCGTGTCTTGAAGTCGGTTTACCCTCTCCAAGCCTCATTTTCTCACTGGCAATGTTCCCTGCCATTGATAAAGTCTTTGCATCTATTGGCGCACGGAACCATTCGTCCTTGTAAACCCGGATATCTCCATGCTCCAGGCGATCAAAAAGCTGGTCATAGGCTTTCATGGCTACTCCGCGCATCTTGGCAGTCAATCTAAGCCCGATCTGCTCGGTTATATCCTCCTGCCACTCATGCCACCAGTCCTTTTTTGTCCACCGATAGATGGTTTCACGTGGAACACCAGTCTCATCCGACGCTTTCTGCACGGAACCGGTAATCAAAAAAGCAGTCAATACAGCCCTCTTCTCTACAATAGAGAAAATACGCGCCCGTACACCAGGCTTTCTGGGTGGGCCATAGTTTCTTGATCCCATACGGAATGAATGTACCAAATTGAGAGAAGTTAGGCAAAAGGGTCAGGCAACTTCCCACCTGAATTTTGATTGACGCAGTTCGTCAGGAGTATCAATCCTTGGTCGGGATTCGCAGTTCCAGTTACCGCCCCCGGCTTCCCCTATGCACCGCCATCCCGCCCCCCTCAAACTTGCCCCGCCTTCTGATGGCAGGGTGTAGGTAACGAGTTTCTTGTACCCGAGACTCTTCGCCGCCCTCCACGCCGTCCCATAAAGCATCGAACAGGCATTTTTAGTCCCGTCAGTGCAGCAACGAGTAACTTCCAGTACCCACCCGGTATCGAGATGACGGGAAACTGGGCGGCCAACAATACAGACCCCCACAACCTCAGAACTGTCTACCAGGCCAATCGAGAACTTATGCCCGACTACAGGCTTATGGTGTCGGTGCTTCTGTCTGACAAACTCATTAGCAGAGGCTAAATCCATCGGAACAATGTCCATTGAGGCATTTTAGCTGAAATGAGGAAGTTAGGCAAAAAAGTCAAGTCGGATATTCCCAGTTAGCACTTAATTTGTGATGAGAATTGTGATGACTCATCACATCACAAAACTGAAAGAAATAGTTATCCACTGTTAGTAACTGGACCCTCTCTCTCTGTAGTCTGGATGGCCGGAATATCCGGAACTTGAGGATCTGGCAATTCCGTAGGCGAAGATGAGAATAAGGGTGGATTTCCAGTTATGCGTTAACTGGAAATAGTTATCCACAGGCAAAAGAAAGCCCCGGCAACAAAAGGGAGTAAGCAACCGGGGCTTGATAGTTGCACTAGCCACTCGGCAGTGCTATGTTCAACTTGCGGATGAAGAACAGGCAAATCCTAACCGAAACCTGTCCTTCATTGCAAGTCGGGCTTTAGTGGAGCGGAATAACCAAACCCTCCCAGCGGATAAGACACGCACAAGAGCCTCCTGATTAAACCGGTACAGGGCTGGCAGGAATAGACTGACTATTCGATACGACTCCCTGCGGCACACAGATGTTGCCTCTGAAAGATGGTGCTGTCCAAAATAACAACCAAGTAAAAATACTGTTTTTGAACAACTATCTGATATAGGGTATTTATACATCTCGCGCGTTCTTGTTTTTGCCCCACCCACCCTTTTCATACCGGGTTAGTGCCGGTGTCCGCCTGGTGGATAGTGGCTCACTCGTACTTGAGCCATGACAAGTACTTGTACTAGAGCCATGATAAGAGCGGGTACTTGATGCCCTCACACTTACCTGCTACCTGCCAGGTTATCGATATATCACTACTCTTATATATATAGGCCAGTTGCCTGGGTGCCAGGCAGGGCGTGGGTTATCCACTAGTTGAACCAGGATGCCGGTTGTCATGGCATAGGCATATTATGCCGGTATAGTTAAGATTCACACAAAGGGAGTAGATGAAATGAACAAAGCACAGATTATCGGCGCATTGAATGCAGTCCTGGATAAGGATGAATTATCGAAAGCTGAGAATGCCTACAGCAAACTCTTGCAATACTATCTGGATGGTGAAGTCGGTTTAGCAGAGCTGAATGCCGAGGATGTTGCAAACGTTGAACGGTTAATAGCCAATGTTATCAAGGTAGAATCTGAAAACGTACGCTTGCTTGATGGTGCAGACGGTTTCGGGTTGGAAGTATACGGCGAATACAACCGGTTCGATATTATGGAATATCTCGATGACAACGTCATTAACCAGGTTGCCGCACTCTGGCGGCACTGGGAGGATGGTGCGGGCGAATTCTGGCTCGCCTACGAAGATAAAGGGTCTCGACTACGAAGATATTACGAAGATAAAGGGGGAATAAAATGAAACGCTCAGAATTAGATGAATCAGTCAACCGCCTTAATAAAAGACTCTGCCGCCCGGATACAGCATCAAGCTCAGTAGATGGGGAATATATTCAACATACCGGACATCTTTATCTTGACCATAATGGATATTATGGCGGGTATAGACTGGAGGAACTATTGGATCATGGCTCCGGCGGTTTTGCCAGGAATAACGGCACGGAAGCCCGGATGTCTAATCCTGAAATCACAGCTTACTTGCGCGGCATTCACGATGCGCTTGATACAATCAGCGGAGGGTAAATAACCATGTTTGAAACAGACAAGGAACTATTAAACAAAGCGCAGACTATCCGTAAAGCTAACCCGGCCTTCGATAGCTTGGTCAAGTCCCTGGCTGTAGATATTAAGCCGGTAGTAGACGAGATAGAAACAGGCATTAAAACGACTCAAGGCCATTATGGCCGGTATATGTCAGCATTGCATAGCCTGGTTCCTGACCAGGAAAGGAATAAATTGCTTGCGGTTGGGCTGGCAATGATTGATGCCGGAGCGAATATACGCGGCATAGTCGATGCTCTGAAAATCCTTTCAGGGAGGGCATAAAATGCGGACAGTAACTATTAGCCCAGCTTACGGGCGCGATTACAAGTCCCTGGCAAAAGCAAAATTGGATTATGCGGCAGATAAAGATTTTCTGTTACAGGATTTTGATATTTCGCCGCGTCCCGTCCCTATCAATAAAACCCAAATTGATGCAGAGGGCTGGACAGCCATGATTCGGTACAACCGGCTTACCAAGATCGGGAGGGCATAAGATGCATAACTACCATCTGACACGGCGTTCCGGCAATGGGAAGACTGGAAAAATACCAGTCACCACGACCAGTGCCGAATCATGCCCGGATTCCTGCCCGTTAAAAGCAGGTAACGGATGCTATGGTGAACTATCCTATCAGGGTATGCACTGGGGAAAAGTTACCCGTCGGGAACGGGGCGGAACCCTTGCTGAATTATGCGGCACAATTAAAGCATTACCGGACGGGCAATTGTGGCGACATAATGTCTCCGGCGATCTGCCAGGACAGGATAATAAAATTGATATGGCTGCGCTTCGCAAGCTTGTCACTGCTAATATTGGCAAGCGCGGATATACCTATACGCACTATCCTATGGCTGACACTGATAACCGTGTGTCTGTTGAATGGGCAAATTTGCAAGGATTCACGATAAACCTGTCCGCTAATAACCTGACTCATGCTGATAACCTGGCTGACCTGGGCATTGCGCCAGTTGTAACCCTGTTACCCGCCGATCAGGTATCGAACACGGTTACGCCGGACGGTCGGACTGTTATTGTCTGCCCAGC
>Ga0080013_1001600_pt1 | contig 29352 bp, 21 predicted proteins | sample ETNvirenome_6_85_FD_69236 | JGI IMG/M metagenome (GOLD analysis project Ga0080013, IMG submission 69236) | Marine viral communities from the Pacific Ocean - ETNP_6_85 (SPADES assembly) (version 2) | ecosystem: Environmental > Aquatic > Marine > Oceanic | place: Pacific Ocean | collected 2013-06-19 | reverse complement strand
CCTCTTCTTGAATTTAGTAGCAATCGTAGAAATTCTAGTTCCATAAATCATGGGCTCATAATAGTCGAAGTACTGCATCATCTCCTTGCTAACAGGAGCAGAGAAACAATTAGCAAACAAAACCACGTTAGGAGCATGTAACTTGAAAGACTCGGCAAATGCAATGGCATAGGCATCGGGGTCCTCAGAGGCTGCCCACTGCTTTTCTGCGTTCCAGTGATACCCTGACAAGGATAACTCTTCACAAAGACCAGCAGCGTACTCTCCCTCCCTCTTAGCATCATCTAAAGAGGTGCAGTAATGGAAGCCCCACCCGTGGGCTTCCATATTCAACTTGTCTGCAACCGTAACAACAGATGCAGCATCCTTTTTTCTATGAGCTTTAGTTCCATCACATATCTTAATTGATAAAACATCAAACCCATTAACCATTAGCTCCCAGTCTTTGTTAAGCTGGGAGACTTTCCAGATGGTAAGGATAAATTTTGGTTGCATACTTCTGCGAATAGCGGAGTGGATGTCTCGCATCATGGAAGAGAAGAAGCTCATTAGGTCCATTTCTTTTTCTTAGTGGTTTTCTTTGTAGAAGCTTTTTTAGCGGGGGTCTTTTTGGCCACCTTAAGGTCTCCAATTTCTTTAGAGAGGGCCTCAATTAAGACCAACATATCGCTAAATTTAGATTCAAGGTCATCTAAGCGGACATCCAAATCGTCCATGCCATCGACTACCAACTTAACAGATCTCAAATTATCTTGACGCAAGCCCATCTGAAATATCTCCGTAGTTCCATCCGATTACATAGCAACGGACATCAGGTGTGCCCCCAGTAGAATCAGAAATAAATTTAAAATAGGCAACAGGACCTTGAATTGATTCATCATCAAAACCACCGTAGCTGTCAGACCCGGTAGCAGTAATAGTCAAAACAAGTTCCTCGACGCCAGTAGGACGCCCGACATAAACCTTTACGTCTGGAGTTCCACCAGTACCCAGGTTAGCAGCAACAACCTGAACCATCCATTGAGTTTTAGAGGTCCAGCCTGTCAAATTTCCAGATAACGCCCCTGGCGCAAGAGAGTGAGTTCCTGCGGTAGGAGTGACGCCCTTTGCCGACCCTGGGGGGAAGAAAATAGTGCGATGCGTGTCATCTATTTTATTATCGTCGGCATTTGTGGTGCCGACGACTCCCCAATTACCATCGCCAAGATTAGAAACAAGCGCCCTTAGATTAGATGCCATTACTTACTCCGGGTATTTACCGTCGCCACCTGTAGTAGGGGCATTGTGTTTGTCTTTCCCGCCTTTTCCAGTGCTCATCTTCTCACTGGAAGACTTTGAGCTGGGGGGAAGGCCAGGGTCTTTAGTAGAGGAGTACTTAGGGAGGCCGTAGTTCATAGTATTGTACGCCATATTAGTATCCCATTCCTTTTTTCTTCTTATACCCTACATTACTAGAATTTTTCAATTTAGAAGTAGAAGCCTTTTGAGATTTTAGATCTTTAGTGCTGGTTGCTTTAATGCTAGAGGTTAGTTTGGTCCCAGAAACCTTTGGCAACCCATAACCTTTTTTATAATCTGGCATAATACCCTCTTATTCCATTTGCAATAGAGATTGTCTAAGTATTTCTTCGACTTGCTCTATGGTAATATCGTCATTATGGTACCCAGTTTCTATTAACTTAGCTATAACGGCAAGTCTTATATCCGCAATTGCTTCTAACTGAGCCCTTCTTAAAGCCTCTTTGCTCTTTTTAGCAGTGCGTTCTAGCTGCTTAAGCTCTTTATCTACTTTTAAAGCCGCGTCTCTAACCGCGGCAGTTCCTAAGCCCTGGTCTATTAGATCCTTATAATCAGCAAGAGTAGCTCTAAGCTCTTTAAGCTTTCCTTCAGGCACGACATCCGAATCTAGAAAGTCATTAGGATTAAAAGGCTTGCCAGAGATCCCAAACAATGCCGCTTTTGCAGCAGCCCTTCCTTTGCGCTCACCCATAACAGGCTTTTCTATAGCCGCTGAAATTGCCTGCATTGCACTTTGCCAAAATCGAGGCATAGCACGCTTATAAAATGCAGCCCCACCAGCCCCAAGACTTTCTTCAAAGTAACCAGACTCATATTTTCGCTCAAAACCTGAAACAATCTTTTCTGTCGCCTCAACGTCTTGCTCTGGAATATAGCCGCCTGAAAGTTGAGACCGTAACTTTCTTCCTCGGATAATATCTCGCTTCTTTTTTGAAGGCTGTAATGGGGCTGAGTTTGCCACATTATTCCAAGCGCCTCTCCCCATGCGTAAGAAGTTTTGTGTCACCTTGCTGAAATCGTCTGCAACAAAGTTTTCAATATTCATCGGTGTATTAAAACGCATCGCTTTAGGATCTACACCCAAAAGAGGGACATCTATTACGCCAGGAAGCGTAGAAGGAGGTCCTGTATTAACAGCGCCGGACCAAACAAATGGAACTCCACCCACCATATCCATTAAGTTTCCACGCTCAAGGCCAGTGGTAAACTCTGGCGACGGTCGCCAGAGACTAAGCTGGACAGTTGGATCTCTATATAAATTCCGTAGGTCATGGACTGTGAGAGCCATTCTAAGTGTCTCTTCCATAGCCCTGTCGTTAGCCTCTCCAAGCCACCCCATTATTGCGGTTCTAATTGGTTTAGTCGTAATTGTGTTCCAGTGGTTTACAGCCGCATTAGCGCCAAAGCCAACAAACTCATTGACAAACATGCCGTACCCAACATGACCACCTCCGAATCTAAGGAAATTCAAGGCAGGCGAAAGGTCTCCGTAATCAATATAAGTGGAGTTTGCTTCTTTAAATGCAGCTGGCCCGGTAAACTTTTTCTTGTCCGTTAAGAACCAATGATATGCAGTCTTTTTCCAGGTATCGTAAGAGCCGTATATTTCAAGAAATTTCTCTCGCGTAGTCCCCAAGGCTTCCCATATTTTCTTCCCGACCTGTGCAACGCCGCCCAAATCCGCGGGGCTTTCAATGTCTTGCGTTCTCCAGTTGTCGTGAAATGTGGATAATTCTTGGTCCATTCCCTTCAATGCCATAACTTCAGAAAGAGCTTCTACTGCAACTTGGTTGTTCGGGGAATCTACTTCATTAATTCTTTTGACTAAATTTTCTCTAGAGGCATAGTCACTGGCATCTAAGCGGATGTCTCTCCAAAGACGTCCGCCTTTTTTAAACATAAAGTCCGCCCGGACACTTGTCGATTGACTGAGATACATCTTCATTGCCTCTACGAGGCCAGGAGGAAGTTCCTCCAGTGTGATTTCTCCCTTTTCAAACTTACGGATAAGTCGAATTGTTTCTATTGTGAACCGAGGATCTACAAAGTACCGCGCATGTGAAATCGCTTGGACAAGTTCCCCACCCAATGCATTTCTTAGGACTGTATTGTTAATAACATCCAGCAAAAGATTTAATTTTGTAAACTGGGAAAACTTATTAAGAGCCAATTTTATCGGTCTAGCAGTTTCATGGTGCGCAAGCACTTGTGATTTTTGCAATCCAAGCTGTCGAGAAAAATATTCCGCATAAGGCCGAGAGATATACGCGCCCCTCAAAGAAGATGTAAAGACTGGAGAATCATTTCCAGGCTTTGCAGTAACACTTTCCGCATTAACAAACTGGTCTTTTACTTTTTGCGGGAACGACTGCCATTCACTTTTCGTAACAATCCTTCCCATCCCACGCAACTTATTAATCAATTGAATCTGGTGCTTGTTGTTGGTTAACTCAACCGCCGTTTTAATAAATGAAAGGTTGTAGTTTGAAAGCATGTTAAGAACATCTTCATTATGAAAGTTGCTCTTATAAGCTGTTTGAATAAAGTATCGCTCGTTTTCCCGAAGAGCCCCTCCAAACCTGGCTTGTTGCTCGCGTGGACTTAGTTCTAAGATTTCTTTGATTGCTAACGCTTCATCCCCGCCGTGTTTTTTAATAATTTCCATTGCGCCATCGACGCCACTTAGAATGGCGCGAGCCGCTCGGCGGTATTGCAATTGGGCTTCTTCTGCTGTGATCACCCCGGATTCTAATTTAACCGCAAGGTCCTCTAATACAGCATGAACTTTTGCAGATTCGTAATAAGTACTCAGCCAGTTCATAGACCGTTCAATAAAGTCTGTACCATGAACATCAAAAGCACGAGTCTTCTGAGGGGGGCGTGGGGAGTTATCTAAGGACCTAATCAATTGGTCCTTAGATATGGTAACAAATTGGCCAACAGAGCCAACTGCTGCTCTTGCAGCCCCTTCTGACGCGGCACCTTCGGTGAGTTGCCCCGTCTCGGTGGGTTGAGCCCCATGATATGTTTCACTGAGGGTCTCTGGAGCAAGCGGGGACATTTCCCGTGCTAGTGCTCCCGCTTGAGATTGACCTTCTTGCGTTGCTGGAAATTCCCGAACAATCTCATATCGAACTCGATCTGTTCCGGGGATAATTTTTTTCTGCGCAACAATGTGCTGAATCCCTTTTCCAGATTCAAACATCAACCGAGTGTTATCTTGTGCAATAACCAATTGAGATATCAGGTCAAACATTTTGTTTGCCCGAGGCTTTACTGCGTGCTCGGCAAACACTGCGAGTGCTTTTTCAAAGTCATCCATTTGAGCAACTGGTTTTTTAAGCCTGTACTCTAATCCAGTTACCGAATCTCTAATAACAGCAGGGGTAAAGGTATCGTAGACATCAATCCTGTCTTGAAGCAGACGAGCTTTTAAAGGATCCTTTGCATTCTTTTGCTGCTCTTTTAGAACCCGTATATTGGGGAACACTTCATTTGTTTTAACATGCGTTTTCTTACTTTCTAGCCTTGCTTCTAATTGGCCCTTCCATCGAGAGATGGCATCAATTCTTTCTTCTACAAATCGAGACTCGCTAAGTGCTCGATTAGGAGCTTTGGTCCCTGATGCAAAGTCCTCGACTGCTTTAGCCTGGACTCCTTCTAGGTATTGAAGCTTTGCATCTAAAAGCATAGCCGTTCTCTTCATGAGCCGTCGTGCCTGAACGACAGGCTCAACCACTTCAGGAAGGACATAACTTTTGCCCGTTGTTTTATCTACAATATAAACATCTTCAATATTTCTATGTATAATGTGCCCAATTTGATGAACATCTAACTTATCAAAAACAATATCTTTTTCACTGAATTTAGTAGTTTCCCCTAAAAGAGCCTTTACCTTAGCGTCTGTAACAATAAACTCATCTAAGCTGGCACCAAATTCTTGGGCTAATTGCTTCACCTCTAAATTAAAGTTTCCTTCGGATTGTTTGATAAGATGATAAAGATCATCTCCCAATGTCAAAGTTGGCTTTGCCAACCCTTCAAAGAAACGGCGAGCCATATTACTAGCCGGTCCTGTCCAGTTATTTGCCCAAGCATGTAATGTAAGCTCAGACATCGCTAGTCTAAAGCCCATAGGAAGATTCAAAATTCCTCCAGGCTGGGTAGCAAATTCTGCGGCGGCTAGTTTGGTAAATTCAAATGACCCTGTTTCACGGGCCATATTCATAAAATTGTGGCCTTTGTCGCCTAATGCAAGTCTTTCAGTCACCCTTAGCGCCCGTTGACCGAGGGTGTCCATGCTCATGCCTTTAATCTTATCTGGAAGGAAGGAGTATGTTTCAGGATCTAAACCAACGCGAATCCCGGTCATACTACCTTCAGTAATAGGCTCAAAAAACATGCTTTCATCAAACCTACGATTATTAGCATCATCGTAAGTTTTCTTTACTATTACGGCTTTTTTCTTATTTGTTCTGGCATCATTAACAAAACCAGAAATTTCTAATGGAGTTAGGTTTAGCCCTAAATAATTAATAGGGTTTTCCCCTCCAGGGCTTTTAGAAAGCTCTTGTGCAATAGCAAGAGAGTCTATTTTACGATCAACTACTCGTGGGTTTTGCTTGGTTTCTTCAGAAAGAACCTGCATGGGTCCTTTCTGTGAATCGATGCTTTCAATAATAGATTGTCTTGCTTTAACACCCGATTCAAACTTTTTGTTTTGAACCTCAGCAACATATTGAGCAACTGTGGCGTTACTTACATGGCCTATATCTGCTCGATCAAAAAGAACACGCCAAACAACAGGATCATCCACACCCTGAGCTTTTAAAGCCTTTACCATTCGAGACAAGCCACCCGGAGTGGTTGTATTGCCAACTCTGTAGCCACTTTCGTTAGAAGACAAATACTTTAAAGTAGCTTCGGCTTTTTGAACTTTTTCAATATGCTCTTTTGTTGCCGGATGAATTCGTTCCGTTTTTATCCGTGCAATTTTTTGGCTTTCTTTGGCTTTTATTATGTCCGAAGCAACTTCAAGCTGGTACCTTGGTCCATTTGGATCATACGCAACTGTGTCAAAAGCTTTCTTTGGTCCGCCTCCCCAAACTGGAGCCCGGAAATACGCTTCTTCTTCGATAAACCGTTGGTCCCGCGCCTTTTGTCCTTCCCACTCATAAAAATCTTGCCAAGAGGCGTCATCTGCGCGCGCCATTTCTTCAAATTCAGACATCCCAGGAGGAACTTCGCTTTTTTCTGGACCCATGGCCTCTTCAACCAAGTGGATCTCATCGGGGGCAGTGTCATCCCACAAAGTTCTTCCATAGGTGGGTGCCGCATCAGGCGGCAACCCTTCGCCTCCTATATCCCCTTCAAACCCTCTCATGGCGGCATCATGGTCTCGTGCCATTTCTTCGAACTCAGACATGCCACGGGAAACTTCGCTTCCCACTTCGCTACGCTCTAAGGCAAGTCTTTGCTGTGTTGGGCTCTTTTTGGGCACGGGAAGGGTACTATTTTCGTATAAAGTTACCCAAAGACCAACATGATCAATGCCTTCTTTAATCATATGATTGCGGACAGTAAGGAATTGATCTGTAGTTAAATGATCTATATAAGCAACCTCGCCTACTGGAGGAGCGCCCTCAATATCATCCCGGGATATTACTTCTTTTCTTTTCCGGAAAACCTTTCCTTCAATACCGGCATCTTTTGCAATTCGGCGCAACTGTCGGAGTGTTTTTTCGGAACTCTTGAGTGCTGGTTTTTTATAATCTTTTCTGGAAACTGAAACAGATGTTTTAGGGAGTACTGGAAGTCCACCAACTTCTCTCCAGTCAGCGACCACTTCATCCACAATCAGCTTAAAGCTTCCTCGGTCTGGAACAATTACTTCAGTAGTAGTGGTGACCCTTTGACCTTGGGACTCGAACGCCTCTAATTGGCGTTCGACATTGGTTTTAATATTATCAATACGGGCTAGTTCATCATGTTCTGCAAATGCTTTATCTGCATACCCCTTGGCCTGATACTCGTCTTTGATTTGTTGGGCTTGTTTGGGGTCTCCAAAAACGGCTTCTCCCTTTATAGTTTCTATTTTTCCTGTTGACGGGGAAATCTGATCTGCCGTTGTTTCTAGTGTCCTTGCTTCTTCATGGAAGGTTCGAGACGCTTCCAGTAGCCTCCATGTGGCAGCGCGTTGCTTTAGAAGGTTAGCCTCGGTTGCTTTGTCTGTAGGGTCTAGTTTCTCTAGGTCCTGGCGGATCCTTTGCAACTCTCGAATATACCCGACATAAGAATGGTACGGGCTTACCACAACCTCACCTACAATAGTGGTATTTGTAGGGCGGATTACCTCTGGTGCGGTATGTCGAACATTTAAACGGGGTTTAGTCGGAGAAACTGCCTCGTAAGCTCCAGTTGCCTTATTATACGTTGTGTCATAAATAACGACATCAGCAGGATCTACCTTGGCATTTGCAACTTTTTCAACAATAGTAGCTGGAGTTTCTACGTTAATACCTTTGACTTCAATATAGGCATCAACGACTTGTTCTATTGACTCAGGTCCATCTATTCGGTGCTTTTGTGGGGAATGCGGACCGGCATCCTCTCTTGCTTTTGCCCCATACGCCTTGCCTTTAATTTGAAGAGGATCTTCTGCTTTCCAAGAAGGCGACGGAGATTTTGGTCGCGTAGCTTTGTATAACCATCCAAAAAGAGCCAAAACCATCGTAGCATCGGCATAAACTAAAAATGGGTCATCTTCTAGCTTTTGCTGGGCTTTTTCTTGGTCTTCTGGAGAGCCAATTCGTCTAAGCTTTTTGGGCCATTCAAAATATTTATCAAGAAAGCCCGTTTGAGGGGCCACATTATTGTGGATTGCAACCAAACTTAGCCACATTTCATGTGGGTATGTAGCAAGACCAGCGCCTAGCTCACTAAAGTACTGCTCTGTTGCTGTTTGAAACTCGGGAGTTAGTGCCATTTGTTCTAGTTCAAGTAGAACAGGGGCAGACTGATGGAGGCGCTCCAGTTCGTCTGGAGTAAGACTTCTAAAACGATCACCCGCAGCACTGTAAATGCGAGTTTGACTTCCTTGCCATTCCTTCCCTAAAAACCCTTGCTTTGCCGCCTCAACAACTCGATCATGTTCTGTTTGCTGCAAAAATCTAATTGCAACCTGTTGGAACATAGCCCGCTGGCCTTTTAAGATATCGTGAAGCTCTCCCGAAAAAGATCCCCTTATTAAATGTAATCGCCTATCTCCTAAAAGAATCCGCTTTGCATTTTCTCGTTCACTTTCAGGGACGGCAAGAAGAAGTTCTCTTAGTGCAGCATAATTTTCATCTACATCAACCAACGCCATAACATCACTGTCTACAGCGCCGGGAGGAAGTAATTCATCAAGAATAGATTGGTCAAATACGGCTTCAGCGGCTGCATTTACAGTGTCAGCCGCTTGAGAATTGTGAGTTTCTGCCGGAAAATACTCAGAAAAAATTTCAACTATTCTTTGATCTGAAGAAGGAAGGGCATCTACAGTATCCTCATCAAAAAAATTAGACGCTAAATATCGATTAAATTTAGAATTGACTAATTTTTCAAGCTCTTCGCTATTTCGGTACGCCTCAATATCCTCTTCAGTAAAGTCTCGTAAAAGCTGATTTTCTCGTGCGTAGTTCTGAAATGCGGGAGAAGGCACAGATTGAACAGTGCCAATTTTTGACCTATTTTCCTCGGCCCATCTAGAAACTTCAATTTCCTTAATTCTAGACTTTATTTCATCAGAATCTCTAGCAATATGCGAAGTAATTTTAATCACATCAGCGGGAGACCAGCGGGCGACATGACCTATTTGCTCTCCCGCAAGAGACACGCGCACGGCTGATTTAAAATTAGGCTCTGTGTTATAAGGGCGTTTTCCTTGTAGCAACTCTGCAACTTGCGCCCCTGGAGATACTTCCACTTCTTGTCCTGACTTATGCCATTGGACAAGATTTATGGCATCCATATGGTGCTTTGCGTAAATCTCTAGATTGTTTTTTGGTTTAGTTCCTTTTCCTACCGCGTATTTATCTTCTGTATAAAGTGCCTGTCCTCCTCCCACTAATAGCGCAAGAGGAGTGGTAAACACATTTGACGCTCCCCCCAAAATCTTGGTCATATCTCCTTTCCAAGAGTGATCGTATGGTATGCGCGCAGTGTCAAGGCGCATTGCCTGTTCCCAAGGAGTGTATTTTAGCCGTCTGCCCACACCTTCCCAATTTACTTTGGGCGTATCTACTAGGCCAACGCGCTTCATCTCTATAACGTCTGGCTGCTCTTCATCGATTCTCTTAAAAAAAGAATCTAAAACCCGCGATTTAATCTCAGCAGGAAGCCCTGAAGAAAGAAGCTCTTCATGGATAACAGCAGCCCCGTATTCCCGTGGAAACGGGGTATGCGGGTCATGTAATCCAGTATCTTTTTCATTTTCTAGTCTGTCATAGATATCCATGAGGGGCTCAGACTTGCCCGTCTTTAGCATATTGGCCCGGTAAATAGCTTCGGCTGTCCCCCTAAGTCGCGCCTTTGACTCCTTTCGATACCGGTCATTTTGGGGCCGTTTATACAGGTGTGCGTTGGATTCCTGCATAATGCTTTCCACGTAATCGTCAATTACGCTTGTCTTAATTTGTTCTGGGGTGTCCGGTGTGAGATTTAATATGTCCTGACGAGAGGGTGAAATAAATTCTCGATCTGTTTCTGTGGCGCCGATTGTAGGGTAGCTGACCGGAACTGGAGCTTCGCCCTTAGAGGCTTTGTGAATAGCCGCAGACAAATCGGACGGGATAGCATGTCCCATTTGTGTGAATTGATCTGCAAGTCGCTGTAGTTGACCAAAATCTGCACCGACATACGGCTCAATCTCTAGCGGATCTACAGTGTCTAAAGGCTTTAAATCTTCTGGGGGTGCCATTGATTGCAAGTCATCAGGAAGAGGCATAGATGCCTCAAAACCACCAAACGCTTCCGGCGCTTGAGGGGGCTCAACCTGCGGGAAGCGTTTTTCCAACTCCGAATCTAGAGGGGTATGGCGAGCGTGTTCTGGGTATGCAAGAGTGGAAGACCCTTCAATCTTTCTAGTAAACTTATCGCCATAAGGATCGTAACCCGCTGGGGCTGTAAGCCCCCCCGTGGCCCCAAAGACGTCTAGGGCCTCTTGGGCGGGCATGGAGACGTCTACGGGGTCTGTAGGTGCCCCTGAAGCCCCAAAGGCTTCGAGGGCACTCCCCATAGGCATACTTTGTTCTAGCCCAAGTTCTGAAAGAGGTGTGTCGGGAAAGTCTCTTTGAGCGCTTTCCCTCATTTCCTCGGGACTCATAGGAGGAATGGCTTCAATTTCTGCTTCTGTTAATAGTCCAGAAGGTTTTGCTGATGGATCTGCCATTTAAATTATCCTAGTAATTCAGAGTTTCTTTGGACCTTAAAGCATCTTCAAAATACTGCTGGTCAAAAAATTCGGTATTTAAAAGCATTTGTTGGCCTTCCTTAGAGAGCTTATTGTAGTAACTTGTGCCCCCCGACGCTTCAAGCCACGTATTCTTTTTTGAAGCCGTTCCAAAGCCTTCAGCCTCTGCGGGAAACTCCTGTGCAGATGCTCTTTCTCCCGCTGATGTTGCCCGATCAAGAACTCTGAGCAATATGCGCGACGATTTTGGTGTTATGCTGTGTTCGTTAAAGTATCTACTAAGCTGTTCTGGTGAAACACCGTCAATTTTATCGGCAATTGTTTTGTCGCTAGCGTCAAATTCTAACTCATATATGCCAATAAGTTTATCTCTAGCGTCTACTCTGTGTGCATTGAGCCGATCTCGGTTTTGTTCTTTTACGGCTTCTGGAACAGCTTCTCGCTTTCTACCACTAATATCAATATTGTGGTCAACTGCTGCATTAGCAGCAATTTCTGCTTTTTTATTACGGCTAGTAGCGTTATTAATTGCATCTATGCTTTCTTGGGCTCCACTTAAACCAGATGATCTTAATCCTTCAACGACAGTCTTAATTTGCTCGGGATTTTGCCGGAATGTCTGTTTTAAGCGGTTCTTTTCTTGGTCTGAGGCATACTGGCCACCAACAAACCTCGTTTCCTCATTAGGATTTAACGCCGCCATATAAACAGTTTTACCCGCAATAACGTACCGTTTCCGCGGAGCACGTTTTATCGCGTGAGGTGTATTCTCAAGCTCCTTGTATTGCACCATGTAATCTTCTAGCTGTGTATCAACCTCTGCCAATTCTGCTTCTAATACTTTCTTTTCTTCCCCTGTTGCATTCAACAGTTCTTTATTAATTGCATCGCGTTGTTTATTTAAATTAATAACAGCGCCAGTAATTTGCTTTTGAGAACTAGCGATGTCTTTTCCTGTCGGAATATTAACGATGTTCCGGGGTCCTGAGCCACCACCACTTCCTGAAACTTTACCAAGTCTTCCGCGCCCCTCACCTTTTCCTCGATTAACAAAAGCCTGCCACATTGGGATTTGCTGTTCGTTTGGAAGCGTTGCATAAGCGGCACGAATTTGAGCAATGGCTGCTCCTCTGTATTGAGGGGGAAGTGCAAGAACTGATGCGGCATGTTGCTCGGCCATAATTTTAGCAGCTTCCGGCTTTGTGCCGGGTGCTGCTGCCCAATCTAGGAATCTATTTACGCTTTTATCAAAATATTTGTTCCAGTTTTCCCAATCTTTTTGCTCGGCGTCTTGCTGCCATTTACGCTCTTGGGAGGTCATAAGATCCCAATCCCCATAACCACGACCAGAAGCTTGAGCATACTGAGGGTGGGCTATCTGTGTTGGCACTTCCATGCCGGACGCAGGGGCTTGTCTGGGGCTTACTCGCGCTGGACTGCTAGCAGTTGCTGCTTGAGAGGGTGCTGCTTGTGGGGTTGGTGCTACTGGTGCACGTTTTATAATTCTTCCAGTTGTTTCATCTCTGTATCTACCTTTATCATAAAGGTTGGTAATATCTGTCGGGTAAACAGGTTCACCCGTTTCTTCATCTACATAGCCTTTAAAATAATTCCCTTTGGGTTTCTTATTGGGCGCAGCCTTTTTTTCTCCACGCCCCACACTGAGTCCCTGCATGTCAACAAGAGCTTCTCTCTGGTCTATAATACTTTCTTTTTGATCTTCTAAATGTTCCGATACAATGCGGCCTTCCTTCGCATCAACAAAGCGGTATTTCTTTCCCTGTATACTCATGTACTGTGGGGTTTTTTCAGAGTCAAAACCATAATCTTCAGATACAATCTGGTACTCATCTTCTTCGACAAGCATTTTTCCATTGGGCAAGGTAATAGCTGCGGGCAATTTTGCCCCAGGCTTCATTGCTTGTTCAAATGTTTTGGTTCCGTAACTCTCTAGAAGTTCTTTATCGGATGGAGAAGCTACTGCCGATGGTTGGGATTTTTTAGAACTGCTCTTTTTTTTTTCGCCCTTCCAGCCCGCGGCCTCTGCCACTGATCTTGGAACTCGCCCCCAAAACGGGGCTCCTTCAACCGCAGGCCAAAGTTCTACGTATTCCTGGCCGCCAGGACCTTCAACCAGCCGCGCATGGTCCATCCAATTCCCTTTGATCTTGCCAGTAGTACCCGAATCAGGGGCTGGCAGCGCACCCGTTGCAGAACGACCGGGGGACAGTGATGGAGGTGCACTTGTTGCATAATTACGAGAAGCTGACGCTGGCGGAGCACTTGTTGCATAACGACCGGGGGCTGCTCTTCTTGTTTCTGAAGCCCTTTCGGCCCTACGTCGGCGCATACGCTCTACATAGTTTCCCCCACCAGGGCCACTTTCGCCGTAACCTAATTTTGGAACAAGACTGCGACGTGATTTAGGAATTTTTTCCCACTCACGAGTCCATTGCTGTCGTTCCTGAATGCCTGTTCTTCGTGAGGCATCGTCTAATTGCCGACCTTGTAGCCCTTCTCGTGCACGGGCTGCTCGTTCGCCCTCTTGAAGTGCGCGACGACCCCCACCGGCTCGATACTTAACTTGATCTACAAATATCTGTCCCACTGTTTGAGCGGCTACTTGAGGGGCTGTCTGAGCAAATGCCTGGAGCATTGTATTTACAGGGTTTTGCCTGTACCGCTGCTCTCGTTCTTTCATCTCAAGTTCACGCTCTTGAGCCTCTTTTTGCTGCTTCATCATCCAGGCTTCTTTACTAAATGCAGGCATATCAATCTTCCTCTGAGTTAATTTCAATGGTGCTAGTTGGTTCTAAAATATTGTAGGTACCTACACCGGAAGGATCGTATCCCATTGAAAGGAAAAAATTATTAATCGCTAAAGATGTTTGAGTAATCGCCTGCTCAACTGATCCTGTCTGATTATAGATCTCTGCGTACATAGTCGTACTAATTTGAGTGAGTACTTTTGTCATCATTAGCGCTTCCGCTTCGTCGTCCACATTGGCTGCAATGTATTCGGCGTATGGGCTAATAAGCATCTCATCAATTTTTTGGCCCATGTTCATCTTATCTGTCAGGTCTCCCGCAATGTTTTTGCCAAGAGTTTGCCAATTATCAAATTCTTGTTGATGATCTACATCTTCAAGCTGGGCATCTAGCATATTGATCTGGTTATATTTGCCTGCCATGTCAGATAAAACTTGAGCAATTGCACCATTTACATTGCTCATATGGGCACCGCTTCCGAAAGTCCCCATCATGGCCGCCTGTCGGTCTAGTCCAGCTAAAACCCCATCGAGTTTATAAGCAGCCTGTTGGTCTAACTGGTCAAACATTTCTTGTTTTTTGGCTGGATCAATCCCAGGGGCATCTTTCGCAATAGCGTCCTCGCCCGTCAAAATAGCCTCTAGCGGAGTCTTGGTGTCATAATCAGTCCCTGTTATTGAATCGAAGTTTTGCTGATTCCATTGGATTGCTGCCTCTGTGTAGGCGTCAACTTCTAGTTGATAATCTTCATCGGATTGCCCAGGCTTCTGGGTGGGGAACGGACTCATTTCCCCAGCCTCGGTCCACTCTGCAAACCAATCGGCAGACGTTTTTATGCCTGCCGCTGCCTCTGCAACAGCCTCATTTGCTGTGTTTATAAGCCCAAAATCGCCACCATGGAAGTCTTCTCCTTCGCCCATTCCTCCCCAGGTCTCAGACGGCGATCCGTCCCCAAAAGGAGACGGGCCGTCAGCATCAATATAAAATTGCATTGATTGAGGATCTCCCCATTGCTCTGGCGATCCAAATTTTCGGTGCATTTGAGCAGGAGATACGCCCGCAGCGCCCAAGGCTGGCAGTGAAGTCATATTAGAAAGGCCCATGGACTGGTTCAATGCGCTAATTTGCTGTGCATCTTGACCTGAAAAGATATTGTACCCTTTGCTAGGGTCCATGGGGAGACCTTGGCTAATAACTTTAGTCGGGGAAGCTTTTGGCTGTGCTGGTTGCACGCCAGAAAGCCCTTTTTGAAGATCACTTTTCCCTTGTTTTGCCAATTGGGGCATTACAGGCATATTGGGATTAACATTGGCCCCTGTATTCCCTGTATTTTGCAACGCCGTCTGAACAGTTCCTGGCTTTGCTCCAAGTTTAGAGGAGTTGCTTACTCCGGGAAGAGGTGGAATAGCCATAATAGCTCCTAAGTAATAGTCTTCATTGCCAGTGTTAATGTAACAGTGCAGCGAGGCGGATAATACGCATTTGCTGCCGGATTTGCGATAAGAATTCTAATGTACCTATTCGCAGCAAGAGAAGGCACCGCTATTGTAAGATTTGAATCTCTCCATTCATATCCAGCGGCATGAAAATTAAGAGAATGGGAAGCATTATTCATTGTAAATACATTCCCAGATGGCGACGAAGCGCTTTGCAAGTATACGGTGTAGTTATCTGCTGCTGCCGCGCTATGCTGTGAATTTGCTTGGTAAAGAAAATTTACCGACTTGATTGTCGCGGCATATGGGATCTTCATAATGCTAGTTGTTAGGACATTAAACGCACCATTTGCGGCGGTTTGAGTAGTCAAATTAACTGCTGTCCCATTGATTAACCCAGGGGAATACCAAGATTCAGTTCTAACATTAGTGCCACCTACCAAAGGATTCGGTTGGACCTCTCCGGGACCTCCTGTAAAGGTTAGGACAACCGGAGCGTTGGGGTAGGTCAGGTTGTCATGATCTACATTCCCATTTAAAACACTAGCAATTGCGCCAAACTTGGCGTTGTGGAGGGCTGCGGTATGCAGATCTCCGTCACTGTCGCCAGTAATTGTAACATAGCCCATTTCACACCTCTTAAAATCAGTCTACTCAGGACTGCTCTCTTTGTGAACCACCTTTTACATTCGCGTGGACTCTTACCTCAGAAATCTGCAAGCGATGGGGTTCTGTTGTTGGCATGGCGTAAAGGTCCACATAAGCAGCCCTACCTTCTCCGTCAGGGGCATTGACCCGAGCATACGCCTCAAAGTATTCAGAATTCATTAGAGGCGCGTTACTCCCCGCAGGAGACGCGCCTAGAACCATTGTGTTTAAAACAGATTTTGTGTTCTCACTCACCCCATTTTGTGAATTAAGAACAGGGCATGAAAACTCTGCATCTGTTTCTGAAACATCAAAATGCTTCATTCCCTCGCCTTCTGAGCGAACAATTGCATTTAATGTGGTGACACTGGGGTTATCTTCAACATTTTGAGCAAGTTGTTTTCTTCGGACAGCGACATCTGTGCAGATAATTCTACCGTCTGAGTCAACTCGCCCTACCCTTCCCAAGCTAATTACTGTCGGAAATGGAACTATTGTTTCTGTCCCAGACCGACCACCAGCTCCGCTGTAGACAAACTCAGACTGGAAGTCTTGGTTTGTTGTCCCAAACTCATAAATACTTCCTTGATTGTTCCCAACAAAAATTCGTTGCTCGCCACCATCGACAAACACCGCAGAAGACATCCAGTTCCACATATTATTTAATCCCGTTACTTGTGTTGGGCCGGATGGATTTGTGGGAAAAGGAGCGGCTGGATTTAGAGAAGTGCCAGTAAAATTTGCCTCTTCATTAGATCCCCAAATAGACCATTTGCCAGGACCAACCCCTTCTATTAGGTCTGAATAATTATATACCCACACCATATTGTTTCGAGGAGAATCATTTGCGGGGAGCGATACCATCACCTGATGCCGCTCCTTGTCATTAATGCAAAAAACTCCACTAAGGGCATTTCTGTTTACGTGGAATGGATATGCGCCTTTTTGTATTTGTTGTTCTACATATCTAGTTGTTTGGGGCTCTTCGGTGCCAAACCAAAGAGGGTCCATTTCAAATGAAATTTTTTGTACAGTATTTCCATCTGTAATGTAGCAACCATCAAATCCTACGAAGAAAACATATCGATCAAAATAGCAATGACCCCGAGTGCTAACAGAAGGGATATCACCGAGGCGAACTCGTTTAGGCTGTGTGCTTCCATGATTCACAATTTTGTAAAGGCGCTTAGACCCAAACAGTAAAAGATCAAAATTCGTACCGGCAGTGGCTAAAATTCTTTCGTTATATGCCCAGTAAAATCCACCAGGATCTTCAACTGGAAAACTTCGCCATAAAGCGGGCTCACAAACAAGAACCGCCCCAGAATCTACCGTCATTGCATCTCTAGCTGCATTAAGCACTTCACTTGGGGGTTGATTGTTCTGCTCCTCACTAGTTGCAGGAATTGACAAATCACATAGTTCTGACCTGGTAAATCCAGAGGCTACAATTTGATCATAAAAATATGTAAATGAAGCAGGCTTTAGATTGCTTGTTAAGTAAGAGTAAGCCAAAGGCGTCTTGCCTGTTTCTAGACTAATTGGTTTTAATCGAAATGAATCTACTGTTTTTTCTAATTCCCAATAATGCCCAAACCCATTGCAGAAATAAACAAATCTCCCAGCGGTAGTAAAAGCATAAAATTGACGATCATTATAAGGCTCTGATCCATCTTCAATTTCATTACTTGTGACATTCGTCAAATTTCCACTAATACCAGCATAAAAATCTCCCTTCCCGTCGAAGATTTTAATGAACATATTTTCGGTTGTTTTATCTGCCGATAAGGCAATGAGAAAAAACTCATTATCGATTTCTGTTGCGTAAAGCCCCATTACACGATGGCGGGACCCAGCAAGGCTCCCAAAAAGCCGAAGACCGGGGCGCTCTTTCCAGAAGCCCCGGTTAGACAGGTCAATATTAAAAAGAAGATTGGGAGAATCCTGGGGCTTAACTTCCCGAGCATCCATGCCCTTAAGAGGCGTTTTATATATGGCTATGGGAGGAGAAGACGCTCTCATTGATTAGTACTCCCATCGCATCGGATCTCTTTGTTGGGGTTGTTGCCGCTGGCGTTGGCGACAACCCATCTTTAGATTAGAATCAAACTCGCCAATAACCTCTTTATACAATCCAACCAATTGGCTAGTATCTTCACCCTTAGCACTCTTTGCTTGAATGGCTGCTTTGTACACAATTGCAGGATGAAATTGAGGCAGGAATCCCCCTAATAAGTCTTGGTCTTCATCAGTTAAAGCCTGCAACGCATCGGGAGTCCAACGAATATACATATAGATATCGTTTTGAGGGATTGGCCGAATCGAAAGATTTTTGCCTAGAAAGTACCCTTGATATGAGGAATAGCTATTATTTGCTCCCAAAGTAAAGCTACTAGGAAGTGTAATATTACCATACGGGCTAGAGAATGCTGTAGAAGAAGTAACGCCAAACCCAGTGTCAACGGTATCCATATTGGTTCTTCGTAGCATCTGTATTGGGGAGGGCATATTATTCGGCCCAATATCTTCGTCGTTAGGCAAGCCTGCAATGTACCAAATTGCCATAGGAAGGCCGCTTAGTTTTGCATTTAAGTCTACATCTGCGGCATTTGCTTCGTATGTAAATCGATCAGAAAGCTGGAAGATCTCAGGACCATAATTCACAACGCGGTGGTACATATCTAGATTCGCATCAGTTAGCAAATCTAAAAGGTATTGATCGGTCCATCCACCGGAACCATCCACCTTTCCTCGGCGTTGCAAATAACCATTGAGACGGCGAACAGCTTCCTTCACATTCATGGCAAGATAATCCCAGAATTAGTTTTGTTTCTGTCAAAAGCAGCGCCAAAGTGCTTCCCGCCATGGTTAGGACCTTTACCGTCTGCGCCAAGGGTAAAGTTCATATCTTCACCCATTGCTCGCTTCCAGATCCAAAACATATCGTCAACACGGCCCTGTGCCTCATTCATAGCATCGTTTAGCTGCGTCTCGTTAGCTTTTTCTTTTTCCTTTTCCATTCTTTCTAGCGCGGCATGTCGCCCTTCACGCCAGTCCAAAACAAGCATACGGAGACCGTCTAAATGTGCGTCATGCGGTGTGTCGTACTCACCCGCATGACCAATCTTTTCAATTGTCATAATTGTAAAGATTGGCTTTTCTCCACGATATAGATTGTTGTTGGGCTTTTGGCCAAACAGAATCCATTTATTGATTGCAGAACCATCAAAATTCTTTTCAACAAACCGCAGATAAAACTCTTCGTCAGGAAGCAAACCATCTAAAAGATTGGCCCGCCGCTCCCACTCTTGGTGGGGGGCGGCGGAACCATTCCTGACTATGTTACGGAAATAATCCATCTCCTCGCGGATAAGATCATCCCTGTTTTCCATCATAGGAAGCATAGTCATCCTTTATGCGTTAGTGAAATAAGTCCCACCAACAGGTTTCGCGAAAACAGTAACAGTAAACTTTCCAGCACCAGTGCCTGCGCCCACGTTTCCGAGGTAAAGCATACCGTTTGTTGCGCCAAATGTTGTTGTAGGTGCAGCCCCATTCAAAGGAATGTGGTGACTGCTATTTGCTGCCGTAGTTGCACTGCCTGTTACAAATCCATCCACAATTGCGTCAGGATCTGCCTGAACCCCAATGTCAACTTCGCAATCCTCTGTCGCAAAAGTTGTTTCCACAAACATGCGAATTTCAACAACTTCCCAATCACAACCCATTGCGTCAAAAGCCAGAAGGCCATCATCGTTTTCGGCCGACTTTGTAAAAATCACACCACCTGGCGTGCTTCCACCGCTATCCACAACAAAGGGGATTAGCGTTGGGCCAACAAAGGCAGCTTGATCGCTAGACCCTCGGGGTCCTGTTCTCATTTTATCATTAGCCATTTTATTATCTCCTAGATATCGATATCTCGATAAATTTCAGGTGCCAATCGTGCGAAAAACACAACCTTAGTAGCCCCACTTGTTTGTGCATTATAATCAATTACCAGAGCATCTCCCGCATTAAGCCGAGGAACGCCGCCAGAATCGACGCTTGTTGGGGCTACTGCGGTAGATGGTGCAGAAAAGCTCATATCAAAACTAGCCAAACTTCCACCCCGTGAAGTACTTAGAACAGTACCCCCTGGAGTAGTTGCTACTGCAATTGCAGGCAAGTCTACCAAAGGACAAATGGCAGTTCCTGCCTTTGTCCCATCAGTAACCACGCCTACGCTAAAGCAGTTATTCAATTGATTTGAAGCAGTGGAATCCGTGACAATCGCTCCAACTTCCAAAACACGGTAGCTTTTCCAGCTAACGTATTGGGTATTGAAGTATTGATCGGAATTCCAAGTATTCAATTGAACTTCACCAGTGGTGATATACACTTCAGCTAGTTCATTCGACACATTGTGTGCTTTTTGAAAACTCATATCTTCTCCTTAAAAAGGAGGGGGGCCAGAAGCCCCCCAACTTAATTAGACCGCAATCAATCCGGTTGGGACTCGAATGTCCTCTTCACGGGCTTGGCAGCGTGGGTTTTCACACACAAGTTCAAACTCATTGTACGCATATGCTTGGAAAGCAAAGGTACCTGGGATCTGCTTAAAGATGGATCCAGTTGAGGTATCCCAACCGTAATCTCCAAGCTTAACCCGCTTCATGGCTGAACGATCCATAATGGTGTAGCTGTTCAATGGAGCAGACCGTGCGGTCTCCCAAGGAATCTGACGTGCACCATACTGGTATGCAATTGTAGTGTGACCTTTCAGGGCTTTAAGATCTGTCTGCATGTATACAGGGTCAATCTCTTGGAGGTAAACCTGAAGCAATGAATTATGTGAGAAGATCACAGGCTTCATTTCATCAATGTCTTTAGGTCCAAGATCAGTCATCTGCATCAACAGGTTCGTGATTCGCCAGTGGTTAAAGTCGCGAAGCACGTTTCCGTTTCGGACAATAAACGACTGCCAAGGAGCTGCTGTAGCACGGTTAATACCGTGGTAGACACCATTATCATTAATGGCATCGTAGAGACCGGTAATGCAATTACCGTACTCGTTACCATTTGCATCACCCTCTACAACAAGCTGATTTGCAACATTAAGAGGCAAATTAACGTCCAGAGTAAAGGTTTGCGCTGCCTGATTGACTGTTTGAACAATACCGCTTGTTCCGGTATTTGCAGTCAATTGAGCAGCACTACCAATCTGAACCTGCATTCCGGGTCGAAGGTACCGGCATCCAGCATAAGCACTCATATATGCTTTTGCGTTACCTGCGTAGTTTGCAAGTGTTTCACGTTGCTGAACAGCAATATCAGCACCCGCAGCTACGGCAGCAGCGGCAGGAACTTGGCACAAAACACCATTGTTGGAGTTTGTTCCAGGTGCTCCTACAGAGCCTTCCCAGTACTTAGGTCCAACTCGGTTTCGGTGCGAGTTCTTTGCATCGGAAACCAACTCGTCCATGATTTGTCGGTACATACCGGGCTTTTCATGGGCGCGAATTAGCTTAGGTCCGGTGATCTCCACAATATCCATGTGGGGGAACATTCGGACCATGGCCTCATCGTAAGATGGTGGATTGTATGTAGGCAAAACTGGGGCTGCTGCTCCAGGGCCACCCGATACAAATCGGCTACCACTACCTTCTGCTGTTTTGTAGAGGTAGTACTGAGAGTCTCCACCGTTCCAGTCTTCCTGGGCAATGGAGTCAATCCATTTCTCGACATCATCAACGGTATCGAGAAGTTTAATAATTACATCTGCGTAAGTGTACTGAAACAGATCACTAAACGCTCCAAATGACGTTTGTCCGGTCTTTGGAAGAGCCATCGTATTCTCCTATTAACTTGCGCCCTTTTGACGGCGCAATAAATCCTCAAGAAGATCTCCAGCTTCCTTCGCGTTTTCAGGAGCTTTAGGAAGATCTTCAAATCCAGCAGAAGCAAACATATCGGGGAGCATTGCCTTTCGGTCAGCCATTTCCCGGCGTTTTTTGTTCTCTTCTGCCACCTTTGATTCCAATGCGTTAAACTTGCCCACTCGTTCAGCGGCAATTTTAAGAGCAATCTCTTTTACATCACCAACGGGCTGATTTACGGCTTGACGACGCTTAACCTCGTCAGCAGCATCAAGCATAATCAAACGCTCAAAGTCCATAATCCGAGAAGACTCGGGGTTTTTGTCTTTAAACGACTTCAATGCTCGATCTACCTCTCGCCCAGCAGTTTGCTGAAGTGCATCTGTTGCGTATTGTTCGACCAATTGCATTCGAGGCTCTAGCCTTTCAGAAACCATCTTATCAATTACGCTTTCAATTGAAGTTAATTCAGAGGTGCTAAAATCATCGTATGATGAAGAAGATTGTTCGCTTTGAACGGGTTGCCGAGATCCAATAGACTCAACTTGCCCTTTAAAATACGAAGCATCCCTTTTAGCCTCTTCCATCGCTTTGTAAGCTTGGTTGTAATGCCCCTGTAATTGGGAATTACGCCCTTGGGCTTCTCTTAAACGACCTTCTAGTTCTGCAATTCTTTCTTCTGCTGTTTTACTCATAACCCTTCCCTTTAGTTTGGCGCACTACCCTCTACGCCTAGTTGTCCTGTAAACCCTGAAGCTATTGCCGGGGCCATTGCTGGTCCCTTCTGTCCTCCGCCCATAAGAGCGGCAAGATCTGGTGGAACGCCTGCACCTCCCCCTTGTTGGGGTGGTCCGCCCCCGCCTTCTTGCGGCGGGGCGGGCATTCCTTGTGGCGCTTGGTTAGGAGCAATTGCTGCTTGATGTTGTTGCAATAGTTGCTCTAACTTTTGTTGTTGCTGGGGAGAGTAGTCTAAGAAAAACTTAGGATCTCTCATAGCTTCCAGCAAAACGCCAATGTGTTTTTGATGATCCATCCATGGCTTAAAGAAAGGCTCTTGGCCATCCTGAATGCGTAAGATGTTAATGGATGCAACTGCTTTATCTCCAGGCTCTTCAACGTCTGTTAGCTTTGATGCAACAGGTGCGCCCAGAAGAAGTTCTACAATGGCATCGGTTCGAGGATTGCTTTCTTGAAGCATTCCGTTTGCTGCCAATTGCATAATAGAACTACGAATTTCATTAGGATAAGAAACTGCCGCAGAGCCAGGAACCATCCGGACATCAAGTAGATTAAATGGTGTCCCATCAAAAATATGCACAGCGGCTTGTTGGTCATGCCCAGCTAGGGCAAAGCGATAGCCAATGGGAAGGTGATCTTGGCATAGTCGTACAAGGTGGGTCGCCTGATGAGCTTGAGCGGCCTCAATTTCTTGAACTGTGGGAGCCATCGCGATCTGGTTTTCTTGCAGCAATCTATCTAGATATGCAGCACTGTCCCCGCGCGATGGAGTCGAGCCCCCAACAGGAGAAGAAGTAAGGCTCAACGACTCCAAATCAGCCATCGCATCTGATCTCATTTGGAACAAATGCGGTGATATTTGGGGTGGAACCATAAAGGTTGGCTTCTCTTCACCATAAGGCACATACTCGTATATCTCACCAGCACGACCCTGAAAGTTAGTATCATTGGAGCCAGCAGGTTTAAGCAAAGGCGGATCTGCCGTCCTTTCTGCTGCACGAATCTCAATATGCTCAACGAGGTCAAGACGTTTTTGCGCTTGCCTTAAAACGTCAACAACGCATAAACCCCAGCCACGATCAGTAAACTGCCGATCACGGTAAGTGGAGTGTGGGTAATCATTGTACGGAAGGCCATCCACAAGTTTAATAATTTGGTCGCCAGCATATACGCATCTAAAACCTGAGCGATACTCAAGGCCCAGCCTGTCCGAGACAATAGGTGCATGATAAAAATCCCAGACTTCTACCATTTTCTGGGAGCCTTCTTGATATGTTTCTCGCAAGCCAAAAGTAGAGTCTACTTCTCTAAAAAGAAAAGCATCTTCAGGCTCGGTAACACTTTGGATTTTATCAATGTCTACATCTGGAAAATAGATTTCTAGTAGATCAAATGGAATTAGCTTTCTTTCCCCATAGTTCATGCACTGGCTAATATTTAAATGTCTCCAGTGGGGGTCGGGGAAAAAGTTAAAGGGGTGAACAGACCGGATCCTGGGCAATCCGGTCTGATAAGAGATCGTCTTTAACGTCTTCTCTTCCATAAATGGCATATCCACTAGCGATGGCTCAGAAAACTCATCGAGAAGTGGGACATTTACAGAAGAATATTCAGGGGCTCCATCCGAATAAGATATTTCTTCAACAAACTCTCCAGCATTTGGGTCCCATTGCGTTGCCCATATGCCATTGCCAAAGATCATCATATTCATCATTGCGGCGTGTTTCGCGTAAATAGTGTTCTTTTTTTCCCAGAAATGAAGAATCAAACTATTGGCAACACTAGCTTTTTTTCTAGAATCTCTTTCATTAGAGCCTGGAATGCACTCGGGCATCATTCGAGGAGAAACAAGCTTTGCATGGTATTTTCGGAGTTTATCTTGGACCTGGGGATTGCTTGATTGGATCGCGCCCGCATTAAATGCAATAGGTCTTTGACTCCGGGGGTCATACTCAATATTAGTATACCCAGCAGCAAAAGCAGCATTTTCATACCACCTGTACTCTAGTGGCTTTCGTGCATCTTGATTGCGTTTAACGCACTTCTTAACGTAGTCAAGAACTTTGGTCTTATCGTTTTTCATCCCCAACCAAACCCATAAGGATCTTCAACTCCGTATTGCTGGATCATAGGGGCTGGCGCTGAACCACTCCCGCCTTGTATAGCACTTCCTTGTAAAGGCGTGTATGTATAAGGTTGTGGGGGCGGAAGTCGCTCTGCCACCATTACATCCTCTGGTTCAGGCTCAAAAAACCCTCCAAACATACCACCTAGCGCACTGCCCAATCCGGTAGTTAGGGTCCCGAGTGCCGGACCCCCCATATAACCAAAGGCCCCAAGTGCGCCGAGAGTTGCAGACCCCACGCCAGTCGGAACCCCTGCGTACCATTCATCAGAGGGCTTTTCGCCGACTTTAACCATTTCTCCTTCGCGTTGAGGATTGCGTATTACTCCAGCCATTTTAAAACCCTCCTTGCCCTTGATAAGGATCCATAGCGTAATAAGGGCGTTGCGCGGTAGGCGCTGGCTGCCCTAAAGGTTGGTAAATGTTTGGCTGTTGAGGCCCCATCGCGGGCCGTGGCTGTGGCCCGCTTGGTGGAAATGGCCGTTGCATTTGTGGAGCGGGCATTGCGGGGCGAGGCATTCGCTGCTGATTAGCCGCATACCCCATGAAAGGCATGGACTGTGGCATCTGTTGGCCCATTCTAGGGGCAGCATGTTGGTGCATTTGAGCCCGTCGTTGTAGAATCTGGCGCACAAGATTCCCTTGTCCCGAAGGGATCCGAGACTGTTTTTGATTGGCCGAATATCCTGCAAATTCCCTTGATTTTGGGCGCGGAGCTTGCTGCTTCTTTTGGGTTTGCAGTTGCGCGTAGGGCATATCGCCTTGCTGGATATTGACCAACGACGTTGGGTTGGATCGATCTGCAAATAATGGGCGCTGGCTTTCGGATTGGGGTCCTCCCAGTATACTGCTAATAAGCTCCGCACCAATAGCTTCGGTTTCTTCTTCAGTTGGATCAGAAGGGTAAGAGGAGCTGTATCCGTCAGACCACTCCACTCCAGCCTCTTCCATTGCGGGATCCCCGATTAAAAGCTTATTTAATCCTTGCATTGTTTACCTCTGAATCCAAAAGTTTAACATTGAGTTATTGCCTAAACTTTTATTTCTTTTATTATTCGTTTTAACGGTCGCCCTAAGTTGGTCAAAAGTCAAGGGTTTAACTTCGGCCTGTGGCACCTTTTTGCGGCACTTTAAGCAAACCCCGCCAGCTACAATGGCGTGGGGACATTCGTACTTTTCTTCGGGGGGTTGATACATAGTCTCCCCCATATATGGCAATTGCCTACTCGCATAGATTCCAAGCATTAAACAGGTAACTTCATCGTCGTGGTACCTTTCTCCTGTTATAGGGTCTGTTCCGTCCATTGCCTCGGGTAACATCTTAGAGCTTTTCTTTACAAAAACTTCTAGCTCACGAAGTGTGTTCGGGTTTTTAACGACGCACATGCCTTGCTTAAAGAATGCAGTAGCGGAGCTAACTGCTTCAGATTTACTCCGACCCGTCATTCTCCAGCCTAAGTACTTTGTAGGCGACTCGTTTTGTATGTTGTCTATATTTTTACGCCGAAATATACGGTGGAGAGGGTAGCATGACCGGAACAGGGCTAATGCTGCGGCTCCGCATGAGTTTACCTCCGGTATTTGCCAAGCCATATTATAGTACGCTCCGAGCGCAATAGCCTCGGAAGCAGACTCTTCTGGATAGCATTTCTCTCTAAAGTGGGCGACTTGGGTTAATTCTTCACCCCTTTTATACACATGGATAACATTGTAGTCGCATTGGGCGCTTTGGCCTTCGGCATAATCTGAAGAAACAATATACTCTTCGCCTGGAATGGGGTCTTCGTATATTTTAATAGGACCGAAGCTTTCAGGGACAAAGGTAAACATATCTTTATCCACAGAGAAGATCTCTTTAGTTACTTGACTCATCATAGCACCGGCATCAGGCTCTAGTGCTCTTCGCCCTTCTTTTGTAATTAGCTCTCCACGAACCGGAGCGGGCTCATCTTTAATCCGGTCTCCTTGGACCGCAACTTGCCCCATATCAAAAATAGTAAGCGTCGAAGACATAAAAGCTTCGCGCCAATGGGTGGGGTATTGGTTTTTAAAAACCTTAGCCTTACCATCGCACCGGTCCTGAATAGCCCAGCGTCTCCACTCAAGCCATCCCATTGGGTGCAATTTCTCATCTTCTTTTTCTTTATTCCATCTAGGGACAATATGGTTTGTTAATAGCTCAAACTCATCGTCGTCTAAGTTCAAAAGAGATGAATACTTCTCAAGGCCAGTGCCATCTTTTCGAGAGTGGCACTGGACCCAATCATAAAACAAAGAAGCATTTTCAGTAGTAGGCTCTTGCCAGCACTGCTGCTCATCATCCAACCACGAGATAAAGACAGGCTCAAACTCAGAACGACCCGCAACAGCCTCTTCCCATAGACGAGAGTATGAATCGCCGCGACTTTCAGCAGTCGTGTCAATAACGATAGCCCCAGTGTTTTTACGCACAGTAGGGAACATTTCCTTAATAATCGTGCTTTGATTGCGGTATTTAGCAAACTCAGAAAGCAGCAAATACTGGATGGTCGCTCCCGTCCGCGCAAGCGGCGTGCGCTCTGTAAAAATAGATAATGTGGAATTTAACCCACTGCTTGGTTTAGGGCCGCCCCTTTCCCAGGCCAATACCTCTTCTTCGGGTATATCTCGCCGGAATTCCATAGGCTCTTTAAAAGATCTAGACCTACCCCATCGCTCGGGACGAAGCGTATTGGGGTAGTTATTATGGAATATATGGTTTCGTTTGTGGATCTCAGCAGCCATATCGTCCAACTGAGCACCAATAACCACATTTGTGTTCTCAGTAAGCGAAGCTTGCCTGTAAGCATCCATACAAAAGAAGGTTGTAGACCCAATTCGACGAGCTTTACACACAACAATACGCAAAAAGCCGCGACCGAACCACTGTCGATTTACGGCCTCAGCAAGGCGCTTTTGAACTCTGCGGAGCTTTACCCGAGCAATTGGCCCTTCTTCTGGGGCAATATAGAGAGGAGCAACGTCGTTTTCAGCAAAAAAAGAGATGTCAGAAAGACAATCTCGCCTGAACTTCTTAATGTGCTCATTCTTTATGTCCATACATCTTTTCTAAGGCTGAAGGTAGGGACGTGTCCTCTTGCTTATCCATAACCATAGGTCGGACTGATTTATGCAATGGCTCTGAACAGACAAGACGACAAGCGTCCCTGAATCCATCTTTAAACTGTTTTGATGCCATAAGTCTATCTTTTGCTGATAAACCTTCATCTGACATAATCTCAGCCTCTACCTTCGCAGCAGCAAATGTAGCGGCCACCATAGCCCTTACAGAGACTCCGTGGTCCCGCTCGGCCTCCCATGCTAATCCAGCAAACATAGAGTCTACAGTGGATTGTGGGAGGTTTCCTAGTTTGATCCCTAAAGTGACCTTCTCTAGGCTATCGTCTTTTTTCTTGGCCATTAAGCCTCTAGCTTGATTTGGAGCACGAGCACATCCATTGCCGCAGTGTCCGAACCAGTAACAGTCTCAAAAGCAGGGGAAGCAAGCGTGTTTTCTATATTGAGAAGGTTTGTTGCTTGGGCATTAGCGTCACCTGCGCGGTCGCGCCCCCACATAAAAAAACTAGTGAGAAGAGAGTTCCCCATAGTAACATTATTGATTAAGTTGATCCTAAAGGGGTGGGTGCCGATAACAAGAAAAACCATATCCTGAGAAGTGGCCTCCCCAATGGTCAAGCTACCGCCAGCAGGAATATGAGTCATATTAGCCTCATATGCTTCTACCTTTAAGTTCTCAAACTTACGAAAACTGTCGGGTAACGAGTAGTGCTCATCTGTTCCGCTCTTGTTAGATAACAAAAGAGAAAAAGCCAAATTAAGATATTTTTGTGTCTGAGACAATGCCATAGCGTCCTCCTAACGCGAGCCTCTCACAGGCTCCTCTATATAGCTATATATTAGTTATTAAGCCCTTGGCCCTTCCAGGGAGCCAAGGGCATTATATATATACCTATATAGGGAGCTTTTTATCCTGTCAACAGTCAAAAGCGTTCGTGTTTTAGGGGGTAGTTCTTCTGGGTTTTATATATAGGGAAGTTAATAAGAGATGGGTAGGGTAACAAAGCTAGACGTGACACCCTTACTGAGAGGTATACAAAAGGTTCAGTGTATGAGGACCCGACGGAGGAAGAGAGTCAACGAGGAGAACCACACACAAAGCAGAGGCAAGTCCGAGCGGGGGCAGGTCGCGGCAGTACCCCCATAGCTTCTTAGCTCTACACACAGAACAGAACTCAGAGCGGGGGTGGGGGGGGGTGCATAGTCTTGGGGCCATTCGCAAGCGAACCGCGTCATTGTCTGTCTAGCATTGCAAGCAATGCTGTCAGATCAAGCCAACAAGTTGTCTTGCCCCACAAGGGGCTACTACCACTTGGCCGGCGGGGTACCCCCGTGCCCAATCCTGGTCAGACGGCAATGGTCACGCCACAATTGTTCCAATTGGTGTCATGCCTATTGCTCGACATCCTGTACGCTGCGCTGGGCATTAAGGGGGGAGGGAGGATCGGGGGCTATATACATAGCTCATATCCATCACCACATCACTCATCGCACACGCGCACGCACGAGGCAAAGCCCACAACCAATGCAGAGTCATAAGTATATAAGGCTACATATTTCTTCGGCTTGCGTGCTTTTCCCGCGCCATTCGTTCCTCGTGGCGCGGGAAGCACGCGCCGAAAAAATTTTTCGCTGAGGAGTTAGGCATAGATATAAGGGCTATTAAAAGAAAAAAAGGAATTGCCTTAGAGGGCTATTCCTTGATCCTAGTATAAGTACCTATGGAGGATGATGGCCCTTCCTTCACTGCACGGAGGAGACTTTCACAGCGCACACGAATTGCAATGTCAATCACTAATTCGCCCACAATAAATGCAACTACTATTTTCTCATACTCGCCGACACCCTGGAATGCGGCCAAGGGATTGGCCTCTGGTGGACGCAAAATAATAGTTGCATTTATCTTAGGGCTTCATTAGCTCTTCATTGGCA
>Ga0080013_1001597_pt1 | contig 29359 bp, 41 predicted proteins | sample ETNvirenome_6_85_FD_69236 | JGI IMG/M metagenome (GOLD analysis project Ga0080013, IMG submission 69236) | Marine viral communities from the Pacific Ocean - ETNP_6_85 (SPADES assembly) (version 2) | ecosystem: Environmental > Aquatic > Marine > Oceanic | place: Pacific Ocean | collected 2013-06-19 | reverse complement strand
TGGTTGGTTCTGGCTCGCAACTATCCGTAATCACTGGAGCGTCTGGTTGGTTTGTGGTTGGTTTCTGGTTGGTTTGTGTTGGTTTTGCTGGATAGCCTTGCCATTCTGCATAGTTAGCCTTCACCTCTTGGAGCAGCTTGCCAGCCTTCCAGCCAGTCCACCCGGCGTAGGTTTCAACGTCTCGACGACTGACGGAGCCACCCCCGTCGAGGATGTGCCAAGCCCAGTGCCAGACCACTATCTGGGGTGCCGGGTTCTTCCTGTCCCATCGCGTCTTGAGAAGCTCATACACCAGCTCTCTGGGCGCGGGATTCCACTGCTTCATTTCAACATCTCCACGTCTCAAAGGCTCCCCGACTGCTGCCTCCCAGGAGCAACCCTGGGAGGTGGTCAAAGACCGCGCAATCGTGAAGAGCCGGTTACCCCGGCAACAATATCATAACTCGTTTGAGCAACTCATAACCTCAATCTCTGTCTTGCCCTTCTCTCCCCGATCCCCATAGAAGTCCCTGGCCTCGATTAGGACGATTTGGTTGTCATCCGCAATCACGCCAGCCTTGACGATGCAATCAATAGCGAGCTTGCAGAGGTTGTCGATGTCGGGCTTGCTCGCCTTGAAGATACGCCCTGACGGGTCGCGCTTCCGAAGCAGTCTCAAGGGGCGCGGGTGGACAAACACGAGGTAGACAGCCACCGGCCCCGCGTAGGGCTCCTCCTTCCATTGTGAGCGAAGGACCATCGTGCAGGTGTCGAGATATGCCTTGGTCTTCTTCGGCAGATAGGCGTGGGCTTGTCGGCCTCTAACGGTCACCCTCGGGCGGCCCATAGCAACGGGCGTGATGTGCAGCACGGCTTCGAACATCATCGTCTGAGCAGCTCGATCCAGATGTGGCGCTGGGAGTCTGTCACGGCCAGCACCTCAAACAGGTCAGACATGATTCTGACGTGCGGCGGGTTCCTGCCTTGCTCCCATAAACACACGGTCTTGCCCGTGACCTCAAGCCTCTTGCCAAGCTCATCCTGTGATAGCCCTGCCTGGGCTCGAGCCCGCTTGAGCTTGTCTCCGAACTGGCTGGTTGGGTTGGTTTGTTCTGCTGTCATCTTTCCCTCCTGGGTAGTGGTCCACATCTCCACTAATGGCACGTTATCGGGGTCTGGTCAAATAATCTGCATTATTCCCTTGCAGGTAACTTACCCCCGATGTATAAGAGAGTGTACCCAACGAACAGGAGCCACCATGACCTACCCAGCCCACGCAATCAAACCCGGAGACATCATCAACGGCGTGGCGGTTTTCGACCTCGCACGCAGAGGCTTCGGCATGACGTGGTATATCCCGATGGCTGATGGCGGCCGTATCACCGTTAGCAACCTCGACGAACTCATTACCGTTGACGCCTAATACCACCGAACAGGAGACACCATGACCCCTTCCACCTTCCTCGATGCCACAGCGCTCGCTATGGCTGACATGCAACAGCGCTTCCCAGGCTTGACCATCGACTTTGATAGCGTGATGGTTCACGCGCTGGACCGGCGAGCCCTCAATAGGCTCCACGTTGTCATCACGATTGATGGCGAGATATTTGGCGAGATGTTCTCAGGCGTGGAGGTTGAGACGATGCAAACAAGTCGCGCCACCACTCACACGAGTATCCACGAGATCGGAGATCACACCGTGAAATACAAAACTCAGATCTTCCGCAAAGACGAACCAATCACCATCACCACAACCACCCTCTGACCGGAGAACCCATGACCACCGACGAAGACAAACTCAACACATGGTGGGCTGCCCAAGTGCAAGCCGCCAGAACCACCAACGTCCATTGGGACGGGGATGTTGCCGCGCTGGTTGCCGCCATAGCCAAGGCTCAAGCCGCTATGCCTGCTGCCACCAAGACCGCAGATAACCCGCACTTCAAATCGAAGTATGCCGACCTTGGCTCTGTGCTTGAGTGCATCCTGCCAGCGCTGACCAACGAGGGATGCGCCTTGATGCAGTTCCCAGGCTGGGACCACGAGCGCGGATTGGTCACCATGACCACAGTAGTTGCTGGACATGGCGGCAGCGTCACCAGTACTGCTGCCTCCTCACTTGGGCGCGGGTCTGGACCTCAAGCGGTAGGCTCAGCCATCACGTACCTACGGCGATATGCCGCTCAGTCGATTCTCTCCCTGCCTGCCGCCGATGACGATGGCAACGAAGCGCAGCTCTCGGGTTCAATCCAACGCTCTACCCCGTTCGCTCCGGCGCCAGCCAGAACGCCATCAGCGCCCACCAATGGACCGGGATGCCCTGAGTGCGGCGGCGCCATGTGGGACAACCGCGAGTCCAGGTCTGGCAGACAGCCCGACTACAAGTGCAGGAAGGGGCGCGAGTGCAATGGCGCTATCTGGCTCACCGATGACGAGCGTGCGGCGTTCAAGGGACAGATGGACAATGTGGCCGACTTCAACCGGCCAGATCGTGATGACTACCAGGGAGGGCCATTCTAATGAATACCTTTGAACTGCTGACCGCTGCCGGGCACATCCTCGGAGACATCGAGGACGAGAACGGGGAGATCACCGAGGCCACCCTCGCCACCGTGAGTGAATGGATTGATGCCGCAGAAGACAAGCTGGGCAGAATCCGAGCTGTCATCACCCGCACCAAGAACGAGCAGGCTCTGCTCCGAGAGGAGGAGGTACGTTTGGCTGACCGGCGTAGGCGCCTGGATGCCGTGCTGCACCGGGTGACCGACCTTGCCACCTCACTGCTTCAGGCTCAAGAAGCCCTGGGCAATGAGCCCAAGGTCAAGACGGACACATACACCGTGTCGCTGTCTCGCAGTCAGAGCGTCCACGTTGACCACCTGGGCGCCGTGGCCAATGATTGGCTCATCCATCCAGAGCCCAAGGTGGACAAGGCAGGAGCCCGGAAGGCCATGCTTGCCGGTGAGGAGATCCGTGGCCTGTCCCTCAAGCCCTCCTACTCGCTGAGGTGGAAGTGATGCAGATGCCTGACGGATACGACGACTGGAAGCTGGCCAGCCCAGAAGATGACGCGCCCTACCTCATCGAGTGTGAGACGTGTGAACTGATGGTGCCAGAGGATGAGGCCATCCAGATCAACGATGGGGACTGGCACCCTCTGGTATGCAGGGAGTGTGCAGGATGACTCGATGCCCAAGCCAAGACTGGGATGACCATTGCACCTTCAATGATGGCGACGATACTAAGTGTTTCCATTGTTCCAAGGATCTCCCCGAAGGCGATCCAGATCCAGAGAACACTGGAGCCTCTCCCTGGTGGGATGGCTTCTGCTCAGAAGACTGTCGAACCGAAAGCAAGAAGGATGGACGATGAAAGCTCAACTCCGCCCCACTATCTGGCTCGACCGCGATGGGTCACCACTGGACGAGCTACGCGCTGGCGTTGAGCGCATGGTCAACCTGCACTGCGAGACACCACAGAAGCAGGTGGCCTTGTGCCGGGTCTTTGTCTGCCGCCAGCTACAGCGCATCCACAAGCACCCGATCCGCTTTCAGTTCCGGCGCGTGTTCCGAGAGAATACCCTGACCCAACTTGGTCTATGGCAGGCGGCCCACGTGCAGCTCACAGGGCGAATCTACGAGCCTGATGATGAGGCTATCGCTGAGCTTGCGGCGCTGTGTAGGGAGGCCATATCAAAATAGTTGTTGACTTACCCTGTGGGTATGATACAACGGAGTAGTAACCACCGAGGAAAACCACCATGGCAATGACGATGAGACTTCACGAAAGAGACTTGTTGGCAATCAGAGAGCAGGTCTATCAGGATTGGAACCACTCACTCAAGCAGAGCTACGAGCGCGGGCCGGTTGGGTGGGGTCCACAATATGAGACATACAGGAGTTGGTCCACAAGGTCACGGGATGGGCATTCACAGCCGTCTCCGTGGATTTTGGTTTCCATCACCAAGGCAATCGGTGACGATAGATACTATGCGATGACCACAGCGCAACTCGAAAAAGCGATCTTATGGTCAAACAACTACGTCAAGAATACTTTTCTCAAAATGAGAAGACTGGGTTTCTTGAATGAGTATCAAGAAGACTTTCTCGCTTGGGTTCTCAATGGCGGCTACGACGGCCAAGCCAACAAATAAACCACCAACCACCAAGGAGCCACCATGAACACCCACGATATGCTTAAGACCATCGCCCGCGAATATCGCGCCACCATCGAGGCGGACGGCGGGAGTGCCAATCTGGCAGGCCTGCGGGTCCGATGGACACCACGCACCCACGATGATGGCTACCGCCTCTTCACTCTCCACCGCGACGGGGAGATCGTCGCGACTGGTGACATCGAAGACTACGGCGCATTCTGCAACATCTGCCCCCAATCCTAAACCACTCAGGGCTGGGCATCCCTACTGCCCAAGGAGACCCCATGACCCAGCTCATTGACAGCGCCATAGCCGTCGCCTTCATCGCTGCCAGCCTCGTCTTCATGATGGGGCTGGAGAGCCTGACGATGTGGCTAGTGCGATAAAGGAATAGGGCGCCGGTTGGGGTAAGGACAAACCCCACGGCTCAGCAGGAAACCTGACCGGCGCCCAAACCTATCTGGCCTTGTTGATCACCAGATCAACCACGATGTCCACCAGCACCCCGAGCACTCGCGCCTCGAGATTCTCATTGATGCCGGGCAGGTTGATCTTGTCATTCAAGAACTCGATCACCCATTGGCGCTTCTTGTTCCCAGCCCCTGACTCAGGGAATAGCTCCTCAGCCATCTCGACTGCCTTGGCCGCGAGCTTGCCTATGCGGTGATGGCGGCGTCTCATTCGCTCGCGTCCGTGGCCGGTTCTTCTGCCTTGCTGGGCTCAGGTGCCTCCTCGGCGGCGTCTGCCTCAGCCTCCGCCTTAGCGGGTGCGGCTTCTTCTGCGGGCGCTTCTACGGCCTCCTCCGCGCTTGGCAGCTCAGGCTGGAACTGGCAGGTTCCAAAGATGGACGACACCACCACGGCACCTCCAACGAAACCGACCTTCAGTTTGTGCGCTTCTGCAAGCTCTTTGATTTTGCTCATGACATCTCCTCCTCTGTAATCAATGTGTAGGTAAATACCTCGGCCCCACTGGCCTCGCAGATGTCCATGGCCTCAGCCCAGTCTGACTTCCTGGAGAACACCTGACAGCCAGCCGACCAGCGGCCCACTATGGTCGAGTCCTCCCCGGCGTGATGGATGTTGATCCCGTACCAGCCCTCTGTGATTGAGTCGTGGTTCAAATCCAGTATGGTATCCCCATCATCGTCTCTGAAGCACTGCACAGTGCCTGCTCTCTGGCAGAGCGTGCGGTAGCCCACGCGCCCCTGGTGGTTGTCGAACTTGTACACCGGCCAGGAGCCAGGACACAGGATCGCAGTCCCACCGCTGGGGCCATGCTCCAGCCATGGAATGCCTGGGTCAGTGGTCGCCGGGTAGGTCCGATGGGACCACAACCCATCCTTCACCCAGGCGAGGTGGATATGGTCGTCAAACTTCCCTGCCTCTGTAGTAGCCGAGCGCACGCCTATTAGGTTGATTTGCCCGTCCATGTGCATCGGGTGGCCGAGGCGCTCACATGCCAGGACCACAGCCGGATACTTGGCCGAGGGCTTGTCATCGCTCATGGCCTCACGCCTGCCCAGGGCGGCGAGGGTGCGCGGGCCTACCACGCCATCAACCGCGAGCTTCTCCACGCCTTGGAACAGGCGAACGGCTGTCTGGGTGGCCGGGCCGAAGATACCGTCTGCCACCAGCGAGCCATAGCCCGCAGCGTTCAGCCGCTTCTGCAAGTCACGCACACCCGGACCACGGGCGCCGATGCGGATAATCATACATCCACCTTCTCGGAGATGTGGTCAAGCTTGCCGGAGATGTCGACCATTAGCCCGTCAATGCGGGCGTCGTACTTGGTGATCACTTCGTCGTATCGGTCGCGTATCTTGTCGAACCCTTCCTCGCGCTCCTTCTCGATGGTGGCCAGCGTTTCAAGCAGGCGATTGACGTACTCGTCAAGGCGCTTTGACTGCTCCCGATGGCTGAAGATCAAGAATCCCAGGAACAGTCCTGTAATTCCTAAATCGAGAAGGTGGGCTATGAACTCCGATTCCATCAGTCAGTCACACCGTGCGCCAGTTGCCTGACAGATGGCCGCGATGCTGCGCCCCTGGGCAGTGACATCATCACGAAGCGCACGCTGCTCAGTCATCACCGTCTCGATGCGCTCAAGCCCAACCGGGTGCCCGGCCTCGTCCTCGTGAATCTCGATCTTGGCGTGAGCATCTGAGGCGATGTCATGGGCTCCGAGCATCTGCGCGGCGATGCCACCAGCACCGAACAAAACAGCCGATGCCCACAGCCCAATCTTAACCAGCGTGTCTGCGTTCATGATTACCCCCATGACAGATCAGAAGGACCGGCGCCCGGCGATGTCCTGCACCAGCACGGACACCCATCCGTGCTTCTTTGGTGTTGAGAAGCCCATGCCTACCACCCCGCCGCAGGCGAAGCGCCGGTCAGGTAGTACAGCGTCGTGACGCTGTTGTCAGAACCAGAATCGCAGACTGACCGGTGAAACATCGATCCAGTAGGCGCGACATATGGTGCGCCTGGACCGCCCGCGATGTTGTCAATGGTCGCGGCAGGCGTGGCATTCTCCACGATGATGGACACGGCAGCGGCGCTTGGGTTTGCAGCGTTGCCCAGGATGGGATCCACTGTGGTTCCAGACCCAGCAGTGAGCGTGGCCTTCTGACGCAGGAGACGACCACGCAGCGGCACGCCCGTAATGGTCGCCTCCGTGGCTGCGCCTGCTTCCAGTTCGACGATTTGAACGACAAAGTCATTGCCTTTGCGGCTGACGGTTACGGTTGCGGAATAGGCCATGTTGGCTCCTTAGATTGTGTCTCTGATTGGGTCTTCGATGATGAGAAGTGAAAGGTTGATCTCGCCTTCCTGAATGCTCATGGTTTGGATAATGGAAAGCTGATTACTGAGGCGTATGCCGGTGTCTGAGATGGTGACGATATCGCCCGGCTGGAGCCAAGCAAGTTTGGTATCCACATTGTAGGACACCTCTCTGGGCTTTGTAGCCCGAGCGCGGGCCATCCATGAGACGACAACATCAGCCGTGGCCCGGTTGTAAAGAATTTTGGAATCAAACTCTACCGCTCTCTTGCCGTGTCGACCATGAGAGAAGCGAGCGTATGCGGTCGGCCAACCGGTCACTGATGGGTCAATGAATCCGGCGGCTATCCCATCATCTGACGCCTTGACGATGACGGCCCCATCAGTCAGGCCAGAGGCTGGCAGCTCTTCCGGCGCACCGTTGAGCGTTGTGTTGGACCTCGGCCTATCCTCTTGGAGGTCATGGGCAAAGTTCAATCTGATCTCGTTGGCGATGTCGATATCCTGATAGGTGACGCCGCTGGCCCGGTAGCAGTTGCCAGAGATGCTGCTGCCCTCCACGAGTTGATACACGGCATTCTCCGCCGTTGCATCTGTCTGCCATAGAATCGGATACAAGCCCTCTGATCCAGAGACACCTATTGAGATGGGCAGCAGTGGCATCACGTTGTCAACCAGCCACTCCCACGGGCTCACCCGCTCACCGATAAACCCGGCGACCTTATACGCCCCCACCTGTGAGGCTACTGCGTTGGTTCGTCCCTCATCGTATGTGATGGAGCTTTGCCGGAGCAGATAGCGCAACAGCTCGCCCGCGTCATTGAGGGCTTTGCCTGTCCGTGTCGGTAGCTGAGACGGGAACCCGCCGAGGGTGCCGTTCCACTTGATGTAATACTCGTGACCAAGCTCCGCCTTCACAGGGTGAGTGACCACATGGTAAACGATCACAGCCACTGCACAGATACGACCAAGACCGTCTGCCTCGTGTGTCACATCAAACACAGCCTCTGTTAGGTCGGTTTTATCAACTACTGTCACCGTGGTGGCTAAGACTCGATGCCCAGCGATCAATAGCTTCCCATCATTGATGGGTGGTGATGTGTTCTTCTGGACCAGATAGCCGGGAGTAGCTGGCACATCAATGTCCTTGCCGGTCGCGTCTTGCGTCTTCCCAGGCTTGCCAAACACAAACGGATAGACAGAGCCGAGCGCGTTATCGTCTGCGCTGGGCCACGTCTTAGTGCTGATAGTCGCACCAGGGTCTGGGAATAGGTTGTGATCGGTGAAGTCGTCTGACTCAATGGTGAAGCTTACTGGGTCTTCTTCCTCTGCATACTCAATGCCGGTGAGGCCACCGCGCAACATGACCACCCGATCCTCAAGGGCGGTGCCACGAACCCAAAGCGATAGCTCTGCTTCAGCGCTGGAGAGGTGATGACCACTCTGGGCAAGGCTGGCGATTGACACAGGAAATATCAACTCGACGCCAAGCGTCGGAACTGATGCATCTGTGTTGAACAGTTCAAAGCTGGTGCCATACTCGATCTCGTCCATGGTGCCGATGTAGCGGTGCGACACGCTGTCAGCGTCTACCACCGAGACGTTCTCTGTTGAGAAACGAAACACGCGACCATTCAGATCCACCTGAAGAATCCAGAGGATGTCAGCCGTCTGAAGCGATGCCGGGCTTAGAATCCGGGCGATGTTTGCCAGGACTGCCATCAAATCTCTTCCTCAATGGTCAGGGCTCCGATGGTCATCAGCTCGCCCGCGTCCGGGTCGTCTTCCTCACCCAGCACCGTATCAAGCTCTACGTTTCCGAGGACGCGGCCATATAGGAACCTGTCCCGGCTCGTGGTCTGGTATACGCCGTTTGCAATGTCTGAGCCCGGCCCATACCCAGGCGCATCATCTGCGAAGGTCACGTTGGTCGCTGTGAGGTTCTTGGGGTTTGAGCCGGAGTCCGTCAGCGTTGGCAGCGTGTCACCGTCGCCCATCTTCCAATGATGCAGCGGCGTGTTACCGTTGAGGTTGGCGCTTGCGCTGCCTGGGGTTCCGTGGTTGAACACGCGCCGAACCTCGGACACATCAAGAGCCTTGCCCCAGATGGTCATGTCGTCCAGGTTCGCCAAGAGGCCACCAGACGAACCGCCGACACGGAACACAGTGCCGCTCTGAATGGTGGAGGCTATCGTGGTGCCGTTCTGGGTGTGAGACTGCGCGATGCCGTCAACGTAGATGGCCAGACCATTCACCGAGGAGAGCCCGTCATACGAGCACACTACGTGGTGCCAAGCGTCATCGTCGAACGTGTCAATGTTTGTGTTGATTCGGATCTCGTTGGTCGAGTCATCCTCGATTCTCCAAGACACCTCTGCCGGGTCTGCCCCATAGAAGGAGAGGCTGTATCCGGTCGCGGTGGTTGATACCTGCTTGTCGATGATGCGATGCCAGATGGTGCTTACCGTCGTGCGCCGAAACCAGAACGAGATCGAGAAGGCGTCGGTTCGCTCAAAGTTCGCACAGGTCGCATCTGCTGATGCGGCATGGGCCGAGCCGTTAAAGGCGGCGCTCTTTGATGATGAAGAGGTAGGCTCAAACCTGGGTACGTTTGCGAGATACACCACAGGCACCGCCGAGCCGTCAACGCCCTCGACGATGCCGCGCATCGTGGCGGGCGTATTGCCCTTAGAGGCGACGACAGCCGCGCCGGTATCGCCTGACACCTTGTAGTAGTCTGGGAAGGGATACAGCCCCGATATGGGCGACACGTCCACAGGCTCAGACCAACCGAACGCCACGCTCCTCCGAGATGGGCCAAGCACCCGCGCTGCCCTGGTGCCGTCTCGCGTTGTGGTGAGCTGCGTGTTGGTGGTGGTCGCAAGGTTCCGCGCCCAGGAGTAGTCATGCGCCAGGAGGTGCGCCTGCCCAATCACCACAGAGCCAATCTTGAAATACCCGTCTGGCGTGGTCTGCGCGTCAATAACAAGCTTGAGCTTCGTGTATTTGTTCGCCACGCCAGAAGCGACACCCAGCAAGCGCGGTGCCCAGATATTGCACAGCCCATTAGCAGGCTCTGTGCCGTCTGCTCCACCGATACGCAGAGACGGAAGTTGGACCGTGTCTTGGGTGCGCCAGATGCCTGCCGCGTTGTCTGTGATGGTGCGGAACTTGGAGGAGCCCAGGTCAACCACGCCATCGCGCATCTCGTTTTCATGGATGTACCGCGTACCGCTGGCGGCCTCTCCGTCTGTCTTGACGGTGATGGTGTCGTCCACCCGGTTGTAGGGAAGCTCCAAGAACTCAGCCGCAGCATCGAGGCTCATCAATGTTGCCCAGGTAGAGCCTGACTCGTTCCAGCCTGACAGCGTAGCGGTGCGCCAGTTGATACCCTCAAGCAGAATGCCCAGGGTGTCATAGGCAATCAGGGACTCCAGATCCCATACCAGGGTGTGCGCCGTGAGTGCAGTAGAGCGCCACTCTGTGCGCGGGCTTGGAAAGCTCAGCGGGTACACATGGTCAAGCGGATATGTGTATCGAGTATCCACGTTCCAAGAGTCATCGCGCCACGCTGGCCCGTCGACGGCTGCTAACTTCAAGCCATCATTGATCCACATTGGAGAGGCCCGGAATGGCTTGGGCAGGAGGTCGGTAGGGTTTGTCTGCCCGGCGGCAAGTTGATCTCCTGTGTTTCCAACAATGGAGCCGCAGAAGTTTACGCTATACCAGTGTGAATCAGAGGAGACGCTTGCTGTTGCTCCGTCAATGGCCCCAAAGTTGACGATGCCGTCAATAGCCGATCCGGTGTTTGTCATCGTTTGATTCGTCAGTACAGGCACCCAAACCCGGTCATCTGTCTGCGTCGTGTGATTGATGATCCGATACCATGCCGACGCCTTGCCAGTGCCCGCCGTTGTCTCACGCATGGCAAACAGAATCTGAACCCCATTTGTTGTATCAATGCCGGTCGTGGTCGCAAGGGTCGAACCGGCCTCGATGTCTTGCCACAGAATCTTGCTCTCGCCCAAAGCGGCCCGGAGTTTGTAGCCTCTCGCCGTCGAACCATCCCCCACATGGAGATCCAGTATGACGGTGGTATCTGTTGCCGGGTCTGGCGCATCAACTACCTTGAGGTCGGCCAGAACGATAGCGCCGCTGTCCAGGTTCATGGTGCTGAAGGTTTCGCGGTAGTAGGCATCATCGGCACCACTTGGCCCGCTTTGGATGCGAAGGTATCCGTGGCTCAGTGTTGCCGCTCCGGCACCAGCCACAAAGCTCACCCATCCCACGTTGGCAGGGTCTTCGATTGGATACCAGTTGCGATCCCAACCCACCCGCCGAGTCTCACGCGAGAATGCTGATACACGGGGCATCGTGACCGTTGAGTAGCCGCCCAGGTAGATCACGTCTAATGATGTCTTATAGAGGCTCGCCGGGCTGTGTGCGGCCTCTCTGTTGCAGACCATCAATGAGCGCCCGCCTTGTGCGACACAGGCAAAGTCTCGCGGGTACGTGTCATCGTCGAACAGTGTTACCAAGTTTCCCGCATCAGCAGCGCCACCACTTGGCGAGAGATTGTAGCCGCACGCGGCCCACGTTTGCCCATGGTCGCGAGATACCGACATCACAACCGGGCGCCCAGCGTTAGCCGTGATCTGGCTCAGACCATACAGTGCGCCATCGTCATCAACCCAGAGCGCCACGTTGCCAATCACGAGCCTATTCGGATTGCCGCCCGTCGTGGTCATCTCAGTCTCGACACCTGGAACCATCCGCTTGGCGGCGTCATACCGAAACGGAATAAACGCCGAACCGCTGCGCCTGACCACGCTCTGGTTTGTCGTTGCGTCCAGATAGGCCAGTATCAGAAACCCGCCCGACACCTCAAGGTCTGGGCTGGCACCGGGCACAGCGCCGGAAGCCACATCGATAGGCCACAGATCAACAAGCGAAAAAGAAAAGCCATAATCATCAGATGCGTATTGCCACAACTCGTCTGCATATGTGCCCGTCCCGAGCGCTCCATTTACGTATCCACTTATCACCAAGGAGATTTGCCCGTTCAGCAACTTGGCGCGGCAGCGGTTGAGCGTATACCCAGCATTGCTATTCGTTGTGGGGATACCGTCTGGCAGCAGGTTCTCACCACCAAGCGACCATGTGGCGCCCTCATCGTCTGAGTACCAGAAGTCCACCTGGGCGCTCACATCAAGTGCGCTCTTGCGGTAGAGGGCAAAGCACAGCAGGCGACCACTGGGTAGCTCTACCAGGGTCGGGTGATATGCGACATCCACCCCAACCACCCCGGAGAGGTTGGTGCGCTCTGTCACTTTTACTGCTGTATCCCAGGCATAATCAGCCGGGTCGAGCACCTGCGTGTAGAGCTGCCGATCTGCTGATACAGCGGCGGCAGCGTATGAGATGTTGCAGGCGACTACCACCTTTCCATTTGATAGCGTGATGGCGTGAGGATTGATGGCGCCCTGTGGCACAATCGCGCTGACAGATGTGGACGTGGCCCCAACCAGATTCTGCCAGGATGAGATAGCTGTTGGGAAGTCACAGCCACGATAGAGTGTCGCCGCGTCGGTGCTGTTCTTCCAGACGAATCCGGCCTGACCCACGATAGGAAACCCGCCACGGTTTGCCTTTACATTGAGCGCACCGGCAGCAGCCTGGGTTCCGCTCGACTGCAACACCAAGTCTGTATTGCGTTGGGCTTCTGGCACGCCGGGCAGGTTGCCAGCCTCGGAGTATGTGCTGTTGGCTTTGTCAATGGTGGCCGACTTCACACGCGCATCTGGCACGAGCAAACCGCGAAAGGATGATTTGATAATCTCAGCCACTCCTGTACGCCCTCCCGCGGGTCATTCCGCCCACTGCTATCGCCGCACGAAGAAACGACTTCGGGCGCTTCAAATCTGCCGCTATGAACTTGTCGAACTGCTTGTGCCCGAGCGTCACCTGGACCATCACAGGCCTGCTCTCAAGCGCTCCTACAATCTGCCCAGCAAGATCGCCTGTGTTGGCGGCTATCTGGCCGAGTTGCCCGCTGATGTCGCCGTTGTTGAGCGCATCAATACCAGCCTTGCCACCAAGACCGGCGGTGGTGCCTGCCGTCAAGACACCCTCTCCACCGTGAGCAGTGATGGGCACAGCGCCTGAGCCGGGCACCATTCCACCAGTCGCAAACGATGGCGCGGGCGTGGAGGCAATAGCGCCCACCTGTACGCCCGTGGCAACGATAGCGGCAGCAGCCAGCGGCACACCAGCAGGAAAGCCATAGGTTGCCATGGTCTTGGCTGCGGAGGCGTACCCGTCAATCAGAGCCTGGGCTACCGATGCGGCTTGCGTGATTCCGAACTGCATCATCGCTTGGTCTTTTTGCTGGTCGGTCATCTGGTCGCCATGGGCCATCAGGGCATTCATGCGGGCTGATGATATGTCGATAAGGGCGGTGCTCATCTCTGAGCCATAGGAGATGGCAAGGTCACGGCTGGCCTGCCAGCTACCCTGCTTGGCTGACTGGATGTCTTCCTCTGCCTTGATGGCGTCGGCCTTCATCTTCTCGCGATGCTCTAGATTGGCCTGCTCCATCTCCTCATAGGCGACCAATTCCTCTTCTTTGAATCGGTCGCGGATCGCCTTCTTGTCTTCCTCAAATCGTTGTTCTGCAAACTTCGCGCTGTCTTGGTACATCTGCACGGTGGATTGAAGTTCAGCGATCCGGGCTATATCCGCTGCGAGGCCCCGATCTTTGAGCTGGGCGATCTCTTCCTGGCCTGCCTCGACTATCGCCGCAGACGCTGCTTGCTCCGATTGAAGCATCTGCCTGCGTTCTTCCACCATTGCCGCTGCGGCCTTTCGCACCTTATCGACCGCATCACCCTCTTCTTGCTCGATGTGCATCAGGTCGCGGGTTGCCTTCCACGCCCCCCTCAGTGCTTCCACCTCGGCGTCTATGGTGCTGACGATTTCCTTGGACTCCTTGTCTCCTTCTTTCTTGCCTTTTGTTAGTTCGCGGGTTTGCTCGTTGGCTTCAATCATCGCGCCAGTCAATTCGTCGTACTTGGTGATTTCCGACTCGAGCGATTCCACCAGTTGGCGGGCATTATTTAGGCGATCCAGATCTGGCTTGATGGCCTTTTCCCTGAGCTTGGTGTCCTTGTGCTGCATGCTGGCAACTGAGCGTGATAGCTTGAATCGATCTTCTGCCAGCTTGAGATCATCCCGTGCCGTCTGGAGTTTCTCCTGCGCCGCTTGCTTCTCCGGCGCGAACAACGCAAGCGCGTCCTTCCTGGCAATGATGTTCGCCATCTCGGTCTTGGTCATCTTGCCCTGGGCGACCAAGAGCCCCATTGTTGCTATCTTGACCTTGGCGAACTTCGGCAGCAGGCTTGTAAGCCTTGCCTCTTGCGCCTCAATCTTCTCATTGGCGTCTTTGAGTTCTTTACTCAACAGGAAGTAAGCGCCACCCATCGCGGCCACGGTGGCAGTCACAGCCAGCACTGCCGGATTCAGCACTGCCGACAACGCGCCGCCCTGGAGCTTGGTCATTCTGACGGCACCCTCGGCAGCGCCAGCCATGTCGCCCAGTCCACGCGCCGCCGTACCCAGGCGCGGATCTATGAAGTCAAGCGCGGCACCCAGCGCGGCAGCACTGGAGGACATCTCACCGAACTCATCCTTCGTGTTCTCGGCTGAGTCTGACAGCTTAGCCATGCGGCGCGAGTTGCTGACCATCTTGGTGCCAGCCTTGTCGACACCCTTGCCAGCCTTGGCCGCGCTCCCGCCTACATCTCCCAGGGCTTTGGCGGCGCGGGCTGATGCGTTCTCAAGATCGGAGGAGTCACCCGCAATCTTGATCTTGATTTCGCCGCCGTCTCTTGCCATTTCATTACCCGTGTTTCTTTAGGTAGTTTTCTCGCCGTCTGTCCATCTCTCGCGTCTTGGCTTTCTTCGCTTCCCGCTTTGCTTTTTCAGGTGTCTCATACGTCAAATGCAAGTCAGCGAGGAGGCGGGCCTGTATCTGCTTCGGCTGTGTCGAGAACCATCCAGGCTCCCTATTCCACCGACGCTCCACAGCCAGGATGTCACGGTCTATCCCTCCGCGCTGACCACGGAAAAATCCTTAGCCGCCTCGACCTCTCCCGCAGACGGTAGGCATCCATAAACCTGGGTGATAATGCTGTTGCCGTGATCGTAAATGGGACCAAGATCCACCTTCTGGTTTGCGAGCCAGTGCATCACGACTCCGCCATATGCGACCGGATCACCCTCCGACAGGTCATACTCAGGCGGGCGCCTGCCCTCGTTGGTGCTGGCCCAACAAATCCCCAATGCGGCACAGCACAACCGCGCCAGCTTTGAGTGTTTGCCTCTGACATTGCCATACACATTCACAAGGTCATAGACCGCAGCGAATGAGCGCGGTGGCTCAAGTTGAATCTGCCCCAGGGGCGGAAGGTTGATCGGTTCCATGTCCATGTTTGCTCCTGCTGAAAGCGAAACGGTTTATGCGCTGATGCCGCCGTAGGTGATGCCGCCATAGACTTCACCGGTCACATTGATCACGTTCGGATCTCCTTCGGAGAAGTCCCACTTCATCAAAACGCGAGTGAAGGACGCCGTCGAATCGGCCTGATCGCCGTGGTTAGTTCCCTCAATTGTGACGCGAACATCAAGCATGTAGGGCTCAAAGCCGGTGCCGCCTGTGGAGGTCCAGCCCTTCTCATTGTCGAGCACGCCGCACAGGTTGTCGACGGTGCTGTTTGTGAACTCGCGCATGTGGACGGAGAAGCTCAACGAGCCTACCGGGTCGTCCGTCTTGCGAAGCCCAACGATAGAGCCACGGTCGCGGATCACAACCGTCTCGGCTTGCTCCGCTCCGTTGTCAAAGGTAAAGTTGCCATCTTCATAATCGACGACAAGTGTGTTGCTTGCCCCCGAGTCGTAGATGCTGATGGTTCCGTCCCTTCGGACTTTGACGACATTTGTGATTGCCATGATGACTCCTTATCGTGTGATTTCTACGAAGACTGCTTCAGAACTGATGTTCTGTCTGAGGGTTTTACGGGTGCCATTGTTGGCGAGAGCTTCAAGCGCGGCCTCTGCCATACGCTCACGAAGAAGGGGCAGGCTATCCAGCACACCAGCCAAGACCTCATGCCAAGCGGGCGTGCCCTTCTTGCCTACACGATGGATATAGCCCGTGTACATGTCGCCGCTATGTGGGTCGCGGGCTTTGTTCTCAAGCACCAAGAGCTGTCCATCACCCGTGCCGGTGACAACGCCTTCCCAGCCATCGCGTGAGGTTCCCTTGCGCCCGTAGTATTTGCGGGCTGGGCTGTACTGCGTGCCGTACATCCAGCCGTGCCACTTGCCTCTGGCCATCTGGTTGAGGTCGTCGGCGTGCTTCTTCAAAACCAACCGCTCCTCTTCAAAGAAGTCTTGGCCAAGCTCCAGGCTGATACCGTCAAGCGTGATCTCTACGTTGGAGCCCATCAGATCGCCAGCCATTGTGAGTAGATGTCGTCAAAGGTCTGCACCGCCTGCACAAGTCCCATCTTCGGCTTCTTGGCAAGCTCCGCTTCGGTGCGGATTATCTCACGCGCCATATCGGCATACAGCCGGTCCCCGTACTTGTCCCAGGCTTCAGGGACCACTTCCTCATAGACGGCGGGCGTGAGCCATCTACCGTGCCTTCCAGGGGCTTTGGGACTGCCTCTGTAGTGCACGAATGAGGCGTACCACATACGGTTGGTGAGGTTGATGGCGTAGTTGCCTTCGACCGTATCGAGACGCCAGGACCAAGCAGCGCTGCTGGTGCCTGTGTCAACCGGCCACTGCTCGCGAACATACGAGACAATGTCTCGGGCGTATCGCTCAAGGATCTTCTCTTCCCTGGGCGCGAGGCGGCGCGAGGTTTTATGTTTCAGCTTGACCATGCCCTCAAGGCGTTGCAGCTTGATGCGATAGTTGATGGCTGACATCAGACAACCAGCGTCAGTTGGTAGGTGACCAAGAAGTTGAACGTGGTAACCAGGAAGGCACCGTTGCCCTCATAGGCCAGCGTGCTGGGGCCGAACTCAATAGCGCCCTCGGTGGTCAGGCTCGTCGCATTGGCGGCCAGATATTTCATTGCAGTATGCGTGTCCGTGAGCGCGGACGTGGGAGCGTCCTGCCCGTCTCCAGGCTTGACCCTGTGGCCAAGCTCGATGCGGAAGGTCTGAACAACGCGAACACCTGCCACCGTAGGCTGTGACCTGCCGGGCGAAGGAGACGGCGCCACCGACATGGGCGTAACCGCGAACGATTGGTTGATCCGCTGGTTGCTCTCATTGCGAACCCCCAACGGGCTCAGGCTCTTGGTAAGCCCAGCCGCCACGAGGCGAGCCATTACGGCAGCGTGTGCGGTTGCGGGTGTCATTAGCTGCCGTCAAACCAACGCCGACGCGGGCCACTGGACAGCATGATCACCGCGCTCGCTGGCTTGTTGTCGCCGGAGATGGTGTTGTCTTCCTGACCATCCACCCGTGAACGCATCTGGGTGTATTCCCGCTCGTAGTCTTCCGCGTACATGGTTGACAGCTCAGAGTATCGGTCATCAGGATCGAGCAGCGTTGAGTAGTCCCTGAACAGGATCTCAAACGTCCTAGCGAACAGAACCGCCCTGGTGGCCGAGGCTGTACGCCAACGCCAGAAGGCCACTCCATCTGAGTACATCCGGTTTAGGATGTCGTGCCACGCCTGGAAGATGTACTGCTGGAGCCCGGTTGTGATGCCGGACTTGAGCAGGTTAGCGCACTCGCTGTGCCTCTCCACTAAGTCAGTCTGACCGATGGGCGGGCGCAAGGGTGCGACCACCAGCGCTGCGTCTGTGTAGAACGTCTCGGTGGCTCCACTGATGACGATATCGAACTGGCAGATCCATCGATCTCCCAAGCTCTCATCAGCAGTGGTTGCCGCCAAGATGGTCGCAGATGTGAACGTACCCGCGCCTACCGAGCCCGCCACCGCGTCCACCAGCTTATCCCCAGATGGCCGATAGACCGTCAGGGTGCCAGAGGTGAGCGTGGCCGCCGCCCCATCCTTCTCGATATCCAGCGTCAAGACGTTGTCTTTGTTCTGTTCGATCAGGATAGGGCCAGCGATCCGGGCTTGGTAGAGGGTGGCGCTCACGGTCTGCCTCAGATGGTGATTGTGAACATGGCAAACAGCGACCAACCCGTCCCAGCAGCGGCAGCATCATCGACCGCGAAGACCAATGCAGCTTTGTTCTGAGCGATTGTGCAAACAGTCGTCAATCCGTCCGGTTGCAGCACCGTCAAGGCATGGGCTGTTGCGGTCTTGTTGGAGATCCAGAAGAACGCACCCGCCTTTGCGCCTGCGACGGGTAGCGTGATCTCTCGACCGGCGCCATCAGCGTTGAGCACCTGAAATTGCGAGTCCCGATAGGTCAGCGTCTTGTGACCTGCCAGAGTCTCTTCGTTGAACCCACCCGGCATGCGGATGGGGCGTGGGATTTTGAAGGGGTTCTTCCCGGTGAACTGGTCAGCCATTTCAACCTCTTGTTGTTTTGGGGGTTAGCGTTTCTTGGATTCCTCTCTGCGGTCTTTGCGAATGGCACACTCTCGCGCCTTCTTAGCTGCGTCACTGTGCCCCATGCCATTGTTGACAAGCTGGCCTGTCATGCGCTCGATCCCCTCACGCCTCCCGGCCTTCTCACCGGATGACTCTGGGCGGTTCCAGGTTTCGCGCTTGCTCACTTGGCGGCCTTCTTGGGCGCGGCCTTCTTCTTGGCGGGTGCCTTCTTTGCCGGGGCCTTATGGCCCAGCACTGAGGCAGCCTCGGCGGCAATCTCGGCGGCTACCTTCTTGGCTTCTTTCGATGCCTGCTTGGTGTCGCCGGGTTGCTGCTCCAAGAGCTGCGCCTGCCGAAGCATGGCGAGGGCTCGCTTGAGAATGGGCATAGCCTCTGTCATCTTTGAGTCGCGTGCCATCAGTCCTCCATCACAAAGGTGTCAACGTTCCCTTTCGGGGTGGCCTTGGCCATCTGTCTGATCTCATTCTGGAACGTCTCGTCCATCGCCTCAAGCCGGGCCTCAGCCGCCCTGGCTCGCTTCAGGAGGTGGGGGTTGCGCTCCGCTCTACCGTGGAGGCTGTTAGCCCGCCTGTCCTCAAGCATACGCACCTGAACGAAGACCTCTTCGTGCATGGGCTCGATGATGCCGGAGTCACGAATGGCAGCCCTGAACTTGCGGAAGGCATGCGCGGATTCTTTCTTGTTCCACAAGACCGTCCCATTGGGTAGCACCGTGGCCTCGTCTGCGAAGTCGCAGTAATGCTTAAGCCCTGCGTCGGTTTCGTAGAACCTGACATAGTCCTGGTACTCACCCAGGCGCCCATCCTTGGGGTCGATGAACGTGCCGCCCTGCTCTGAGAGCCAGCCCAGTACCCGGTTGAGCTTGCCGTCAGTTCCGACGCCATTCACGCCGGGCTTGGCGATAATCTTGGAGAGGCGAGGCACAAAGCCAAACTCGTCGTCGTACTCCCAGTTGGTGGGATAGTGCGCGTAGACAAACCGAGGCTGGCAAACGAACCGACCGTTAGACGGTAGGCCGCGCCGAGAGGTGACAACCTCCTGCTCGATTTGGGGGGTGCTGAGTCTGATGCTCTTCTGGGTGCCTGACATGTGGTGCTCTCCTGCTGAGGAAGTGAAGGGTGGGACCGGACAGACCACCTCTGCCCGGCCCCGAGTGACCCCGAAGGGTCAGCGTGCGCTACGCATCGGTCGAAATCTCGACGGCCCGGCTCTGTTCACAGAGGGCGACACTGGGGTAATAGTGCGCCATAGCCTGAGTCTCCGCTACCGAGGCATCACGGGTCAGCTCAATGAGAAGCTCACCAGCATTCATCAGCACGCGGTCTGCGGGGATGTGTCCCTGCAACAGCGCGACAGGCGCCTCGGAGTATGCGAAGGCTCCATCTGCAAACATACAACCGAGACGGTTGCCACCCGAGGAGGACACCTGATCAGACTGCCAGAAGTTGACCCCGTTCCAAGAACCTTGGAAACCCGGACCCTTTGAGGCAAGCTGCTCAACGGTCGCCGGGTTGAACTGCATGGCGCCCGTTTCACCGCGCAGCGAAGACCGAAAGTCATTCATCTGCACCGGGTGAAGCACGGCTGTGTAGGGGCCTTGTGCCGCCGCGCTGTTCAAAGTGAAGGAGGCGTCAAAAATATCATCCACGGAAAGGTCCACGCCAGAGGTGCCAACCTGGGCGCTAACGCTGGGAAACAGCGCCGCAATCAGGTTGCTAATGGTGATGGACATACCATTGGCCAAGTTGCCCGCGAGCACTTGCAAGTCCACAGGAGAACCAGCCACGGAAACCAGATCGGTGATCTCGTAGGCGCGACCATAGCGAGCCGCCGTGAGCGTATATTCTGAAGTGGTGAAAGCTGAGTTGGCGATAGCAACCGTCTCCGCTGCGGTGGCGTATGCTGCCGGTGCGGGGAGAGAGGTCACGGCCATCGTGGTCGAGCCACCAGCAGTCCAGGGGACGCGGGTGCAGACAGCACGGAGGTCGGTGGGGTCGTAGATTTGCTCATGGACGAGAGCAGCGAGAATTTCGGCAACGAGCCCACCGTTGGAAGTTAGGTCGCCGGTGACAATTTCATTAGCCATTTTGACTCCTTGCCTGCACGCAAGGCAGGCGGATCACGTATCGTTGATTGAGATCCACCTACGACTCTATCGGGGCCGGTCCCGTGGCAGATGTTCTATCTGTACCGCGTTGGGTCACGCGCTGTCAAGACTACTTGATAACGCCCTGTGCTCTGAGCGCGGCCATGATGTTGTCTTTCTGGTCGCCCAGGGAACCGCCGTTCTTGGCTCGCACCTTGCGAATCTCCTCGGCCCCGTATTCCTTGGAGTGATGAACAGGAGGCGTACCCGTGCCTCGCTCAGGGTTGCCGTTGAGCGTTTCACGCACAGCCGCCAGGAGGGCTTCTGTTGGGTCTTGGGTCTGCTCAGGCGCGATAGGGGTCTCGACGGGCGCACCCTGGCTTAGACGGTCAAAGTGGGGCGAGTAAAGGGGATCCTCGCGGTTAGACTCCAGCCACTCCGCAAAGTTAGCAGCGTTCTCGCCTGCCTCGCTGGCCGCGCTGGCGTACTCGCGCCGCAAGAAGCGCCGGATTGATGGAGCCTTGAAGCCCATCTCTACCAAGTGCAGCTCTTGGGTGTGCGTGCTCTGGAGGTTGGATAGCTCAGAGGTCACGGCCTCAAGTTGTCCCTTCATCTTCTCCATGGCCTTCTGGGCTGCTGCTGCCTGAGAGAGCGCATCATCACGCCGGGCACGCTCCTCGGTCAGTCGGTGGCTGGGGACTTGCGCCTCCATCTTGGTGTTGCCCATGGGTGCGCTTGCTCCGTTGGTGGTGTGCGGGGTGGCTGGTGCCTGCTGTTGGTCGTCCATGGTTAGGCCTCGATGTCTGGTGTTTGGGTCATGGTGTCCTCTGTGGCCATCAGTTGCGCCTGGATGGCATCCGCCCGCAGCAGACGCTCAAGCGCATCCTCGTCCGACTCGATAGCCGGGTTGAGCATGCGGATGGCATCGAGCCTGCTGATGAGTCCCATCTCAAGTTCTGCCTTGATGGCCTCGGTCATCTCTTTACGCTCTGAGGCCATGGGCTCCAGGGAGCGATAGGCGATCCGATACTCACGCGGGTCTTCTGGCAGGTTGTGCCCACCGTATGCGTTGGCGAGCTTGGCAGCGGTTGCCAGTAGATCTTGGTCAGCTACTCGCAGGGAGGGCTCCAGCAGCTTCTGTGCCCTGCGCTGGCCTGCCCGGCTTACCACGATGGCATAGCCGGACTGAGCGCCTGTTACCTGGAGGTCTGACGGGTTCAGCCCCGAGTACACCGCCAGCCCGTGCTCATACATACGGAGAGCTTCAGCCGCCCGCAGTGGGTCCATCGCTGGATTGAACTGGCCAAGGCTGCCGCCGGTCGGGCCTTTGCTGCCGAACTTGAGAATGCTCTTACGGTCAGTCGGCACCACGTCCACCTGCACGCCGCCTATCTGCCGGGTCACGCCTGCCTGTGACTCCACGTCTAAGGCCCAGCGCTGAGGGTGCGAGGCCGACACGAACGCATCAGACCACTGCGACCACAGTGCTGCAAGGCGCAAGGCACCCCGGCTTATCTCTACACCCTCGTGCCAGTTCCACATGTTTGGCGTGACTCGTGCGTGGTACAGGATGTAGGGCAGGATGGGCGCTCCATCCCGTGAGCGATACGGGTAGTTGCCGACGAACTCAGGCGCCCACTTGGCGGTGGCGTCATGAGACACACCCTTGCTGTCCACCTCCAGAATCTGGAAGACGGGCGCCGCCGGATCGCGCACATCCCAGACCTCCCAGGTCCACGTCCCGTCTCGATACCTGACCTCCTCCACCCTGCCCGGTATGTTGGGCTCGTTGGGCATCGGCAGAATCACCACCACGTCTGGCGAGATGGGGCGGTAGCTGCACTCGGTGGCGTCCATCCAGTGCTTCCAGTCCAGCCGTACCAGGGATTCTTGGATTGCGAGGGTATACAGCGCGGTCTGTTGCTGCTGTGCCCATAGCAGTGGGGTCACAATAGGGCTCAGGTCTTCCTCGCCTTCAGCGTGAACGTCGGGCGGTTCCAGGTATGCCACGTTGAGCTGCTGATAGATGAGCCTGAGAGCGTTGCGGGAGAGGTCCGGGTGGATGGTGATGTCTGCCGCAATCTCCTGGCTGAACATCCCCTCAATCTCATCACGCACATCTGACAGTTGCTTGCCTGTGAGGAGCCGATATCGCAGGCTCTGCTCCCGCCAACGGGCGCGGTCGCTTGCGTCTTGGGGCTGGATGGAGCTTGGGATGTAGAGCATCAGTCGGACTCCTGCTCGATGGGCTCACCGGCTGGTTGCCCGCACTCGGGGCAATCAAGAAAACCTGTATAACGGTGGTCGCACTCAAAGCAGATCCGATGAACGGCATGCTTCGCTATCGTCGCGTATAGGTCGATCACTTGCGCCTAATCCAACCCAGGTCATACATCGCAGACGTGGAGATATGGGCCACTGCATAGCGGTCGCCGCCCTCGGTCTTCTCTTCGCCTTGGAGATGCCAGACGTGGACACCATCTTTGGCGGGTGCCTTCTTGACTTTGCCAATCAGCACGAGCACATCGCCGCGTTCGGCTTTGTCCATCTCGCCCTTATCGGCTGGCTTCTTTCGGGTTCGCTTCTTGGGCGCGGATTCTTCAGACATGGATCACCCCAGTTGAGAATAAGGATGTGGGAGGTATCGGTCAACCTATGATCATCCGGCCAGGAGTCTCGATACCCTCCTGCAACCAACACTCTGAGATGTACGATACCGCATCGTAGCAGTGTTTGAGATCGTTATTCTCACCGCGCCAATGCCTCAAGCTCTTGACGAGGTTGGGGCAGCGCTCAGCGTGGACCAGAAACCGGCCATCGACACAGGCAGCCGAGAGCATCCGGGCACGGGTACGCACTGAGCCGCGCCCCTTGTACGGGGTAGCTATCTCAAACGGTGGCCGGGCTGACCCCACCATGTGGGCGAACGCACGCTCGAGCAGCTCATTGACGCGCAAGCCCAGACCCAACCGGCCAGCGCTGTTGCTGTCACCTACTGCCTTATCGACCATCTTGGGCGAGACTCCCCAGCCCTTCATCATGTCCATAATCTCACGCGCCTCGATGGCTGGCGTGTTGCGCTCCTGGCTCACGTACTCATCCAGCACCCACAGCCGCGCCCCATCCCAGGCCACGAGGTAGCACACGCTGTTACCTGGGCGCTCTCCATGGTCCCAGCCCAGCCCTATGGCCTCGACCTTCTCAGGCGGATCGGTGAAGGTGTTGTCTTCGGAGAAGGCTATCCACCTGTCAACGCTCACACCCTCCCAGGCGCCCTCCACGCGCTGTGCGTATTCCCAGGGTCCATAGCCAGCTATCTGACGGTCGATGCTTTCCTGGCTCCGGTGCGGGCAATTCTCCGCACTGAGTGAGATCCGCTGGATGTCCCACTCCTCAACCGGTGGCTTGCCTGTGTCGGGGCTGCCCTCCACGTGGTGCCTGAGCCAGTCGCATGGGCGGCCTATGGGCGTGAAGCTCATCACGACTGGGCCATTGTTCACAGCCACGCGGGTTAGGGCTTCAGCGAAGTGCGCCTGCTTGGGTAGCTCGTCAATCATGAGATAGTCGATGGTCGCACCTGTCAAGGCCATCACCTCCTGCGTGCCTGACTTGCCCACAATGAGCGAGCCGTTGGTCAGCCTCAGCATCTTGACGGAGCGATGCGTGTAGCCTCTGGAGCTGTCGTAGGTGACTGAGGGATGCAGCACGCCGGGCGGTTCTATCTCGCGGAGCTTGGCCGAGAAGTTGACCCAGCCACCCTTGAGGTCAGCGCACATGATCCAGCCTATGGAATGCTCCCCAGGTGATGGCCGATATGGGTGCGTGCCCAGTGCCATCCACCACGTCTCGGCGGCGAGGGCTCTGGTCTTGCCTACCTGATTACCTGCTATCAGGAGGCGGCGCGGGTGCTGTGACTGGTGGACGAGTCGCTGCCCTGGTGACATGCCACCGAAGCCGGGCGGCTCTTGCTCGTATTGGGCCAGCAGGTCAGCCTCGTATCGATCCGCGAATGCGGCAAGCTTGCCTATGTCAATCACTTGCCCACGTCGGTTTGCTTGCGGTTCAGGGCTGCCAGGATCATGTCCTCGGGTAGCCGGGCCACCTCGCCAATGATGCTCTCGCGCCCGTCCTCGCTATCCATCTCAACCATGCGCTGCTGGGTTTCCGCGTCATTGATGATGGCCTCCACTATGGGCGCCGAGTCTCTGCGGTAGCAGTGGCGGCGTTCCAGAAGCCACGCGCTGGCCTGCCAGCTACCCTCCTTGCCTGCCTTGTTGATGATTGCCAGCGAAATCCCCGCCCCTTCTGCCTCGGCGCCTTTTACGGCTTCCTTAAACTCCTTTTGCCTATCGTGTCCCTGCTCCGCTTCTTGGAGCCATCGATAGAAGGTGCTCTCCCTGATCCCCACGTACCCGCACGCTAGCCGGTACGTCATGCCGAGCCTAATGCCCTGGCAGAACTTGGCCTGTAGCTCAGGCGTTAGCTTCGTCTTGCGTCCTGTGGTCATGCGTCCTCCAGTGCCCCAGACCCTGGGTCTTGGTTGTGGGTGTGCGCCCAGCGTGTCCAGCGTCTGCGAATGACATCGCAATAGCCTGGGCTGATCTCCATGCCATAGGCCACGCGCCGCTCCTGGGCTGCTGCTATCAGGGTGGTCCCGCTGCCCATGAACGGATCCAGGATGGCGTCTCCTTCATCCGAGAAGGCCTTGACGAAGAAGGCAGGGAGCGCCACCGGGAAGGCCGCGGTGTGTCCCGTGCCCTGCTCGACACCGGACACCTTCAGAACATTAGACGGCAGCGCGGTACCGCTCACGGTTTGAGCGCTTAGGTTCCAGTGTTTGCCGTTTGGCCCGCTGGTGTTGGCCCCTATGAGGCTCGACTTCACGGGTACAGTTTCGCTATCCGTTCCAACGCTGTATGGATTGAACTTAACGCGATTTGCCGCGAAATGAAGAACGGGCTCAAACCCGTTCTTGAATCTATCGGGCCACTTTCCAGGCGGCGATGGCCTGACCCATGCGAACTCATCCACGAACCTCCAGCCCCACGCCCGAACATGCGCGATGGTCAAGTCCTTGACGTAGAGCGACCGCTGCCCGTCGTCGCAGTGCTCCTTGATGTTGACGAACCATGAGCCATCCTCGGCCAGATGCTCCCGGACGTTTGCCTGCACTGCATCGAACCATTCCACATAGGCGTCTGGCTTGATTGGCTTGAACCCGCTGGACTCGTCGTATTTGCGTTGTGAGGCATAGGGCGGCGATGTAAAGGCCACATTGACCACCACCCCATCCAGGAGGGCAGAGACATCCTTCTGGGCTCGGCAATCGCCACATATGAGCCTGTGCGGTCCAAGCTCATAGACTTCGCCCGGCTTGCTATGGACTTCCGCCTGTAGCTCAGGCATCTCGTCCTCGCTGCCATCCATCGGCAGCGGGTCGCTCTTGGCCATGATGTCGGCAAGCTCATCATCTGACCAGCCTATGCCGGTGAGGTCTGCGCCCTTCGTCTCCATCTCCAGCAGGACATCAGCCAGGAGGTCATCGTTCCAATCGGCAATCTCACCGACCCGGTTGTCAGCAAGCGCCATGAGATGCGCCTCTGCCGGGTCCAGGTCCATGAAGCGTACAGGCACCTCTGGCATCCGTAGCTCAAGAGCTGCCTTCAGTCTGGTATGGCCTGCTATGATCTCCCCATTGGGCCGAGCCACGATGGGCGAGCCAAACCCAAAGCGCTTCATGGACGAGACGACATCAGGCACAGCCTTGTCATTGTCTCGCGGGTTGTCAGTCCAGACGGACAGCGCCGCAGTGGGCACCCATAGCGCCGCTGCCTGGGTGTACTTCAGTCTGAGGTCGGCTGGCTCAATCGTTGAGGAGAACTCGCCGTTTGCCTGCTCCTCAAGAACCGTGGTGCCCTTTGGCGTTGGCTTGACCTTGTGCTCAACCTTGACCCTGATGGTGTCCTTCATACGTGCCCTCTGAGGCAACCATAACACCCAAAGTGAGCCACGCGGAAACAACACAGGCGGGCACCTGTCCGTTCCCTATCGCTTTGAGGCGCTTGGTGCGGTTCGTCTTGTTGGTAGTGATGCGGGGTACAGGCTCCTCGTTCCACCACGTCTCATCGAACCACGAGCCCAGCTCAGTCATGGGCTCCAGGCTCGTCCAACCAACCGGCCAGCCCATGAGCCACTCCACCCAATCGGGACTCAAGGCACCACCAACCTGAGCGTTAAGCGGGAGCGCGTTCCTTTCGTGCTGTGAGGGGCCGCCGTTATTCGATGCGTCCTGTACCGTGGGCGTGGCCCAGATACGGTTCTGCTGGGCAGTCGATGCCATAGCTGGGATAATGCCCTGGGCCTCAAACGGACTCTTGCCACCCAACATCGCCCGAGCCTCTGTCTCGGTCATGTCTCCCGCCAATACCTTCTGACGCAGCATACGCACATTCCCCTCACACGGGCGCTCAGGTGCGGTGTTGGGCGTTGGCCACAACAATACCTCGGCAGACAGCTTTGGCTCGCCGCGAGAATTATACTTGCCTTTCGCTCTCTCCACCGCATCGTCTGCCACTGGCGTCTGCCACAATCCAAAGCCTGTCTCGCTTGTGGGGCGCACCGACTGACTCAGCCGATATGCAGCTCCATTGACAATCATACCCGCTTTCGGCCAAGTCTCCGAGAATGGTGTGCATATACCCATGGGAAGCAGCAAGGAGCCCTGGGACGTTCTCCAGCAGTACCCATCGGGGTCGAACTTCGCGAACGATCCTAATGGTTTGGGGCCACATGTTTCGCTCATCGTCTGCGGCTTGCTGTTGACCGGCAACGGAGAAGGGCTGACATGGGAAGCCCGCAGAGATGATATCCACGCATCCACGCCAGGGTCGCCCGTCGAAGGTCTGCACATCGTCCCAGATGGGGAAGTGCTCAAGGAGTCCGTCCCGCTGTCGCTGCTGGAGGGATTCGATGCAGTAGGGCTCGCGCTCGACGGCGCAGACGGTTCGCCATCCGAGGAGCTTGGAGCCAAGGAGGCCTCCGCCAGCCCCGGTGAATAGTGAAAGCTCATTCATTCTGTCCTCTGGGTGTGACACCGTGCGCCGGGTTGATGAGAGCCCGGCAGACTTCCTACCTCACCCAAGTTTGGCGCACGGCGTCAGATGGTGGTGCCTCCGTGGATACAGCCGGAGGCGGGCTGGGCGGGCTTGGCTCCCGCTCTCCCCTGTTGGTGGTTAGCTGATTTTACCGAATACGGCTTCGAGTTCGGCTCTCAACTGTTGGGTGTTCGCTTCGCGCCGGGTCTGTGCCAGTTCTTCGGCGCGGTTGATTGCTTGTTGCTTGGTGCGGAATGGGTGGAGGTCGTTGTGGTCGTCATCCTCAGAGGTTGTGTACAGGTAGAACATATAGGCGCCCTCTCGAATGATGGTGTACCAGTGACCCGCAAGATTCATTGTGGTTTTGGTATCGGTGGTCATGTCGTTGTTCCTCGGTGGTTACTCTTCTGTTTTACATTACCCAGGGGGTAAGGTCAAGCACTTATTTGCATTGAGCCAAACTTTCTCAATCCTTCAGCATCAGTCTGGGCGAGAACTCAAGCAACTTGGCCACCTCCTCCCGGCTTGTGGTGAGCTTCTTGCGCTCCTTGTTGGCGCGGTATGCAGCCCTGAAGCTGGCACGGTTGGCAGTGTTGGAGCTAACGTCTGACCGGCACAGCACCGACCATCCACCGCAGGCACTGAGGCCCGCCATCATCGCGGCGTTCGTGGCTGGGTCTTCGTCAAGCTGCCAGCCTCCCTCCTTGCCCGGCCCATCCATGTAGCCATGGCGCCCAACGCTCTGGATCAAAGTGCCCCATTTTTCGTCTGAGTCGTCTACTTGACTCAGGCTCACCTGGGGCGCGTGGGCTTTCAGCTCTCCTGGTGTCGGCCAGAAGCGCTTGTCTGCACTTAGGAAGTTCACAGCCGCAGCCATGGCGTCCTCATCTGTCATGTCTCGGAACACCATCTGAAAGACAAGGATGGCGCTCTCCATGCGCCCAGGCTCGCTCCAGTTGCCTGGAGGCTTGAGCCCGGCTGTCTCCATAAGGTGGATAATTGTTATGACGGTGTCTTCATTTATTGCCATTGGTGGTGCCTCGGCTTGGGTGGAACGGGAAGGATACGACGTTCAGACCGTCGCGTTCTCGGTTTCGTCTGGCAAGCATCTCGGTGATGCCCTCCCGCTTGGGTGGTGCTGGCGTGAAGGTTTGGTTTCCTTCGTTCGTTGCGTGCAGTAGGTAGCGGTCAAAGTTTGCTGGCCTAATCAGCGTGTCGAGGTCATTGCCCTGCTCTCGGTTCCAAGCTGCGTTGGGATGGTTCGACACAAAGTGCCACTCAGTGACCAGCAGCAGATCCTCAACGGTGTGCTCTTTGAGCCTCGCTTTGAGCATGCGGCGCCGGGAGGCTGTCAAGCCAATGCCCCGTGTCTTGGGTCGGTGCTTGGAGCGAACCTCAAGCATCCTGGACCAAGCGGTAGCGACCGCGTCTTTGGGCTTATCTGACTTAATTGTGTTCTCTGTAGAGTGTAGAGGTTTAGGTGTATAAGAAGGATCGCGTGCGCGTAGCTGGTTGGTTTGTGGTTGGTTTGTGGTTGGTTCTGGCTCGCAACTATCCGTAATCACTGGAGCGTCTGGTTGGTTTGTGGTTGGTTTCTGGTTGGTTTGTGTTGGTTTTGCTGGATAGCCTTGCCATTCTGCATAGTTAGCCTTCA
>Ga0080013_1001596_pt1 | contig 29416 bp, 28 predicted proteins | sample ETNvirenome_6_85_FD_69236 | JGI IMG/M metagenome (GOLD analysis project Ga0080013, IMG submission 69236) | Marine viral communities from the Pacific Ocean - ETNP_6_85 (SPADES assembly) (version 2) | ecosystem: Environmental > Aquatic > Marine > Oceanic | place: Pacific Ocean | collected 2013-06-19 | reverse complement strand
GAGGACAGGGAAAGAGCTTCAATGCGTGTTGTGCCAAAACTAAGGTACATCTAATGGCTAGTAATAAAAACGCACTGGCTATGTGCGACGTATGTGGATTTGTATATCCGCATCGCACTATGAAAATGAACAGTTATGGGATGCTGGTATGTCCCGAAGACTTTGAAGGACAGTTTGATCTGAAGAACCATCCTCAAAATCATGTGCCTGATGTGAGAGATAATCCAGCTATTCTCAATCCTCGTCCAGATACGGGCGGTAGAAATCTTACATGGAGTCAGGCTAGCACAGCGTGGGGATCAACGGAGAAGTATTGGAATCTAATATGACTGATTTAACAAGCCAACTAATATCAAACACATATAAGCAAGTAATACTTGTTAGTTCTTCAACTAGCAATACTGGTGTAGATACTTCTCTGAAAGCAGTACAAACTGGTGATGGAACTAACACTGCCCTGAAAGTAGCAACCAATGCAGTTCAGATTACTGGTGCGTTGGGAGTAGGCGGATCAGTATCTCTTGATGGAAACCTTCATGTGGATGATAAGGTATGTGCCAGCACTTTCTACGGAGACGGATCAAATCTGTCTGGTGTGACTGCAACGATTGCTGGTAATATATCTGTAAGCAATGCCACGGTAGGTGGTAATCTTTATGTTGGTGGCACTGCCACAGTGGCTGGTGCTACACATCTGCAAAGCACAGTATCTATTGGTGGGGCCGCACAGTTTGGTTCTACAGTAACGGTATCGGGTGCAGCACAGCTTCAAAGTACGGTAACAGCGGTGGGTGCTGCAACATTTAAATCTACAGTTACAGTAGAGAATGCAGCGATACTTAAAAATAATGTATCGGTTGGCGGAACATTTGCAGCGGCTGGTGCAGCCACCCTCACTTCAAAAACAGAATTTAAAAATGATGTATCAGTCAGTGGCCGTCTTGATGTAGCAACATCAGCTTCTATTGGTGGTGTTTTAGATGTTACAGGCATTGCTAACTTTGCTGATAATGTATCGGTAAGTGGTAATTTAAATGTAGTTGGTAACGTAACTGCTGCATTCTTATATGGCGATGGTTCTAATCTTACAAACGTGGAAGCTGAACTTGGTGTTGCCACAAATATTTCTGTATCAGGTTATTTGAATGTTGGTGGCAGTGTATCGGTTAGCGGTCCCTTCAATGTTGTTGGTGCTGCTACATTTAAAGATGATGTAAGTGTAAGCGGTAACTCAAACTTTAGCGGAACTGTAACAGTAGGTGGTGCAGTAAGTCTTGCATCAACCCTTAGTGTGGGAGGCGCATCAAATTTTGCTTCTACAGTTACAGTAGTAGGTGCCGGTACATTTAAGGATGATGTATCTGTATCCGGGAATACTGTACTTGGAGGTACTCTCAGAGTTGCTGGAGCAACATCGCTGGAAGGTGCTGTTGATCTAAACAGTACTCTTACTGTAGCAGGAGCAGTATCACTTGCATCAACATTAAGTGTTGGTGGAGCAGCAAACTTTGCAAGTACAGTAACTATAGCCGGTGCTAATGTTCAGGCAGCAAACGCAAAAGTATGTGCAAGTGCTTATTATGGAGATGGTTCTAATTTAACAGGTATTTCAGCAGATATAAGTGGAGATATTTCTGTTAATAATGCTACGATTGGTGGTAATCTATATGTTGGTGGAACAGTAACTGCTGTTGGAGCGGCTACATTTAAAGATGATGTATCAGTAAGTGGTAATACAAATCTTGGTGGAACTGTAACAGTTGGTGGCGCAGTATCATTAGCTTCTACACTATCAGTAGGTGGTGCGGCTAACTTTGGTTCAACAGTAACTGTAGCGGGGGCTGTATCTCTGGCATCTACTCTTAGCGTAGGCGGGGCAACTAATCTGGCAAGTACTGTTACTGTAGTGGGTGCTGGTACATTTAAAGATAGTGTTTCGGTATCGGGTAATGTCAACATAGGTGGTACAGTTACTATAGGTGGTGCGGTATCGCTTGCTTCTACTCTTAGTGTGGGAGGTGCAGCACACTTTGGAAGTACAGTTACAGTAGCAGGAGCAGCAATCTTTGAAGATGCAGTTTCAGTATCTGGTGCGGTAGATATAGCTGGTAATACTTCTGTTGGAGGAACATTCCTAGCAACAGGTAAGGCAGAATTTGAGGATGATGTTTCTGTCTCTGGTAACTCAAACTTTGGTGGAACAGTTACCGTTGCTGGTGCAGTAAGCCTGAACTCTACACTTAGCGTTGGTGGGGCAACCAATCTTCTTAGCACGGTAACGGCTACGGGTAACTCTGGTTTTCTTGGTACTGTCAGGGTATCTGGCAATACTTCACTGGAAGGACAACTACAGTTAAGTGAGTCAGCAGCGGCTGCTGTACATACAACTGCCATTGACGGTATAACTTCTGTATCTCTGAACTTTGGTATAGCGCAGAACTTCTTTACCTCTGTTACTGCCGCACATACACTGGCACGGCCAACGAATGCAAGGGTAGGACAGGTTGGTAGTATTCTTCTAATGCAGGATGGTGGCTCTGGTACAGTTGCTTATAATGCCTGTTGGAACTTTATTGGCGGCACAGCCCCAACACTATCAACAGGTGATAATGCAATGGATAGATTAGACTATATTGTAGTCTCTATTTCTTCTGATAATACTGCTGAGAATATTCAAGCAGTTATGACACAAGCTTATAGTTAGGATTAATAAGAATGGTATTTAGTAATAATCTTCTCATGGGTGCCGGTGGTCAGGCAAGCGGATATGAAATAGATCAAAGTATTCGTTTTAATGACGATGATTCTGCTCATTTGTCTTTTACTCCCAGCAGTGCTGGTAATCGTAGAACTTGGACATTTTCAGCTTGGGTTAAACGAGCAAACATTACGGACGGTAGACAAACGATATTTTCGGCAAACAACAATGCGTATTTACAGCTTGGGCCTGACGCTGCCAGCCGAGAAATGATTACGATACTAAATGAAGGTTCAGGTACAGACCTTAATTGGTACACCACACAAGTTTTTCGTGACCCCGCTGCGTGGTTTCATGTTGTTTGGCAATTTGATTCTACGCAATCGACAGCAGACGACCGCACCAAGCTTTATATCAACGGAACGAGAGTAACATCTTTTACAAAGGGGGCCACACCAGACCAAAATCTTGAAGGAGCCGTCAATAATAATGTTGAACATAAGATTGGTGAAGCGGCTCACGCTGCTACCTTTTACTTAGATGCATATTTAGCTGAGATACATTTTATTGATGGCACCGCATTAACTGCCAGCAGTTTTGGCGAAACAAATAGCAGCACCGGGCAGTGGGTGCCGATAAATTATTCAGGAAGCTATGGAACCAATGGTTTTTACCTGAAAGGTCAAGATAGTTCTGCGTTGGGTGACGACAGCAGCGGCAACGGAAATGATTTTTCTAGTAGTGGTATGTCTGCGGCTGATCAGGTTACGGATACCCCAACTGATAACCATTGTGTACTTAATGCGCTTGACGGTGCAGGTACGCTTTCTGACGGCAATCTTGTAAACGCTGCGACAACTTCTAGCTTCGTTAGTCGCAGAGCGACGATTGGTGTTCCAAGCTCTGGTAAGTGGGCTTTCCGTGTAAAAAAATCAGCAAACAATTTTATGGTCGGCGTCATGGCTCCACAAGCTACTGATGGCGATCCTGATACCAATGGCGTAGACGCTGTTTTTTACTACGATGAAGACGGTACAAGTTCTGGAGACATACAAACACGACGAAGCGGATCAAAAGTTGTTGAAACAACTGATCCACCAGCCGGTATTGCCGCTGACACCTTCATGGAGGTGTTGATAGATAAAGACAACAATCGGCTTGGAGTTGTCATCGGCGGCACGGCTTATATAGCTGTGGACAGTGGCGTTGCAATCCAAGACACGATGACACAAATTTTTGTTTCTACGGAAGGTAGTGGTGTTACTGCCACCGTTGATTTTGGTCAGTCGGGATTTACACCAAGCCAAACGGGTTATAAGGCACTATCCACCGCTAATTTAGACGATCCAACCATTGTCGATCCGTCAAAGTATTTTCAACCTACGCTGTATACCGGAAATGGATCAACTCAATCCATTGATCAATCTGGTAATAGTACATTCCAGCCAGATTGGGTCTGGATTAAAAACAGGGATGCTGCTGACAGTCATGTTTTGACTGATGCAGTTAGGGGTGCAACGAAAATTATATCATCGGACTCCAGTGCAGCAGAAGCCACTGACGCCGACACGCTGACGGCGTTTGAGTCAGACGGTTTTGCGCTTGGCGATGATGATAAAGTAAATACAAATACGGAAAAGTATGTTGCTTGGCAATGGAAGGCCAACGGCACTGGCGGCAGCAACGGAGATGGTGATCTAACTGCAACCGTTTCAGCCAATACTACGGCTGGCTTCAGCATCATCAAATATCAAGGAACGGGTTCTGCAACTACTGTTGGGCATGGGCTGGGCGTTGCTCCAAAAATGATCATTGTAAAAGACCTTGACAATAGTAGGTCGTTTAACGTGTATCACGATGGTCTCACGGCTGCGACCAAGGTTATTTATCTTGACCAAACTGCTGCAGAAAGCACTGACGCCGCAATCTTTGGATCAGCCCCGACAAGCAGTGTTGTAAACATAGCTACCGGCGGCGGCTCAAACGGCAGCGGCAACGACTACATTATGTATGCATTCGCAGAAGTGGAAGGCTTCAGTAAGTTTGGTAGCTACACGGGCAATAATAATGCGGATGGTACTTTTGTTTATACAGGCTTTAAACCGGCTTTCCTGATATACAAAGTGGTTTCGACTACCGATAGCTGGGAAATGTACGATGGTAAACGACTGGGTTTCAACGTGCAGGGCGAACAGCTAAAGGCCAACCTGAGCAACGCTGAAACTGATGATACCCGTGTTGATATTTTGAGCAATGGTTTTAAGGCAAGGTCAACAAATACAGCAGTTAACGCTAGCCAAACTTATTTATATATGGCCTTTGCGGAAACACCTTTTAAAACAGCGACGGCACGATAGGAGAATAAACTAATGTGGAAACATAATGGTAGAACAATTACAGTGGGTAAGGCATGGACTGCTGATAATGGAGTTCAAAATCCTGCTAACTGGCATATCTGGTCTGCTACAGAAAAGGCTGCTGCTGGTGTTGTTGAGGTAGTGGAAGATAGCCCACCTGATAGCCGTTTGTATTATTGGTCTATGGATTCAAATGGTAAGATAACTAAAAAAGCAAAGTCTTTGACTGATGTTAATGAAGTAGATGACAGTGGTAATCCCATTCTTGATGAAAATGGTGATCAAGTTGTTACTCGTGGAGTTAAGTATAATCTTAAACAAGAAGTTAAAAATCAACAAGGTTCTTTGCTTAGTCAAACAGATTGGGCTATTATTCGCAAAGCAGATAAAGGTACAGCTATACCTAGTAATATTCAAACATGGAGGGATGGCATTCGTACAAAAGCTACACAAATGGAAACAGCTATAGATAATGCAGCAGATACAGATGCGATAGCTGCGCTGTTTGTAACATACACAACCAATGCAGACGGTAGTATAACTAAGTCTGGTATATTGTACGATTGGCCTGAATTAGGAGATTAATGTATTATTTTATTTCAGTTATTATAATTTCCATACTACCAACTGGAGAGCCTGTTATAGAACGATCTGTTACGGGTCCATTTCCAAGTCAGAATGACTGTAGTTTGTATACTAAAGTAATTGAAGATATTGTTAAACAAGTACCAACATCTTACATAATAGAAGCAGAATGTAAAAAAGAAGATAAAGGAAAGGCAGTTTAATGGCAAGCACATACACAACAAATCTTCGTCTAACAAAACAAGCAGACGGGGAAAATCCAAATAGTTGGGGACAAATCCTCAACGATGGAGTTATCAGTCTTGTTGATGATGCTATCGCTGGATACACTACTGTATCACTTGGTAGTGCTGCAACTGTAACTTTAACTAATGTTCAAGGTGCTGGCGACCAAGCTAGATCGGCTATACTAGAATTTAAGGGAACTGTTGGTGGAGCGCATGACACTATTAATGTTCTTATACCTAATAATTCAAAATCATATGTTGTAAAAAATTCTGTTTCTTATAATGATAGTACTGATGCTATTGTTCTGAAGGTGGCTGGTAATACTGGCGTAACTGTTGCTGATGATTCTTCTGCAATGTATGTTACAAATGGAACTACTGTTATTCCTGTGGCGCAAACAACTTTTACTAATATTACAGCAAGTGGTGATCTGGCTGTAAAAGGTAATGCAAGCGTAAGTGGCACTCTTACTGTAGGAGGAGCCGTTAGTCTAGCTTCTACTTTAAATGTTGGTAGTACGCTTACAGTAGCAGGAGCGGTAAGTCTAGCCTCTACTCTGAGTGTTGCGGGGGCTGCATACTTTGGCAGTACAGTTACTGTATCTGGTAGAGGTAAGTTTATGGCCGGTGGTTTTTCCACTATTGCTACTCTTTCAGATAATTCATCTATCGTACCTGATCTTAATACCAGTAACGTCTTTACTGTTACATTAGGTGGAAACAGAACTCTTGCTGCTCCCACAAATACTACCACTAATATTGGAGCAACTGGACATATATTTATTGTTCAAGATGATACTGGAGATCGGACACTAAGTTATAATTCAGTCTATCAATTTTCTCAAGGTGGTGTACCTGTGCTTACAACTGCATCAGCCGCTGTAGATATTTTCTTCTATGCAGTAAGAACTACTACTAAAGTTGATTCAATTCTTATAAAGAACTTTACTCGGTAATAGCAAGGCTAATTTAAATGGCGGAACTTAAAAAGTTTGATTTTCAACAGGGCTTTAATCGGGAAACCACCCAATACGCTGAAGAGGGTAGGTGGTTTGACGGTAATAGAGTTCGTTTTCGTGCGGGTCGCCCAGAAAATTTAAGAGGATATCAAACCAGAGCTTTGGGTTCTACCTTTGATGGATCAGCCAGAGATTTAATTACATGGTCAGACAGTGCTGGAACAAGTAGAATTGTTTTTGGTACGCCTGATAAACTTTACGAACAAGACGGTGATCAGTTATATGACATTACTCCTATTGTTACTGCTGTTACATTAGCAAACTGTTTTGGAACAAGCTCTGGCAGCACAAGAGTTTGTTGTTCTGATGCTAATCATGGAGCGCAGTTAGGAGACTATGTTTTATTTACTTCTTCAGCAGCATTTAATGCTGTTAGTTTACAAGGTAAAGTATTTCCTATTACTTCTATTGCAAGTGCTAATGTATTTACTATTGAAGTTACGGGAGCGGCAGATGCAACAGGCAGTGATACGGGATCGGCAACATTTAATTACTATATTCCTACAGGATTTTCTGTTCTTGCCGGTGGTCTTGGTTATGGTGCTGCCAAATATCAGGCTACTGTCTGTGCATCAGACACAAGAGCATGGAATCAACCAGCATCTGCTGGATCATCTGGAATTACCTTCAATATTACTCAATGGAGTTTAGATAATTGGGGTGAAGATATTATAGCTAATCGTAGTGGGAGTAATATTTTTTATTGGGATTCTGACTCCTCTACAATACCCGGACAGGTACATGCAACATCTATAACAACTTCTCCTATTAGTGTAAACTCTATACTTGTTTCTCCAAATGATAGACATCTTATTGCTTTTGGAGCTAATGAGTATTCTGCTACGGCAACTGTAAGCGGTACATTTAATCCAATGTTAGTTAGATGGTCTGACCAAGACGATAAAAGTAATTGGGTTCCTGCTGCTGATACAACTGCTGGTGAGGTTGTTCTTACAGACGGCACTGAAATTGTTGGCGCAAAGCGTTCAAAGAATGCTATTAATATTTGGACAGACAATTCTTTGTGGACTATGGCTTTTGCTGGACCGCCCTTTACATTTAGATTTACACAGGCCGGTAGTAATTGTGGCTTGGTTGGACCTCATGCCGGTATTGATTTTAATGGTGTAACATACTGGATGGGCTTTGGTAACTTCCATAGATTTAGTGGTCAAGTAGAAACTGTACCCTGCACAGTTCGTAGATATGTTTTTGATGATATTAATACAAACTATTATACTAAAGTATACGCAGGAACCAACTCAGAGTTTAACGAAATTATTTGGTTATATCCTTCAGGAAACAAAACAGAGTGTGATAAATATGTTATCTACAATCCTGTTGATAATTATTGGGTATACGGTAGTATGTTTTTTACTACTTTTAACGATAAAGAAATATTTGGAAATACCATTACAACTGGCGTTACAGCGGCAGGTAATAATATTTATAATAATGAACCTGTCTCTGTATTTGTTGGTGCTAACAATGAAACACTAGATTCATTTGTTGAGTCTGCTGATTTTGATATTGCAGATGGTAATTCTATTATGTTTATGAACAGAATTATTCCTGATTATGAAATGGTAAACGGTGGTAAAATTAAAATGAAGATTACTACTCAGCAGTTTCCAGAATCTTCTCAGGAAGTTACAAAAGAATTTGATATTACAAATACAACAGAAAAGGTTGACTTCAGAAGTAGAGGAAGGCAAGCTAAGGTTAGGGTGTCTTGTGACTCTAATGGTACAAGTTGGAGATGGGGATCACTTCGACTTGCATTACAAGGAGATGGTAGAAGATAATGGCAAGATACCCTACTTTACCTTTTGTTATTAACAGTGACAAAATAGAAGATGCCTACAGTACAGTAAGAGATTGGGCATCTACTTTAATTAATGATTTAGACACAAGGGATGTTCAGGTAGATACAAGACCATCTACTAATATATATACAGTTACAACAGTCACGGAAATAGGACGACCAAAGAAAGGCGACATAGCTTACTCAGTAAGTTCTGGTAAATTTAAGGGGTATGTAAGTCTTGGAGCGGAAACATCTTGGCAGGATTTAAATTAATGAACTCAATTAGTGATCATATAAAAATGATACAAGACAGTACTCTATTAAAGAACTATAATACTGGTCAGGCTGTTGATCCTTCTAGATTTAGAATAGATCAGGCGCAGGAACAATTTGGGAAAATTACTAAAATAGGGTATAATAGTAGTAACTTTATAGCAGAGCAGACAGGACCGCAATCTAATTATGGGAAGTTAAAATAATGGCATTAAGAGAAATGATGGAAATGAAAGAAACAATGGGTGGTCAAGGAATGCCTCAGAGCCTTGATACTATGGCTGCTGTTCGTGGTGGTGGTATGCCACCCCAACCGCAAGGTATGATGCCTTCTGCCCCCTCCCCTGCAATGGCCCAAGGAACAGGAATGCCTCTTGCAATGCCGCAACCAGCACCTGCAATGGCTACACCTGCCATGCCCCCTTCTGGTCTTGCCGGTATTGCTCCTCCTGCTACAGCAATTTCTCCTCCTATGGGTGAAGCTCCTGAAAGTAACATGGTTTTAGCTGCGCTTGAAACTCTTAACAGGCGTGGTCAGAAAAAAACTATATATGAAGGATTTCGAGAATCAGCAAGAGATAGAGGTGTAAATCTTCCTAATGCGTTTTTACCAGAAACAGGTGGCTTGATGAGGCTTGCTGCTGAAGGTGGTCCTGTTCTCTATCGTAGAGAAGGCGGAATCCCTAAAGATACTCAGCCACAAAGAGATGCAATCTTAGCACAAATGAAAAGACTTGTAGAAAATCATGGTGCTTTAGTTCAGAAGATGGGCGAACCTATTGATCTTGTCTTTAATAACCCATTGATCTATGGAGGTGGAAGGGTAGTTACTGAAGATTTTGATTCTCCAAGCAAACAGAGAATTAGCGCACCGGGTTTTTACAGGCAGTATCAAGCTTTAGCGGGGCAACTGCAAGACTTGAATAAGCAGCCGGAAGAACCAGTTAGTTCTGTATTTACTCCACTATCAGATATGCGTTATGGCAGTTTAAATGATCCTAATCTACCTGCAATGGATGCTGCTCAACAGAGATTACAGTATAGGCAGAATGTTGGTTTTTATGAAAAGCCTCCCGGCCCAACAGCAAATACTAGGCGTATACTTTCTCAAGCTTATGGCGAAGGAACTCCTGTTTATGAAGAAATACTGCAAGGTCTTCAGCCTACCCCCACTCAACCAGTTAGTGCGGAAACAGCAATGGAAGCTTTCTTAGGTTTACCGGGAACTAAATATGATCCTGAAAAGGGAGTTGAGGTTGAGGCTCAAACTGGTGGTGGACTACAAGATTTAAAAATAGCTGCTGATGGTGAGTTCTCTGGTAGAGTTCCCGGCGATGGTGGTGGAATGGAGGACAATGTTCGTATGCCTATTATGGAAGGCGAAGAACAGGTAGCTACTCTGGCTGTTAGTCCAACTGAATATGTAGTAGATAGTTATACAATGGCTGCGCTTGGTAACGGTAATCCTGATAAGGGTGCCGACTACATGGATGAAGTTGTTGAAGATATACGTGAAGAAGCCTATGGAACAACTGAACAGCCAAATGAAATAGATGGTTTAGCACTGCTACAAGCCAATATGATGGGGTAATGAAGTTTATAAAAGTAGAAGCACAATCAGTAAGTATTCTTTGGCCGTTAGTTAAAGACTTAGTACAAAAACCAGTAGATCAAAACTTAGGTGAGTTTAATATAGAAGATGTATATAATTGGCTAGTCAGTGGTTATATGCATCTGTGGATTATAGGTGATGAAGAAGAGATAGTAGTAGCAGTAGTTACAGAGTTTGTTGAATATCCAAGAGAGAAGAGATTACGAATAGTTCTTGCTGGTGGCAAGAAAAACAATATGGACAAGTGGTTCGATATCTTTTGGGATAAGGATTCAGAGATACACAAGTTTGCTAAACAAAATAATGTAAAAAGATTTGAAGTATGTGGTAGAGATGGTTGGCTCAGAGTACTTGCAAGAGTTGGCTTTAAAAAGTTCTGCACTGTTTTAACAAGGGAAGTGGAAATATGACTGTAAAACAAGATATAAAAATGTTTTTAGATAATCTATCTGTAAGAGATAAGGTTGAGGTTCTTAAAGAACTGTATAAAGACATTGCGGGACTTGGTGTTGAGGGAGACACTCAGCTTGCTCATATCAATACCTTTGAGGCTAACCTTCTGGTAAAGTGTGGCGGCTCTGGCACTCTTCATCCAGTTACCGGACTGCCTCAGTATAAAGGTGGTGGAGGTGGAACTCCTCAAGCTGTATTCCAAAGCACTACTCAGGCATCTAGACTACCAGAAGAGGTAGCACCCTTTGCTGAAGATGTTCTCACAGAGGCACAAGACTACTACCGCATGATAATGAATCAGGGATATGATCCCTATACTGGTGCTGTCATTGCTCCTCAAACAGCAGAACAGGAAGAAGCACAAGCAGGTCTGGCCGCTCTTGGTAGGGGAGGGCAGGGAACTGCACTTCAACAGGAAGCCCTTGATCTACAGCGTCAGCAAGCACAGAAATTTACTCCCGAAGTAGCACAAGAATATATGTCTCCCTATCAGAGAGCAGTCACTGATATAGAAAAGAGACAGGCCGTTGAAGACTTCCAACGTAATGTTATGCCACAGTTTGAAAAACAGGCTGTAGATGCTGGTGGTATGTCTGGTCTTGGAACAAGGGCTGGTGTACAGGCTGGTATACTTGGAGAGAACTTACAGCAGCGTCTTGGTGATATTGAAGCTAAAGGATTACAGTCAGCATTTCTTAATGCTCAACAACAGTTTCAGAACCAAAAGCAACGAGAAGCTGCACAAGCTCAAAATATTGCTGCCCTTGGTCCTGCCATGTTTAGTCAAGGTATTGCTCAACAGGGAGCGTTGCAGTCTGTTGGTGAGCAAAGGCAGCGTCTTGGTCAACAGGCACTTGATGAACAATACTTTAAGTTTCTGGAACAGAAAGCCTTCCCTGAAGAACAGCTTGCCAAGTATGCTGGTTTTGTTTATGGCAATCCTCTATTGTCTCAACGTAATGTAAGCACTACTGCGTCTGAACCGGGAGCGCAAAGACCAAGCACGGGACAACAGCTTCTTGGCACTGGTCTTACTGCTGCCGCTGCTTTTAAACAGATGGCACCTCAAACTTTTAATACCTTTACCACAGGGGTTGGTAATGCTCTAGGAAATATATTCCGTAAAGGCGGTGGTGGTCTGTCTGATGTTATTTATCGACAAGAGGAAGGACAGGTACAGCCTAGTCTTGCAGATAGAGTAAGGGCTGCTAAAGAAAGAGTAGCTCAAGCAGAGGCTGCAAAAGAAGCGGCCCAAAGAGGTGGTGCTTCTCAGTCAGACTCTCAAGCTATTCGTGAGAGTGTAGTTCGTTCTGCCATTCCTCCTTCTCCTATTAATGTTCCAGAAAAGAAAAAAGAAGAAGTAGAAGCAAAAAAAGAAGAAGTAGAAGCAAAAAAAGAACAAGATTCTAAAGTTAAAAAAGATAAAACACAAGATAAAAAACAAACTTCAGAGCCTGTGGCTAATGTATTTACTACTCCACCCGCTCCTGTTGTACCAGCTATGCCACCTGCTGAATTAGCTTTTGAGGTAGATAGAGTGTCAACAATGCTAATGGCTCTGGGTGAAAGTTTGTTAGCATCAAAACCCGGTGATCCTCGTGATCCAGAATCTGTAAGAGGCAGCACCCTTTTACGAATTGCTGATGGCCTTAGAGAAGGGGTTGTTGACATAGAAGATGCTAAAAAAGCTTTGGCAACATATGAATTAAAGAAAGATGAAATCGCTGCTAGAGCAGCGCCTGTTATTGATCCTCAAAAAAGAGCAGCAGAAATTACTGATGGCATTAAAAATTATGTTTCCAACAGTCAATATTCTAAAAAAAGATATGGAGAAATTTCAGCGAAAATAAATGCAATCGCTGCTAGATTAGCTTTACAATATCCTACCGCTGATTCACAGCTAATACTATCTCTAGCTATTAATGAATTTAACAGAAAAGAAGGTACTCCTGCTGATCGGGAGGTTAATGTGGCAGGAGGGAAGCCTAATGTCAAAGCTACTCCTAATCCAAAGAGTCGTTTAAACAAACAAATACAAAAACAAACGTCTGCCTTGACAGCGAGTGGTTAATGATAACACCTGAATTACAAACAGCTTTTTTAGCTGGGATACGTAATGCTGAAACAGGAAGTTTTAAAAATCCTGATGATGTGGTGAGCGATGCAGGAGCAATCAGTGCTATGCAGGTTCTACCATCTACAGCATTAGACCCCGGCCTTAGAGGCGTAACTCCCCTTAATCCTGAAGACCTTACAGACATGTCGAAAGTTGCTGCTTTCGGTGATCAGTATGCTTTGGCTTTGTTGGATAGATATGATGGTGATGTTGGGAGAGCGGCTGGTGCTTATGTAAGAGGTTTTAGTGCTGAAGACGAACAAAAATCTCTTGGGCCTAGATCAGCAAATTATGTTAATAAAGTAAATCAGTTTGTAAAAGATAGAGTTTCTCAGCCTGAAGAAGATAGAGAAGTTCCAACTAGGTTAAGCAGTACTTCTTACTTAACTAAAAATTTTCAAGATGTCGTTAACGCCTTTCCAGCGAATATGGAAGCTACAGACGAAAACATTACTAATCATGCTATAAAAAATGGGATTGATCCTGATTCTTATAAAGAAGAGTTAATAAAAGCTCAAGAAGAATTAGATGCTGGTGGTGATCTTATTCCTGATAGAACTGCGGTTGGTCGAGTAGCAGGTAGAGCTATTGGTGAAACTTTTGAAGGTGTAACAGATTTTGCTGGAATGCTAGGAAGGTCACTTGGTGCTGGAAATTTAGTTGAGTCAGTTAGTAACGCCGCAGAATTTGTTGCAGAAAATGTTCCTCCAGAGGTTGCAGAATTATTTAGAAGTACTTTTGATCCTGCTCATCCTGAAGACATTGGAGGAAGTATAGAATATGTTGCAGGACATGTTGGATCATTTCTTATTCCCGGTACAGGTGTTGTAAAAGGTATTAATTTAGCCCAGAAAGGAATGAAGGGTTCTCCCTTTCTTACTAAAATTGATGATGTAATAGAAAAAGGTTTGGCTACAAAACTTGCACCTCAAACAGCAAAAAGAGTTAAGAAGATAGCTGGCACAACAGCTAAGTATGAGCTTGGCTTTGCTGGTGCTGCCACTATGGTTGAAGACCCTAAAGAAAATTTTGTTAATATTTTAGTAACAGAATTTCCTAAAACTTTTGATTTTATGCAGTCTCTAGCTATTAATCCTAAAGATAGCGAGTCACAACAATATCTACAGGCATTTCTAAATAACATTGGTCTTGGTGTTGTTACTGGACCTGTATTTGCATCTCCTGCTTTGATTTCAGCTTTTCGTAATGCAGGAGCGCCAAGTGTAAGTAAGATAGCTAAGACTGCTGCTCGTATGGAAAACTCTGCACTAGGAAAAGTAGTAACTCCTTTAAAACAATTAGGAGAAAAAACATCAGGTAAAAAGGCTGGAATAATTCAAAAACTTGAGGGTCGTCTTACTTCTAGAATGGGAACTAATGATGAACTTTTAGCATCAATAATTAGAATGGAACAAGCCGGTCCTGCTGCACTAACTGTTGCAAAAGGAACTAATAGAGATTTAAAACAGGCAGCAAAGAAAGATTTTGGAAAAGCTTTTAATGATGAGCAAACTATCATAACAATGAATAAAGCATTGGGTGGTGATAAAGCTACATTAAGGCAGCTTCAGACACAAGCTCCAAATGTTTTACGTTCTCTTGAAACTATGCGTAATGATATAGATGATCTTTCTAAAGCTGTTTCTGCCAATCTTCCTGATAATGAATTTAAACTTATAATAGATGATAATTATAATTCTTATGTTAACAGAAGCTATAGAGCTTTTGATGATCCAAACTGGAAAGGTTATAAAGAATTTGATACTCCAGAAGGGAGAAAAATTAAAGAAAGTGCAGAAGCTGCTCTAGTAAAAATGGGCTTTACAAAAGGAGAAGACACTGAGCAGGTTATGGAATGGATTGCAAAGGGAATGCCCAAATCAAAGGTTCAGGATGTTATAGCTCTAAATAAAAAGAATAGAAAAAAAATAGATAACTTTATGCAAGTTTTAACTGATTATTCCTCATTGAAGGGAAGCAGTCCTGTTGTTAGAAGGCAAAAAATAGCTGAACCTTTTAGACAGTTAATGGGAGAGGTGAAAAATCCTTATACAAACTATGCTAATACTTTTGAAAAACTTTCTATCATTAAAGCAGAACAAGATTACCTAAAAGAAGTTATTGAAAATCTTAGAAAATATGAGATGGCAACAACTGCTAAAAGTCCCGGCCTTGTAGATGGAACAGGATATGTTCCGTTTAAAACTGATATTCTAGAAGCACGTTTAAACAGATTAGGTGGTTCTGTCCAACCTGTTAAAAAAACAGGAGCTAGAGAACCTGAAAGCAGAGTAAAACAACTTTCTGCACCCTTTGAAGAAGTAGCTAAAAAAGAGTTTGGTTTTCCTTTAGAAAATCTATATGTCAATCCTGTTTATGCTGAAGCTATTGTAAATGGCACAGAAATACTTGCGCCTACAAGTAAGTTAATGAGAGGGTGGGTAGCTACAAAAGCTGCATCTCAAATTCAAAAAACTGTTGCTTCTCCAGCTACTCATGGTAGAAACGTCATGGGCAACAACATTATGATGCTTGCAAATGGTATGTTACCTATAGGTAAAAAAGGAGAGATGACGGCATTTGTTAAACGTATGGGAAATTTAGAAGATAGAGAGCTTGCAAAAAGAATAGCTGAAGCTCAAAGAGTTGGTGTTATTGACAGTGGTGTTAAAGCTGGAACTGTTAAAGCTCAGATGAAAGATATAGGTACAAACCCTAGAGGTTATTTAGGTAAAGCTCTTGATAAAACTGCTCTTACTAGAGGCGGAAAAAAATTAGCACAAAAAACTTTTCAACTATATCAAGATGAAGATAATATTTATAAATTTATGCATTATAATAAAACTAAGGATTATCTAACAAAAGCTTTTCCAGATAGAAGCACCGATGAAATTATTGAAATGGCTGCTCAAAGAACAAGAGATACAATGCCTAACTATAACCTAGTTAGTAAGTCTCTTAAAAGTTTGAGACGTGCGCCTGTAGGAGACTTCTTATCTTTTCCCGCTGAGATGATGCGTGTTACAAAAAATTTAGGAAAATATACTTTAAATGATATTAGGTCTGGTAATCCTGTTCTTATGCGAGAAGGGATGAAAAGACTTGGAGGAATAACTGCTGCTGGTTTAGGCACTGACACAGCAATGCACTATTCTATGAATATGTTTGGAATCACTGAACAAGAAGCTGATGATTTAAATCAAGTTGCTCCTAATTATGAGAAAGATGTTCCTAAATTATTTTTGAGTCCTATATATAAAGATAAAAATGGTAAGAATGTAATTGAATATGTAAACTTCGGACCTATCGACCCATTTGATTATGTTAAATTTACTGGAAGGGCTGTTCACAATGCGCTTTTAACAGATAGAGAAGTAGATTGGAATGAGTTTGGTCTTAGAGTTGCAGCCAAACAGCTTGGTCCTTTCTTTGGAACCTCTATGGTTACTAAAGCAGCCTTAGAAGCAGCAGGAGTTGTTGATGAGATAGACCCTAACAGACCGGAGAGAGGTCTTGTAGATATGTTTAAAATTGCTATAGACCCTTTCATGCCGGGGTTTGTGCCAGCAGTAAAACGTCTTAATCAATATTATACAAGTCTAGAAGAGTTGAATGAAAATAGAAAAGGAAGAGGTCCAATCGGTAAGTATGGTCAAAGTCTAGGTGATGGAGATTCTAGTCTTTGGCCGCAGCTTGCTGGTGTAAGGGTTCAACTTTTTGACATTGATAATGCTATGGCAAGAAATGTAGGTCTGGCGCAGCGAGATGTTAAGAGATCAAAAACTGAATTTATAGGTAGACCTGCGTATAGAGATCGTAACATATCTAGGCCACAAGAACTGGTAGATGATTATGTAGAGTCTCAAGAAATAAAATATGAAAGAATGAGAAAGTTAAGAGAAATTATTAAACCATTTCTTAAATTAACTCCTAATGGAAAAACATTAACATATGCTGAGTTAGAAGATATTTTAACCAAACAGGAAAGATTTGCACTGAAAGATATTAGTTTGCTTAATCAGGCACTAGAAAATACTTTCATACCTGATGAGCTTACTGAGTCAAATTTACAATATCTTTTAAAAAGTGGTAAGATAAAATCAATGGACGATCCTGCTATATTAGAAATTTATAGATTTATGCAGCAGATTGATGGTCTTTCCTTGGAGGATTAGATAATGTTTGAAGATGCAGCAATGTTATGGAATGGCGTACTGACTATAGCTATAGGTGCTTTTCTCTGGTGGATACGTGGCACTAACTCACAGATAGATAATCTTTGGAAGCTTGTGTCTCAGACAAGAGAAGAGATACCAAAGACATATGCTACCAAGGTAGATGTTGCAAGAGATGTAGAAAAGATCATGGATCGCTTTGATCGACTGGATAGTAAGATGGATAATTTGTTAGAAAGGATTAACCGTGGCTGATTGGGAATACTTTACTGAAGAAGAAATGAGTTGTAAAGGCACAGGTGAGTGCCAGATGGACGAGGAGTTTATGGAAAGGCTCATACGTCTAAGAGAAGATTATGGTAAGCCCATGATTGTTTCTTCAGGATACAGAGACATTGCATATAATACTACAATAGGCGGCTCTCCTAACTCTGCACATATCTATGGCAGGGCTGCTGATATTGTAGTAGGTGGGCATGAGGCTTACAAGCTGATGCGTTTGGCAATCGTTCACGAGTTTACAGGTATTGGTGTTTCTCAACGAGGAATGTTTGAACGTAGATTTATACATCTGGATACAATGGAAGATGGGGATCACCATCCTCGTCCGTGGGTGTGGAGCTATAAGTAATGGTTGCCCAAGCCATAGCTAAAGGATTAACAGCGCTTGCCGCTAGGGGTGGTAAAGAGGCTGGTGAGGTAGCGGCTGAAGTTTCTCCTCTTCGTAAAATTTTTGATGCTCTTCCTGAAGAAAGAATTGCTGATATTCCTAAACAGCCAGATGATATTGGTTTGTTTGGTTATCATGGTTCTGCTAAAGGTAGAGTAGAAAAAGAAGGTGAAGATTACTTTGATATAGAATTTGGTAATCCCAACGATCAATTTATGGGAGAAGGTTTTTACTTTACTATTGATCCTAGAATGGCTGAAGAATATGCTAATCTTAGAGCAACAAAAGATTTTCAATGGACAGCCCGTACCTTCCCTGATCCTTTTGGACAGAGAGGAAAAGGAAAAGGAAACAGTCTTTATATTAATAAAAAAACAAAACAGTGGGCAACTTTAGATGATCTTATGGCTGGAGTGGATATTGACGGTAATTCTATTTTAGCTGGTCAGAATATATCTAGGTTTGATTTAGGTGGACTTAGGAAACCTTTTATAGTCAACAACAATAAACAAAGATTATATGCAAAAGAAAATATTGAAAAACTTAAAGAAGAAGGTTATGACTCTATCATGTTTAGAGACTTTGAAGATAGGTCACAACAGATATTAGTTTTTCCTGAACATATTGGTAAAGTAGCTGGTAAAACAACTGAAGAACTTATACCACAAAGATTATTTCATGGCACTCCTAATCCAGACATAAAGAAATTTAAATATAGTAAGGAAGGTGTGTTGGGAGAGGGAGTTTATCTTACACCTGATCCTAAGTACGCATCTACATATGCAACAGGAGATGCAGCAAATGTTATTCCTGTAACCGCTGATATTAAAAATCCATTAATAGTTCAGAGTACTGGTGTAGAACCTTCTACTGATGTATTAAAAGCTTTAGGTGTTTCAGCAGATAAAGCTGCAAAAATTACTGACAAAGCTTTTGACGACAAGGGAAATATAACAAAAGAAATAAGCACCCGTGCTAGAAAGCAGGGATATGATGCTGTTATTTTAAAAAATAAAGATGGAAATGTACAAGAGATAGTTTCATATAAACCAGATAACATATCTTCAGCTATTACTGGTAAAAATAAGGGTGGCTCTATTATAGAACGTAATCCTTATAACTACTCACCAAGGAGTATCTAATGATGGGTCGTGTACTACTTGCATGGATTATAGCAGTAATTGTAACGGCGGTAACTGTACACAATGTAAGGGCCGCTGACACTAATACTGTGTCTTCCACGGTAGTCACAGACAAAACTCCACCCACTGCCTCTGCACCATCTGTTGTGGTTAATAATACAGATGTATGTAAGAGCGGTAAGAGTGCAGCAGTACAGACTCAGATATTTGGTATTGCCAGTGGTATAACTATCACAGATGAAACATGTGAACTGTTGAAGCTAAGTCGCAGTCTCTATGGAATGGGCATGAAGGTTGCTGGTGTTAGCTTGTTGTGTTCGGATCATAGAGTATTTGATGCTATGTGGATGGCAGGTACACCATGCCCTTATAAAGGAAAGATAGGCGACGAAGCAAGGATTGCATGGGAAGCCAACATGAAGGATGCTCCCGAAGGAAATACAGTTTTAATTGAGAAAGAAGAGAAGTCTAATTATTCAGCACGGAACGAGAGCTATGAGTTTCCAGACGAATATGAAAACTATGATTAGATGGCTTCTTTTTCTGTCTGTCCTTCTTGGCATTATCATGGTGTCTTTTTGTTCTGTTGCAGAAGAGACAGAGATTGTCACGGGACAGGAGACTAGCCCAAACTATATACCTGAGATGGGACAGTTTACCAGATCAGGTGGCACCAATACAGGCGGGGGCAGAGGATGTTCTTCAGGCAACTTCTGTACTGCTGGTAAGCAGGGGCCGGGAGGAACATATACAAGCACATTTGATCTGGAAGATAACATGACCATAGACCAGATTAATCGTGGCTTTGATATGAACTACGGTGTGGACGTTGAGTCCCACTCAAGCAACTCTGTGCTGGCCTCATGTGTCGGTGGCAACGTCATGCAGAACAGTGACTGTAGGGATATATTTAATCTTACTGTTACTCTACTGGATGTAGACAATGTTGTACATAAGTTTGAACATGAAATTGAACTGGACTTTACAGGCACACGGCCTTTTGCCTTCTCTCAGGTCATACCGGAAAATACTTTCACAGGACTACGGGGGGAGTTTGAGTTATTCGGCATAGATGCGGGGTTTCCAACTGGATTTTTTGGTCCAAGATTCGACAACCCCTTTCTCACCACGACTTTTGATCTTGTTACGATTTTAGAGACAGAAGTTTTAAATATAATTGATTTACAGCAAGAGGTAGAGGTTGTTGATATACAAGAGATAGAGGTAGAACTTGAACCTGTAGAGCCTGAAGAAGTAGAGATAGCCACAGAAATAGTGGTTGAAGAAATTGAAACCGTGGAACTGGAGATAGAAATACAGCAGCCTGTAGAACCGGAAGCCGCACAGGAAGAAGTGGAAGTTACGGCAGAGGTTGAAGAAGAAATACAGGAAGCAGAAGTGGCTGAACAAGATGTTGCAGAACAAGAAACTCCTACCGAAACTGCTAGTGCAGAGGAGCCAGAAGAACAGCAGGAAGAACAGGCTGAACCCGCTCAGAAGAAAACTGTTGCTCAGAAAGTTAAAGAGAAAGTTGCCAAGAAAATTATGAGCAAGATGAATGACAAGAGCAAGTATGACTCAACCAATCAGGTAAGGACACTGGCAGTCATGGGCGTTCTTGGTAACAGTCGTAGCTTCTTTAATGCACAGGCTACTCTACAGGACACACCCGGTTTCTTTAGCGGAGCTACAATACCAGACAGTACCCTGCCAACAAATAATATAGCACAGTACTTAATGTTTGGCGGAAGTAGTCAGGCGCACTCTGAAATTGTAAATAGTCAATGGAAATAATATGGACTTTATGAAAATAAATTAAAGGACAAGAGCAATGGCTGAACTAGAATATAAAGGTATTAAAATTGGAGGGAGTAAGTTGTTGCTCCTTTTTCCTCTTATAGGTACAGTAGTTGGTGGCCTATGGGGAGGCTTTGAAGTTTACAAAGACTATATGAATATGCGCTCAAAGATAGAAAAATATAAAGCTCCTGATTTGTCTGCCTTTGACAAGAAACTGGCCGTGCTAAGACAGGACATGAATAATCTTAGAGAACTGGAGGTAGTGATTAAACAGTCAGCCTCAGATGCCAGAGATTATGCAAGAGATATAAAGAATGATTTAAAGGATGAGATTATACGAACAGAAAAGTTAGTCGAGGGAGTGGATCGTAGAACCAAGACTATGCAAGATGAAGTTCGTGCTATGATAGATAAAGAGAATGATCGTAACAATACTCTGCGAGACAGAATTAATTCTCGTATGGATAGCCTTGATGAATCTCTTACAAACAAAATGAAATCACTGGAAGATCAAACCAAAGCAACAATTAAAAAAGCATTGGATAATCCATTAAGTAATATGAGGAGATAAATTATGGCTGAAGCTAAAGACAATATTCCTGATAAAGAAACGTATCAGGTTAATCGACGTAGAATGTGTTGGGTTGTTCTTGTAATGATGGCTGCTATGACTGTGGCTATCATAGGATGGCCTGAAAGATATCAGAATGCCAACGTAATGGAGATGGCATATCTGGCATTATCAGGTCTTGTAGCTGCATATTTTGGAGCAACTGCATTTCAGACAGCTAAAAAGGCTGTGAAAAAGTAAAATCCTCTGTATCAAGCTAGGAGCGTCATACAGAAGAATCAGTACCTTTCGGCTAGGTACACACCTGACGGGTTAGAGAAGGCTACTCAGTGGCTCTCCTAGCCCGTTTTTTCTGGCTCATCTTCCACAATTTCTTCAAATAGTGCATCAGCGAAGTCACACTTAGATAAAAGCTGTACAACCTTCTCTTCTCCCAGTACATTGAGACAACCAACGATAGCTGTCTCCAGTGTATCCTTATCCATAGAGAAACTGGCATCACTATTTGCACCACGAATACGAGACAATAACTCCAGTGCTTTGATCGCACTGTTGGTGTGTCCGTTTGCCTTGGCAAATGTATACTGGTTCTCTATTTCTTCTATGACATTGACATCTGTTTCCAGTTCCTGCTCAAGTTCATGCACTCGGTCAATGACTTCCTGTATCTGCATGAGGCGATAGCCCTGATTGTTTGCTGATCCAGCAGCATAGCCAGCAGCCTTTGCCGCTTCGGTTGCATTGCGATGCAACACATAAGCCTGTGCAAACTTTTCTTGTTTCTCATTTAACATAGTAAGTTACCAATCCATTTATTAGGATAGCAAGAGACACAACATTGATAACAATCAATGCTCTGTCGTTCCAGATCATCCCAACAATAAACCATCCTGTTAATCCAACAATATCAAAGTATAAGTTTAAAGGATAAATATTATTAGAAGTAAGTATAATACCAACAATAAGAACTATAGATGCGCCCCACTTAATATACCAATCTTTTGTTTTGTATGGGGTCATCTTGTTCAAACTGTATTTAGGCATTACTTCATATTACTTCTAGCAACGCCTTTCCACTTCTCTGCTGTACGCATACCACCAAGACCAAGAAGCGCCATGATAAGGCTGATCAATTCATTAGTCTCCAGCACAGGGAGCGTTACCTGTGGATACCAAGTGATAATAACCCAAGATAGAATGGGTGCTAATATAAACTGCCATGCCAGAGCAAAGCAACATACCCACATGATAGCTGGTCTAGCTCCGCTGACAAAAATAGAGGGATGCTTTGCCTGTTCTATATTCGCCTGTGCTTGAGCAAGGTCCAGTGATACCATCTGTGTCTGAAGCTCATGCTCCAGCTTCTTCTTCAGGTCTTTGTCCTCTACGAACTTGTCAAGAACTTTGCCAGCTACTCCAATTACGGAGTCTGCAATACCTAATACCATTATTCTTCCTCCTGCCTCTTCAGTTTAACTATACGAGGATACTGATCTATCCTGTAACCTTCAGTATAAAAAGTCTTGGTGTCTTGGTTCTCCATTGTATCAGCAAAGAGATAAATTTTCAAGTGCTTAAACTTCATGCTTTTCTCAGCCAACATCTGAAGCCAATCATCAGGAGAGAAGACAGAGATGTGGGCGTTCCTGCCATCAGGTAAAACTTTCAAAGCTTTAAAGCAAGCTACGTTCAGGAAGACCATCTTCTTTGCATAGGAAAAGATTTCTTCTACCACCCAACCCAAGTCTTCTTCTGCAATATGTTCAAGAACATCTGTACATATGACAGCATCTTTCCTGTGTATGGGAAGTTTGCTGTGCTTTTCATAGCCGGGATCAAAGAGTTCATACTCGTCTAACTCCCAATACTCGGGAAGGGGGCAGTCGATTTCATCAGTAATCTCTGAGAACTTGTCCGTGTAAAGCACTGCCTTACCGCAACCGTAATCAAGAATAGTTTTGCAGTCATTGTTCTGTAAATATAATTTTATGAGGTCTACAAACTTTAGAAGGCTACGCCCATTGAACATGCCCTCTCCCTGATCATGCTTCTCCTCATACATCTTGACAAGATTAACATAATCATCAGATGGATTGTGGCGACTGTTCTCGTTTTCAATATTAATATTAGCCATCGTAGTATCCTTTAAATTTAATTCGAGGGTCTTGCTCTTCCTTGATCTTCCAAAGATCGGCTACCATAGTATTCTCACCGTGAAAACACAGTACGCCATCAAGACCGGGATCATTAAATACTTTCTCACAGTCCTGTGCCATAGCAAGCAACTCACCCGTAGTCCAGTATGTGTGGTCTTTCACATTGACCTGTATGTACTTGGGCTTGGGAGTTTCCCCTCCCTCAAGATCACCAGTGGTTTCAGTCTTCTCCTCGTCAGAAGGCTCGTCCCTGCAACAGTCATAGCCAAACAAGTGCAAGTCTCTGAAGCCCATTGTGTGCATCATACCAATGCCACGCATAGCAGCACAGGTGCCACCAGTAATAAGAGTGGCTCCCTGCGGAATACCAAGCTCTTCATTAAGCTTAACCTGCTGGTTCTTTATCTGATCTCCCTGCTCCTCCTCTGTTCTCAGTGAGTCGGTAAAGGCGTGCCATCCCCACAGCCTGACATTACGTTCTTTAAGGTATTCAGTTACTGAGGGGTCAGTCATAGATGCTACAAAAAAATTGGTATCCTCATGTATAGTCTTGAAGAGGTCTTTACGAACGATATTGTGTGTGCTTTTCTGGGTGATCGGTCGGGGGTCAAGAACTATACATCCCCACGGAATGATATTGTTCTCCATCAAACCGGGTAGTGCGTGTTTAACGGCAAGCACCTTGCAGTTGGGGTGATCATAAATAAACTTTTCAAGCTTATCATAGTCAAGATAAGGACCAGCGGAAACAATAACTCCCACCTCTCTGTGTGGAGGATGTTTCTGTACCCACTTATTTTCATCAATACTTTTTAGATTAGATTTAATATTGTTGGCAATATAATCTTTTGGTACAGAATCTCTGGGATGTACTATGATTGGAACACGCTTTAAATCTTCTGGCACTTCCTCCAGTGAGGAATCGTGAAGTATAACAGCAAGGTGTGTATGTCCTGCTGGTAAAACTTTATCAGAAGAAGGCAGCACATGCTTTCTTGTTGGTACGCTCTCATCAAACTCTGTCCAACCATCTTCAGTAGTTTTCTCTGCATGGACTTTCTTTGTGGGTATAGCATCAAAGACTTTCTTAATTCCCTGATACTTTTCATCAGGTATGAGAATTGCATCCGGGTCGGGGTTGTCCTCGTCCTCACGTTCTTTTGTAAAGAAGTGATCCATGACTACAACAGGAGTATTCTTCAGACAATCATACTCATGCTGCACTGTTTGTTCGCTGTTGCCGCTACCTATGAGGGCAAAGTCTGCCACAAAAGGATCGTTTCTTTTTTCAAGAGTGTCACGAACATTACCTTTATGTAACTCATAGGAAAATTCTTTGTTCTTTTCCTTCTTCATGTGCTTGGCAAACTCTTCAAATCTTTTCTTGACAGCGGCCATAGTGTTGTGAGGTTTCACATTATTTTCTTCAGCATCTGTCTCTGCCGTAGCATCTTCAAACAAGTCATAGCCAATATAATGCACTGCATCAGTTCTGTCAAATGCAGCAAGAGCCATCTCAATGGCACGGCCTCCATTCCAAGTTCCGGTTTCAAGAATGGTCTGAGGTTTATAGAAGCGAATCAGGTCTGCAAGTTGTTTGTACCTGTTGGGAAGAATGTCTGGCGTCGTGTCTGTTTCTGAAAGGGAGACAACTCTATTGCCGGAACTATCTCTAAAGTTCTGAGAAGACTTGTCTGCCAGATTAATAAACAACTCTCTGAAAGAATTAGAGGTTTGTAAAGTGCAGCCATGTGCGTTGTAAATTGTAAGCAGTCGGCTTAGTATGAAGGTTGTTGACCACTCTCTATAGTTAAGGTATTCACCAGAAACATAGGCACCTCTAAGATCACCAAGAAGATCAACAGATGTCTGCCTTGAAATATTAAATGCGGCAAAGTAATCTGCATCTTCCATGCAAATAAAATCTGCCTTGTTATTTAAATATCTTTCTAGTGTAGATATTCTAATATCTTTTGTTGGTAGGCTAAGAGGCTCTAGCCAGAGAAGCCATGCATCAGCATTATCAAAGGCACACTCGCTGATTGCAAAGGCTTTCGGTGCAGCAGCAAGACCATCAAGAGCCTCGCTATAGTTTATGGCTCCCCCTTCTGTACCGTTGTGTTCCTTGTTGTCCTCTACAAACTGACTGTAATCTTTAACATCTTCTAGGTTGTGGTAAAAGATATTCTTTTGTTTGGGAACACTATAGTTACTGATGTCCATGTTATAGTAATAACAATGGAACTCAAAATCAGGTTGCCACCTATCTTTAAATGACTCTAGAAGTTTGTGTCCGTTTTGTTTAAAAAGCTTTTCATCAAAAGCTGTGACTACTTTAAATTTCATAGGGATTGACAAGTCCTTTTCCGGCAAGGTAGGTATAGTCTCCATTCCATTCAGCAGCGTATCTTCCGTCAATATCTCTTCCGCATTTCCATTCTCTGAACCACGGTCCTCCTGTAGTGAAATGTACATTCTTTGCTTCTACCTCCTCTGGTGAATGTCCGTCAAGCCAGTTCCATTCCTGATGTATGCTACCAATGTCAGCCTCCTTATCGGGCAACCACTGAAAGCCATGAAGCCAAGAGCCTGTCTGGGTGTTTACTTCCAGAGGGGTTAGCCTCTTGTTAAGTTCGTGTCCACAATTCCAAAGAATAAGACTTGACCAGTTCTTGCGGCGATATACTTCCTGCTTGCGTCCATCCATCTTATATTCTTCGGTGGGTTCATACTGATGTTTAACACAATACAATGGATAGTAGTCCATGTTATATTCTTCAAACAATTCATTAATATCTGTGCGAAGATACATGTCGCAGTCCATGTACAATGCCCAACCCTGATACATATTCAGGGCAGGAACAAGGAAACGTGTGAAGCTAAAGTCTGTGGAGAAGGGCTTGCCATCTATATCATCAATCATCTGCCCGTCTTTAACGGTGTGCTTGCGATTGTATAATCCCATACGCTCCACAACATCTTTACGAATTGGTTTAACATCCACATTTTCAACGGCAATACGTTCGATGGTAAACTTGAGTACTTCATAGGCTACATCTTCTTTTGGATCATAGCCAATATAAACTGTGTTGGGTGACTTTCTCATTATATCTCCTATGTAAAATGGGGGAGCAAACGCTACGCACTCCCCCAAGTTTCGTTACAGGCTGTAAATCTTTTCTTTCTTGTCTTCAGGTACTACCTTTTGAAGATTGATGGTAAGCAATCCATCTTTAAAAGAAACATCATCTACAACCACGTCTTCGGCAAGAGTAAAAGACTTTGAAAAAGGTCGCTTCGCTATGCCTTTATGTACGATCTTTTCATCGTCCTCTTCTTCGGCTTTCCTGCCGCTGATAGTTAGCTTACTGTATTCTGTTTTTACTTCCAACTCTTCTTTAGTGAATCCAGCAGTGGCTAACTCAATCGTATATTTTCCATCACTATTTTCTACTAGATTGTGGGGTGGGTAGGCATTATAAATAGAACCACCTGCCTGATGATTCTTCATCTTTAGCATATCTCTAAAAAGTTGCTCATGTCCCACAGTCCATGAACAGAACTTGGAAAAGAAGGGATCATCATTTAGTGTCATATACGCATTCATATCATTTCTCCTTATAGCAAGTTGATATTGTGTGACCCATTATTGGCATCACATATATATTATAGTGCATAAAGTGGCTTTTGTCAAGAACTTTTTTTCTTTCCCTTTCTTTTAAAAGAACTATTCTTTCTGCCGTCCCTTACACGCAAGTTACTACGCTTGTTGCTTCCGCCCTTACTTAGGGGTTTCTTATGATCAACGTGTTTGCCATCACCCTTGCGAACAAGCCCAGCACGTTCCAGCATTCGTCTTGCTTTGTTTCTTAGAACACGCTTCTTAATATTTTTAGGTTTACTTTTTGTAACTTTGTTTTCTCTCTTATAATCTCTAGTCATTTTTTTCTCCTTTAACCGTATGCGTTAAAACTTTTACCTCTTTCTCTAATTTCTTTTATAGTTCTTTTACAAACTGTGCAAAAAGTTTGTGTTGGATCAATCTTACAACTCTTCTGGCACCCTCTGCTTTTCTCCTTTGACTCCTCAGTGGGAAACCAATTACACTCCACACGATCCTCCATGCCCAGTGATATCACAAATGTCATGTGTCTCTAGTCCTTCCTCAAACTCCTCGCCAAGTTTCTCTACAGCCTCACTGTAAGGCACACTGCTAAGTGGTTGTCCTCCCCTGCATCCGTCAGGGTACACCGTGAAACCTCGCAACCTGTGAGCGTAAGAGGCAAGAGTATCAGTAAACTCAGTAACAGTATCTTCATTGTTAAGCTTACTCCCCCACTTGGGCAGATTGATTGTGCTGCTAATGGACATATCAACATAGTCCTGCACATCTGCCTGAAACTTCATGCGCCTCTTGTAGTCCTCTGCCAGATCAAGAGCAGACTCAATCTTGTTAGGATCAACACCATAAAGATCAATGATCTCCTGTGCCGCACTGTCCACCACATACTGATAGTGCCAGCGATTACCACCCTTCAGATACCTGCGCTTGTAGGCTACGGCAAAGATAGGTTCAACGCCTGTGGAGGTGCCAGCCAGAATACCTATTGATCCGGTAGGAGCAATGGCACGATTTGCGACAGGGCGACTACACCCAAGAGTATCAGCAAAGTCGGCGCTAACGTGATCACTAACCCCTTTATAGACTGCCAACCACTTGTGAAGTCCTTCGGTAACTTCATACTTCTGTCCTCCTTTAATCAGCCATTCATGCATACCCATCAGGCCAAGACCAAGCCTACGGTTCTTCTCCCTGACCTTGTATACCTTATCGTATGGCAGCTTTGCCCGGAGTGTTCCACATAGCAGAAACTTGGTTGCAAGTTCTACTACATCTGCGAACTCTTTCAGGTCATCAATGCGACCCATATTAATAGAGCCAAGATTACAAACATCAGAATCATCTTCAGATGTAACCTCCGTGCAAGCGTTGCGTAGTGTCTCATTTTCCTTCTCAAAGAAATTGAATGAGAATCCCGGCTCGGCGGTAGATAATGCTTGTTGAACATTAGTCTTAAAAGTATCTCCAACATCTCCTGTCTTCCAGTAGTTAAGTAACCATTCAGTATCGTAGTTCACGCTGATGTTTGTCATATCCAGCGGTGCTGTAAAGTTAAAGTCTTGTTCCTTGATCTGACCAATGGAGAAACCTGTTTCACCTACTGGCATATCATACCAGTTCTTACTGGCAAGAAACTTATCTACATCAGGATGCTTCCAGTTAAGGCTGGCATAGATAGCAGAGCGGCGGCTACCACCTTGCATAACCCTTCGTCCAATCTCATTGACCATCTGCATCTTTGGAATAGGACCAGAGGCAAGACCTCCCGTACCATTCAACAGCCGTCCTTCTTCACGGTATATAGAATAGTCCACTCCGATACCACCACCTGTCATAAGACAGGACTCGGACTTCCAAGAGATGTCGGCCCAATCTTCTCTGGTATCCTCCTCTGCCTTGAGAAGGTAACAGTTATTAAAGAACTTATTCTCACGCCCTGCATAGTAAAGATAACGACCACCGGGAATAAACTTCAGGTCGGTGATCATACGTTTCAGTTCGTCCTTGTCTTCCTTGCTGAGATGTTCCTGACATACATCGTCTACCAGTGTGGACGCCAGTGCATCCCATGTCTCACACCCATGATGGGCGTACTTGTGTTTAAATATGTCTTCGCTAAACTTGGAGCGAAAC
>Ga0080013_1001595_pt1 | contig 29430 bp, 27 predicted proteins | sample ETNvirenome_6_85_FD_69236 | JGI IMG/M metagenome (GOLD analysis project Ga0080013, IMG submission 69236) | Marine viral communities from the Pacific Ocean - ETNP_6_85 (SPADES assembly) (version 2) | ecosystem: Environmental > Aquatic > Marine > Oceanic | place: Pacific Ocean | collected 2013-06-19 | reverse complement strand
GTCTGCAACAGCCGCTTATTTTTATATTCATGGAGGCGGTTCTGCTACTGGCACGGTTTACTATTCCCAACCAATGCTCGTATTCGGCTCATCAATAGGTGAAGGCAACTACACCAGACCGCAGGGTGAGGTTATTCAGTGTGAGAAATTGATTAATAGTACTGCTTTAAATTCTGGTACTTTTTCCGATGTAGCAAGAACAACGATTAATCTTGAAGCGGATACAGATGGAAAAATTCCTAAAGGAGCAAAAGCAGTTAGTATCGTTGCCTGTGTAAGAGATTCCGCTTCAAATTCAGCAGGTAATGTTTATCTTGCATTTGACCAAGGAGATTCAAATGATTTATTTAGAATGGATGCAAGTGCGCCCGCAGATAATCAAAGTTGGGGACAACTAAATGTTAATTGTGATACAAATGGTGATATAGTATACACTATTAATGCTTCTGGTTCTGATACCTTCGATGTATTATCTGCGGCTTACACTCAGATTAAATTACGATAGGAGATAATTATGGCAATTACAATAAACAGTTCAAAAGATAACGCAGATGATAAGACAGTATCATTTACTATCGCATACGGTGGTAAGGATTACAAGTGGCATGGAGACATCCCAAAAGATGCTGATGCACAGGATTATCTTGATGCGAAATCTGATACATTAAAAGCGGAGATACTTCGTAAGCGGTATCCACAGGCGGAAGTGGAACAGCTTGATGGTAAGTCTGCTTTAGAATCATTTGAAGCATGGGTATCTGCTGGATGTAAGAACGCTGAAGTCAAAGGCGTAGATGCAGATGGCGAAGAAATCGTAATTAAAGCAGAAGAAGTAATTGAAAAGAAAGCATGGGTGGATTCAGAACCACCCGCTGACACCGCAACGCTGATTGCTGATTTACAGGCAAAGGTTGCGGCTTTAGAAAACGCATAACAAAACAGGAGAATAGCAAATGGCTAAACAAGAAAAAGAACAGCCGATGTTAAACTTTGAAGGCAATGAATATGTCATAGAAGAGATGTCGGATGAATCAAAACAGATTCTTAATCATATTAATGATATGCAGAACAAGCTGAATACAAATGCTTTTGTAAAAGAGCAATTGGATGTAGGTAAAGAAGCATTCATTAATTTGCTCCGAGAATCTCTAAAAGAACCTGAAGCCGAAGAAGAAGCTGAATTGGTGGAAGCTGAGGCATAATGCTAGTAAGGAAATGTGCTAAGGGTCATGAAGTTCAATTATATAAGAACACTACCCCAAGTGCTACACGCACCCAAACATACCAAGACGGGACTGTAGTGACCCTTAGCTATCCTTCACCAGCTAAAGACTATTTTGTAATAGTAGATGGAGATATTGTAAAGAGATCAGACAGTTTTGTTACTGCTGAGACTGCTTTTGTCTCTGAGTGCTCCAAGAAGCATCCTGATGGTAATGGAAGAATTGATTTTGTTAAACATAAGTTAATAGACCGTAAGGTAGTGAATAGATGATTAAACCACTTACAAAATTTGTTCAATGGCAACTTATTACAGGCCAATTAGATCATTGGACAGCGTATCATTTAGCAGCTGGAGCATTTATATGTAAAGCATTTTTATGGTGTGGAGCTAGTGATTTCTGGGCTGTCATGTCTGTATTTATAATAGGTGTATTGTGGGAAGTAGCTGAATACTTCATAGAAGGTACTGAAGAGGTATATGGTACTAAGAAGAAATGGGCATATAACACAGCAGCTGATATCTTTGTAGAGACTGCAATAGCAATTTGGATGGTTATATGAAACCAAATGAATTTAGAGTATTTGTAGGACTCATGATATTATTGCTGGCTATCTTATGCATAGTGTCATTATTTACTGGATGTGATTCAGGATGGTCAATAGCTGGCTGGGAGATTAAGTGAGTGGTAAACCATCTACAGCCAGAAGCTATAGGGGAACTGTCGTGGATGATAACATGGTTTTCTCTATCAACATTAAATGGATGGGACAGATTCTGGTTCTGTGTGGGATGCTGGTTTACGGTTATTGGAATATTCTCTCACGTATCGAAACCCTTGAGGACGGGATGGCTACTTCGACTGCCCAAATCGGTGAACTGGTTGATAGACATATAGAGGATGAACAAATAAGATACAAAAAGATGGAAGAAGAATTACAATGGTATCAAAAAGAATTAAACCTAAATCCGTTAAGTTGGAGAAAGAAAAAGAAAAAGTAAGGGCTATGTCTTTTAGTGAGATATTAGCTAAAATAAATCATTATGTAAGTACACATGGTAGCTTGCCAAGGAATTAAATCAAATGAAGGAATTTTTAACACTCTATTCAGAAGCGGGGATGATAGGTGTTGTAGGTGCAATGTTTATGTTTTTAGTTTATTCTATGAGCAAGAGAGCCAGTCAACAGGCTGAAGCACTTGAAGACCTTAAAGTTGAAAACGAAGAACAATCTGTAAGGATTTCCAATATTGAGTCTATTGTGCTTAAATTCTTAGATAGATGGAATCGTAGTGATGAAACAAGAGATAGACGACATGAAGATATGGTAAAGGAGATTAATGATATGTCTGATGTTCTTATGGAAATAAAAGGAAATGTGAGTAGGATAAATGGCAGGCACTAATTCAGTTGCAGAATATAGAGCTGAAAATACAGCAAGACTTGTTAAATTAGAGGAGCGTCAGATTAGCATCTTTAAAACGCTGCAAAGAATTGAAAAGCATATTGAAAAGATTAATGGTCAAGTACAAGAAAATAAGACTAATTTGGCTAAGATCGGCACTGTTGGCTCTATTGGTATTCTTGTCGTTCCAGTCATTGTGTCAATAATAATGAGGTTAGTATGAGTGAATGGGTAAGTTGGACAAATGCCTTCTATTTAGGTGGTGTTATTGTAGCTGGTATTGCTACTCTTGTAGCTACTAAATATAAGAACATAGTCAAAGAAATGGTTGATGTCATGAAAGCATTGGAGGAAGGCTATGAAGATGGAACCCTTACTAAAAAAGAAAAAGATGCTGTCATGAAAGAAGTAATTGATGTAATGAAAAGTGTATTAAGAGCTAAATGGGGGTTTTTCTAAGTGGCTGATAGCTTTGGATTAAATGATGTATCTACTAAAGACACAGGATCAGGAAGTAAACTTAAAACAGGTAACTTAAAAAGGAGTCATAACATGGCAAAATGTAAACCAGGACAGATTTGGAACGCAACTAAAATGAAATGCGTCTCAGGTAAATCTGGCCCTATACAAAAAATAAGAGGTAAGATTGGTGGAGCTTTAGCTAAAAGGTCTATTAAGAAAACCGAGAAGAAGTATGGCAAAATGCCTACTCGTGTTTAATAAGAGGTAGTAATATGCCAAAAGCATGCGTAGACAGATTGATTAAGCAGGGTAAATCAGCTGCTCAAGCACATAAACTTTGTTACCCAGGACAAAAGGCTGGGACATCATCTAAATCTGAACAAGATAAAGTTGGTACTGACAGAGCAAAATCAGCTAATGTTAGAATGAAAAAGAAATTAAAGAAACAATCTGGTTATTAAATAAGGAGTTATTATGAAACTCGTTGATAAAATGAACTCAAAACCTAAGAGAGCTAAGAAATCTAGCACTAAGCAGATAAACTTAACTGTCCATATGCCTGAAGTAACTCAGCTTATAAGACACTTAGATGTCTTGTATACTGATATGGTAAGGACATCTCTCTTAGCTAAGATTCGTGAATTAAGAGACGGGCCTCAACATCCTATGGCTGAAATACTTGGACAACCTTATGTGCAGACAAGATCATGGTTTAATCCTGGTCAAGGCATTAAGCAGTCCGCAGCTGTAGAATAATGTCCCGAAACAGAGTTGATCTTTTTGGTCATGATAAAGGCCTTGGTGATACTGTATCAAGAGTAATCAAGAAAGTTTCCAGAGGCAATATAAAGGAGTGCGGAGGATGCGAGAAAAGAAAAGAATATCTGAATACGTTGATTCCGTATCGCGACGTAGAAGCGAACAAGACGAAGAGAACAAGAGAATAGTAGCTGAAACTGCTAACGGTGGTTTCATCAGAGGTGTTGAAGGTGGTGTACGAGTAGACGTATTTGACCACGATGAGAACTCTGAGTATGATTTTTCAGATAGTGATTGTCCTATATGTGAGCTGCCAGAACACGCTCAGAACCTTATATTAGACGATATAGAGCACGAAGAGTCTAATGCCTAAACAAGTATTTAAAATAGAGAACTTCCATGGAGGGTTAAACTCTAGTTCAGACCCTAGAGATGTCCTTGAGAATGAATTGCCTGTAGTAACTGATATTATGGTTGATCAGATAGGTAAGATTAGGACTATTGGTTCTGTAGTAGCTCATGGATCAGCTGATGAACAATTAGATAATACAGGAGCAAGTGCAGTTGGTCAAGTTGTTGGCTCTGGGTTATTCCAATTTGATCATGATAGAACAGGAGCTGAAGATGCTGGTGATTCTGAAGCTGAAACTGGAGATAATTATCTTGCATTATATGATGATTCAGATGCTCAGGTATGGATATATAGTTTATCAACAGATGATTGGGATGACGATAAAGATAGTAGTAATAATGGTGTTATTAATTTTATAGGCAAGACAACATCAGGAGCTGCAAGACCAAGTTTTATATCTATAGATGGGGCTATGAGAGTCTCTACAGGTGAATTTTCTAAATATGCATCTGGTTCATTAATAGATGATGGTAGTCATTTTCTTTCGACAGATACGGTATTAATAGTAGATAATTATAGTCATTTTGCTCAAGGTAATTATTTACAGATTGAAGATGAAATAGTATTTATTTCAGCAGCAGTTGCAAGCGTTAATATAACTGTTAGAAGAGGTATGTTTGGTACAAAAGCTGTACAGCATGATGATGATACACCTATATATATTGTTAATATGAATCAATGGTATGGATACTTAAAGAATAAGTTCTTCCAAACAGCCGCTGGTGTTCCTGAATATGTTACTGATAAATGGTACAATGAAGTACAGCATTTAAGATCATTTGATGAATTAGGTATATCATTAGTTTCTTTTAACGTGGATGGTACAGACCCTTCAGCAGGTCCAGGCGTAGGTGAGATGGATATTAATACAATTATATTCTCTTATTGGACATCTCAAGATGGTAAATGGAGTGGTAGTTATTATTTAGGAGCTACTCCTGTATATGTAGATGGTCAAGAAGGTCCAATTAGCACAGTAGGAACAACTCCTATATCCTTAGCTGAAGAAGTGCTAAATGTTCAGATATATGTATGTCATCCAGATATAGATAGTGGGACTATAACCACACACCCATTAATAGATGATAGAATTGTTGGTGTAAAATTGTACACTAAATCATATACATCTAATGATTGGTTTTTATTGAAGAAATTTGATCTATTAGAAGGTGGAGAACATGGATGGAAAGAATATCAAAGTGGCAATGCCTCTGCTGGTATATGGACAGATGCTGGTGGCGGATCAGCTTCTATGGATGATCCTGATGATTTATCTTCTTACGCTAGAACAACTGCTGATATAACAGTTACTCCTGGGACAGCAATGGGTACTGATGGGTTAGGGGCTGATAGAACGGGTACAGTTAGAGTAAGTGGTTTTTATGTAAGTCCAATTTATAAAACTATTAATTTAAATAGTACTTCAGCTCAAGAGCAAGAGTTTAGTGTTGTTAATCCAACTTATGGCACAGCTCCATTTGTAATTGAAGTTCTTGATGAGAATTATGATGTTTTACATACCACTCAAGTAACAAAGTCTATAACAGATTCAGGTATAAGTAGTCCTCATTATCCAGAAGGAGCTGGTTATGAAGGTGAAGAGTTATATCATTCGAGTAAAGGTGGTTAGTCGTGGCTGATTTTGCTCAGATTAATCCAGGTGTATTTCATTTAGGATACAGATTTGCTACACCTGTTATTATAGATACACTCCCAGCTCATGCTGATAATAGTAGTAGGATTGAACTAAAATATAAGAACTCTGTAATGGTAGGTAGGACTCTTTATGTAGGTAATGTTCAGGTATTTGATAGGTCAAAAGGTATTATTAGAGTTGAAGGCGACTCTATGTACAAGTCTGTTGTTAATCAATTTGATACGTTTGCATCTTATAATAAGATAGAAGCTGCTGTTAATGATGGTGAAGAAATAGTAGCATTAGCTGAGTTTGCAGATAAAGTATTGCAGTTTAAACAGAATACATTATATATAATAAATGTATCTCAAACAGTTGAAATACTTGAATCTACTCATAAACATAAAGGTGTTAATAACCCAGCAGCTGTTTGTAAAACAGATTATGGAGTAGCATGGGCTAATGAACATGGATGTTTCCTGTATGATGGCAAGAATGTTACTGATTTACTTGAGAGGCAAGGTGTTCAAAAGATTAAAGAAAGTGATTGGGAGTCATTCTGTTTTAATCCTATGATAGGATATTTCCCAAGAAAAAGGCAATTAATAGTTGTAGATGATGTATCAACAGCTGGAGATGGTAGTGTATTTATATATGATATGGTTACAGGCAGTTGGGTGAAGGGGGCTAATGTATTTGCAGACGCTGTTAAGTCTAATCTTACAAATGATTGGAGTGGTGATCTTATACATTCATCAATAAACTATATAAAAAAATGGAGTGACACTTCTGTACAAGCTACAGGGTTCTCATTAAAGACTAAAGATATAGATTTTGGACAACCTGGCGTAAGAAAGAAAATATATAAAGCTTATGTATCATATAAAGGAGATGGTACTGCTGTTACTCTTCAGTATGCTATTAATGGAGATACTGATACAGTAGCCCCTTTTTATAGAACTCAGGCTGATGGCAGTTCTGATGGTAGTAATTCTGATACAACACCTTTATTAGATGTTGGTACTGATGATTGGGTCCTTGGTGAACTAAAGCCTGTATCGTCTATTAATAACGTATATAGTTTCCAATTAATATTTGACGGCACAGCCGCTGCAGATTTCGAGATAAATGATATATCTATAGTATATAGATTAAAGAATATAAAATAATGGCTAGGGTAAAGTCTGGCATCCCAATAGTATCTGAGCTTACTGAAGGTGAAACCGAATATAGGTCTATATCTGGTCAAGGGTTAGTATCTTATACAAAGTACGATAATCGAATTTATTCATCAAAGATGAATGCTAGTGTTATCCCTCCTGTAATAGACAAGCAAACTTCATCTGAAATAACTAATACTGTAATAAATATGGGTCCAACTGGAGAACTTGAGTTGGATTTATCAGCATTAACAGCTTCGGCTGTAGCCCATGGAGATGAATTTATATTTTTGGATACTACTTCAAGCTCAGCGGCTAGAAGAGAGGCAGTACATGATTTAGCAACATTATTTGCAGGTGCTGGTATGACTGCATCAAGTTCTGTATTAAATGTAATTGGTGGAACTGGTATTACAGCTAATGCTAATGAGATAACAACTACTGATTCAGAAATTGTACATGATAATTTAAGTGGGTTTGTTGCTAATGAACATATAGATCATTCCACTATAACATTAACTGCAGGAGCTGGTTTAAGTGGAGGAGGGACAATAACTGCTGGTGTATCATTTGCTGTAGATATTAGTGAGTTTTCAGATGTTCAAATAGCAAGTGGAGATAAATTATTAGTATTAGATAGTGATGGGGCAACAGAGCAGTTAGAATCTATTGATGATATAGCTACTTTATTTGCTGGAGCTGGATTAGCAGCATCTTCTGCTGTATTATCTGTAGATATTGATGAGTTATCAGCCTTAGGTGGTACTGGGCTTCATCAAACTCAAGATCATTTTATGTTTTCAGATAATGGAACTGAAAAGAAAATTACATTTAGCAATCTAGAAGATGCTATATTTGGAAATGTTAGTGGAGATATAGCAATAGCAGCGGGTGGAGCAGCAACTATACAGGCAAATTCAGTAGCTCTTGGGACAGATACAACTGGAAATTATGTAGCTACATTAACAGCAGGTGCATTAATTGATTTACAAAATAATAGTGGTGAAACTGCTAGCCCAACTGTAGATGTTGATTTAACTGAGGCTACTGAAGCAGTTATGGCAGATGGTGATTACGTTTTATTTCTTGATGGTGGAACAACTGGGACTCATGCTAAAGAAGCTATTGCAGATGTAGCTACTTTGTTTGCAGGAGCAGGATTAACAGCTACTAGTTCTGTAATTGCTCTTGATATTAATGATTTAACAGCAGAAGTAATAGCAACTGGAGATACTATAGCTTTTAATGATAGTGGTGATAATGGTATCCATGTAGAAAGTGTTGATGATTTATTTACAATTGGGCCAGCGTTAGTTGCTGAAGATGCTGTAGCTCAAGGTACCGATTATATGTTATTTCTTGATGGAGGCTCTACTGGAGATATGAATAAAGAATCTATCCCAGATTTTATTGACGCTATCAATGGTACTGGTTTAGATGCAGGGTCAGGGTTACTATCTGTATCAGCAGCCCAAACAACTATTACATCTATTATTAATTCTGGCATGACAACTATTGGTACAGCTGCTGATCAAGAGTATATAAAGTTTGATACATCAAATGAGATAAATACTATTATTAATAATACTGAAAGATTAAGTGTAACAGCAACAGGAGTTGATGTAACAGGTGCTATGACAGTTAGTACAAGTGTAGATATAACAGGCTCTGCAGGATTAATACTTGAAAATGATGAGACTATTACTAATTCATCTGATGGATACATAGCTTTAAGTGGGAACTTAGCTATACCTGATGCTGGTACCATAGGATCAGCTAGTGATAAAGATGCTATGTCTATATCATCAGCAGGTCTTGTTAATATAAGCCAAACAGCTACAGTTGGGACTAGTACAGCTGCTGGTGAGATGAGTGATCTATTAGTGGCTGCTCAGAAAACATTTTTTGCAGATTTACTTGATGATAATGATGATGTATTTGATTTTGGTGGTAATAATGCAGATGGAAATACAACATTAATAGATACAGGTGATGATCCAGATCATGGGTTTTCAGCTTCAAATGCTACTTTTATTCACGATAGTGGGTATGGAGCAATAGAAAATTCAGCATCTGCTCAAGGTGTTGTTTATTTACTTTTAACTACGGTAGTTGATAAAATATATGAAGTTAATTTTGATGTACCAGCTCAGGGTGATACTGATATAGAAGTTTGTCTAAGTTCTAGTACATCTTGGAATACAGCAGCTGAGTCTGGAGCAAGAAGCGCAGGCACAACTCATTCATTAGTACATAATTATGTTGCTGATGATACTAGTACTTATTTAATAATACGTCTTATATCTTCTACTTCTGGTCATGAAGGCAGGGTTGACAATCTTCTTGTTCGTGAAGCTGCTAAGTGGACAGGAGGAGAAATAAGTACCCCAGGATTTGTCTCTGGATTTGCAGGAGCTGGATGGAAAATAGATAAAGACGCTACAGCAGATAATGAGTTTGATATTACTGTTGATAATATGTTCATAAGAGGTAGGCTTAGTGTATACGAACTATTGATACAGCAAATAAGAGCAACTAATGGAGCTGTATTTATTTCATCAGCGGCTAAAGTTGATAGTACGTCAGGATTATCTGCTACAGATGCTGTTGGTGATATTACATTTGAAGACCCTAGTGGTCATGGTATTTGTCCTTTTGCCACTAATGATTTAATAATGATGCAGAGGGTTGTCCCTGGTTCTTTGGTGGCGGGTAGTTCTACAGCAGGAAGTACTGATGTTATTAAGAAATTAGTATATAAAGTAACTGCAATAAGTGGAGCTACTGCTACGGTTACTGGATTACCAGGAGGAACTGATATTGGATTTACTAATAATACTTTCCCCTCTAAAGGTGATGATTTTGTTAGGGTAGGGAATACTGGTACTACATCTAGACAAGGTATAATATATCTTACATCAGATGATAGCAATGCTCCATATATGGATATTAAAGATGGCGTTAGCAGTTATGCCCTCTGGCATGCTACAAGTACTACTAAAGTTAGATTAGGCAAACTTGATGGGATAACTGATACAGACGCTGGCTTAGATGGTAGCCAGTCTGATAAATATGGTTTATATTCTAGTGATGTTTATTTAAAAGGGCATATTAAAGCTTCAACTGGAGATATTGGTGGATGGAATATAGTTTCAAATAATATATATAATCTTAGTAGTGGAACACCAACATCCAGTCCAAATACTGGCATTGTAATTTCTACAAATTTAGGAATAGAAGATAATGACCCTGTTATTAATGTTTATGATGGTACTACAATAAATGCAGCACTAGGTAATTTTGCAGATGGTAAGTATGGTATTTATGCTATTGAAGGTGCTATAGGAGGTTGGGATATTGGAAGTAATTACATAAAGAATAATGCTACTAATGGCGCAATATGGGCAGGTGTGAGTAATGCAGACTCAGGACAAAGTGAAATAAGAATTTCTTCTGATGGAGCAGGAACAGGCACAAGTAATTATGTAAGAATGTATATTGACCATGATGTTGATACTTGGGGTATTGAGGGAGTATCAAATGCATCAGGAAGTGCTGCGACTGTATTTCATTTAGGTGAAACTACAGGTACTGATGATAATCAAATAGCAGGATGGTCTTTTACTAATAATACTCTTTATAAAACAGATACTACTACTATAGGGATAACTACAGCAGGTCATGCTGATTCGCCTGCTGGTACAAATCCACAATTTTTCGCAGGAGCTTCAGGCGGTAATGCTTCACTAGGTGGTGATGCTCAAATTGCATTTGCTAATAATGGTAAAATATATGGTAATGGGGTATATGTCAAGAATGATATTGATTATCTTATTACAGCTTCTAGATTATTTGGTAATGGGAGTGATGGAGATGTTATAATGAGTTCTATGGCTACATTAACTTTATCAAGAGATATGTACTATGATGATTTTACAATGCAAGGTAGTAACACTATAACTGCAAATGGATATAGAATATTTGTTAGAGGTACATTTACTATAGGCGGTGCAGGATGTCTAATAAAAAATAATGGATCAGCTGGTGATAATGGCAATAATGGTGGAGCTGGTGGTGATGATGGAGTTGGTGGTAGTGGAGCAGGGGCTGGAGGAGCTGAAGGTAGTCTTAGAGGCGGTGTTGCTGGAGGAAATGGAGGAGCAGGTGGAGATGGAGATCCAAGTTCAGGAGGAGGTGGAGCTGGAGTTGGAGGTGTTGGAAGCGCTACATCTCAAACAAATGTAGTTAAAGCTTATACAGGACCAGCAGGAGCTAGAGGTGGAGATGGAGCGTCTTCTGGTGGTAGTAGTTCAGCAGCTTCTGCTGCTAGTGGCACTGAGGGGAAAATAAGCATGGTTAATTCAGATTTAACTTTTATTATAGCAATGAGGGATGTATTTGCAGTAGGAGACAGTGCTCCTTCTCTTTATCCAGCTACAGGCTCTGCAGGAGGAGGCGGAGGAGGCGGTGGTGGATATACTTTTATGGCTGGTGATGATGGCGGTGGAGGAGGCCAAGGAGGAGGATCAGGAGGCCATGTAATGTTGGTAGCGAAGTTTATATCAGGTACTCAAAGTAACTTAGAATTAGAAGCAAAAGGTGGAGCAGGAGGAAATGGAGGAAGGGATGGTGATATTGGAGGAGGAGCGGCTAATGGAGGTAAAGGTGCTGGTGGTAATGGCGGTGATGGAGGATGCGTAACTGTTATAAGTGGCACAGACCCAGATGGAATCACTATTGATGTAGCAGGTGGAGCAGCAGGTAGTAATGGAAGCGCTGGTGGATCAGCTAATATTGGTACTCCTCAGACAGGAGCTACAGGTACAAGTATAGTAATACATTGTTAATACAAAGGAAGTAAGATGCCAAAGAAACAAGAAGAGAAAAAGATAACTCTTGAAGAGAGAATAGAAGCTCTAAAGGCTCAGTTAAAGCAGTTAGAAGCTACCCATTTAAAGATACAAGGAGCAATCGAAGTGCTTGAAGGTATGCAGTCAGAAGAAGTAAATTCGTAATGTACAACTACAGGTATATATAATGGCAAATGGTAGTTTATATGGTAAGTATGTATCAGCTGGTAGAGCTGGCGGTAAATACGCAGGCAGTTGGTATACTCAACAAGGTCTAGAAGCTGAAAAAGGCGCTGAGTCTATTCTTTCTCAGCATAAACAAGATAAGCTAAATGAAACTATAGGATTTGCTGGAGAAGCTCTTTCTATGATAAAAGGACATCGTGAAGAGAAAGAAGCTGCTAAAGAGAGAGAAGCATTATATAAACAAGCTGGTATTGAAATGCCTGAATCAAAACCATCAATGTTCTCAGAAGCAGGTCAAGGAGCTAAGTCTATAGGAAAAGCTGCCGTAACAGGGGCTGGGGCTGTTGCTGCTGGTACAGCTGGTGTTATTGGAGCTGGTATAGCTGGAGTTGCTGGGGCTGTTGGACTTGGTGCGTATGGAGCAGGCAAGGCTGCAGTAGGTGTAGGTAAGGCCGCAGTAGGCGTAGGTAAGGCTGCAGTAGGTGTAGGTAAGGCTGCTACTGGAGTTGCTGGTAAGGCTGTTGGACTCGGTGCGTATGGTGTAGGTAAGGCTGCTATGGGTGCTGGTAAGGCTGTTGGACTCGGTGCGTATGGTGTAGGTAAGGCTGCTACTGGAGTTGCTGGGGCTGTTGGTACGGCTATTGGTAAGGCTGGTCAATCATTAAAAGATATAGATATGCCTGATAAGATAGGCAAGTACAAAGGTTTAGACTTTATGCAGGATGAAAAAGGACTGTTTCAAGGTGGAAAGTTTGTTAATCCATTCGCAGGGTCATTAAAGTCATTAGCAGATAAAGGTACTAATCTTGCTAAAGCAGTAAATGTGCAAACTAATGTGCAAGATGAGCCTCAAGGAGCAGCGTCTGTGCTTACCAGTGAAGGTATAAAAAAGGAATCCCCTGAATTTGTTAAACAAGAACAATCAATACAAGAAACTGGTGAAGACCTTGGATATGCTAATATACTTGGTCAGGATTATAGTGAGCCTGAAGAAGGAGCCGGGACTGTGTTAGCTACTACTGAAACTGATAAAACTGGTGAAGTTGGTAGCGAGTATTCTTATTCGGCATCTCAAAATACATGGTTAAAGACTATGATGGGTGAAGACTATGCTAAGCTTGATGATGAGACAACAGAACAATGGAAGGAAAGAAGAAAAGGTTATTATGATGAACTTCAAGGGTTAGAGAGCTTTTACTAATGTATAATTCTATAGCAAATAACCACTTTTCACAAGCTGCTTTAGGTAGAGGAGGAGACAGTATGTTCCGTCTTGTAGATGGAGAGATGTCTCATGTGAATCCTGTAGAAGCTAGTATGATTGATGCGTTTGGTGAGAAAGGAGAAGACGCTGTTAAAGAGAGAGGCTCTGGTGGTATAAATCCTTATACAGGTAAAAGAGAATATTTTGATCCTATTACTGGACTTATGTTTGGTTTATCATTATACCAAGGATTGAAGTCTACTGATATGCAGAGAGAATCTGCTGGTGTACAGAAAGATTTAGTAAACAGGCAGTTAGGTGAGCTCGATAAAACAAAAGGTCAGCTAGGTCAAGCTAAACAATCAAGGCAACAATTAGCACAAGCTGAGTTTGGTCAAGGATTAGAGGCTATGTCTGCTAAGACAGGTATGGATCGAGAAGATATAATGAAGAATTATGAACAAACAATGCAGAAGAGTGGTCTCAGGACTGCTGCTGGAGCAGAGGAATCTAAGTCTCAAATGTGGGATCGTGTTTCAGCTTCACAGAAAAGAGGACAAGAAGGTTTATTTGGTCAGCTAGGTGCTAAGATGGGTGATATAGAAGGATGGTATGAAGGTGAGACATCTAGAATAAAGGCTGAGGAAAATAAATTAAGACAAGAACAAAGAGTACTTAAACAACAAGAAGAACAAAAATTCCTAGGGATATTCTAATGGCAGGTGAATACGCAATATTAAGAACATTAAGAGAAATGCAAGAAGGCTCAGCTAGAAGAGAGGAGTCAAAAAGAGCACATGCTCTTGCTATGATGCAGTTTGCAGCTGTGCAAAAACAGCAAGAGTTCCAGAATGTAGGGTCAAGACTGCAAATGTTGTCTCAAGTTAATGACCAGTTAATGCTTTCTAGTGCTCAACAATTTATAACAGATACAGGACTTGGAGCCGTATGGGGTACATATAGCGATGATGGCGAGGATATAGATCAGGTTGTAACTGTGATAGGTAATAGGTATGGGTTGAAGGAAGGCCAAAGTTCTAGAGTTGCTTCAGCTTTATATGCTTATTATAAGGCTAATGATTCTTCTTCTATTATGTCATTAGCAAATGATGTAGGCACTAGTGCTACAAAAGTATTAAAACGCGAGACTGTTTCTAATGAAGATAAGAAGCTTGTTAAAGCTTTGTATGCGGATACGGCTGTTGGAGCTACAGAACAAGGTAAGAAGAATTTAACATCAGCTATGAAGGTATACCAGAATAGAGGTGACATACTTGCTGAGATAATGGAGTATGGACAGTCTGGTGATATAGATATATCAAGAGATATTGGTATGTTTGAGGCTAAAAAGCCTACTGCAGCTGCTCCATCTGCTACACCATCTGCTACACAACCTAAGGCTGCTTTAGGTATAAGACCTCCTCAAGAAGAGGAAGATGCTATCCTTGATTCTATTAAAGATATGCAGGATGAAGTCGCTCAACATGAATTAAGATTAGGCGAATTGGGTACGACTCAAAGATTTTTAGATGAGAAGAGTAGGGTTGGTGTGGCTTTAACTGATGATGAAGAACAAAAATTATCCAGAATAGATGAGTTGAAATCTATGGAGCAGGATGATATAGATAGGTTATCTCAAGATATAGCAGTTAAGAGAGAAGAAAAAGCTGCTCTTACAAAAGCTCAAAGGAATCTAGATATTGGTTACATATATGGGCCTATGGGATTATAATATAATTAAATGCCAGACGATCTTACACTAAAGTTTAAGCGAGAATTAGATGCTCGTACACAAACTGGTTTAACACAACCTACTACGCCTACATTACCTTCACTAACGTCAGGAACTGGTGGATCATTATGGGAGGCTTCTCAAACTGGACAGATGCCAGATTGGATGTCTCAGGGGATTGATGATAAAGAGTCAGGTTTATTAACTGCTGTAGGTAAAGGAGCATGGACAGCTCTTGATATAACAACTCTTGGCGTCCCCGGTTTAATAGGAAGGGCAATAGACCCTGAGTGGACTAAGTCTATGGAGCCTGAGACTTTTGGTGAACGAGTAGCGGCTGGTATTGGTGGAGCTGCTGGATTCCTATTGCCAATGGCTGGTGCTAGGGCTGTTGCTTCAGCAGGTGTGAAAGCATTTGCTTCAGCAGGTACTAAGAAATTTGCACAGAGATATGTTGATGATACTGTAAATCTTATGCGTAAAGATAAAGAATTTATGGCATGGGTTGGTAAGAAAGTTAATAGAGGCGAGATTAAACCTTTTCTAGACCCTAAAACTGGTAAGGAGTCTATGGAAGCTGGTATAGCTAAGTTTTTGAGTAGTATTGTTGATGAGCCAAAAGCAGCTCTTATGTCATTAGGTACTAAGCAAGGTGAAGCTATGTTTATGCGTACAGCTAAGAATAGAAAGCTGTTTGCTAAGAATTTTAATGACAAACTTCCAAAAGTAATGATGGAGAAGCTTGGTGAGGCAGGATTTAGAGGTAGGAATGCGGCTCAGCTTGTTAATACATTAGGTGATGATGTCGCTTTAAAGATTGGTACTGTTTTAGATGATGCAGGAGCTGCCTTTAAGTTCCCTGTAACTCAGATGCATGGTTTGTTAGCTGGATGGATGGGTAATGGTAAACTTGGTAATGTAGCAGCTGCGGCTATTGAAGAGGCTATTCTATTCTCTGCTGTAGAACTTCCTTTAAATGCTATGACATCATTGAATAATGAAGAAGTAGACTTTAGTCTTACTGGTACATTAGGTCACGCTTGGTTATTAGGATCAGCTCTTGGTCTTATAAGATTTATTCCAGGTGGTAAGGATCAAGGCACTATAAGACCTGCTTGGAATAAGATGACTAAATCTTTGGCAACAAGACGTAGGTATGCTGCTTATGATGTTAAGAATCCTGCTGATAGATTAGTTATAGGTGAAGATGCTAAACGTATATTTGATATGAAGAAGAAGCCTTTTAATAGGATTAAGAAGACTGTTAAAGAATATAAAGGTGATAAATATCAGATGCCTATTAGTAGAAAAGTTGATATAGAAGAATTAGTAAAGACAGAGGCAGGTGCTGCTCAGGTTAAAGGTGTTCTTATGGACATTGAAAAGGCTTTATATAAAAGCTGGTGGCCTAAGTTCTTAAAAGAAATCCCTAGAGATTTAATTGAAAGTACTCCAAGGATGTTAGCTGGTGCTTTTGCATTTAACTACTCTGGTATATCTGATATGGCTCAAGGAGGGTATCCTTGGGAAGATATTGTTTTTAATGTTGCTCTTGGTATGTTCATGACTAAGAAGGGCAAACCATTTGAATATACTAATAGCCAGACTGGTAAGATAGAACATCTATTTGATAACAGGCCTTATACATATACTAATGAATTAAAAAGAGTTGATAGATGGCTTAATATGACTAATACTGGATTGGACTCTTCTTTATATAGAATATTATACAATGAACAGATTGCTATAGAGAATGGATTTGCAGGGCCTGATGCTAGTACAAAGGATATGCAGAAGCTAAAGGCTATAGCTGATTCTGAAGGATTAGTTGTCGAAAGATATGTTGGTGAAGATGCCGATGGTAATAGACAGACAAGAGAAAAGAAAGCTGGTAAAGGGGCTGATGGTAAGGAGATAGAGTCAACATTTGAAGATGAAATATATTCTACATTTGCTGGTATTATAGATAAGAATTTTAAGGATAAAGACATAGAGTATGATGTATTAGATGCTTATGAACTTTCACCTGAGAAGCTTAAAAGTATTAAAGATAAATTAGCAGGTGAAGAGTTTGATTCTCTTAAAGAATTAAGTGTTGATGGCAGCTTTGGAGTAACTAAGTCAAGAGATTTAGTTGATGTTGTCTTAGGATCAGCTGATGCTGAAGCTGTATCTGTAAGAAATATATATCAGAATGCTGTTATTGATATGTATAATAAAATATATGCCATAATATATAATGGTAAGGATTATAAACCTTTAGATATAGATGCATTTGATATTGATGGTAGACTGAAACTCCAGCCTCTTGATTTTACAGACAGTAAGATTGTAGGAGATGATAGACTAACAAATATTTTTGGTGACGAGAGTAGTAATCTTATGAGGATTCTAGGTCCTCAAGTATCTATACAAGGCAGGCCTATAAGGGTTAATCAGAAGATGGTTGATGCAATACTTGGAACAACTAAGAATGGTGAGATTGATCAGAAAGGATTAATGCATCAATATGATGATCAGCTTACAGAGTTAATATTAGGAGAGCTTCAACATACTGTACCTGAGAATAGGAAGATGCGTGTAGGACAAGGGATTATTACAGATTGGGTTACAAATGTATTGAATCGCAGGACTGTTAGACAGCATTGGAGAGCATTAGAAGATATAGCATCTATAAATGAAATTAATAGGAATAAAATATTTTCTGATGAGTCTTTAGTAAAGATAAAAGGATTAATTGCCCCTGTATTTGATGAGCTTGGACAGGTTGCTGATAGAGTTACTATAAAAGGAGCCACATATGAGTCACATCCAAATGAGTATTCGTTTGTAAACAGTTTATTAGGTGTCCTCCGTAGTGATCTCAATAGAAATACTGGCATAGAAAGGATTGTTAAAGAATCTAATCTTAGTGATGTTCAGCAACTAATGAGAGAAATAGATACTAAAATGCCTATACTTACAATGAGGGACGTTGATACAAAGCGTGATTTAGTTAGGCAGCTTAAGGATTATACGTTAGATAGAAGTTTATCTGGACTCACTAAAGAAGGTGGTCGTCCATTAGATGCTGTTGATAGATCAAAGATAAAGTATCTTATAGACAGTAAGATGGTTACACCTAATATGGTTATGCTTGATGTTAAAGGTGTGATTGATAATCTGTCTAAGACTATGGATTATTTTAATGAGAATAAGGCACGACTTGGTAAGATAGAAAGTGAGAAGGATTGGTTATCATTCATTAAAGGACAGAAAGATGGATTACATGAACTGACTAAAGTGTTAGGTAATACAAAGTTTCTTGATCAAATATTTTCAGCATCAGATCAATTAGGCATGACGCCTGCTGAGTTTTTAGACAGTATGCTTACTAAGTACAATGACCATATTTTACCATATTTAAAAGAATCTGGTAAGGTAGGTGGATTCTTAAAGTTAGATCAAACTGGTAAAGGTCATGCAATGGTATCAGCTGCTTGGTTAGCTGAGCTTAATATGAGTCTTGATCTTCTTAGTGAAGGTATCTATAAAGTATCTCATGATCAGTTACTTGAGCATATAATACCTCAAATGAGAGCTGGTGTATCTGGATTTAGTAAAGATGCTAATAGTTCTATACATGCACGACTTAAAAATATTGTTAATCTATTCCTTCATAAGCCTTCTACAGCTCCATTAGCTATCAAAGCACTTGTTGATTCAGGATTATATGATAAGTCTACAGGTAGATTCTTGTTTAATGACTTCGATGAGTCAACTGTATTAACAAAATTAAAAGAACATGCTGAACAGATGGATGTCTACTTTAAAATTTTAAATTCAGATAGAGACTTAGAAGTCATGTGGGCTAAGGACAGGCTAGATAATGAAAGCAAGTTCCCTGTTGATAAGAGTCCTACTTTGAGTGTCAATAGATATGTATCTAAATATAATATTAACGTAGAGGCATCTACTGGTGAAACCCTGAATAAGATGTTACAGGGCAATGACCAGGCTATGAAAAATATATTTAATTTTTATGATTTCATGAGAAACAGAGGTGCTACTCTATCATATAAAGGTAATAAGATTTCATCAAATTTGTGGGGGTTAAAACAATTCCAAGGTAAACATGAAACATTCATAGCTGATACATTCATGGTTTACTCTCAGCTAAAAAATTCAGTAACAGCTAATAAGATTAAAGTTAATGGTCAAAGACCTAAGTATGAGGTTGAGACATTCCAAAGAAACAGATTATATGATGAGGTTCTAGACCTTATTGGTGAATTTACACTTGTAGATACAAGTATTGTATTAGATGGCAGGAAGCATGATATAAGAACTACAAAAGACCAAGATATTAAAGCTCAGTTTTTCAATATTATAGCTAACAAAGTAGTTGATTCTAAACAAGGATACGGGACTACTATGGAGGTAGCTGAAGACCTATATAATGTAGGAGCTAGGACTCCTTATGCTGTTGCATTTGTAGGTACAATGGGTGATGGTATAGGTATACCTATAGGAGCTGGTCAATATAAGTATGAAGCTGTAAATAAAATTGTACGAGAATATATAAATGTTGTAGACAGAAGAATTGCTGAGATGGGTGATGATATGCATCCAGACGCTATTAGAGCACATGAATCTTTTAGAGATAGATCATTAAAGAGTGTAGAAAAAGAAGTTGATGGTGAGACAGTTGTAGAGTGGATGTATCAAGAAGGTGATACTAATCATCAAAGAGTAAGCCAAGATATGACTGTCATGTTGACCAATATATTTGGTGATAGGTCTATGGGTTCAGAGTATTGGGAAGCTGTTCGTGGTGAGAAGTGGAATGACGGAGATGGATATGCTAAGAAGCAACTCAGGTATATGAAGTTGTTATTTAATAGAAGCGCTAAGCCTGTAACAACAGAAGTTATTAATGATGCAATAGATTTCCTTGAGAGAACAGATAATAGAGGTCATCCATTGTTTGGGTTTTTGGGCAGTCGGGTTACAGGCGAGACAGATTCAGTTAAGACTTATTTAAAAAAACTATCTAGAAATAATGCTATTAAGTCTCATGTTATAGGAGATGAGAATCCTATAAACCCTGATATGGTTCCAGAAATATCATCATTATTTAGTTCATTATCTAAGCAGATACGAGCTGAACAGGAGGCTTCAGGTGTAGTATTTGAAGATTTTGATATTGAAAACCAAAGTATGATTGGTGGACTCGGTGATGTAAGCAGATTTGATTCTATTAATGTTGTAAGTAAAGAATTTATGGAGGCTATGAAGTTTCTTACTGGTATTAATAACCCATCAATACAACATATGAAACCTATAGGAGCATCAGCTTCTGATGGTAATGCTGTGTTCTTAGATAAGACTGCTTGGGTAGTTGACCCAGCTTGGGATAAATATCTTAAGGACAACAATATTGATATGGTTATAATGGATTCAGCTGCTAAGATGGCTGGTACTGATATGGTAGGAGCTAAAGGAGCTGATGGTAAGTCTGAAAATATTATATATATGGATCAGTTTAATTCGATGGAATCACTTATGTCTAGTAAAAATAAAGGTAAGACTATTGGATTGCCTCTTGATACTTTTTCTATAGGTAGCGTTGTTAGAGCTGAGAAGAATGCAACATTGCCATTACAGATTGCTAATGATCTTGATACGCAGGGACTTAATCAGTCTTTCTATAAGTGGATGCTTGATGGTGGTGTCAGAGAGTTTATAAAACAGTCTAATAGAATGTATGGTGAAGGAGGTTCATCTGAGATAAACGGATTAATGCAAAGGAATTTGAGTGAGTTAGATATTGAATCAGATCAGATGGCATTGCTTGAGAAATGGATAAGAAAAGGTGGTGACGCTACATACTTACCATTCAAAAGAACAACTAGGAATACTATAAAGAAACAGTTAATAGATAAAGCTAATCTATTTACGCCTAGGAATGTTCATGGTAGCCAGAGTGTATTGATACCTGACTTTACTGATTATGGGTCACCTAACCATCTTCGTAATACAGTATTTAAGACAGAGTGGGATAAAGAACGTAGTGGTAATACTGAAGATATAAAATCTAGAGATGTATGGACATATGGACAGATAGAAATAGACGCATCTAATAGAGGTAAGCGAGTAGTTAAGGATAGGGTTAGAATTATTGAGCATAATGATTCTTCAAAAGATAGAATACTTAGCCCTAAAGACAATCCTAAGGAGATTAGCGATCTATTAAAAGGGCCTACTGTTTTAAAACTTAATGAATTATTTAAAGCTCTTGAATCTGTTAATGAAGGAGTTGAAGGTAAGAGATATGAGATAGCTCTTGTAGTTCATAGAACACCAACTACAAGGCCGTCTGATAAAGTTATTGTTGGTCTAAAAGGTTTTGGTATGGAAGGCAATTCTGCTAGAATTAATCATGCAGACGGATGGTTCAGACTTGAGATGGATTTTGATCTTGATAAGGTTAATTACTGGTGGGATACTCCAAGTGATATACTTAGGTTTTGGGATAGTAAAGCTGGTAAGGTCCCTTCTGTTAAAGCTGAGCAAGAGAGATCATCTATTAGAGGATTAAACCCATTTAATGGTGAAGCATTAGTTAATTATAACTATAGTGAAGCAAGAAGCTCTGTACTGAGAGGTGTTGTTGCTAAGTCTAGAAATACGATACAATTTTTAAAGTTTTATACAGGGTATTATAATGAAATTCCTGGTTTCAGTATGAAGGACAATAGAGGCAGGATAGTTTTAGCTGATGAAAGGATAAAAGATAAAACTGATGAGATATTAGCTAGGGATATACAGGCTATCATAGATGCTCAGGGTAGAGGCTATGATGAGCTAAAGTTTAATGAAGAATGGGAAAATAAATTATTGTTTGGTGATGGCGAAGAGTACCCTGGATTATTTAGGTTTCAAACATCAACTGAAACTAAAGATGGAAAAGTATGGGAAGATGCTACTAGTGAAAAGGCAATTACAGATTTACATAAGGATATTATTACTACAGTTTTAAGACCATACAAAAGGATGTTGAATCTAAGAACAAGTATATTTGAGAATGGTGAACAGAAGAAAGTTGACTATGATACATTACTAGATTATACTAGGCAGTATATGTATAACATGAGTAATGTTAATAGATATGTATATTGGACACTTAGAAAAGGCAGAGGTAAGTCTGGTATTAAACGTAGCGAAGATGAACTTAATGCTGTATTTAAAGAACATGGAAGAGATATAAACCCAATAGGTTTACAATCTGCTAGGTTTGATAAAGCTAAGAAAGGTGAAGATGCTTCTGATCAGAATTATAATATGATAGCTGCTGATAGAATGGCTGGTAATCTAGGAGGATGGGATAGACTTACTCAGAAGAAAATAAAACCAAATACTCAAGATAAAGTTGATGAGATTGTGATGGAATATCTAATGGCTAATACGTCAGACACAGCAGCGGCTACTAAAGCTATACTTGATGCATTCACTACTGACTTTAAGAAACTAGATGCATTAAATGGCATAGACTTTAGGTTGCGTAGGTATCGTAGGTCACAGCGTAAGATGGAAGCTGCTGGTAATCATGACATGGCCCAACATTTTAGAGACAGTCATAACAACCTTAGGGACCTTAGAAATTCTATGAGTAAAGAAGTTATGATGAGTCCTACCATAGCTAAGACAGTTAGAACAAGAGTAATACAACAGATTACAGAGACTCTTATGAAAGGTGGTGAGTGGACAGATTATAATGGTTATAGACATAACTTTGGCAACCTAAGAGGAGGAGCAAGACGAGCTGCTGTTGAGAGAATAAGGAATACTATAGCTGCTAGTGTATATGATTACAGGAATAAGAAACTTGCTGTTGATATACGAGGAATTAATACTGACGATTATGCTCAGATGCTGGCAACATATAATATTATGTCTAAGTTGACTGGTGTTGGTCTTGATCCTGCTTATGTAGGTCCTGAAAACGCAAAACAGTGGGACATGGATATATATAAGTTTAAAAGAGATTATGGTAAGAGGTGGTGGGAGTTTATTAACAACAGAAGCAAAGATGATATTGATCAAAATGCTATTATGAATGATTCACTAATAGAACTTGAACAATTATATTATAAGTGGGAAGAGGTAGCTCCTGGATTAGGTAGGCATTTAGTGCTTGGTATGATGACTCCAAAGATATCGAACAAGACTGTCACATATCATAAAGGTCATATCATGCCAGGATTTGATAAAGTGCAGGGACAAGCAAAGTTTATTACATTAGGCTTTAGATTCTTTGATAGAATGGATAGTAACTTATCAAATGGATTGATGGATCAGCTAGCTAAACCTATATCTAATCAGTTAGCATGGATGAGAGGTGAGGCTAATGCTCATTATCATCTTGATGGAGCTGAGATGAAAGACTTAAAAGCACTTGATTTCCAAGACGCTGAAGGAGGCTCTCCATTAATAAATGCCCCTGATGGTAGTGGAGCATTTCATAAAAAGATATCTGAACTTGCTACAAAAGCTATTGGTACTGAGAGTATACCAGCCGAGTTAAAGGAACATGGTGAGTTTCAGAAGGTTAATAAAGAAGTCTTGAGTATACTAGGATTGACAGGCGATATGGCTTTAGACTACATAGCTTTTAAATTACCAAGTGGAGGGTTAGATTTAATAGGCAGCTTAAGTGCTCTTACAGAATTTAATAGGATACCAACCAATGCTTTATCTAAGAGTGGTAAGATACTACCGGTCAATGGAATTGACTCATACTTCAGACATAAGATGAACCAAGTTCGTATGTTCTTTGGGTCACCAGATGATAGTAGGAATATGTTTACAGGTAAGAGAACTAAGGTAGCTGGTGATGTATATGGTAGCCCAGATTATCATGCTTCTGACAAAGCTTCGATGAAGACAAGTGCTGAGAGATGGGCTAACGAAAATGGAATTTGTCCATAATGGCTTGTTCACCTAGACAATTAAAAGAGAAGTTAGATGCGTCTATTGATAAGTGGTTCGATGATCCTCTTACAAATAAGCTTACATCTGGTAAAGGTGGTGAGTTTAAGAAGATGTATAGAGCTGTTACTGGTGAGGACTTTGACTTTGGTGAGATGCCAACTGAGAAGGATATAACCAGACTCAACAGGAGAATAGATAAGTTTCAATCTAGGTTAAAGAAGAAAGTGCCTGGCAAAATAGCTGAGTTATTCTATCTACCTGAAGAATTTTTAAAGGGTAATCCTATTGCTAGAAAAACATTTGATCAGTTTGTAGTTAATCATAATTACTATAGAGGTGAAAAAGATAAATATAATGCTAGTCTAGTTAAGATTGCTAAGTCGTTGAGTGATATATCTAAAGAGATATCTGTGATGAATGATATGAAGGCTCCTAGTATGAAAAAAGCTAGAAGAGAGCTGCAGAGAAGGTACAACGAGTACACTAAACTACTTGAGCAATCAACAACAGACCCATCTAAAGTAAAAGATGCTGAAGATTATTATCAAGACCATTTAGCTGATCTAGGTAAGAAGGAACAGTATAAAGTATTTGAGATGGCTGATGAGATATTAAGAAACCCTGAGTTGATGGAGAAAGCAGAAACTAAGTCTAAGTATTCAAGATTTAAACCAATAGTTACTGAATGGCAGGCTATCAGACCTCAGTTATTTAAGAGTTTAAAGAATAGTTTAACAAGATATATATCTGTATTAGAGAATCAGAATACATCTAAAGATTACGAAGGTGTAATCAATAACCTAAAGAAACTCAACAATCAGCTTGAGCCAGGCGAGAACTATTTCCCTACAACATTATTAAATATGTTCCCAACAATGAAGGCTATTACCGATAGTATATATGAGACAAGAGATACTGGTGAAGTGAACATGGATGAGCTCAATACTTTTGTTGATACTATGGTTAGGAATGTATTAGAGAAGGTTCCTGTATCACATCATGTTAAGAAGCCTGTATCATTACCAACAGATCGTAGGAATAAGAATGTTATTGGAGTGCTTGATACATATGTAAGGGATGTTACAAGATTTAATTACTTAGTTAGTACATCATCTACATTGATAGATGGAGTTAGAAGGCTAAGGGATTTAAGTAATGAGGAGATAGCTGATACTACAAAAGTATATATAGACTATCTGCATGATACACACGCTACTATGTTAGGATATAATATACAGAGTCCTTTATATAGATCATTAACGAGAGGCATAACATCGTGGGAATTTGTATCTAAGTTAGGTCTTAATCTACGTTCAGCTATGAGAAATGCAACTCAGTCACTACAGAACTTTGTATACTTTGGAGGAAAAGGTTGGTATGAGTCTGAGCAATATTTAAAGTCAACTGTTATGACAGATGCATTAAATAAAGAGATGGAAAGGCATGGCGTATTCTTTGAGGAATCTAGAGAGCTAGCTGGAGCTGTTGGATTATTCCCAGAGACAACAAAAAGTATGGTTAATGGCGAAGAAGTAATGACATGGAAGACAGATACCACTGGTGAGAGATTTCTTTCAGGATTAGAAAAGGTTGCTCAGGTTACTGGTAAGCCTATGTCATGGGTAGAGAATAATGTTAATCGTAATCTTACATTTAGAATAGCATTCGCTCAAAGACATAAGCAGCTTAATACTAACAAAGGCGATATAGAAAGATTTATTAACGAGCATAAAGAATACTTTACTGATACTGAATACGGCAAAGAGATTAGTGATAAAGTAGAGAATCATATCACTAGAGAGTCTGGTCGTTTCGCTGCTGAGATGGTTAAAGAGCTGCACTATGAGTACTCTCCATTTGCAAAACCTAAGGTATTAAGGACAGGTAAGGGAGCTGTGCTTGGTCAGTTTGCTACATATAGTATTAATTTCTTTAATTATCAGCGTAAAATAATTAAAAGAGGTACATCTGATATGGTTAATGGTGATTGGAGTTCACCTGAAGCTTGGAGAGCATATAGATTAGGAATGATGTCATTAGCCGTAGAAGGATTAAGTGTACTTGCTAATAGCGATTTTAGTAGCCTTATACAAAATGATACATTAGATAGAATAAAACAGTATATAACATTAGCTTCTGGTGATGATGATGAAAAAAGAAGAGCATTTTTTGGTAAGGGTCCAATAATAGGAACATTAGGTGGTCCTTTTATAGCTGACCTTGTTACTCTTGGTAATGTATTTGGTTTTTATAAATTACTATTAAACTTTGAAACAGGGGATAATAGTTTATTAGGTTACTTAGCTGGATATGATGATTATGCTGGCAGTAGAAAAGATCAAAAGCTATATGATGTTGTTCGTACTTTCAATACAGAAATAGCAAGACAGACTATGGTAATTGGTCCTAGAATGTATGATGGAGCTGGTTTTGGTGAAATAGCTCAAATGCAACTTGGTATATATCCTAGTAAATATTATAAAAATATTAAATCTAAAATCCTTAAAGCTGTTGGAGCTCCAACTCCTAAATATGCTGAATCAAAGGATACAAAGAAATCACCACAAATAAAACAACCAGATATTAGTCAAGCTTTAATGAGTGTTGCTAAAGTTGCTGGTAGAAAAAGATATAATCAAAATTATAACCGCAATATAATGAAAACACTAGATAGCCTAGCATAAAAAAGGGGCAACTAATGTCACCCCTCTCTTTTTTTGTCGATTAATCAATAGATTAAATATTTAATGGCATTTTCTTTACTAATTCATCAATTTGTTCTTTTTTATTTATAGACCATTCAACCCTTCTATGGTATTCTTCTACCTTCTTTAGACTAGTATTATGATAGTTAATAACTTCTTCTTTCATTTTCATTAATTCACTTAGTATTTCAACTTTTCTTTCATCTGTCATTTTGTTTCCTTTCTAAGCACCATAGTGCAATTAAAGCAGCATCACTAACTGCGTATGTTATTCTATCTTTATAAAGGAACATATCTTTATAAATCGTGATACAAGTATTTTTAAGATACTCCTTTCTTTCTTTTTTATCTTTAGGTACTGGAGCATATGATGACATCCATACCTTTGGAGGAACTTCCATTAATGGTAAATTTAAAGATCCTATTACACCTAACCATTTACCATAGTTTACACCAAACTTGAAAGCAGCGCTTCTAGCATCCGTAGGGAAAGCCCACACTTTTTCTATTGCTACTACTATCTTATCTTGTTGTACCCATGCAGTGTTTCTAGCACACCTAAGTATAGATGACATTTCTACTGTTGATCTAGGGCATTTGTGCATTTCAACCATTGGTGAATCATCTATGTTATCACCATCGTTGATAATTACTATGCCTCCGTTTTTACCAGGATCTATCCCAGCAACGATCATAATTCAGATATACCTAATCTAACGCAGATCTTATTTACTTTTTCAGTTATACTTTCAAAGTTCTTTTCTATCTGTTCTAGTGATTCTGATACTTCATCTACAAGTTGAGAGACATCTTTGCTTAGATCATCTATCGTTATTTTAGGTTTAGTATCAATTACTTTCTCAGCAACTACTACTTCAGATATATTATTATCTATTTTATTTACTTTAACTACTTTATCTTTTTTCATTTTCTTTTCCTTTCTTAAATGAGGGGGCAGATACTAAAAGTAACCCCACCCAGCAATCGTTCACTATAGTCTAGAATTACAGCTAGTTACTCACTCCACCAGTTACGACTAGGACGCCTTGCATCTGCCCATTCTCATTATCTTTGAGGTGTGTCTTGACGTGCATCTTCCTCAGTTTTATAAAAACTACATCTATCTCCGTTAAAGCCTACTTCTGTTGTACCTACTCTACCATATCGTACTTTAGCAGATATTATTTCAGACTTATATGGACTATACTCTTCATCATCGAATACATATCCATACCATACAAACAATGCACATTCTGCTGTTTGTTCTATAACACCACTTTCAGAGTAATCTGATAGCCTAGGTCTAGGCTCATAACGCTTTTCAATTTCTCTGTTTAATTGACTTACCAATATAGCAGAGCAATTCTCTTTCTTACATATCCATTTATAATCATAGACTATTTCTTCTATCTGATGTCTTCTTTCTTTAGTGTCTGACATTGATATAAGTTGTATATAGTCATCAATAATTACATCTGGCTTATGTCTTGATATTTCTACCATTGCTTGATCTAATGTTCTAACATCATCAAACATTAATAACTTATCTTTATACTTATTAGTAACTGATTCACTTGCAGATTCAAATAAATCAGTAGATCCATTTAAGTCTCCTTTTCTTACATCAGTATAAGATAGTTTATCACCTTCCATAACAATCAATTTTCTAATCATTTCAGGGTTAGACATTTCTCTATTAAACATCATAACCTTATGACCTTGATTAACTAAAGATCTTATTATGTTTATTATTAATGTGGTTTTACCATGCCCTGGTCTGCCTCCAAGTACGGTTAGCTCTTTACGAGTCATACCTCCTGCAGCTACATCCAAAGCTGGTATACCAAACTTGATAATATTATCACCTGAGTTTATTAACTCTTTAGCTTCACTAACAATCATCTCAATATCGTTTAATCTACTAGGTTTAATATTCTTTATTTCCTCTAGCAATCTAGTATGTGTACCTAATATCTCTTCTATCTCAGACCCTTGATTATCATAGACTGCTGTATGTAATTTTAAAGCACTCTTGATTATTTCTCTTCTAAGATATTTTTCGTATATTATTTTGCCATACTCTTCTACATTCGCAGTAGTAGGAACTTCATCTGGTAATCCAGTTATGTAATATGTAACACCATCTTCATGATTAGGATTTAATCTCTTAAACCTATCAGATACAGTTACTATATCTATTTCTTCTTTATTCCTATATAGCGATTGTATAGACTGCCATAATTGCTTATTGATTGATGAATAGAAAGCTTCTGAATTAGTTATCCATGGCTTTGCTTTTTCATATACGTCAAGTCCTCCTGTTAATACAGAACCAAGCAATGCTTTTTCAGCCTGCATATTTTGAGGCTGTTCTTTTACTTTATTCATTTACAGTCCTTTTTTTACTATCTGCCCATTTCTTTCTTTTATAATTAAGAAACTCAGCTCCTTCATATGGGTTAAAGATAGTTGTTATTAATCTATTATCATCATCTTCATAATATGGATCAATAATTGTTACTGGAGCATTGAATATATTCTTATCATCAAGTCCTAATTTATCAGCATAACTATCCATTATTTTAAATGATGCTACCTGAATAGCATGACTTATTAATCCACTTGCCGCATCTTTTAATACTTGATAACCTGATACATGAGTATGTCCACAAGTAAGTATGTGGTCTTTCCATCCCATTTGAGCTGCTTTTGCTACTCCATGAG
>Ga0080013_1001594_pt1 | contig 29445 bp, 30 predicted proteins | sample ETNvirenome_6_85_FD_69236 | JGI IMG/M metagenome (GOLD analysis project Ga0080013, IMG submission 69236) | Marine viral communities from the Pacific Ocean - ETNP_6_85 (SPADES assembly) (version 2) | ecosystem: Environmental > Aquatic > Marine > Oceanic | place: Pacific Ocean | collected 2013-06-19 | reverse complement strand
CGGCACAACCTGGGGACAAGGTAACTGGGGTGAACAAAATAATTTCACTGTTTCTGGTTTAACTGGTCTATCTGCTACTGGGAGTCTTGGGACTCCTGCACCTTATTCTGAACAAGGATGGGGTCGTGCTTCCTGGGGGAATGAACCTTGGGGTGATAGTTATGATCCTGTTGTTGCTCTTACCGGAATTTCAATTACAGCATCTTTAGGAACTTTAGCTTATTCTCAATCAGAAGAAGGTTGGGGTAGAGATGAATGGGGTATTGGTAACTGGGGACAAAATACTACAACCGTAGCTGATCTTACGGGCTTCGAAATGACTGGTCTACTAGGCGGTAAAGGTTGGGGTAGAAGTACTTGGGGCAATGATCCTTGGGGAGCAGAAAGTATAGTAAACATAGAACTTGGACAGCCATTAACAGGGATTGCAATGACTGGTGCATTAAATTCTTTAACACTTAATTACGATTTTATATTTACTCTTACTAATTCTTTCTTAGGTACAGTTGCTAGAGGAGCAATTTCCGTTAATAATGGAGCTGATCATTTACAAGGATTAGGAGGTCAAGCTATAACAGGAGCTATAGGATCTATTGCTCCAGCAGATGTCGTAGGAGTATCGGGCTACACAGGAACGATGAGTCTTGGCACGGCAACAGCCACTAATACTGAATTAATTAATATTACTGGTTTGGGTGCAACATCATATTTAGGTACTTTACCTGCGATAGATTATATCACAGTAGGATTATCTAAGCTTACAGCAACAGGCTCTATAGGAACTTTAGCTCCTACAGAGATGTCTATAGGCTTGACTGGATATTTAATTACTGGTAGTTTGGGATCAAGCGGCGTTTCTCCGTTAGGCTATAAAGATATTGACATTACCGGTAATACTTCTTATACCTACGTAGAGCATTCTTAAAAGTAGGAGATTAAAATTATGGGATCAAATTATACACCTCTAGGCGTTCAGCTAATGACAACTGGCGAAAAAGCCGGCACATGGGGTACATTAACTAATACTAACTGGGATATCATCGAACAAATTTCTGGTGGTTATAAAGAACAAGATATAGCTGGTGGAGCTGGAGCTACTACCCTCTCAGTTTCTGATGGATCAACAGGTGCTACACTTGCACACAGAATTATTAAATTAACAGGATCAATTACAGGAAATAGAACAGTAACTATTCCTCTCGACGTTCAAACTTTTTACATTGTTACTAATGGATCAAGTGGCGGCTACACTGTAGAATTTAAATATGTATCTGGTTCAGGAAGCTCCGTTACATGGGGAACTACTGATAAAGGAACTAAAATTATTTATGCAGCTGCTGATGATGGAACCAATCCTAACATCGTTGATGTTGGAATGGGAACCGTTACTCTTGATGGCACACAGACTTTAACAAACAAAACTTTAACTAGTCCTAAAATAGGCACAAACATTTTAGATACTAATGGAAACGAATTAATTAATTTTACTGCAACAGGTTCAGCAGTTAATGAACTTACCATAGCAAATGCTGCTACTGGAGTTACAGGTCCAGTTATTTCTGCAACCGGTGAAACGAATGTTGGTATTAATATTAATCCTAAAGGATCTGGAGTACTAAAATCGGGATCAGCTGCAATTAAAATTGCAGGAACAGAAACAATTTGGGTTCCAGCTGCTGCGATGTATGGTTCTACAACAAATGGTGCTGATGCTCAACAAGTTGAGACGACAGCAACAAGACCAGATTTAAAAGTTTTAGACTTTGATGCAGGTACAAAAGAATATGCACAGTTCGCTATTGCAATGCCTAAATCATGGAATTTATCAACAGTAACGTTCCAAGCTTTTTGGGCTCCAAGTAATACGAATACAGGTAACTGTATTTTTGGTCTTCAAGGTGTTGGAGTTGCGAATGATGACACAGCAGACATAGCTTTCGGAACAGCTCAAGAAGTTACCGATGCTGGCGGTGGTGCTGTTGAAGATGTTTTAGTTAGTTCAGTTAGTTCTGCAATAACAATTAGCGGAACTCCAGCTGATGATGACATGACATTTTTTCAAGTTTACAGAGATGCAGCCGATGGCAGTGATACCTTCACTGGCGATGCTAGATTAATGGGAATTAAATTATTCTATACTACAGACGCTGCTAACGACGCATAAACTTAATAGGAGGAAAGTAATATGTCTTTTGGTTATAGAGTTTTAGGTTTCGGTTCAGGCGGCGGACCCGGTGCTTATGAAGTTGAATTTTTAGTAGTTGCCGGAGGCGGTGGCTCATTTTCAAATGTATCTGGAGGCGGCGGAGGTGGCGGCTACAGAACATCTACACAAGAAGTTGCTCCCGGCACAGCAATTACGGTTACTGTTGGTGGCGGTGGTACAGGTCGAAATGTCGGACCAACTGATAATTCAAAAGGTGTAGATTCTTCATTTTCAGGAACAGATTTAACAACAATTACATCAACTGGCGGCGGTGCTGGAGGAATGGCTCCTGGAGGTCAAGGCGGATCTGGCGGTGCTGGTAACGAAGGTGTAAATACACTTGGTGGAGAAGGAAATACTCCATCAACAAGTCCATCACAAGGATATGATGGAGGCGGCGGAGTTTCTGGTCATGGAGCTGGAGGCGGAGGTGGTGCTTCTCAAGTTGGTAATACCGGTTCTCCCGGACACGGTGGAGAAGGAACTCAAAATGCAATAACTGGCTCAGCAACTTATTATGCTGGAGGTGGTGGCGCTGGTGGAACTACTTATGCAGGCATAGGTGGAGAAGGTGGCGGCGGAAACGGAATTAATGGAGTTCCATCAATTCAAGGAAAAGGTCAAGATGGCACAGCGAACACAGGCGGAGGCTCAGGAGGTGGTACAAATTATATACACTCAGGGGTTGCTCAAGCTTCTGGTGGTTCAGGTGTTGTTATTTTAAAAGTCCCTACAGCTAATTATTCTAGTACCACTACAGGTTCACCTACTGTTAGTATCAGTGGAGCTTATACAATATTAAAATATACAGGAAGTGGGACATACACTGCATAACAGGAGATTTTCATGGCACACTTTGCAAAATTAGATGAAAACAACGTGGTAGTAAAGGTTATTGTAGTTCATAATAATCATGCACCAACCGAAGAAGCAGGCGCTATTTTTGTTAACAAACTTTTTAAAACCGATGATGTTTGGAAACAAACTTCTTACAATACAAGAAATGGTGTTCATCTTTTAGGAGGAACTCCTTTTAGAATGAATTATGCTGGCATAGGTATGGTATATGATGAAGCGCGTGATGCTTTTGTTCCCCCACAACCCTATAGTAGTTGGGTTTTCAACGAGAGTAAATGTGACTGGGATGCTCCCATTCCCAAACCTGCAGCTGGCGACGATCCTGATACTGCATTAACTCACAGATGGGATGAAGAACTACATCAATCCGATAATACACAAGGTTGGGTAGTAGTTCCTCGCGAATAATTTTTTTCAACTAACTTTTACTATCCTCCTATATTTTATAGGATCAAGTTTGATATAGATCAACTTTACTTTACATGTGTTTTAGTTTATAAAATGCATAAATGAGAAAGAAAATTAACGCGAATATACAGTCTGGTAATATACATTGTATCTTTCCTACTCCTATTTATCGAACTAATTTCGGCAGACGTTTTTCTGCTAAAGAAGAAAAATTTGCTGCAAGTCAAATAGATCATTGTTTAAAATCTCCAGCTGTTTTAACAACCCAAACCAAAGATAATTATATTTTAAATAATAAAGTTTTTAGTGATATAAAAAATGAACTTCAACTATATCTACAAGACTATATCAACCGAGTAATTTGTCCTAAGGAAGATTTTGAACTTTATATTACTCAATCGTGGTTAAATTATGCCAAAAAAGGTCAATCTCATCCTCATCATACCCACAGTAATTCTTATATATCAGGGGTTCTTTATTTTAGTGCGGATAAAAATAAAGACAGGATTTACTTTGAGAAACCTGGATATATTCAAATAACCCCTAAGGTTAAAACTTGGGAACTTTGGAATTCTCACAGTTGGTGGTTTCCAGTTGAAACGGGATCTTTAATTTTATTTCCTTCTTCTACAACTCACAGAGTTGCTCCAAAGGAAGAAAATAATACAAGAATTAGTTTGTCTTTTAATACTTTTATTAAAGGAGATTTAGGAGATCTAATCATGTTAACTAAACTTAGACTGTAAAGGTGAAATGAAAATTGAAAAAGAAATGGTATCTAAATTACCCAGAGAATATCTTTTTGTATCAGGCATTCTTGATTTAAACGTCAAATATTTTAAAAAAAGAATAGAGGAAGGAGTGAAAGCTTCTAATATAAATTACAAAACTAATGTGTATGGTAGACATACTGCATGGGACTTTTTTAACAAGGACAAAGAGTTTGGTCTTCTATTATGTCAGATGATAGATCATTTAGAAAGTTTAAGCATGGATTTACAAAGATTTTATTTACAAAGCTCATGGGGAATCATAGAAGGCGTTGGAGAATACACACAGCGACATCATCACGAACCTAATTATATTTCAGGTGTTCTTTATCTTAATGATCATCCTCAAAAATTATATTTTCCGGAGATTAGACAAGAAATAATTCCTCGAACTGGGAGATTTGCTATTTTTTCTTCATTTTTAAATCATCACACTAAGCGAAATATTGTAGACAAAGAGAAGTACGGAATTTCATTTAACTTTAGAAGTGCGATGGTTTTAGAAAAATGAGTTCAGTTAGATCGTATACATTATTTGGTTTTCCTATTATGCAAACAAGAATTGACCCAACTGCTTATGATAAAAAATCTATTGTCTCTGCTATAGAAAAAAATTTTAAAATAAAAAAAGTAAGAAATAAATGGGATGAGACTAGTGTACTACACCATGTTTATAATGATGGGGCTAATCCACAGTTTAATAAAATCCCTTATGATACACTTATTCCTGTTTATGAAAAGGTTCTTCTAGATCTCTTTTCACGTCTAGAACTTCTTTCAAGCTTTAAGTTTAGTTTTAGCATAATTAATTATACGTGTTTATCTAGTTCTAATCACATGAATTCACATCTTCATGAAGGAGCTGATTTCGCAGGCGTACACTATATTCAATTTGATAAAAAAAATCATACATCGACTATGTTTGAAAATACTTCACCCCATGTAGATTATCTTCGTCAGCTCAGACCTAAGTTGCCGAATTTATTATCCAATAAACACCCCTCAAACTCTTGGGCCTATAAAGATTGGCATTTAGATACCGAAGAAGATGATTTTTGTTTTTCGCCTGCTTATCTTAAGCATCGAATAGATCCTCAAAGATCGAAAAAGAAAAATAGAATTACGATTGTTTTAAATATTACGATGGAGCCTAAATGAAACATTTAACCACTATTCCTATATGCTCTAATACTTTATTTATTTATAAATTAGATATAAAGGACAATCTGGTTTCAAAATTTAAAAAAGAAAAATTTAAGCCGGTCCTAGACACCTCAGGGCTTTTTTCAGTATCTAGTCTAGAGTTGAGTGAAAATCTTAAGATTCTAAAAAAGTATAAGAAACTTAATAAAGAAATTAACAAGGCTGTAGACGTAACCATTAACGAAATACTTAGGTTAAAAAATATTAAATATCGAATTTTCAGTTCATGGCTAACTAAAACAGAGCCAAAAGGTTACTCACATTCCCATGATCATACTAACTCGTGGTTGAGTGGAATCTATTACCCTAAAGGGGATCCTAATTTTAGAGTTAAATTTTATAACGATAATATGACTCAATTTTCAACTCCATCAATAGAATCTAATATACATAATTCACGAGAATGGATTATTACTCCTACCGACAATTTTTTAATTTTATTTTTTAGTCAGTTAAGACACAAGATTATGCCAAATTACTCCGCAGAAGATAGATTTTCTTTAGCGTTTAATATACTTCCTGAAGGAGAGTTTGGGAAAGGAGATTCCAGAACAATATTCTAATGAAAAATAATTCACCCCCTACTCAAATTCAATATAAGTATTATTATTTTGGTCCTTTTTTATTTCATACCAGGATTACCCCTGAGGAATGTCAAATGGTTGTTAAAGAAGGAAACAAATGCCGACAAAAAGCATATGACTTCCGACACGAACTAGCGGGTCATTTATCAGAAGAATATGAATTAAATGATAAAAAAAGTATTGGTGAGTGGTTAAAAAAATATCTTGAATCCTATACCATTGCCTATAATGAATGGAGAGGCGGAACTAAACATATGCAGCCTCACTTTCAACTTACTGCTTTGTGGATTAATTATATGAAAGCACATGATTTTAATCCTCCCCATGAACATGGGGCGGATCTTTCTTTTGTTTTTTATCCGGATGTGCCCGAAGAATTGTACAAGGAAAATAAAGCATTCACAGGAAATGCAGCTGGGCCTGGAGCCATATCCTGGAAATATGGGGAGGGGAGTCGTCAATGTGTTAACACGGTTGATATATTCCCCACAACAGGAGACATGTTTATCTTTCCCGCGTCTTTACAACATTGGGTATATCCTTTTAGATCCAATGTCGAACGTCTTTCAGTATCTGGAAATATTTTATTCGAAAAGGATTCACGCACAAGTTTTCTAGGCGATAAAAAAAAGGATGGGAATAATCCCATATTAAAAGAGGAAGATATTAATCTCAATGAAGGAGGCGGAGGGGGTTCTAATTTTGAACACTCTGATCAAAGGTAATATATGGATATTATATTTGGCAGTGGAATTCATACACAGAATTTAAACAATCCAGTTTTAAATAAGAAACTGGAAAAATTAGGGAGACAGCTAACGAAGAGTTCTCATGTAACAAAAAAATCTAATGCAGGAGGATTACAGGCACACGCTCCTGATTTAGAGCATCCTGTTATCTTAGAATTTTTAAAAGCAGCAACAGTTCCTCTTCAAGACTTAGTAAAACATTATCATATTGATGGAGATTATAGTTTTGCGTTTCAAGATTTATGGTTTAATTTAAATCGAACAGGAGATTATAATATGCAACACGCACATGGAAACACAGATTTTTCAGCAGTCTATTATATGAAATGTGAATCTGATTCTGGTGATCTTGTTTTTGTTAATCCTAATCAAGCTAGATTCCTACTTAACCTTTCTTCTGTTTATAAATTTAAAGAATATAACGCTATTAATTCGGATACTTATTCCATCAAACCTAAACCAATGGAGCTCTGTGTTTTTCCCGCTGAACTTCAACATTATGTAACTCGAAACAATAATAAGAAAGATCGTTTAAGTTTAGCCTTTAACGTAAAGATAACTCCTATATACGACAAGCCTTATTGATATGAAACCTGTTGTGAATGATAATTTTCTAACCCAAGCAGATTTTGATTATATAAAAAAAGAAATCTTTGGAGATTATTTTCCGTGGTATTTTCATACTTCAATAGTTAATATAGATGATAAGGAACCCTCTCACTTTTTTTGGACCCATATCTTTTTTGATCGAGAAAAAGGAATTGCTTCAAGTGCGTATAAAATTCTTCGTCCTATTTTTAATAAATTAAAAGCTAAAGCTTTAATTAGGGTCAAGGCTAATATGTATAGTAATCAAAGTAAAATAATTGAACATCATTCCCATACAGATTATCCTTTTAAACATAAAGGGGCTCTCTTTTCTTTAAATACTTGTAATGGTTTCACACATTTTAAAGATAAGACTAAAATTCAAAGTGTAGCAAATCGAATCATTTTATTTAATCCTTCTTTGCCGCATCATTCTTCTACCTGTACCGATGCGCCGGTACGTATCAACATAGTTTTTAATTATTTTTAAGATGACCCTCCACTCATGGCCTTTTGAGCTCGATCCTATTCATGTTTATGCTTATGCAGAAAAAGTCTTTTCGAAACAAGAATGCGAAAAAATAATTACATTGGCCCAAAAAGAAAAAGAAATTGAGTCAAAAGTTTTTTATAAAAATACAACTACATACGACAAAAAGATAAGACAAAGTCAAATAAGATGGCTGGCTCCTACCTCTGATTTTAAATGGGTGTTTCAAAAAGTAACCGATATGACCAATTTATTAAATGATAAATATTTTAAGTTTGATATTTTTGGTGCTATTGAAGGAATTCAATTTACTTCTTATAAAGCGCCAGGAGGTAAGTATGGTAAACATGTCGATAGAAGTTTAGGAGCTTTAGTAAGAAAGTTATCAATTAGTATTCAATTAAGTGATCCTAAAGACTATAAAGGGGGAGAAATTTGTTTCTATGATAGTGCAGAAAAACAGCCGGCTCCTCGAGACCAAGGAATTTTTATTGCATTCCCTAGCTTTGTTCAGCATGAAGTACTACCCGTTACTAAAGGGGAACGACACTCTCTGGTATGTTGGATTACAGGCAAACCATTTAAATGAAAACAATTGTAGAGAAGTTTGCTCAGTATCTTACCGAGATTAAATATCCTACTAAAAAAGAACATTGGAATATTGGAGGGGTTTTAAAAAATAAATCTAATCAATATTTAAAATTTGATGTAAGAAATATGTTTCATCTTCCTGATGGGCTATTGGGAAAGAAAGGACACACGTCAAGTAATGCTGATAAAATGGTCTTTGAAACAGAGAATGCCTGGATCATCTTGGATATTCCAGAAATCTGTCAGTATGTAAGGAAACATAAAACTAAGATCCTCCACCTTGAAAAATTGATAAAGGATTTAGAATGGAACATTTCTATTAATAAATAATTTTTTCAGCAAGTTTTTAGTGCCCTCCTATAAAATGTAGGAGTACAAACAGCATTGATATACGCTCAATCGTGTAGTATAAAACCTATATAATAGGACAACTATGCTACAAAAATTAGGCTTTACACCCGGATTTAATAAACAAGTTACACCCACAGGCGCAGAAGGACAATGGACTGGTGGGGATAATGTGCGTTTTAGATATGGATCTCCTGAAAAAATAGGAGGTTGGGATCAATTAGGAGAAGATAAACTAACCGGAGCAGCAAGAGGCCTTCACCATTGGGATGATAACGCCGGAACTAAATATGCAGCTATAGGAACTAACAGAATTTTATATGTTTATTCAGGGGGACAGTACTATGATATTCACCCTATACGAACTTCCATAGCAGGATGTGATTTTACCAGTACCTCTTCATCTAAAACTGTGACGGTAACTTTTCCAAGTCCTCATGGCTTAGGAGATGGGGATATTATTCTTTTTGATGGAGTGAGCGGAGTCACAGGATCATCTACTTACAACGATGCTACTTTTGAAGACATTAAATTTATGGTGGCAACTGCACCAACCGCTACCACGGTTACTCTGACGATGACAAATACAGAAACAGGAACTCCTTTAAGTAATACGGGATCAGCTACCGCTAAACTTTATGTGACTGTTGGACCTGCTCAAGAAGTGGGAGGTTATGGATGGGGTACAGGAAACTGGTCTGGACAAGCTTCAGGAGCCGCGACAACTACCCTAGCTGCTAACATTGCAAATACAAGTACGACAAGCATTACCCTTACTAATTCAACAGCCTTCCCTACTTCAGGAGAAATTAGAGTAGGGACAGAAGATATTTCTTTTACCGCTAATAATACTTCCACGGGAGTTTTAAGTGGAGGGGCTCGAGGCGTAAACGGAACGACAGCACAAGATTCTACGAGTTCTCCTTCAACTCACAGTTCGGGTGATACCGTAACCGATATTTCTGATTATGTTGCTTGGGGCGAAGCATCCTCAGCCGACTATACCATTGAACCGGGCCTATGGGCTTTAGATAATTATGGAACTATTTTAATTGCTCTTGTTTATAATGGAGCTTGTTATCAATGGGACGCAGCAGCAGCTAACCCTACTGAAAATCGAGCTACGGTGATGTCTAATGCTCCTGCTAAATCAAGACATGTCTTAGTTTCACCAACCGATCGACACTTAATATTTTTTGGAACCACAACAACGACAACTGATTCAACGACACAAGATGATATGTTTATTAGATTCTCGGATCAGGAAAGTATTAATGATACGGATTCTTATACCGTAACCGCTAACAATACCGCAGGGACACAAAGAATTTCTAATGGATCTCAAATTATGGGAGCTAAGAGAGGACGAGATGCCATTTATATTTGGACCGATAATGCAATGTATCTCATGAGATTTGTAGGAGCCCCCTTTACCTTTTCTTTTGAACAAGTAGGAACGAACTGTGGATTAATAGGTAAGAATTCTGCTATCGAGGTGGATGGAACAGCTTACTGGATGTCTGAAAATGGTTTCTTTAGTTACTCCGGTCAACTTCAATCAATGCCGTGTTTAGTAGAAGACTATGTGTATGATGATATTAATACCACGGCTAGAAATTTAATTTTCTGTGGTCTCAATAATTTATTTACTGAAATTAGTTGGTACTATTGTACGAATGGATCGGATGTGATTAATCGTGTGGTCACTTATAATTACATTGAAACTGCCATCGCTAAAAAACCGGTATGGACTACGGGAAGTTTATCTAGAACGACCTGGGCGGATTCTTCTTTGTTTGGTAAACCTCATGCAACGGCCTATACCACAGCGGATGATGCTTCTTTTGATGTGGTGGGGAATACCGATGGAACCACAATTTATTATGAACATGAAACCGGGACCGATCAAGTGGATGCCGGAGGAGTGATTACGGCGATTACTTCTAATATTTTATCTGGAGATTTTGATATTACTCAACGAAGCAATCAAAAAGGACAAGTGATTGGAACGCCTGATCTTCGAGGGGATGGAGAATATGTTATGAAAATCAGAAGATTTCTTCCTGACTTTATTAGCCAGACGGGAAACACACAAATTACTCTGCTGCTCAGAGATTATCCTAATAATGCAGCGGCGAGCTCTCCCTATGGACCCTTTACAATTACGACAGCCACTGATAAGGTGGATACACGTGCCCGGGCTCGGGGAATTGCTATAAAAATAGCCAATACTGGAGCATCACAAAACTGGAAACTGGGTACATTTAGACTGGACATACAACCAGATGGGAGAAGATAATGGCTTGGTGGGAAAACCTTACTTTAGGAGATGTTGGTAAATACGGTGGATCAACTGTTGGTGCTTTAGGAACAGGCGCAGGATATCAAACTCTTCACGATGTTAATCAAATTAATAAATGGGCAGCACAAGGTTATGGGCCTGGAAATAAAGTTCCTCAACACATGTTAAAAAGTTTAACAGGAGCTTATGTACCTAATACAACTTTTGAAAAATTAGGATATGGAAGAGGTAGTTTCAAAGATTGGCTTACAAAAACAATACATCCTGATCATTTTAAACCAGTACAAACAGTGATGAAGGCGGCTCAGTCTCCATTCGGAAAAGCTGTAGGGAGTGTAGGAAGATTTGCTTTTGGAATACCTGGTCTTGTGGCATCCACCCCCTTTTTAGCTAAAAGTGGAATCGATGCTTTAACGAAACGAGATCCTAATGCTACCGAATCAAGTTTATTTGGAATTGATTTAACAAAGAATGCAAATGAACAAGCTGCATTACCTGAGAGTGAGCTCCAAGACTGGGGATCAACAATGGGTGTTATACCTGGAGATGATCTTCCTAATCCTCTCCCTAAAGTTTATCCTGGAAGCGCTTATTCACCTCATCGAGGATTTGAAGAAATGCAATTTGATGAAACCGTTCAAGCTCCAGCAAAGAAAGGATTTAGTTTTAATCCATTAGACTGGGGTGTGATGGGGTTAGCTAAAAAAATGATTGAACCTAATACACCTGAAGAAAATTTTGGTCGAAAGTATTTTGAAAATACGATGGACTCTTCAGGAAGAGTATACAACGATCCGGAAGATCTCTTTGGAGGTAAGAATGTGGTCTCTGCCTGGGGTCAAGGTATGGGCGCAGCAGGTCAAAAAAGAATAGATACAATAGAAAATACTTTACAAAATAAATATGGTTTAAGTGATGAAGAAATAGAAGATGTTTATGCTGGAAGTTATAGGGGTGATGTAAACACTCAATTAATACAAAGACTACAAAACTTTAAAAACCAACAAAACATATACAATAAAAACTTAGCAGCTGCTACAGGTGGTGCAGATACGACCGGAGGAGCTATTACGACTGGAAATGTTGTGACGACTGCTACAAATCCTAATCTAGGAGATCCAGCATCTAGAGATCAAGGGGGTGGATACTCTACACGAGGAGGATTTACTGGAACTAGAAGTACAGCAGGTCCTAGAGGTACATCGACACCAGCTTCAGGAAGAGGACACCATTCATGGGCACAAGGTGGAAGAGTAGGTTTAAGAATGGGAGGAGATCCTACTGGGTGGATGACAGAACCAGAAAATGTTACTCCTTTCCAACTTCAACAAGAAGAAGGGGTTCCCATGGGTTTAATGGCTTCCGATGATGTCAACACAAGAATTTTAGAAAACTTATTTGAAAAATATTTAGACTTAGGATTTAGTCCTGCCGAAGCAGAAAGATTAGCTATGGAAGAATTTGAATCTATGGCACAGGGTCCGCAAGAAGAAGTTGTTGAAGAAGGAATAGCGAGTCTTGTTTAATGGCAAAAATAACTCAAGCATTAACGCGGGCTAGTGAAGAATACGATCAACGAGTTTTTCAATCTCTAATTAGGGATCTCGACGGTGTCATTAATAAACTCAACACCACATTCCAAGAAGATATGAAACAAGAGGTAGAAGCGATGAGCTTCTTTGTAGAATAATGGCTGTAAAAAATGAATATAAAATGTATGGAGTAACGAGTACGTCTGCCGAAGGACCTATTAAATTCTTTGGTACTGATGCTACAACAGGTAATCAGAATCCTTTAATTAATGAAACGTATATTGTTAAATCATTACATGTAACTAATAAGTCATCGGGTAATACTCCAACCATTACGATTACAAATAATGGTTTTCAGGTTATTAATACTCAAACGTTAGCCACAGCAGCCAGCGTAGAAATTTTAACCAATCCCATGGTTGTCGAAGGCAATACGGTTCTTTCTTATACCACAGCCGGTACAGTAAGCGATGGGGTGGACATAACCATTAGTTATTTAAATATAAAGAAGGAGGTCACACGATAATATGACGGATAAGACAATAGAAATAGATGGTAAAAAAATAATAGCTGAGGTAAAACATACTATAAAACATAAGAAAACAGGGGCTATTTATAGTTCAGTAGAAGATGCAGCATCCTTTGGAATTAAGAAGGAAGACCTGCAACAGGACGTACATGTCAAACTTCCGAAGCTTGATTTGTTCGCAAAAACAAAGTAGATTGAAAAATTGAGGCAAAACTATGATGACACCACACAGACAACAATACGGATTAGGCAGCTTTGTTAAGAAAATAACGAGGCCTATTAAGAAAGTTGTTAAAAGTCCTTTAGGAAAAGCGGCTTTAATAGGGGGTTTAGGATGGGCTGCAAATGCCGGTAAACTTGGTGGCATGGGCGAGGGATGGTTCCCTAAATTCAGAGGATTATTCCAGGAAGGTAAATTATTAGGAAACCTTCTTCACACAGGAGCAGGACCTGACAGAAAATTTAGCTTAGGTAAAGCAGGACTATTAGGTTTACTTGGAGCAGGAGCTACTCTTCCATTTCTAGGTGGAGACGAAGAAGAAGAAATTATCGAAACTCCATGGGAGGAAACACCTTCCAGTATTGCTAACATTAGACAAATGGCAAGAGATCGACATCCTAGTTTAATGTTTTTACCTAAATCTGATTATGTTCAAGAAGGATTTTTTACCGGAGCTAAAGATGGAGGACTCATCGGCTTAGCGAATGGTGGTCAACCTGCTCAAGCGCAAGCAGAACAAATGTTAAGAATGGAATATCAAAAGTATCGTAACCAAGGTGGTACGATGTCGTATCAACAATTTAAAATGCAAGTTTTAAAACAAGCTCAAGCACAAGGACCCATGGCTCAGGGACAACCACAAATGATGTCTCAAGGTGGAAGAGCAGGATATAAATGGGGAGAAATGGTAGAAGATCAAGAGTCAATGTTTATGACTCCTCAAGGTGATGAAGTAGTCACAGATCAAATGGAAGAAATTGAAGGAGATACAGCCGGACCCGCAGGCTATCATAGAATTTTAGAAGAGCAAATGAGTTTACTCGCTGAAGAATTAGATAAACATCCATCAGATTTAACCGATGACGAATACGAGTTAGCTGGTAATCGAGCCATGCAAATTTGGAGATCAGGAGGATTCGCTCAAGGCGGAAGAGCAGGCTATGCTTCAGGAACTGCCTACCCTAATCCTCATGCAGTTCGAAGCGGAAACCTTAAAGATGATATGTTAAATGTTTTTGCAAACAAATTTGGTGGTAGAAAAATAGCGACACCCGGTAGTCCAGTTGCTACAAGCAATAGTTTTATGGGAAATTTGGTTCCTCAAGCTTTTCAGGGTCAAGACGCAGAATATCAAGCTTATTTAGAAAGTGGTAGTGAATTACCCTATCACGTCTGGAAAACATCTCGACAAACTGTAGCTCAAGGTGGACGGATTGGGTTTAAAGATCCAGCAGGTCTTGTGGATTCGGATCTTCTTCGTAGAGAATGGTTCCAAAGACATAACACAGACGACTGGCTTTCAATGATTAATAAATTAAAATTGACGGATGAGGTGCCAAGAATAAAAAAACAGGAAGGTGGACGAGTAGGTTTACTAGGAGGAGGTCCTGTTCCCGGATCAACAGTTCCTGGATACACAACACCGGTAGGTTATAACAAATTTGATTATAGAACAGGTGGAGTACCTGTAAGAGTCGGTGCTGCTAATGGCGGCATCATGCCTTTGTTAGATTTAAAAGGAAAAGAAAAAGATTATAGACAAGATGGGGGCTTCGTTGGTATAGGAAGAAAAGAAAAAGCTGATGATGTTCCAGCACGATTAAGTAAAAACGAATTTGTATTTACTGCGGATGCAGTAAGAAACGCTGGCGGTGGAGACATCGATGCTGGCGCAGAAGTGATGCACAACATGATGAAAAATTTAGAAGCCGGTGGACAGATTTCAGAAGAGTCTCAAGGACTCGGGGCTCAGGGAATGTATGACAATATGAGACAACTAGAAACGAGGATAGAATAATGGCAGTACCAGATTATTTACAAGATACAGCAAAAGATTATGCAAAACAGGCAACAGCAACCTATTCAGCACCGATAGATACAACTACATTTACCGGTCGACAATTTGTTGCGGGAGAAGATCCCTTACAAACCTCAGCTATTAATTTAGCTCAACAAGGGGTAGGATCTTATCAACCTTATTTAACAGCAGCTCAAGCTAATTTACAAAACATGCAGGGATTGACAGGTGCTAGTGCCTATCAACCTTTCATGTCACCATACCAAACAGATGTTATTGATGAGACCTTAAGACAATATGATCAATCAAGACTAGCGGGTCAACAACAAATCAGAGATGCAGCGGTAGGCTCTGGTGGCTTTGGTGGTGGTAGAGAAGGAGCTATGATGGGGCAGTATGATGCGGATACTCTAGCTAACCGAGCAGGAATTAGAGCTGGATTATTACAACAAGGCTTTGGTCAAGCACAACAAGCAGCACAACAAGCTTTTGCAAATCAAGGAACTTTAGGTGCTGGACAAATGGGCTTAGCTAATTTTCAAAGAGCAGGTTTAGGAGCAGACGTAGGAGCTCTTGGACAACTCGGTGCATTTAGACAAGGAATTAATCAGGCTCAATTAGGAGCAGATCAACAAGCAGCACAGACAGCAGCTTACGAACCTTACGGAAGATTATCTCAGTATGGTTCAGGAATTACTGGACTCGCTGGAGGTATGGCTCCAATGCAATATCAAGATCCACAACCACAAAACCCATGGGCATCAGCTCTTGGAACTGCCTTAGGTGTTGGTGGATTAATGGGTAAAATTTACGGATAATAATTATGAGAACACTCAATAGACCAATGTTTAGAATGGGTGGCCCAATTAAACAAGGGATCATGCATGGAATTAGAGAACCTCGTAGAGGCGGTGGTAGAGCTGCGCTTGTAGGTAACCCTATTTTTCCTCAAGATGCATCAGGAAGAGCTCATCATAGTGTATGGGGTACTATTTTTGGTGCCGGCTCTAAAATTTTACCAAAAGCTGGTGGTATAATGTCGAGAACATGGAATAAAATTAAACCTACTGGTAAATTTAGAGAAGTCCCAGTACCTAAAGGTTATCCTACTAAGGACATAGCGGGACAGGTTGGTAGTAGATTTAATGTTAAGGGTAAAGGTTTTCAAGGACCAGCCCCTTACACAGCATGGGAAACTCTAAAACAACCCAAGCTTTGGTGGAAAGGCGCTAAAGAAAATCCTTATTGGGCAGGAGTAGGTGGACCACTTGCAGTTAGTAGTGGTGTTGTTCCAGGAGTGCTGGGGACTGCATGGGATTTAGGTAAAGCCGGAGTTTTACAGGCAGCTGACCTTGCTGTATCAGATAAATGGTTTGATCAAGATAAATACTTTGCTGACAAAGCTGCAAGAGAAGCACTTGAAAAAAATTTAGAAAATAAAGTAGGTAAAAAAGATTATGGTCCTTATAAAAAATCAGATAAGGTTACTAAACTTAAAGAAAAGACTAAAGACGATAGAGTTAATGAACTCTTAGAAATTATGGGCTATGACAAAGCTAGAAAAAATGCAGCCTATGATGCGTTGATTGATGCAGGTCAAATTATAAATCAAAGAGGAACACTTAGTAAGAAAAATATTAATAGAGAATTAATTGATCCAATTATTGCCGCAACAAGTAAACGATTCGATAAGCCTCAACAAATTGAGGAAGCTGTAAGATTGTTACAAACTAAAGCCGACATTGAAGCTACACAACCAAGCACTAAGTTAAAAGATTTAATCGCTATCGGAATTGATACGCCTGAAAAACAAGCTATGTATCTTAAAAGCGCTCTAGGACAACCTACAACATGGGGAGGCGCTAAGAGTATTGCAGCTAAAGCAAACTTAACAGGAGATAATGCTATCAGCGCTGCCGCTAGTCAATTTGCTGACAACTTCCAGGGAAATCTTTTAACAACGAAAAGCTTTAAAGAAATAGTAGAGGATGATGCGAACAAAGGCAAAAAAGAATCAGATATTATTGTAGAGTTCACAGAAAAAGCAGTTAAAACGAAAGGCTATCCTCCAGGAGACTATACTGTAGGAGGAGTCCTTGTTACAGTTGATGAGAATGGTAAAGTGACAAATATAACGAGGTAAGAATCATGGCCTCTGATTTCGATTACTCTAAATACATCACTGGATCCGCAGCAGAAGATAGCAATAAAATAGGAACATTTGAATCAATGCTGGCTGGTATTGGTTCTGGTCTCCTTGCAATTCCCAAAGGTTTATTTTCATTAGGCGCAACGCTCATGGATCTGGGTGTGAACTCAGGTAAAGCAGCAGCTGTTGAACAATGGTTTGATGATCTCACAACATGGGATGAGAAAGCTGAAGCTACAGCCGCAGGAAAAATTACAGAACTCTTAGTTAACATCGGGGTACCCGGTGGTTATGGTTTTAAAATAGGAAGTCAACTTGCTAAGCAATCAATGCTGGCTAAAAAGAGTGGTAAGTATTTACAACTTTCAAATCCTTCTCTTCAAAAAGGTGTTAAAGAAGCCACACGTTTAAACGCAAGAGGAAAAACAAATCAATTCATTGCTGGTGCATTAGCTGGTGGTATTGCTGAAGGAGTCTTTGTTGGTGACGTAGAAAAGATTGGTAGCTTTGGAGATTTAATCGGTGGACCTACAGAAATTACCAGAGGTGATGGTGAAGATGCCGTTAGAGATTTATTAAACCGAGTTAAGTTTGGAACGGAAGGAGCTTTATTCACAGGAGTCATTGGTGGAATTGGTTCTACTGTTAAAAGATTAGCAGGTCGTGGAGAAAAATTAGATATTGCTAATAGTAAAATGGACAGATGGATTGACAAGGTAGCTGGAAAATTTAGAGCACGTAGTGATAAGACTCCAGAGTTTTTTGACATAGAAAGAACATCTAAAGGAATGAGAGGTGCAGATACCGTACTCGCTAAGAATGTATCGAGAGATGTAGATAAATTTATTGATGGTATCTTTCCACCGCTTAGAACGATATGGAATAAACAAAAAGGTGCCGAGCGAGATGTACTTTTAAAAGAAATTAATGAACTTTTACTTTCAGGGAACCCCCAACTTGTTGATGAGGTTATCGATGGAGCCCCTACCGGCAAGATGGTTTCTAAATGGGGTAAAATGAATCAAGCTAAGCTAGAAGCATTAACCGAGAAGCTGACAGGTTTAGGAGCTAAGAACGACGACATCGTTGAAATGGTTGCTGGCCTAGGAAGAATAAGACAGAGATGGGATGATCTCTTTACCGCTATTGGAAAAAATCTAGATGCTGATGAAATTAAAGAATTCAAAGATATATTTGGAACTAAGTTTAGAGATTACTTAGGTGCTACTTATGACGTTATGCAGAATAAAAGTATTATTCCATGGTTACGATATAGACCAACCGCAGAAGCTATTGAGGACGTTAAAGATGTATTTAAAAAAACTTATGCGGATACTAACCCTGGTAAAACATTAACAGATCTTGAAGCCGAACAAGCCGTCACTAGAATAATAGACACAGCGGAACTTCCTAAAGGTTTTCGAATGGATAAACCTGCTGATCCTTATTTTCCTATCCCTGAATCAATTGCAAAGAATCCTAACTTCTTTTCTAGTAAAAGTGTGTACGACAAAGTTGCAGAAGGTTCAGCAAGAATGGGGAGACCTAGTGCGAACATTGCTCAAATTAATAAAGAATTCAGACCCGCTTTTGAAAAACTCTTGGGCAAACAACATAATCCTATGCAAACTATTTTAGCTGGAATGGCTAAACTTTCTTTAGTGGCTCAACGAAATATATTTTTTAGAAATATTTATAATAAAAATGATGAACTATTAACTAAAGCAAAAGCTGAAGTAGAAGCAACAGGTAAAACAGATATCATGCCCATGTTCGCAAAAAGTGAAGATGAAGCCCGTGCTTTTTTTGGTAATGATTATAGAGCTATTCAAGTGATTGATGAAGCGCAAAAAGGAAGAGTTGGATTATCTTCAGGTGCTAGTAATCCTTTTGGAAATAGAGGACAAACTTTTTATGCACGTCCAGGACTTGCTGAAGCTCTTGAGACTCAAGGAATTAATACCAAAGGTTTTACTTTAATGGGAAGTGAAATGTTAGGGGACATGTACACAGGACTTCTTTTATATCCTAAAGCTACATCACAGATTGCTAAAACTATTTTATCTCCCATCACTCACATGAGAAACTTTATAAGTGCAGGAGCTTTCGCAGCAGCCAATGGAATTATTCCTGCCAACTTTGGTAAAGTAAATGTAACTGTGGCTGGTAAAGAACTTGTAGAGAACCCTATGAAGTTAGCTTACCAAGCATTACAGGCTCCATTGAAGGGAAGCAGACAACAAAATGATTTATACGATAAGCTTATTAGATTAGGAGTAGTAAACAGTAACGTGAGACTAGGGGATCTTTCCAGACTTTTAGAAGATATAAACTTTGGTGCCACGATGAGCTACCAAAAAGGTATGAGAGGTTTAATGAAACAAATGTCCAAAATAAAATCGGTTGGTCAAGATCTATACACCGCTGAAGATGACTTCTGGAAAATTTATTCTTGGGCTATAGAAAAATCTAGACTAGCCAGAGCTTTAGAAAAACAAGGAGTCACTCGAGGAACTAAAGATGCATGGATTAAAAATGCTCAGGGTGAATGGATTGAAGTAACAGAAGATTGGTTAGAAAGAGAAGCAGCTGATATTGTTAAGAACAATATTCCTAACTATGATTACGTACCTGATTTTATTAAAGGCTTACGTAAACTTCCAATTGGAAACTTCGTATCGTTCCCAGCAGAGATTGCAAGAACAGGAGCGAACATCGTTCAAAGAGCTCTTAGAGAAATTAATACAAGCTACACTTTAGCTAATGGTCAAGTCATAAAACCTTTCACTGGGATAGGTTACACAAGATTGTTTGGATTTACGACAACTGTTGCAGCCATACCTTACGCAACTCAAAAAATGTTCCAAACTATTTACGATGTTACCGATGAAGAACGAGAAGCTATTAGAAAATATGTAGCTGAGTGGTCTCAAAACTCTACCATCCTTCCTATAAAAGATAAGGACGGGAACTTTAAATATGTAGACTTCAGTCATGCTAATGCTTACGATACTTTAATTAGACCTTTACAAACCGTTGTTAATGCGGTGGCCGATGGCCAATCTGAAGATGGAATCATGGATGATTTTATGAAAGGAATGTTTACTTCCATGGCAGAATTCGGTGAACCTTTTATTAGTGAATCTATTTGGGCCGAAGCGGTCTCTGATATTTTTATGAGAGGAGGTCGATCAAGAGAAGGTTATCAAATTTATAACCCTGAAGACAGCGCAGGTAATATATCGACAGCTATCTTTAAGCACTTAGTTAAAACTCAAATGCCAGGCTCCGTGGAGCAGTTCGAAAGACTAGACAGAGCCTTTAAACCTGTGAACTTTGTTGTTAAAGGGAAGTATGATGAGTATGGACAAGAGTATGAATTTGGTGATGAGTTTGCAGGACTCTTTGGTTTTAGAGCAGTAGAAGTTAATCCTGAACGAGCAATTAAATTTAAAGTAGCGGACTATAAAAAAGGAGTTAGACTAGCAGGATCTTTATTCACTAGAGAAACTTTAAAAGGTGGACCTATTGAACCAAGAGAAATTGTAGATGCTTACATTAATGCTAACCGAGCATTGTTTAATGTTAAGAAAAAATTAAAGGGCGATTTAGATGCTGCTATTACTTTAGGAATTTCAGACCAGGCCTATAATAGAAACGTAGATATCTCGGGCGCTGAAAAAGCAGCTATTGAACAAGGAGTATTTCGACCTTATGTTCCTTCAGGAAATGTTAGACAAGCTTTTGCAGAAAATGCAGACGCGATAGGAGAAAGTAATCCTTATCCAGAAGCAGCAGATGTTATTAATGATATTAGAGCAGAACTTTCAGGTTTATCTTTAGACGATCCATCGTTTCCAATTATAGAAAATCCTTTAATGCCAGATGTTGGTACACCACAGACCATCCCTGGTACATTAAATTTACCTAGTGTAGATCAACAAACTGTGACAGCTCAAGGCGTCGGAGGTGGTGGAAATATTCCATTTAATCAGATGACGACACAACAAAAACTAGATATACTATTCGGCCGAGGGTAAGGCTTAATTATTATATATGTCAAAAGCAGATTACCAAGAAATTATTTCTGAATACAAGGAGCAGGTCAGAGTGCTCAAAGAGCAGGTTAATGAACTGACTGATGCTTGCAAAGCCAAAGATGCTGCGTTAAAAAGGGCATTACAGAAGTTAGAGTATACGACAGACGATTTAGATAAAATGCAGAAAAAGGAAAAGGAAGATGAAACTAAGCAATAATTTTAGTTTAAAAGAGCTGACAGCCAGCCAGACAGCTGAAAGAAAAGGCATTGATAATACCCCTAGCCCTGAGCACCAGGAGAACCTCAAATTGCTCTGTGCGGCGATCCTACAGCCTGTTCGAGACCATTTTTCTAAGGTGGTGACCATTTCCAGCGGATATCGCTCTCCAGAATTGTGTGTAGCCATAGGTTCAAAAATCACATCGCAGCATGCCTCAGGCCGCGCCGCCGACTTCGAAATTTTTGGCGTGTCCAATAAAGCTCTTGCTGATTACATTGATTCAGAACTTCATTATGACCAACTCATCCTCGAGTACTGGAACGAATCAGATCCAAATTCAGGCTGGGTGCACTGCTCATTTTCAGAAGGTAATAATCGAAAACAATACTTGAGGGCTTTCAAAAGCAACGGCGCCACGAAATACGAACCAATGGCGTAAAAACCGAAAAAATTTGTGAGTGAACTTTTACTATACTCCCAGATTTTGTAGGATTAAGCAAATCCCAACCAACCTGTAATTATAAATTTTTCCTCTTTTTCGCTAATCTGCCCTTTATGGGTATGAGTGAAATCTGGTGGCCAAATCAAGGTTAATCCCTTTTCTGCAGGAGTCGTGATATCCTGATATTTGAACTGGGTACCGGCATCAGGGACCGTATTTAAATAAGTCATAAAAACTAGACAACGATTATCGTGCTTACTACTTCTTTCAAAATGCCAGCCCTTAAATCCTTCCCCAGGCTTATAATGCTGAATGTGACAACTCTCAATCATACCATAGGTACTAAAATCTTCTAATTGAGGATATTTTTTTTCATAAAGCCTCATCACTTGATCTAAATTTTTACGATATTTAAAAAAAGTTTCATGCTGATAATAAGGATCAATAATTAATTCAGTTGAAGTTTTCATTTCTTTGTTAACTTTTGCAGGATGTGGACCCACCACTCCTTCTACATGTTTATCTGCATTAGTTTGAAAAATGTGTACTAACTCATCACACAATGGTGCAGGAATATACCATCCTCCGATCATTGTATTATTAGGTAAATTATACTCTTTCATTTTAATACATTCATATTTAAAACTATTCGTCTAGGAACATCACTTTGGGTTATTCCATAATGAAGAGTGTTATCGAATAATATAAGTCTATTGGCTTTGGACTCAATCTTTTTTTCTCCTACTACAGTTGCTCCATTACACGTATGAAAATTAAACACAGAAGTTATGATGCGTTTATCAGGTCCTCCTTTATCATAAATATCTGCATGCTCTGCATGAGATACATTCTTACCTTGATTAGGATAAAGATTTAATTTTAATTTCACTACCTGAGTAAAAGGGCGTAACTCAAATTGATAATCTTCTAAAACATGAAAAGCAGGATACAGAGGATGAGATCCAGGTCCTCCTGGAACATTGGCATTTGCAAATAAAAATTGACTCAACATCCATCGACTATCTCCCTCATTAGTAACAGGATCATAATGAGTATCATTATTCCATACCCATGCTATTGCATGGCTTTCTACTGCTTTCAATAATCGATTAAAAATTCTAGGGGGTAAAAAATCATCAACAATTTTTAAATCCATGCTTTTAATTCCTCTCCCATTATTTGGGATGCAATATTTACTTTCTTGCGTAAAGCTTTAACAATTCTTTCATCAATCGTATTTTCTACCATCAAATCAATATAGGTCATTGGAAAATGCTGACCGATTCGGTCAATTCTTGCTTCAGATTGTTGACGCTTTTCTAAATCATATCCATTAGAATAATAAATCATGGTTGAAGCTGCTGTTAAGGTTATTCCATACCCTCCCGTTTGAGTAGTGCCCACTAAAAATCTTACTGTACTTTTAGGGTCTTGAAATTTTTGAATATTATCTTGACGTTGATCCATTGGAGTTAATCCATAATAAGTTACTACAGAGTTATCCCCATATTCTTTTTTAAGATGTTCCACGATTGTTTCTACATCGTACTGGTAATGACCCCATATTACAACTTTTCCGTGTATCTCTTCCAACGTGTCAAGTAGTTCATTAATTCTATTATTTTTTATTGGCTTAATGGTTCCATCATCAGCTGTGAAATGACCACAATTAATTTGTTGAAGTCTCATGAGTTGAGTTAAAACGGTCGCCGTACTCATTGTTTTTCCTTCCATTTCAGCTAATGCTAAATGCTTCATTTGTTTATAAATTTTTTCTTGTTCAGGAGTTAATTTAATAATTCTTTTCATATAAGTTTTAGAAGGTAAATCTAAGCAATCATCCTTCAGGACCCTGTATGAAAAAGGTTTTAATTTTTCTGATAGCTCTCCTAGATTTCTATAGCCCACAACAATTTGAACTGATCGTCCTCCAAAATTAGCCGTTTTCATAACAGCATATCTTGTTCTAAATGTATAATAAGAAGAGTGCCCCAATAATTCAGGATATAGAAATTCACATTGTTTGTATAAATCTAAAGGAGATTTAGTAATTGGAGACCCTGTTAATATACGTTTATATTTAACACCTTCAGATAATTTACATATATTTTTAGTTCTTTTAGCATCAGGATTTTTAATAGTCGTACTCTCATCAATAGCCATTAAGGTATTATGGCAAGATAAAAATTTCTTAGCAAAATCAACTCCCTTTACAGTTGAAAAAGCTTCTACATTCATTATTAAAATATGAAGTTCTTCTCCTGTTTTAAATAAATTTCCTAATTTTTTAGACTGGCCTTTGGTAATATTAGCTTGCCACAATACAGGCACATTCTCTATATGATCAGGTAAATGAGTAGGAATTTCTTGTTTATACCAAGTTCCTACTACCCCTTTAGGCGCCACAATTAAAGCTCCATTAATTTTACCTGCATCATAAAGCATAGCAATATTATCAAGTAACACTTTAGATTTACCGGTTCCCATTTCCATAAATAAAGCAAAATAGGATTTTGCCCAGGACATTTCTAAAGCCTTAAGCTGATGCTTATACGGCGGCGTCTTAAATTTATATTTCATATTCTTTCTATTGACTTCTTATATAGGATAAACTATATCTTTGTCAATGACAGAAAGAATAGAAATATGTTTACAGTAGCAGCCTCAGTAGCGGATCAACCCGTTGTTTATGTTATTCAGGAAATACCCGGCACAAAAGCAGGGACTCCTAAAATAAATATAATGAGCGCTTCAAAATATGGAAGATTTAAATTTCTTCTTCCAGAATTTTCACAAATAATCTTTTCACCTGGTCCATTAATATTTAAATTAAGGGCCGCGTTAAAAAATTATAACAAGAAGGATTATTTATTATTGACTGGAGATCCAGCGATAATTGGTGTAGCATGTTCTATTGTGTCACAACTTACAAACGGAAAATACAACTTATTGAAATGGGATAAACAAGAAAGACAATATTATCCTATTACTATAAACTTAAACGAGAAAGGAGAAATTGATGAGTAGTATTAATTTTGAAGAAGATCAGAGAGAAGATTTAGGTGCAGTAAATGAAGCTAAAAATTTATCTGATCAAGTAGTAAAACTAAAAAAGTTAGAAGACGAAGTAGTTAGTAAAGAGGAAGAGCTGAAGGAACTAAAAAGAAAAAGAGATTTAGTTTCAGGAGAAGTCATTCCTACTATGATGCAGGAAATGAATATCTCCACATTAAAATTAGCGGATGGATCTGCAGTAGAAGTGAAACCCGTGTATGGTGCTTCCATTCCTAAAGCAAGACAGGAAGAAGCATTTAAATGGCTTCGAGATAACGGCCTAGGTGATTTGATTAAAAATGAAGTCACTGTTGCTTTTGGTCGTGACGAAGACGATAAGGCATCGCAGTATGCGGTCCTTGCGCAAGGTCAAGGATATCAACCAATCCAGAAATTAAAGGTTGAACCCATGACACTTAAAGCATTAGTCAGGGAGCGTGTCGAGTCTGGACAAGATATGCCCTCTGATTTATTTAACCTGTTCGCAGGCAACCGAACAAAAATAATAAGGAAACAATAAACATGAACGAGGTAACACAAAAAACAAACGCTTCTGTTCCTGCTAATATATTTGAGCAGGATGCAAGTAAGGGTTTAGGCAATATAGGCCAACAAGATTTGGCATTGCCGTTTCTAAAAATCCTTGGACAGTTATCGCCCGAAGTAAATGAGAGGGATGGTAAATATGTTAAAGGTGCCAAGCCAGGAATGATTTTTAATTCCGTGACTGGTGAGTTATATGATGGCGTGAAGGGCATTGATGTCGTTCCCTGCTTTTATAAACTCGAGTACATAGAATGGAAAGATAGAGGAGAAGGATTAGGAGCACCAATTGCTATCTATGATTCCTCATCTGACATTATGTCTAAAACAAAACCAGATGCAAACTACAAAGATAGATTACCCAATGGTAACTATATTGAGAAGACAGCATCTCATTTTGTAATTATCTTAGGTGATAGTCCTTCAACAGCGTTGATTTCTATGAAATCTACTCAATTAAAAATTAGTAGAAAGTGGAACTCAATGATGAGTGGGATTAAAATGAAAGGTAAAACTGGCTTATTTACGCCAGCATCTTTCAGCCACATTTACAAACTAAAAACTACTCAAATGTCTAATGACAAAGGCACTTGGTTTGGTTGGGAAGTAAGTAAAGTTGGTCCTGTATCAGATACTCAGATGTATCAGCAAGCTAAAACGTTTAGTGAAAATATTTCTAAAGGAAGTATTAAAGCTAAACACGGCGCTGACAAACCAAAAGGGTCTGACTCGCATTTCTAGTTTAATCGATTAGTCGATTAAAGAAGGGGCGAGAGCGGGAGACTTAACTCGCCCCTCTGAAAGATAATTATGGAGAAGAAATATATAAATTTATTTAATGGATATAGGCGCGCCTATGGTGTCGCTGATTGGACCAATGTAAAAATTGATCCGGTGAGTGGCAAAAAGAAACCAGATTATAGGTGGACTTTTGAAGAGTTTACCGATCAAGTCTTTACCGACCATTTAAATGGCTCTAAATCTGTAGGAATTCAGCCTACCAACGAAAATGCAGAAGTTAAATTTGGAGTTATTGATATAGATCCCAATAATTATGATAACTTCGACAGAAAATTTTTTATAGACAAAATTCAAGAATTTAAATTACCTTTAATCCCTATCGAATCTAAAAGTGGAGGGCTACATCTTTTTATATTTATGAAAGATTTCGTTTCGGCAACTCTTTTAGTTTCTTTCCTAAGTAATCTTCTTCCTCTTTTTAAATTAAAACCAGACACAGAAATTTTTCCCAAGCAGACACAATTAACTAAAGACACAGAAACTGGAGAATTAAGACCAGGACAATTTATCAACTTACCTTATTATAAAAAAACAGAACGTAGAGCTCTCAACATTGACGGAACTTTTTTTACCTTTGAACAATTTATTGAAGTAGCTGAAGCTAATTTAGTGGGTAAAGATAGTTTAGATAATATTACCGACGCAATTGATCGACAGATATATGAAGGAGCTGACGAAGATTTTAAAGATGGTCCTCCATGTCTAGCACATCTTTCTACCATTATGAAAGATCCTCTCTTTGATGGTAAAGATCGATTTATGTATAACTATCATGTCTTTGTTAAAATGAAATACGAGGACACATGGAAACAAAAAGTTAAGAATGCTCCAGTCAAATATTTTGCGGAACAACATGCGAATGCATGGGATGATAAATTATTAAATGCGAAAGTTAGATCATGGGCAAGATCTTTAAAAGGATATACTTGTACACAAAGTCCTATCAGTGATCATTGTAAAAAAGGAATATGTGTTAAGAAAAAATTTGGAGTTTTATCGGGATCTAAAGGAACTTACCCTGAATTAACTAATTTAAAAAAGATAGACCTTGAACCAGAACCAGAATTTGAATTTGATGTAATTAAATCGGATGGTATTAGCACAGCTACAGTTCATTGTAGAAGTGTAGAACATGTTAATGATCAACGTAAAAGAAGAAATGCTATATCGAAAGCAGCAGGATTTGCTCCCCCTATTATTAAAGGAGATGAAGATCAAACGGTTCTCGATGCATTATGGAAAACACAGAAAATAGTCTCCCCTCCTATTGGTACCACTCCTAAAGAAAAATTACATGATGTTCTTCATGCTAAAATAAATGGAGCTAAAGCTACAAATGATGCCAGCTTTAAATCTGGAACTGTCTTAATTGAAGAAGGCTGTGCTTATTTTAAATTCGATAAATTTTATGACAAATTAAAATCTAAGAATTGGAAATACAGTGAAGATAAAACTGGAAACATGATGATGAAAACTTATGAAAATTGTGACATAGAATTTATGGAACAAAAAAGATTTCCTAGTAAAACAAAAGGTAAATATAACACTCCTACTAAAAATGTAGTTAAAATTTCTATTAAAGAATTTGAAAACGTACCCATCTATCATACTCGACTCGAGCACCAAAAGGATATTATATGATGAGAAAAATACTCGGGCCTCCGGGAACAGGAAAAACAACTAGACTGTTAAAATATGTTAAAACCTTTTTAAAACTAGGGACACCTCTGGATAAAATAGGCTATTTTGCCTTCACAAAAAAGGCTGCAAATGAAGCAAAAAATAGAATGTTGGACAGATATCCTGACCTAACTTACAAGCATTTAAAACGTTTTCAAACATTACATTCTTTAGCTTTTGAGAGATTAGGCATGAAGAAAAGTGAAGTGATGCAAGATGAACACTACGAAGACATAGGAAAAAAATTAGGAATAGAAGTTACAGTTTATAGTGATGGTCAAGAACGAACAGGATTTGTAGATTCAGATAGTGAATATTTTAATTTAATTAATGCCGCAAGAATTAAGGGAATTACTAGTGAAGAAGAATATAATAGCGACATGTATTCTACTGAGCTCGACAAAAATTTAATTCCTATTTTAGAAGATGAAATAAATAACTATAAAGATGCCTTTCAGTTGAAAGATTTTACCGATATGATTCATAAATTTAATATGGCAGAATTGTGTCCAAAATTTGACGTAGTTTTTATTGATGAGGCCCAAGATTTATCACCTATTCAATGGAAGATGTTTGAAGAGTTAAAAAAGAACACAAAACATATGATATTAGCGGGTGATGATGACCAAGCCATTTATGGATGGGCTGGTGCAGACGTTAAAAGATTTCAAGATGAGCCCGCAAAAGAAATTGTTTTGCCACAATCTTATAGAGTACCAAGAACGATTCAACACATTGCTGACAATATTTTAGATAGAATACCAGATGAGAGAAGAATTAAAAAAGAATGGGAAGCAAGAGACGAAGAAGGAGATATATATTTTGGTACTTCAGTTGAAGATGTTCCATTACATAAAGGAAAATGGTTAGTGCTCGCTAGGTATAATGACAGATTAATAAAACTTAAACCCTCACTCAGAGATATGGGGATTTACTTTGAATACAAAGGACGTAAAAGTTATAAAGCTCGACTTTACACAGCTATTCAAAATTTTACTCGATGGACTAATGGTGACCAACTTTCATTAACCGAATGTAGGGATTTATTTGAATATCTAGGTAAAGAATTCCCGCAAAAAGAAGAACGTATGTATGATTTAAGAGAATTTGGATACGGCCATACTGATAGATGGTTTGATGTGTTTGAAACAGAACCTGATGACAGCTTATATATTAGAAATATGTTAGCGCAGGGAGAGCAACTGGTTCAACCTGCAAGAGTTGTTTTATCTACTATTCATTCCGCCAAAGGGGGAGAGGCAGACAATGTATTATTAATCTTAGATAACACCAAAAATATTAGAGAAGCTGTAGAAAGATCCCCTGACAAAAGTGATGAA
>Ga0080013_1001593_pt1 | contig 29448 bp, 42 predicted proteins | sample ETNvirenome_6_85_FD_69236 | JGI IMG/M metagenome (GOLD analysis project Ga0080013, IMG submission 69236) | Marine viral communities from the Pacific Ocean - ETNP_6_85 (SPADES assembly) (version 2) | ecosystem: Environmental > Aquatic > Marine > Oceanic | place: Pacific Ocean | collected 2013-06-19 | reverse complement strand
TCCACTTTCCTATCTGGCACCAAGAAATCAGAGACATCCTCGTCCTCAAAAACAACAAAGGAACCGAAGACAACAGAGTCAGAAAACTCGACTACTCCATCCAGTTAAGTAAGTTATTTTATGAACGTTTTATCGAGGATAAGGAAATCACGCTTTTTTCCCCTCATGATGTTCCTGGTTTGTATGAGAGTTTTGGGACCGATAAGTTTGATGACTTATATGTTCGTTACGAAAACGAATCCTCCGTCCCCTCCACAAGAGTTAAGGCACAAGAATTAATATTATCATTATTAAAAGAGAGAGCAGAGACAGGTAGAATTTATATAATGAATATAGACCATTGTAATTCTCACTCATCCTTTAAGGATAAGGTAGAGATGAGTAATTTATGTCAGGAGATTACACTACCGACATATCCTATTACTCATATTGATGACCACACAGGTGAGATTGCATTGTGTATTCTTTCTGCAATTAATATAGGTAAGATTAGAAGTGATGAGGAATTAGAAGATCTTTGTGAATTATCTGTTCGTGCATTAGAAGAGTTAATTGACTATCAACATTATCCTGTAATAGCAGCAGAGAGGGCTACAAAGGCACGTAGATCTCTTGGTGTAGGTTATATTGGTATGGCACACTATCTTGCTAAACTAGGATTTAATTATGATTCGCAAGAGGCATGGGATGCTGTTCATAGTCTATCAGAATCTTTCCAATATTTTCTTCTGAAAGCATCTAATAAAATTGCACAAGAGAAAGGACATTGTGAAGATTTTGGAAGAACTAAGTATTCTGAAGGTATCCTTCCTATAGATACTTATAAGAAAGATGTTGATGACATTAGTAAGCCGGAGTTGCAACATGATTGGGAATCTCTTAGGGCATCTATCAACACCTACGGTTTACGGCACTCAACACTGTCCGCACAAATGCCTTCGGAGAGCAGTTCCGTTGTGTCAAATGCGACAAATGGAATCGAACCACCTAGAGACTACCTGTCCATTAAGAAATCAAAGAAAGGACCTCTTAAGCAAGTTGTTCCCTCCTATGCCAGTCTGAAAAATAATTATACTTTGTTATGGGAGATGCCAGATAATACTGGATATACTAATATAGTAGCAGTAATGCAGAAGTTCTTTGACCAAGCAATTTCTGGTAACTGGTCATATAATCCAGAGCACTATGAGAACTCTGAAGTTCCTGTTAGTGTAATGGCACAAGACCTATTGACTACCTATAAGTATGGTTGGAAGACCTCTTATTATCAGAACACATATGATAATAAGCATGATGAAGCAGAACCAGCACATCCTGTCGGGTGGCATGATGATGTACCTGAACAAAGTAAGTTAGATAGTCTGGTTCAAGAAATAGAAACATGTTCAGTTGATGGAGAGTGTGAATCCTGTGCAATCTGATTTGAAAGGAATGACGGTATTTAATACCGAAGAGGTTGATACCAAGAAACAACCTATGTTTTTTGGAAAACCACTTGGCATTCAACGTTATGATTCTTATAAGTATCCCATCTTTGATAAACTTACTACTCAACAGTTAGGATATTTTTGGAGACCAGAAGAGGTATCTCTACAGAAAGATCGTGGAGATTTTCAGATGCTTCGTCCAGAGCAGAAGCATATCTATACTTCTAACTTGAAGTATCAGATTATGTTAGATTCTGTGCAAGGTCGTGCTCCTGGTATGGCATTCATTCCTTATTGTTCTTTACCAGAACTAGAATCTTGTATGGAAGTGTGGCAGTTTATGGAGATGATTCATAGTCGGTCATATACTTATGTCATTAAGAATGTATATTCAAATCCTGCAGAGGTATTTGATACTATCATTAAAGATGAACGTATTCTAGAACGTGCTGCTAGTGTTACAGGAGCATATGATGAGTTTATCAATGATGCCCACGCATGGGATACTGGGTGTATGTGGACTGAGAGTGGTAGGGGATCTCCTACATCTAAATGGTGTATGAAGGATTTAAAACGTAAACTTTATAGGGCAGTCGCTAATGTTAACATCTTGGAAGGAATTCGGTTTTATGTTAGTTTTGCTTGTAGTTTTGCTTTTGGTGAACTCAAACTTATGGAGGGATCGGCTAAGATTATCTCCCTCATTGCCAGAGACGAGAACCAACACCTTGTATTAACTCAACAAATTTTAAAGAATTGGGCTAATGGTGATGATGTTGATATGGTACAGATAATGAAGGAAGAAGAGGAATGGACATATAAGCAGTTTGATTTATGTGTTAATGAAGAGAAGAAGTGGGCAGAGTATTTGTTTAAGCATGGGAGTATGATAGGTCTAAATGACAAACTTCTTTTTCAATACGTTGAATGGATTGCCAATAAGAGATTAAAGGCAGTTGGACTTAATCCTCAGTATGATATCTCTGCTAGGCATAACCCACTTCCTTGGACTCAGCATTGGATTTCATCTAAAGGACTCCAAGTTGCTCCTCAGGAGACAGAAGTTGAGTCCTATGTAGTTGGTGGTATTAGACAGGATGTTAAAAACGATACTTTCTCTGGATTTAAACTTTAATATCCAAATTCATCTACAACATCTAGTACTTTATTAAGATATTGTTCAGCACCACGACATTCTTGTTCAGTTAATTCGTGTCTTTCACATCGTCCATACAATTCATTCTTAAGCTTATGTGCCCTTGCTTGCATATCTGCTTTGCGTAATTGACCATTCATAACAGGATCCTTTTCTGCATTAGTTATTTATATACATTTTACTAGAAATTACCTATTGTGTCCAATTCTAAATAACTTTATGACTGTACGAATTGGAAAGTGGAAACCACCGCAACGCCCTCAATGGGTGAAGGAGGTTATGAAAACCCCTGGTTATATAAGAATACAACTTTTACTTCTGATGATATTGACAATTTCTTCGGTTTCGTCTACTGTATTACAAATCTCCAGAACGGGAGACAGTACATCGGTCGTAAATATTTCTGGAAGTTTAGAACTCCAAGGGGAAAAAAGAGAAAAGTAAAATCGGAATCTGATTGGAAAAAGTATTATGGGTCTTCTGAGGAACTTAAGGAAGAAATTCAGCAATTGGGTAGACATAACTTTAGCAGAGTTATCCTCAGCTTACATAAAACAGCTGGCAAAACAAACTTCGAAGAAACCAGACAACTCTTTGTCAAGGGAGTGCTTACAGAGCAACTTGACAATGGCATCCCCAAGTACTACAATAGTAACATCCTCTCCAGATACTTCCGAAAAGATTATTATGGAACTTGATACAACTGATAAGGTAGTGGCATATGTAAGAGATTGGTCTGTTGATAAGATAGAAGAAGTAGAATCTATTGGGGATAAAGCAGCGATCTATGCGGAATTTGAGGAGTGGATAGAACTTGATAATATAGATAATATTGAAGTTTACTCTCTGGAAGAAGTAGAGAAAAAGGATGATTGAATTTTTGATTGCATGTTCTCCATTCTACTTTTTATAAGATTCCTTTATTCAGATATGAGTGGAATTGACAAAATAAAAAGCATCGGTTATACTTTTATTGTTGGACTGATCATCTGACAAGGGAGTGACCGAATTAAACTTGCTGGCAATAGGCTAGTTAAGGTGATGAGTCAGAGGTGGTACTCGCAGGGTGCATCTTGAGAAAGAAGCAAACTGAATCATTCTACCAGATGGGACTCATGCAACGCAGTAAAATTACTAAGAGTAGCAATGCCCTGTGTTTGTAAGCATACTCAAACCTTACCTCCCACCCAACTATATAAATGACCGTTATAAGATACTCATGAGAATTTTTCTAGATACTGCTGATACTGAAGTTATCAAAAAGCATTTTGTTACTGGATTAATAGATGGTGTTACTACCAATCCAACTCTTATTATGAAGAGTGGTAGAGACCCTGAAGAAGTATATCAAGAGCTTGCTGATTTGGGTGTATTAGATATTAGTATGGAAGTGGTTGGCACTTGTGATGAGATGGTTTCTGAGGGTCAAAGACTTGCTAAGAAGTTTCCTGAAGTTGCCACTATTAAAGTTCCTTGTACCGCTGATGGTCTAATGGCATGTGCTCTTCTTTCTAGAGACGCTATTAGAGTAAATGTAACATTAATTTTTGATGCAGCACAAGCAGTTCTTGCTGCTAAAGCAGGTGCAAGATATGTTTCACCGTTTGTAGGAAGACTTGATGATAATTCAGTTAATGGATTAGATGTTATTAAAGATATTTCTGAAATATATCAGGCACATTGGGTGAAGACAGAGATTCTTTCTGCTTCTATTAGAGGAGTTAAGGCAGTATCATCATCATTTGCTCTTGGGGCACAGGTATGTACTATACCACCAGGAGTTTTTGAGAAGATGTATAATCATGTTCTTACTGATAAGGGATTGGAATTATTTGATCAAGACTATCAAGAGACACTTAAACTGTTGGAGAAGTAATGATAATAGTTACAGGTGGTGCTGGATTTATTGGCAGCAATTTTGTTCATTATTTACTTGATGTAACTGATGATGAAGTTGTTGTCATTGATAGTCTTACGTATGCTGCTAATAAGGATTATGTTCCTAGTCAGGTTAAGTTGTTAGAGTGTGATATTGGAAATCAGGAATATGTGTATGAGATTTTTAATAAGTATAAACCTACTAAGGTATTTAATTTTGCTGCTGAGAGTCATGTAGATTCTTCTATTGCAAATGTAGATCCTTTTATTAAAACAAATATTGTTGGGACAGTTAATTTATTAAGAGCAAGTGTAAAATATAATGTGCAGAAGTTTCATCATATATCTACTGATGAGGTGTATGGATCATTAGAGTATGATGATGAGCAGTTGTTTACTGAAGAAACACCATATGATCCTCGTAATCCATATTCTGCTACTAAAGCATCAGCAGAGCATATGGTAAGAGCGTGGAATAATACTTATGGAATTCCTTATCTTCTTACTAGTGCTGCTAATAATTATGGTCCTCGTCAGCATCCAGAAAAATTAATTCCTAAAGTTATTGATAATGCTTTGAATGATAGGGTGACAAATATGTATGGAGGAGGTCAGCAGATTAGAGACTGGATATATGTGAAGGATCATTGTTGTGCTATTTGGACTTTAGATCAACAGAATATTTTGAATGATAAGTTTAATATTGCTGCTGGGCATGAACTTCCTAATATAGAAGTGACTAAGAAGATTTTGGATATTCTTGATAAACCACATAGTTTGATTGGAGTATCAAATGGTCGTCCAGGTCAGGATCAAAGATATGGAACAGATTATTCTAAGTTACATAAAAGAACAGGATGGGTTCCACAAGAACAATTTGACATAGCACTACAAAGTACGGTACAATGGTATATGAGAGGTGACGGGTTTCAGGACCCGTTATGATCCTAAACCGTTCTCTATAAAACCACCTGAATAATAGTAAGGAGGATGGGATGTAAGTGTAGACGGGAGTTTGGTTGAAATAGTCACCAACATTTCACCTCTCCCACCCGCCTTCATAGCACAGTGGGTAGTGCAGTCGCTTAGTAAGCGAAAGGTCGCGAGTTCAAATCTTGCTGAAGGCACCATTGGCGTGTAGCATAATGGTAATGCAAATGACTGTTAATCATTGGACTGCAGGTTCGAGTCCTGCCACGCCAGTTATACTAAATTATTATGAAATTTAAAGCATTAGTTTTTATTCGATTAAGAGCACAGGTAGATGATTCTCCTGGTAATGCTGTTCGTGGTGCTTGTGGTAGACTTTCTAAATTGGATATTAGGAAATTGAGATTGGGTAAAGTAATAGATATATGGATAGAAGCACCAGATAGAGACTATGCTACGAAGGAATTAGATCTTCTTAGTGATAGATTGTTTGCTAATACTGTTATGGAGGATTGGAGCTTTGAATTAGAAGAAGTAGATGAATTCCCACAAGGGGTATCATAATTTTGGATATTGGGTTCGTGTCCGAGTGGTTAAAGGAGATGGACTGTAAATCCATTGGCTCTGCCTACGTTGGTTCAAATCCAACCGAACCCATCCAAAACAATAAATAACATATACATTCTTTATTATGGAATAATGTTAATAGTAAGGTGTAAAGATTGTAATAAGGAACTTACGAGTCATCCTTCTCAAACACATTCTTGCGGTTGTCCTAATATGATGACCGTTAAGGGAGATAGTGTGAGTGCTCTTGACTTGGGAAGGGTTATCATGATAAATTCGGGGAAGAATGATTATAAATCAGATAAACTTTCTCCCCAGGATCTTGCTTTCCAAGAGGAGAGACGTAGACGAAAGGTTCGTAAACTTGATTTTGAAGTTCGATGACTCCTGACAGACATGATATCCCATTCATAGGAGACTTCTACACAAAGCATGAAGTCGATAAGATGATTACGGATGCTCTTGAGGAGGCAAGAAAGATTGATGAAGAGTCTATGCGTAAGCATAACAGGACTGCAACTATTATTAGTATGATTCTTGGATTCACATGTCTTGCTCTTTTTGTAGACGGATTGTTAAGGATACTTGGTATCATCCCACCCTTTATGGATTTGGATGTAAGTATAGTGGATGAGATTGTGGAGAGGGTAGAGAATGATATTATGCCAATGGTTCAAAAGTATCAACGTTATATACCAGGAAGATAATGGGAATAGGAACTATAGATACATCACCTAGTTCAATAAGAATGTTTACCGTTCTTGTGTTAGGTTTGGTGTGGTTTTATATTCTTTGCCATCCTGCGGAGGAGGAAGAATGAATCCAATTTTTGATATAGTATTTACAGTTACTTGGATAGGTGCTTTAATTTATGCTATTCGTATGATAGCGGATTCTTCTAATTCTAAATCTGTAAGGGATTATAATACTGGTACATGGACAACTCAAGTAACTAAAAGGGTTCATCCAGAAATGGAAGGTGTAGAACCTGGGACAGAATTGATGGGAGTAAATTTTGATAAAAAAATTAGTTGTGATTTGGAGGAGTATAAGGATCTTCAGGCACGTATAGATGAATTAAGAGAAGAGTTGGAGGGTGATGATGAAGACGAAGATGATGATGGTGGAGACATTGTGGCATTACGGAGATGATATATAATGAGGTCTAGGTTATTAAATGAAAACATTAACGATTAAGGAGTTTGCGGAAAACCCCAAAAGTGTGATTAAAAGAGTTGAGGGGGGTGAGAAGATTGAAGTTACGGATGGAGAATTGAGTGCCATATTAGTTCCTTCGGGAGACTATTACTTTCACATTCAAACCCAACATGGGGACGGTGCGTAAACTGTTACGGGGTCCTTGACAGAGGGGTATCTTTTCTTTTATAATTAGTGTATAGTTAAGTCAAACAAATGACTCTCACCATTAAATTCAAGAAAGATCTAAGCACTTTACGTGCCGCAGTTGATAAAGAAATTTTTCTCGACGTTAAGAATCCAAAATTATATAAGAAAATTAAGAGATATTACCAGAATGAAATAGAATATACGGGAGAAGATCCAGAATATGATTATAATCAAGTAGTAGAATGTCTTAGACAAGATTTGAGGAAGGCATGAAACTAAATAAATAACATTAGGAATTATTTTAAAATTATGGCATCTAAAGGTACATCAGGAAAGTCTGCGAGTGGAGCATCTATGTCTAAGTATGATATAGAAGTGGAAGCAAGACTTAAAAAGTTAGAAGCAAAGGTTAATGATATTAGTAACATAGAAGCAATGGTTAGCGCACTTGAAACTGCAGTTGATAACTGTAAAGTAGAGTGTGCATCAAATTCACATTCACATGAATCATCTGGTGGAGGTGGAGATGTTGGTTCTGTAGTAGCAGCATTGAAAGCACAATGGCCTGCAAAATTCGCTAACCTCTAAATTTAATGGTTAATAATCTAGGGGTTGATCCTGAAGAATGGTTTAGTGGTAAAGAGAATCCCATTACCGATGAGTGTGTTCCATGTAGTGTGGAGAATAATAATGAGGAATCAGTGGGAATTTCCCCACCAACTCCTAGAAAATTACAAACGGATGATTGGTTTGAGAATCCGTTAGATAAGATGCCTATTGCCACAGATTCGGAAGACACTCTTCATGAAAAGATGTATCAAATTGCTACAGCAAAGTATAATCCCTTTGCTGTAGGTGGGTCTGAGAATATTGGTGGATCAGAGAAGATGCTTGACAGATAATTTTGTTTTCTATATACTAATTCTATAGGTTAATTAATTATGAAATATAATAAAAAGGCACTTGTTCTCGGTGCGGGTGGTTTCATTGGAAGTCATATGGTAAAACGTCTCAAGTCTGAAGGATATTGGGTACGTGGTGTAGATTTAAAAAGACCAGAGTTTGCCTTTACTTGCGCCAATGAGTTTATACAAGGAGATCTGCGTGATCCATATTTTGTTCGTAAGTGTTTAGAGTATAAAGGTACTGGTGGTAAATTTTATGAGGAGATTCCTTATAAGTATGTTCATGCCTTTGATGAGATCTATCAGTTTGCTGCTGACATGGGTGGTGCAGGATTTGTATTCACTGGAGAGAATGATGCAGATATAATGCAGAACTCGGTTACGATTAATCTTAATGTATTAGAACAGCAAAGATTGATGAATAGGGAGCATGATAGAAATTATACTAAGATATTCTATTCTGGATCTGCTTGCATGTATCCAGAGCATAACCAACTTGATCCTTTAAGTCCTGATTGTCGTGAAGAATCAGCATATCCCGCCAACCCAGATTCAGAATATGGGTGGGAGAAACTCTTTTCGGAACGTCTTTATCTTGCTTACAACCGTAATCACAGTATCCCTGTGTGTATTGCTAGATATCATAATATTTTTGGAGTAGAAGGAACTTGGAAGGGTGGAAGAGAGAAGGCACCAGCTGCAATTTGCCGTAAGGTTGCTGAACTCCCATCGGATGGTGGAACCATTGATGTGTGGGGAGATGGATTACAAACTCGTTCCTTCTTGTACATTACTGAATGCGTCGAAGCAACTTACAGATTGATGCAATCAAATTTCCAAGGACCAGTTAATATTGGTTCAGAGGAAATGGTTACTATTGATCAGTTAGTTGATACTGCTGCTAAGGTTGCTAATAAGAAAGTAGAGAAGAATCATATTGATGGACCTCTTGGTGTTCGTGGACGTAATTCTAACAATGATTTAATTCGTCAGGAACTTGGGTGGGACTATAAACAGACTCTTGAGGAGGGTATTCAGTTAACTTATGATTGGATTAATGAGCAATTATGAGTGTAAAAGCATTTTATAAGTCACATATTGATACGATTGAGAAGTCACTTTTATCATTGGATTTTGATGAAGTAGATTTATTTGTTGATATTATTCTTAATTGTAAAGGAAAAGTATTTTTTACTGGAGTTGGTAAGAATGGTCACGTTGCTGCAAAGGCAGCATCAACCTTTTCTTCTATTGGAGTTTCTTGTTTCTATCTCAATCCTGTTGATAGTGTTCATGGGGATATGGGTGTAATTAACACAGATGATCTTATTATTACAATTTCTAAGAGTGGTAATACAGAAGAGTTGATTAGTTTTTTATATCATGTAGATCATAAAGATTGTACTGTAGTTTCTATTCATTCTAATCCAGGAAATAAGAGTCTTGTCTATTCTAATTTAGATATTAATCTTCACGTAGAAAGAGAAGCAGGGCATCTTAATATAGTGCCTACTTCTTCTATAGCTGTATTTACAATATTTTTACAGTCAGTGGCTTGTGAAATATCTAAAAAGAAAAAACTCACTCTTTCACAATTTATACAAAATCATCCTGGAGGGTCTATAGGTAAAACAGAAATATGAAGATTACTAATGATGATGTAAAGTATGTGATTGTTCAGGCGGGAGGAAAGGGAACTCGTATGGGACGTTATGCCCAGAACAGACCCAAATGTCTTGTTCCTGTTAATGATGTTCCTATGATTGTTAATACCTTAAAGGTTTATAAGGATAAAGAAGTTGTTATTATTGTTGATCATTTAGCAGATGTTTTAGACAAATATCTCCAAACATTTTGTACTGATTATAATTACCAAATAGTTCGTACTAAAGAAGAAGGAACTGCTGGGGGACTGAATGAAGCATTGGGTTATGTGCCAGAGAATAAACCCTTTATTGTTACGTGGGCAGATTTATTTTTTGAGAAAGAACCTACTTTTGAAATGTGTGATGTTACCCATAAAAATCATTTGATGGTTGGACTTTCTAATACATTTAAGTGTAGGTGGAGATTGGAAGAATATAACAAGTTGGTAAATGAACCTTCTACTACATGTGGTATTGCAGGATTTTTTGTCTTTAGGGATAAATCTAAGTTTGAGAATTTAAAGACCGATAAATCTTTGGTTAGAGGATTTCTTTGTGATGAGTATTTAAATGAGAATATTGATAGTTTTTATCTGGATAATTGCTTTGAGGTGGGAGAAATTGAGAAATATGAGGAACTCTTATCTAATAAAGTGAATCATAGGTTCTTTAATAAAGTAGAAATAAAGAGAAAAAGGGTTTATAAGAGTTGTATTGATCCAAAATATGAAAGTGTTCATCAGAATGAGAAGGATTGGTATAAATTTGTTAATAAAAAGTTTGATAGAATCCCTAAGATACATTCTACAAATCCATTAGTTATGGAAAAGATAAATGGAAAACATGCTTGGGAAATAGAAGAAAATAAATCTAAAATTATTGAGAATTATTGTGACACTCTTGATTCTTTACATAAGATTGATACAAAAAAAGGAGATTATTCTGGTGAATGTATGAATGTTTATTTTAGTAAGGCAAGTAAGAGGGTAGAAGAGGTTGCTCCACTTATACCTTATTTTAATTCTCCTATTATTAAAATCAATAAAGTTTATTGTGAGAATCCCATTTATCATAGTGCTTCTTTTAAAGATACTATGAATTCTATTTCTAGGGTTAATGATTATAATGTAATTCATGGTGATCCAACTTTCAGTAATACTTTAGTTGATAATGATAGTCAGATATGGTTAATAGATCCTCGTGGAAGTTTTGGAGATACTAAAATTTATGGTGATAAAAGATATGATTGGGCAAAATTATATTATTCTGCAGTGGGGAACTATGATTCCATGAATTCGAAAAAATTTATAGTTAATATTAATGGGGGAAAAGTTCCTCAAGTAGAATTGGATATTGTTAGTAATGGGTATGAAGATTATGATAATATGATTTTAGAAAGGTCTGGAATGGATAAAAGAGAAATGAATCTTATTCATGCTAGTATTTGGTTAGCATTGACTGGTTATATAAAAGAGGATATTGATGCTGCTATGTTTTCTTTTTATATGGGTACTTACCTTTGGAGTAATTGTTATGGATAGAAATGATTTTCCATTAACTGATTTATCAAAAGGATGGATTTTAGATTTGGACGGGACATTGGTAGTTCATAATGGATATAAGACCGGAAAGGATACTATATTGCCTGGAGTTAAAGAATTCTTTGAGAAAAATATTAAACCAGAGGATTATGTTTTGATTATTAGTGCAAGATTTTCTAAGTTTAAAGGTATTGCTGAGAAATGTCTTCTTGACAATGGCATTAGATATGATAAAATTATCTATGATACCCCTAGAGGTGAAAGGATTTTGATTAATGATAGGAAACCTTGGGATGGTGGTATAGATACAGCATTTTCTTTTAATATAGACAGGGATGAGGGGTTAGGAAATATATGACAGTAGAATACAACCAATTAAAGACCTGTGCAGATATTGATCATTCTGCGTTTGTAGATGGGAATTGGTATTTGTTAGCATGGGGAATGGGGGATGCTATAAATGCAGTTTTATTCCTTGAGAGTCACTCACCTGTTTCTTATAGAATTTTATGTCCTCCTAGAAATTTTACTGCGATTAAATTTATTCTAGATAAATTTGTTCCTCAACCAAAATGTAAGCAAGTTGATATATATCCTCTTCAGGAAGGTTATCCTATCCCTGAAGATGATGTTATTATGTCTAAGCATGGGTTTGGTCCACAACAAATTAGTGTAGCACATACCATACCTAAACTGAAGGTAGTTCATACTGCTACTAGAGCTTGGCATCAGATTCATGATTTAGAAGGGTGTGGTATTCTTAATAAGATTAATGAATATGATAATAAACCCAAGTCTATTGCTCAGAAGACTTGTATATTGTTTCCTGAAAGAGGAGATAACTATCAATTTGAAGATTATTTTTGGGAAAACATTATATCCAAATTAAAAGAAAAGGATTATAGAATTTTTGTCAATCTAACAAATAAGTTTGATGTTTATAGGAAGGAGAAGGTCTTTGATGGAACGGAAGAATTAAGAGAAAGGGAGATACAGGATTTATTTGATTTTATTGTTAAACATCAGAACTTAGTTACAATAGGGCAAAGATCTGGAATCTTTGATTTTCTTAAATATATGAGTTGTAGAAAGATTATTTTCTATCTTGAGAAGGAAGATCCAAGTATTCCGGATCCTAGTAGAGCACTTTATGATTGGTGTCATTTTGAAGATGATACATATAAGAAGAATGTTATTGATATAAAATTATCTCAATATAATCCTGATGTTCTTGATTTGATTCTGCCATGAAGAAGAAGTTTAATTTGGTTGGTAATACATTTACCCATCTTACGAATGGAAATAAAGGATACTCAGTACACGGAAAGGAATCTAAGTACATTCATTGGGTAACAGAAAGTGATGGTTTTGATGCGGAAATTGCAGAAGATACTTTTTATATTGATAACACCATTAACGAGGGTATTAGAGATGGTAGGAGTGGACTAAAGTATCTTTGGCTGCTAGAATCAAAGTATATCAAACAAGGATTGGTTGAAAGTATCATAGAGAATCGTCAGGTTGTAGAGGATACCTATGAAACTATCTTTACTCATGACCAGAAACTTCTTACTTTAGGTGATAAGTATAAGTGGTGTCCTGCTCAAGGATTTTGGATTAAAGATCCAAAGATATATGAGAAGTCAAAAATGATCTCTATGATTGCTTCTAATAAAGCAATGTGTGAGGGACATAAACTTAGACTTGAGTGGGTTGAGAGGATCGGTGATCAAGTTGATCTCTATGGTAGGGGATTTAATGAGATTGCTGACAAAGAAGAAGGTCTTTGTGATTACATGTTTTCAATTGCAATAGAAAATGGACAATATGAAACTTATTTTACTGAAAAACTTCTTGACTGTTTTGCCACGGGAACCATTCCTGTTTATCTTGGTGCTCCTGATATTGGAGAGCATTTTAATAAGGATGGGATAATAGATCTATCAGATGAGTTTGATGTTTCGGAAGAAATATATTATAATAAGATGGATGCTATTAAAGATAATTTGGAAAGAGTAAAAGAGATGGAAATCTTAGAAGATTACCTTTATCTGAGGTATTTAAAATGAGTATGCTAGGACCATATGCATCCTGGAATAAAGAGACGGGATATGCTGTATGGCATCACCCTACAGCAGAGTATGTGGGTATCTTTGAGAGGATTAATGTCCATATTAAAGGTATTATTCATGTAGGGATGTGGGATTTTGTAGAGTATGGGTGTTATACAAAGTTGGTAGGAGATAATGTAATAGGTATTGAAGCGAATCCTCAGGTATATAAGGAGATGGCAAAACCTGTGGCTGATAAGTGGGGATTTAAGTGTTTCAATGAATTTCTTTCCGATAAGGATAAGGAGATAAGAGATTTTTATTTCGCTGGTGAGGGTTCTAGTCTTTATCAGGGGCCACCTCAGTGGAATAAACATACATCAATTAAGGTACAGACCAAGACTCTTGCTACTGTCATTGAAGAGAATGATATTGATATGAATGGATATGATTTTCTTAATATTGATGCGGAGGGTGCAGAGTTTGATATTCTAAAAGGATTTGAAAAGTATCTTGATCATATTAATGTTATTGATTTAGAGACATCTTATGATGATAGGCATCTTAGTGGTGCAGATCATGATACTATAGTAAAATGGTTGGGTGAGAGGGGATTTGAATTAAAAGAGATGTCTGATTCTTATCAAACTCAGAATTGGGGTGATTCTGTATTTGCTAGAGTGGATAGAGAACTACCACCATTTGTTGATGAGAATGTTGGTACTAAATTATATGGAGAGAATTATTTGTAATGACTGAAGAGAAACCTAAAATCTGTTTGATTAAACAACCTGCGGGTATTGGCGACATATTCTTTTGTCAGACTATTGCTAGGTATATGATGCATCATGGGTATAATGTTATTTGGCCAGTATTACCTGCTATAGATTGGATTGGTGAGTATATTACAGACATTTATTTTCCAAGTGTTGAGGATGATTTTCCAGGTAAGGATATATACGAGAATGGTGTTGGTTATGTGATAGAGGAAGAAGGTGCTTTTATTAGTCTAGCAACAGCAGATATGACTCATAATGATGGAAAGATTATGAGTTCCAAATATTCTATGTTAGGAATGGATCATAAGGAGTGGCAGAATTATTTTCGCTTTGAAAGGAAACTTGATAAAGAGGATGATCTGTATTATAATGTGTTAGGGTTAAAGGATGATTCTGAATTTGTTTTTATAAACAATCTTTACAATACTGATATTAGAGATAGTGGATATCTATCTAAAGACCAATTTGATTTGCCTACAGTAGAATTAAGAATTATTGATGGGTTTACTTTGTTTGATTGGTGTAAAGTGATGGAGAAGGCAAAGAAGATATTCACCATTAATACAGCGATCAATTATTTAATTGATGTTCTTGATATTTCATGTGATGAGTATGTTATCTATGCTCATGATGAGAATAATAAGACTGAAATTGATTACTTATTTAATAAACCACATACAATGCTATGCAAATAATAGAATATAAGGGAGATAAGTATCCATATTTTCAGAGCTTGGGAAATGCAGCACAGTTTGCTATTCCTTATGCCAAATATTTCTGCAATGGAATTGGATATGATATTGGATGCTGTAAGAAGGAATGGTCTCTTCCTGGATCAGTTGCGATTGATTTGGATATGCCTGATGAATGGGAAGCAAATCATCTTCCTGATGTAGAAGTTGATTATATCTTTTCAAGTCATTGTTTAGAGCATGTTGATGATTGGGCAGGGACTCTTTTATATTGGACGGAAAAAATATGTAGTGGGGGAACATTATTTCTTTATTTACCTCATTATGATCAGAAGTATTGGAGACCTTGGAACAATAGAAAACATAAACATGCCTTTGTTCCAGAGATGATAGTTGATTTTATGGAAGAAAACGGTTATACTAATGTCTTAAGTAGCCAAAGAGATCTAAACCATTCCTTTATTGTAGTTGGAGAGAAAAACTAATGGGTCAGTTGAATCAAGCCATTGATATTAAAAATGTTCTAGATTTCTATGACATTGATAACTTTATAGAGACTGGGACTGGTCAGGCTGAGGTGGTCCAGACGGTAGTTGAGATAGATGAGAGTTTAAATGTCCATACTATTGAAGTAGTAGAACAGATTTATGATAAGAATAAAATCAATTTTTCTTATATGACAAATGTTACTTGGCATTTGGGTCGGTCATTTGATCTTCTTCCTGAAATTCTTTCTGGTTTAGAAGGAAATACTTTATTCTGGATGGATGCTCATTTTCCTGGTGCAGATTTTGGTTTATCCTCTTATGGTGATGAGAAGGATGATGAAAAAAGACTTCCATTAAAGAAAGAACTTGATACAATTGTAGCAAATAGAGATGTGACTAATGATGTCTTTGTTATTGATGACTTACGCATCTATGAGGATGGTCCTTTTGAGACTGGTGATTGGGAAGATAGAACCAAATATGGGGGTGATGGTATAGAATTTATTGAGAATATTTTTGAGGATACCCATTATGTTGTAAGGTCCTATAACGCACAAGGATCTATTATTTTACTTCCTATTACTCTTGAGGTAGAGGATGAACTGGAAAATCTTCTTGTAGGTGCAGTAGAATGACTAAAAAAGTTGCTATCTCAACATGGTGTACTGATGACTATGTTGATCTAATTGGACTTGATAAGTTACATAACTCTATTAAGCATTTTCATCCAGAAATTGATCATGTCGTAGTTGACAGTAAGATGACTAGGGAGATTGAGAATGAAATTCCTTGGATGAAAAATATATGGATGATGGCACCTACGTGCCTACCTCTTGCTAATGACTATGATATGGTTATTCATTTGGACGGTGATGCGGTTGTCACAGGACCTCTAGATGAGATGATTAATAGTACTGCTGAAGTTATTGGAGTACGTAATAATAATAGTCTCAATCAGGCAGGAGCACATGATGGAATTACCATTCGTCATATGGAACCTTTTGGAAACGGTAGTGATATTCCTCTACAGGGGTTTATTAATGCTGGTATGGTTGCAGCACAGGGTAAAGACTTCTGGGAAGATTGGCATGATGTAAACAGTCAAGTAGCGGACGTAACGAATAAAGGGTTCTACAATCCTGGTTGGGGTGATGAGAACGATACTTTAAATCAAATATTTCATTCTGATAAGTATAATTCAGAAGTGATTGATCCTACTGGTAGTGGAGTATCCTATGGGTTATCTAATGTATGGGGTACTGGTAATAATCATTGGGAAAGTTGGTCGCAAATTTATGTAAAAGATGATAGACTGTATTTAAATGATATAGTGAAAGAGGGTTGGAATAGAGTACCAGGAGAACCTATGTGTCTTAAAGTAATGCATCAAGCAGGTGGTAGTATTGCTGCTGAATTAAATAGGTCAGCAGGTGGATTTAGAAACTGGATGAAGTCTGTAGTATCAGATGAAGTCAAGGATTATTTGGAGGTGGTTGAAAATGGATGATTTGATTAACAGTTTACTTAAGGATGCTTCTCCACCATATCTTGCTAATAAGGATTGGGAACCTGGTAATCCTGTATATTATTCTGGTCCTTATTGGGACAAGAAAGAATTGGAAGTGTCTATTAAGTCTTTGTTGAGTGGTCAATGGCTTCCTTCTGGTGAAGAGGTTAATAAATTTGAGAGAAAGTTTTCTAAGAAGTTTAATAAGAAGTATTCATTGATGGTGAACTCTGGTAGTTCTGCCAATCTGATTATGTTTAATGCCTTGAAGAAGAGGTATGGTTGGCAAGATGGTGATGAGATTATTGTATCATGTGTGGGATTTCCTACTACGATTGCTCCTATAGTTCAGTCTGGGTTAAAACCAGTCTTTGTTGATATCGATTTCACTGATCTTAATTGGGATGTAAGTCAGATAGAAGATAAGATTTCTCTTCGTACTCGTGGGGTTATTTCTTCTCCTGTTCTAGCAAACCCATATAACTATGATCAGATTTTAGATATTTGTGATAGAAATAAGATTAAATTAATTGCAGATAATTGTGATTCTCTTGGTAGTAAATGGGAAGGAAAGTATCTTACAGATCATGCTATTGCTGCCTCATGTTCTTTTTATCCTGCACATCATATTTGTACTGGTGAGGGTGGAATGGTGTCCTCTGATGATGAGGAACTGATTTCTATTGCACGTAAATTAGCATGGTGGGGAAGAGATTGTTACTGTGTAGGGGCACAGAATAAATTATCTGATGGAACTTGTGGTAAGAGATTTAATAAGTGGATTGAGAAGTATGATGGAATTATCGATCATAAGTATGTCTATACTCAGATGGGATATAACTTAAAACCTTTGGATTTCCAAGGTGCTGTGGGATGTGTTCAGATTGATAAGTTTGAGGAGATTCATGAGAAGAGAAGGACGAATAAGAAATTGGTCCAAGAACATTTTGAAAAGATTCCTGGAGTAAGAAGTGTAGAAGAACTTCCCAAGGCAGAAACTAGTTGGTTTGGTGTTCCTATTATCTGTGATAGTAAGGATATTAAGAATAGCTTGACAAGACATCTAGAAGATAATAAAGTACAGACAAGAAATTATTTTGCAGGTAATTTATTAATGCACCCTGGTTATAGTCACTTGGATTATTATAAAAATTATCCTAATTCTTGTAAGGTATTGGATTTGGTATTCTTTGTTGGGTGCTCTCCTACCATTACAGAACCTATGATTGATTACGTAGGCACTGTTACATCAAGTTTTAATAAATGAGAGTAGTTGATTATGTTGTAGATCAGGTTTATAGGGTGGGGGCAAGACATGCCTTCACTGTTACTGGTGGAGGTGCAATGTTTCTTAATGATGCTGTTGCTGCTCATAAATGGATAACTCCTGTATGTAATCATCATGAACAAGCATCTGCTATGGCAGGGGTTGCTTACTCAAAATATACAGGTAAACCTGCCTTTGTATGTCCTACGACAGGATGTGGTGGTACAAATGCTATTACTGGATTATTGGATGCTTGGCAAGATAGTGTGCCAGTTATCTTTGTGTCTGGTAATGTAAATCTTCATCAGATTTCTCCTCCAGGTGTAAGGAATTTGGGAGTACAAGAAGCAAGAATCATTGAGATCGTACAATCCATTACTAAGTATGCCAAATTGATTGAGAGTGTTGATGAAGTAGAAGAGGTAGTACAAGAAGCACTGAAGGCAGCCACAACGGGTCGTCCTGGTCCTGTATGGATTGATATCCCAATGGATATACAAGGTAAAGAGATGGAAGTATTCTCCTTACAGGAGGAGATTGAGAAGGCAGAGAGACCATTGATCCTTGCTGGGGGTGGTATTAACTGTGCTGGTATTTGTAGAGATGAGTTTAGAGATTTTGTTAGTAAGACAAGAATCCCTGTAGTTACTACCTTTAATGCAGTGGATTTGATTGAATCTGATGATGAATATTTTGTAGGTAGAGTGGGTGTTAAGGGAACAAGAGCAGGTAATTTTGCCATGCAGAATTGTGACCTTCTTCTTGTACTAGGATCACGTCTTCCTGTTCCTGTTACAGGATATAACTATAAGACTTTTGCTAGGGATGCTAAGATCATAGTGGTTGATATTGATAAAGATGAACATAGTAAGAACACGGTTCAGATTGACAAGTTTATCCATAGCGATCTTAGAGATTTCTTATATGGTAAAGGTATTAGTACAAATGTTCCAGAATGGCATAAGAAATGTATAAAGTGGAGAGATCAATGGCCAATTATTCCAGAGAAGAAATCTGATGATACTGGTATAGATCTATATGATTTTACTGGTAAACTTAATAATCATAAACCTGATAATAGTGTTGTAATTTCTGATGCTGGGTCTGCCTATTATGTTTGCTCACAGGCAACGGGTATTAAAGGTAAGAATCGTTATATTACTTCTAGTGCTCAGGCAGAGATGGGATTCACTGTACCTGCTTGTATAGGTGCTGCGTTTGCTGGTTCTCCTTGTGTGATAGGAGTGACTGGAGATGGTTCTGTTCAAATGAATATACAGGAACTCCAAACAATAAAGCACCATCAACTTCCTATTAAATTATTTGTATGGAATAATGGTGGGTATCTTTCTATCAGAACCACACAGAAGAAATTTTTTGAGGGTAGGGAGATAGGAACAGATGATGATAGTGGAGTATCATTCCCAGATTTGGGTAGGATTGCACATGCATATGATATAGATTATGCTAAAGTTTCTGATTATGATTCTCTTGCTCCAGCAATGGAAACAATTTTTTCTTTTGATGGTCCAATGATTATAGAAGTGATGTGTCAGAAATGGCAGGAGGTTGTTCCTACTTTACAGGGTAGAAAGAATCCTGATGGAACGATTAGCGCACCTCCATTAGAAGATATGTATCCTTTCTTGCCGAGAGAGGAGTTTCATGATAATATGATAGTGGAGGAAGTGGATTGATATGCCAGCAGACAATAAAGACAAAGTAACTATTTTAAAGTTACAAAAACAAAAACAGAATAATGTAAAGACTGTTGGGGTTACTGCTTATGATTATCCTCAAGCACTTATGGCAGATAATGCTGGTGTGGATTGGGTTCTTGTAGGAGACTCTTTGGGGATGACCACACTGGGATATAAGACCACAATACCTGTTACGATGGATGACATGCTAAGGTCTGCTAGAGCGGTTTCTAGGGGCGTTAAGAGGGCATTTACGGTGGGTGATATGCCTTATATGTCCTATCAAATATCCAATGAAGAAGCAATAAAAAATGCTGGTGATTTTATTAAGGCAGGAATGGATGCTGTTAAGGTAGAAGGGTGTATGGTAGAAAGAATAAAAGCAATTTGTGATTCTGGAATTATGGTTATGAGTCACCTTGGATTGACTCCCCATACTCGTGCCAAGTTGGGTGGATATAGAGTACAAGGTAAGACCGCTGATGATGCAAAAATTATTTTAGATCAAGCAATTAAACTGCAAGATGCTGGATGTTCTTTCTTATTACTGGAGGCTATGCCTAGAGAATCATCTGCATTAATTGCTGATACTTTAGATATACCAGTCTATGGTATTGGTGCTGGTGATAAGGTGAATGGCCAACTTGTTATTATGCACGATCTTATTGGATTGTTCTGGGAGTTTAAGTCTAAATTTGTTAAGAGGTATTGTGAAGCAGGACAATTGATCCAATCTGCACTTACTGATTATGCTAATGAAGTTAGGGAGTTGCAGTTTCCAGCATCAGAAAATTTTTATGAGATTAAGGATGATGAACTTGAGAAATTATTAGGAGATTCTAAGTGGAAATATGAAGAAGGGTAAGATTTTATTTACTGGTGGCGGCGGATTTATGGGTCGTCAACTTGTTCCACTTTTACGTAAAGATGGATGGGAAGTGGTAAGTCCTCGTTCGACTAAAGTTAATCTGGAAAATAAAGATGAGGTTCTTGAGTTATTCAGATCTGAGATAGAGGATATTACTGATCAACCAGAACACTTTGATGCTATCATTCATGGAGCAATGGTTGGTAAGAAGTTTGCTGGAAAGAATGTTATTGATGATAAAGCAATTGTCTATACTAATATGAGGATGTTTGAGAATCTTCTAGAGCATATTGATAAAACTGATATGTTTATTAATCTTGATAGTGGTATTTCAGCAAATTGTCCTGACGATCCTTATGGACTTTCGAAGTATTGTATTGCTCAAAGAGTTTTAAATCTTGAGAAGGGGGTAAATCTTAAGAGTTGGGGATGCTTTGGTCCTTATGAAGATCCTGAAAGATTTTTTCATACTAACATAAACAATTATCTGCAAGGGAAGGATATTGTTATTCATAAAGATAAGCAGATGGATTTTATCTATGCGGATGATCTTTATAAAATTCTATGTTATTATTTGCAGAACATTAAAATTGCTTTTCCTAAAGAGGTGGAGTGTATCTATGATAAAAAATATTATTTGAGTGAGATTGCTGAGATAATTAACAATATGGGAGAACATAAGGTTAATATTATCAAAATTGAAGATGGTGTGGGCGATCCTTATTGTGGCACTTCTAATAATCTATCAATAAAATATGATGGTTTGGAGAAAGGTATTCGAGATTGCTACCTATACTATATGAAAGTACAGAATCGGCAGATAGATCGAAAGTATAGTTCGCATATATGGAAGTAGTAATGTATAAGAAAGTTTTTGTTAATGGAACCTTTGATATTCTTCATAGGGGACATATAGAACTTTTAAATTATGCTAGAAAGATGGGTGATTGTGTTTGTGTAGGAATTGATACTGATGATAGAGTAAGACAAATGAAAGGTCCAACAAGACCCATATATAACCAGAATGAACGAAAGTTTTTTCTTGAAAATCTAAAGGCAGTTGATGAAGTTAGATTCTTTTCTAATGATAAAGAACTAGAGGGGTTGGTAAAATCCTTTCAACCTGATATAATGGTTGTGGGATCTGATTGGAAAGATAAATCCGTCATTGGATCTTATTGGGCTGCTAAATTAATATTCTTTGATAGAATAGGTGAGTATGCAACAACAAAAACAATTCAAGATATTATTAATCGGGGATAGTTGTACTGACGAATATGTCTATGGGACTTGTCGGAGGTTAAATCCAGAGGCACCTGTTCCTATTTTAAAATTTAAGAGAAGAGAGACTACAAAAGGAATGGCGTGGAATGTAAGAGAGAATCTTATGTCATTTGGTATGGAAGTTTTTATTCTTACAAATAAAGAATCTATTACTAAGACTCGTTATATTGATGAGAAATCTAATCAACATATCTTAAGAGTGGATGAAGAAGGTCTTTGTGATCCAATGGATTATGAACTTCCTGAAGATGAATATGATGCTCTTGTTATTTCTGATTATGATAAAGGTTTTCTAACAGAAGAAAAAATATTTGAGTTGGTTGAGTGGTTTGATGGTCCAGTTTTTATTGATAGTAAGAAACCAAAACTTCCTAAAAAATCCTGTTATGTTAAAATTAATGAGGATGAGTATAATAAATTGGATAAACCATCAAAGAATTTGATTGTTACTAAGGGCGGTAAAGGTGCTGAGTATAGGGGTAAGTTATATTCTGGAGAACAGGTGAAGGTATTTGATGCTGTTGGGGCAGGCGATACTTTTCTTTCTTCATTGGTTTACTTTTATTTGGTATGTGGTAGAATAGAAAATGCTATTCCATATGCGAATAGAGCAGCATCGATTGCTGTTCAAAATTTTGGAACTTATGTATTAACGGAGAAAGATGTCAAAAACTTACGTGATTGATATTGATGGAACTATATGTGATTGGGAGGCAGGAAGAGATTATACTCTTTCAGAACCTTTTCCAGAACGTATTAAAATTATTAATGATCTTTATGATGATGGTAATATCATAAAGTATTTTACAGCAAGAGGTATGGGTCGATTTAAAGGTGATAGGGATAAGGCAGTAGAATTCTTTTATACAATTACCGAAGGTCAGCTAGATAGGTGGGGTTGTAAGTATCATAAATTGATATTAGGAAAACCTTCTGGAGATTGCTACATAGATGACAAGGGGATAGGTGCTAATGAGTTCTTCAAACATTAAGATCGTCCCTAAAGGATGGGGATACGAGAAGTGGATTTGTAATTCTGAAGAGTATTGCGGAAAACTTCTTCATATAATTAAAGGAAAGAGATGTTCTTGGCATTTTCATACGAAGAAAGATGAAACCTTCTATTTACAGGAAGGAAAACTTTTGGTAAGATATTCAGATACTGATAATCTAGAGGAGGCAAAAGAGTTTATAATGGAGAGAGGAGATAAATTTCATGTATATAGAGGGTTGAGGCATCAAATGTTTGCTATAGAAGATAGTGATTTATTTGAATTTTCTACTCAACATTTTGATTCCGATAGTAATAGAATTATTCACGGGGACTAATGAACAGAATCGATGATTACGATGAGTTAAAAAATCGTATTGTTAAATGGATTAAAGATTATGCTAATAGCAATGGGATTCAGTCTCTTGTTGTTGGAGTTTCTGGTGGAATAGATTCTGCTGTAGTATCTACTCTCTGTGCGGAAACAGAACTTCCAATTTTTCCTCTTGGGATGCCTATTCATCAGGATAGTGACCAAGAGTCATTGTCAGATTCTCATCTCGCATGGTTGAGTAAGAGGTATAAGAATGTTAAAACTTTAAAGTTTAATTTGACGGAGGTGTTTGAGCAGTTTAAGAAATCTTTAGATGGTTATTCGCATGATGATCTTGCTCTTGCCAATACTAGATCCCGTCTTAGGATGGTAACTCTTTATCAGATTGCTGGAAAATATAATGGTTTAGTTGTGGGTACAGGTAATAAGATAGAAGATTATGGAGTTGGTTTTTATACTAAGTATGGTGACGGTGGCGTTGATATTGCTCCGATTGCTGATTTATATAAAACAGAAGTATGGGAACTAGGAAAATATCTGGGAGTGAGTCAGAAGATTATTGATGCATCTCCAACGGATGGTCTTTGGGATGATAAGAGGACTGATGAAGATCAGTTAGGTGTTCCTTATACTTCTTTGGAGCAAGCAATGGAGTATGGAACCGGTGATGGTGTAAAAGTTCTTGAGAAATTTAATAAAAAGAATCAACATAAAATGCAACCTATCCCCACATTTAAATTATGAAAATTGGATTGATTGGAGCAGGAAGACTTGGTATCTGTCTTGCTCTTCTGATAGAACAGGCAGGTTATGAAGTTCTTGCTTCAGATGTACGTGAGGATTATATTAAAGATCTTCAGAATAAAAAAATAGGAGATAGCGAACCAGAAGTTCAGGAACTATTAAAAAGATCTGAATTGGTAGAATTTACTACAGATAATAGGAGAGTTATTAGAGAGTGTGATATTATTTTCACCTTGGTTGCGACACCCTCTTTAGAGGATGGTTCTTATAATGTTTCTGCTGTTTGGGATGTAGTGAATGATATTAAAGATGAGATGAGATCTATTGCAAATTATCCAAAGAGTTTTGTGGTTGGATGTACTACTAATCCTGGTGATTGTGATAAGTTTAATAATGAATTACCGGAAAGTATAGATGTGTATTACAATCCAGAATTTATAGCACAGGGATCTATTATATGCGATCTACGTCATGCTGATATGGTATTGATTGGTGGTAATGGTACTCATGGTGCAATATTGCTGGAGATTTATAGAGAGATACAGAAGGGTTTTAAGGAACCTTCTATTCATTTTATGAGCACAACTGCTGCAGAGATATGTAAGATTGCTATTAATTGTTATCTTACAACTAAGATCAGTTATGCAAATCAGATTGGGCAGGTAATGTCATTTGCTGGATTGGGTCATGAGATTGGTACAGCCTTAACTGCAATTGGTTCTGATGCAAGAATTGGTAATAAGTATCTTAAGTTTGGATTTGGATTTGGTGGTCCTTGTTTCCCTAGAGACAACCGTGCCTTTGCTGCATATGCAAAGAGTGTTGGGGTAGAACATAACATAGGTGAGACCACTGACAATTTTAATGAAGCCCATTCTGACTTTATAAAAGATTATTATATCAAAGAGAATGTGAATAAACTTCCTTTTGTCTTTGAGTCGGTTGCATATAAATCAGGTACTGATATAATAACTGAGAGTCAACAATATCGTTTATGTTTAGATCTTCTCAATGAGGGTTATAAGGTATATGTACTTGACGATTGCGTAAAAGATAAGACTGATGATAGAATAGTGTTTGGTACTCCCCAAGAAGAAGTTTTCTCTGTGATATTATGATTGGATACGATAGATTGGGAACAAATGGACGTTTGGGAAATCAGATGTTCCAGTATGCATCCTTAAGGGGGATTGCTGCTAATAATAATTTGGAGTTTTGTATTCCACCTTTAGATACTCCCACGTATGCTAATTATGGATTGTTTGATTGCTTTAAGATGAGTAATGTAAAGCATACTCGTTTGATGGGTAAGGATACTCCAGGGTTTGTTGCTAGTTCTGAGAGTCTTGATGAACCTGGATTTGAGTTTGATGAGAAGCTGTTTAATAATTGTCCTGATAATGTTAATATTGATGGGTATCGTCAGTCAGAGAAATACTTTAAGCATATAGAAGATTCTTTACGGGAGGACTATACATTTAAGAATGAGATCTATGAACCATGTAAAGAGTATATGGATCAGTTTAAGGGAAATATATCACTTCTTCATATTCGTAGAGGGGATAATATAGGTCGTCCTGATTGGTATCCTATGCCTACGGTTGATCATTTCCAGTATCTTCTAGAGAAGTATTTCCCAGATCAACCAGTATTGATTTGTTCTGATGATTTGGATTGGGTAAAGGAACAAGAACTCTTTAAGAATGATAGGTTCCATCTCTCAGAAACACGGGTCTATTATAATCAGCAAGTGTTAAATGGTGTGGGTAAGATGGAAACATCTCTAGTACCTTATTATGATCTGTGTATGATGACTATGTGTAATGGTGCAATCATTGCTAACAGTTCTTTATCTTGGTGGGGTGCATGGTTGCAGAAGAATCGTACTCAACCAGTGATTGCACAAGACCCTTGGTTTGGTGAGAAACTATCCTTTAATAATCTGAAAGATCTCATCCCCGAAGATTGGATTGTTGAGAAGATTCCTGAAGATAGAATACAGCAATGAAGGATTTAACTTTTATTATTCCAACTAGAATAGAGACAGAGGATAGATTGAGAAATATAATCTCCTCTGTTTCTTATTTGTTAAGGCATTTTCCTGCCAAGGTAATGGTAAAGGAAGTAGGTCCTCAAAAAACATTTTTCTTTAGAGCAATCCCAGAGATTCAGAAGTATGTTAGTGATAGGAATTTAATTTATTTTTATGAAGAGACTCAGGAACCTCTTTTTTGTAAGAGTAAAGTTCTAAATGATTTGATTGTTGCTGCAGACACAAAGTTTGTTGCTAATTATGATGCTGATTGTATTCTCCCTTTGACTTCTTACCATCAGGCATATGCTATATTAGAGAGTGACCAAGCGGATGTGGTGTATCCTTATGGGTGTGGTGTCTATCAGTGGAAAGCAGAATATAATATGCAAGTCTATGAAGAGTTTGTAAGTACTTTAGATTATCGTATATTAGATAAGAGAAAGACATTATCTAATTCTACAATTGGATGGACTCAATTTGTAAATCGTCAGAAGTATATTGATTCTTATATGATGAATGAGAATTTTATTTCGTGGGGGTGTGAGGATGATGAATTTTATTTTCGCATGAGTACATTAGGAAATCGTATTGCAAGATTGGATGATTATGTTTATCATTTGGAGCATAGTAGAACTCATAATTCTTGGTTTAGTAGTCCTAAGTTTAATGATAATTGGAATCTCTGGAATAAGATTAAAACATTTGACAGGAACCAATTGATACAGTATTATGAAGGACAAGAGTATCTTAAAACTCGTGGGAAACAATTAGCATGATAGGATTTAATGCCCTAGGGCGAATGGGGAGATTATGTAATCAGATGTTTCAGTATGCTGCTTTGAAAGGTATTGCAAGAAATACTGGTGTTGATTGTTGTGTTCCCCATTATACTGATGTGGTTGATGATGGAATAGGAAACATGCTCAGAACAGAGCTGTTTGATTCTTTTAATTTGGATGTAACAGTTGGACTTTTAAATCATGGACATGCACCTGTAGTAAAGGAAAGGTACTTTCATTTTGATGAGGAACTTTTTAAACTTTGTCCTGATCATACAAGCATACAGGGATATTTTCAAAGTGAGAAATATTTTAAGCACATTGAGAAAGAGATTCGTAAGGATTTTATTTTTAGAAAGGAGATTTTAGATCCATGTAAAGAGATGGTAGGCTCGGTAGAGAATCCGATTGCACTTCATGTTCGTAGGACAGATTATATAACTAATAGTGAGAATCATTTTAACCTTTCTTTAAAATATTATGAGGCAGCATTAGGTCATTTTGATGATGATCGTAATGTTATTGTTTTTTCTGATGATCCTACATGGTGTCATGATCAATCATTATTTTCGGATGATAGATTTATTATTTCTGAGAATGAGGATAATAGAGTTGATCTTTGTTTGATGTCTCTGTGTAGTGACTTTATCATTGCCAATTCATCATACTCTTGGTGGGGTGCTTGGTTGTCTACTAATAAGAATAAGAAGGTAATAGCACCTGCCCAGTGGTTTGGTAAGACTGGGTATACAAAAGATCACAATACTAGCGATTTAATTCCTGATGACTGGACAATTATCACTGATGGACAAGAATAAGTCCGCTTTTAAACTGAAGGGACTTCCTCACATTTATTGGTTAAATCTTGATGCTGATACTGAAAGACGCCAATATATGGAAGATCAATTTCAGTATTGGGAGATAGAAAATCATACTCGTATTGCTGGATATGATGGAAGAGAAGATGATGTTTCAGATAATCTTAAAGGAATAATTCCTGACAATGTAACTCAAGGTGAATTGGGATGTTGTATGACACATCTCAAAGCAATTAAGGAGTTTTATGAAAATACTGATGATCCTTATTGTATTATCGCAGAAGATGATGTTAATATTGACATTGCACATTATTGGAACTTTACTTGGGCAGAGTTCTTTGGATTAATTCCATATGATTGGGATTGTGTTCAGATGACTACGATATGTACTGGTGATATTCATGTCAAATTGCATCTTAAATTTATTAATGATTTTTCTGCAGCATTTTATTTAATAACTCGTCATCATGCAGCAAAAGTTTTAAAGAATCATATGAGAGGTAAGAAGTGGAAGTTAGATAATGGAGTAAGACCAAGAGCAGTTTCGGAAGATACTATCTTGGAAACAGGAAAGACATATACTGTTCCATTGTTCCTTTATAATATGGATTTTGTATCATCAATTCATCAAGAGCATATAACAGTCTTCCATAAAGCACCTCATGATGCATTGTTAAATTGGTGGCAACAGAGTGGTGCTGGTTTGGATCTTAAAGATCATATGAATTTTGATCCTTATTTGGGGCGGGTAACAGAGAATAGTTATGCTCAGAAACAGGAAGAAGAACGGCAACGTCAAAGTCAGCAATCGCCCATAGACCCAGGACCACCTCTTGACATCTCATAGTAATTAATATATTATAATTGAACTGTCACACTCTCCAGTGTGCCAGTTGTATAAATAAGTTTACATAACAAAGGAATCGAAAGATCGTGCTCCTGCGTGTAATGTAAACAGTATCCTTGTCGAGGGATTCTAACATCCGCAGGATTTTTTCTTGCGAGACACTTTAAAACAATTATGTCTATTAAATCAACAATCGCAGCTCTTGCTGCAAGTCCATTCCTCCTCGCTGGTGCCGCTTTTGCTGGTCCTTACGTAAACGTAGAGAGCAACCTTAGCTATCCTGATGGAGAGTATACAACAGGAACTACTGACCTCGCTATCGGTTACGAAGGCGGAGAAGGTAAAGTTGGATATTATGTTCAAGCAGGTCCTGCATTCGTTCACACTGATTCTACTGACGACACCGAGGGTGAAATCTCTGGTAAGTTTGGCGTAAATTATGCTGCTACTGAGGACTTCTCAGTATATGGCGAACTCGCTGGAATCACTGGTGAAGATTCATCTTCTGATGACATCATCGACTGGTCCGGTAAGGTCGGTGCTAAGTTCACATTCTGATCTCTAATCAGATAACACTAAAAGACTCCTCTTTGAGGGGTCTTTTTTTGTGTCTTAAAATCGTAACAGTAGTTGGTAACAACAAATACAGAAATGTTCACGGTGATACATTATAATCTATATAATTTAGATACTACTCAAAGAGGAGAAATTGTGGAACTATTAATTCTTGCTGCAGCTATTGGAGGTGCCGCATTCGGTGCCTTAAGACTTACTCCTAGAGATAAAGATACAGAGACAACAATAGATTACCCAAACTGGTAAAAATTTATGACTAATACTTTAAACGGGAACATTCCAGTAAATGCT
>Ga0080013_1001592_pt1 | contig 29467 bp, 21 predicted proteins | sample ETNvirenome_6_85_FD_69236 | JGI IMG/M metagenome (GOLD analysis project Ga0080013, IMG submission 69236) | Marine viral communities from the Pacific Ocean - ETNP_6_85 (SPADES assembly) (version 2) | ecosystem: Environmental > Aquatic > Marine > Oceanic | place: Pacific Ocean | collected 2013-06-19 | reverse complement strand
CACAGGATTATGACAGTCCAGATGAAGTCGTGTATCCAGATAAGCCTGAGTAACAATTAATTTAATAGGAGGCAGAAAATGATGAAAGGTTATAAGACGTGGATAGCAGCAGGATTGGCAGGAGTAAATAAATAGTTTTATATTTTTAGTGAGAAAATTAGTGGGGGTTAAACAAGAAATGCCTTATACAATAGATCAAATAAAGAGTGATAAGGATTCACATTTTAGTGGCGCATTGGCCACTGGCGCGCAAGAGTATGAAGATTTAAGTTTTCCTGATGGATACAGTGAAGCACAAATACAGAAACTGAGAATACATAGGGCCGTAATAGTTGCAGACAACACAAATACAACTACATTGGTTCCGTTCTATATTAATTTCTGGGGTAGTGATGCTGCTTCGCTTGCAACCGATCCTGATTTAGATTTGTTTCAGGGTAGGATGGAGTTTGCCGAAGGGGACCTTGAGCAGATAGGTGGTGGCGGTTTATATAGAGGTATCAGGGATTTGGGTGATAGTCCGATGTATTACATAGATGAAGATAATTCCAGTGAGTTGCATGTTAGTCTCCAGAATACAGACGGGTCAACTGCTTGGCATGCTAATGACGAGGTTAGGATTACTTTCTTTGTAGAACCTATACTGTAAGCCAAAACTATGCAATTAGAATTAACGAACAAACAAAAAAAAGAAGCTAATGATTTTGCGAATTTATATGCCTACAAACATACGCCTCATTCAGCAGCTTTCTTTAATGCGGATTATGATATAATCTTTGTGTGTAAAGGTAACCAAGCTGGTGGAACGGCTGTTATTGCTTATGGTTATGTTTTGCGCATTCTTGGTTGGCATCCTGTACCAAAGAAGAATATGGTATACTTTGAATGTCAGAAAGCCAGAGATTACAATGACAGGTTAAGAGCCAAAGAAGATATGGAGGGATATGAAGACGGCCACTACTTTTCGCCTAAAGTGTATTTTGAGAATCATAAAGACAAGCCATGTCCTTATTGTGGTACAGAGATACTTAGGCACGAAAGGGTAAACAAGATATATAGATTTGCTTCGCAGAGTTTGCCTATGGAAAAAAGTACTTCTACTGGTGACGAGAGTGATAGATCTGGCGAGGTAAAGAATACGCAATATCCTGAATTTACGCGATGGCTGCCACCATTTTTACTTAGAAAGGATATTACTGCGCGAAGACAGGTACAGGTAATAAGAGATCCATATGGTGGTAATGATATTATAATAGAGTATGTTAGTTATGCACAACCACCACAGAGAGTTGCTGGTTTCAAGCGTACAGCTACGTGGCTGGATGAGTTAGCACCAGAACCATTCTATGACGAACAACCAGCCCGTCTTATGGTGGAAGATGGTGATACTTGTATTTCGTATACACCAACAGTAGATAATGCCATTAGTTATTACTATGACAGGGTGTTTGAACGTGCTAAAGTATATTATAGAAGCAAGGCTATGCGTGATTATTATAAGCGCAAGCATAATATTAATTATCCAGAAGTAGAATTTACTGATAGCAAAGAATCAATAGCCGTTGTTCAGATGGCAACAGATGATAATCCTACGTTAATTACGGATGTTATTACAAAAAAATATGCAGGACTTGATGATGAACAGTTAATTGACATGCGTAGGTATGGCATCTTTGCTGCTGTTACCGGTAAAATATATAAACAGTTTACACCAAAGATACATGTAGTAAGGGGTTCCAAAGTATTTCCTGACGGCATACCAAATGATTGGGTATTTTTCAGGTCTGTAGATTGGCATCCTACAACTAAATTGGCTATTATATTTGTGGCATTATCGCCATACAATGAGGCTTTTGTGTATGCAGAATTAAACCCTGATCCAGAAAGGTATAATACATTGTCTGTGTGCAAGATGATTGTTGATGTAAGTGGTGAAACACGTAAGTTTGGTATGAATCTTATTGACCCACTTGCCAGTATTAAGCAGTCTAATACTACTAAAAGTGTAATAGATGATATGAATTATTATTTTAAGCAGATGGCCAAGAATGAAGAGTGTACCGGTGGTTGGTGGGAAAGTGCGAATACTAAGTCTACAGCATCTAAGACTGACCATAACCTAAGGGGAAGGGATGAAGTAAGACGAAGATTAGGCAATGCCTTGTTATGCAGGGAACCGTTTAATAACCAAATAACAGAAAGTGGATTGTTTAAGAGATTGCCGACATTATGGGTATTAAATGATTGTCCTCTTGTGGTTGATTCTCTTAAAGGCTGGAGAATAGAAAAGAGTAAGCCAACTGTTAGGTGGAGTCATTTTTGCACGGCCTTAGAGTTTTTAATGAAAGATATTAGATTCGCTCCAAGAAGTCAGGTGGCACGTAAACCAAGAAAATATATACATAAAAAGTACTATCAAACAAGTAGATAAGGAATGACATATGGCAAAACCAGTAAACGATGAGCAAGCTAATCAGCTAGCCAATACAATAATAGATGATGAATATCGGGTTGGTCGGGCAAATAACAATATTCCGGATAATGATTATTTAGATTATTTGGATATGTTTGATTGTGAGCGCACTGAAAAGAATTACGATTGGATGTCGGATATATACTTTCCGGAGTTCACATCACAGATGCTTACGCAATCAGCTATAGAAGCAGGTTTATATTTTAGGACACATGATTTTGTAGAAGTATATATTGGCAGTGAACAGGAAGTCCATAAGAACGCGGCTAAAGTAAATAAAGATTTAATAAACAAGACATTAAACAGAAGGCAATTGTGGTTTTATCAAAAGTATATGCGTGCTATTAATATGAAAAATATTAGTGGTGTTGCTTATTTTAGGTGTTGGTGGGAACAGGATACGCGTATGGAAAAGATAGGAACACGAAGGGTTCGTGAGCAAATAGGCACTGATATTAATGGTGGCCCGATAGAACAATTTACAGATCAGGATGTTGAAGTGGATGTTGTTCTTAAGGATCATTTTAACTTTGATGTTATTGATCCAAGGGATGTATTTACCGATCCATCGTATGTGTATAGTTTACAGGATAAACAATGGATAATACTAAGATTTGATACTACCGTTGATGAATTGGAAGCCAATGCCGATACTATGGAATATTTTAATCTTGACAAACTTCGTACAGATAGTGGTAATACACCTCGAGAGACAGATACAAAAGGAGATAAAACAACTCATCATGGTCTTGATAATAAAAGTAATGCTATCAAAACACCACTAAAATCGTTAATGGTATTACAAAGACTTGGTAAGCATTGGGTTATGGTTGGTAATGAAGAAGGAGATAGGGATCCCAATGGTAATCCTGTTAATGTTACAAGTGGTATAGGTAATGACGGACAGAAAAAGGAAGGTGCAGAATTACATGAGATGGTTATTACATTCGCAATGGATGGGTTCAATAGTAGCACTAGAACATTGATCGGTTATCATCCTGCGCGTGACATTGATTCCATGGGTAATCCGTATAGGCCTGTAACAAGGGGATTGTGTTATATGCATCCAGCCAAAGACGATGGTATGGGCGATGGCAAGTGTTTAAGGGAACTTCAGATTGGTATTAACGATACTATTAATATGGAGAATGACAGAACTAAGTTGGCTACAATACCAATTATGCAAGGTAATCAACATGATATCAGTGATAATGAAACACTGGTATGGCAACCCGGAGCATTTTGGCAAACTGAAACCGGGGATAAGCTTGACGAGGTGCAGATAGACAGTAACGTAGTGGGGGCCTTAAATCAGGTTAATTTATATCAGAATATGATGCAACAGGCATCTGGTGTGTCAGCTGAAACACAGAGTAAATTAGCGGCTCCAACAACAACGGCTACAGCTACTGTTAACCAAGTAAGGCGTAGTGATACGCGATCTGCATACAGAACGCTTACTATGGAGAATACGGGTCTTACAGATATTTTCTGGTTTATAACACAAATGTCGGCAAGGCATATGAGAGATGAGACAGCAGAAAAAATGTTGGGAGAGGAAGGGATGATAAGTTTTGATCCTACGCTCGACTTTACATATAAACCGGTATCCGCTTCAATAGATGATGATTCTTCTAAACAAACCAAAATACAGAATTGGATACAAGTATTAAGTTTTATAGCTAGTGATCCGGAAAGACGTGATGCCATTGATTATATATTAGGAGAGTTAGCATCACTAATGGGCAAAGAGTTTGAGGCTTTTGGCAATAAGTTCTTTGCAAATACAAAGGCTCCTCCTATGGCTGGTGGGGGTGGTAATATGCAACCACAGGGAGCTGCAGGAGCAGTCCCAAGTAATCAATCTGGAATGGAGCAATCACCAGAAGAGGTACAAGTGAGAGAGGCGGCTAATGCAATATAACTCAGGTGTTTATGGCAAAAAGCCAATAATAGATGTAGTTGAAGAAACTACTATTAGAAATCTTAGTGAAACTGCTGAATTTATGGAAGCACTCAATACCAAGACAGGACAGGTATTATTTAAAGATCTTATGTTATTATTGGATGAAAAGTTTAAATTAATATACGAGGAAAAATCCAATGAACAGGACAGGGCAATATTCTCGGCATGCAAACATATAGCTAAAAGGTGGAATGGTTTAATAGGGAAGCATAGTAAAAATGTAAGCACGCTAGAGAAAGTACGTGATGCAAAGAATAAAAAGAAGTTGGGATAATAATTTTTAAAGGAGAAAAAGATGGTTGATGAACTTGATGGACTTAACGATAGTGATGGTGTCGTTGACGAACCAGCAACGGAGTCTGGTGAAGATATGCTGGCTAGACTGGAAGCGGAGAATAAAAGTCTTAGAGATGGTAATAGCAAATTAGGTAGAGAGTTTAAGTCTTATAGGGGAGAGCAAGATGATAGATATAATGAGTTACTTGATAAGATTTCTGAACTTTCCAGTTCTCCTGCAACTACAGGAGAATCTGATAATTATTATAATGATCTTGATGATCCTACTTATGAAGACGATGATGTAAAGCGGCTTAGAAAGATTGCAAGAGAAGAGGCTAAAAAGGACAGGGAAGAAACATCTATTGCTGATAATAGGGCAAAAAATAAATACGTAGATGATTATGCTAGAACAATTCAAAGACTTGGAGTAAACGAAGATGCTGCTATTTATGAAGCCATTTTAAATGAACTAGAAGGTCTTCCCGGATATTCAACTAATGGGACATCGGATGCTGAAAGAAACTATGAAAAGGCTGAAAGGAATTATTATAGAAATATGTATAAATCGCCTAGAGCCACAACGGCATTCAAGGGAACTTCACCCTCTGGTAAAGTAGGTGGTTCTAGTACGATAGAATACAAAGAGGGTTCTGATGCCGAGATAAGTGCTGCACTGCAAGATGAGCACGTGCAGACATATATGAAGCGCAGAGGAAAAGATTTAGAATTTGTAAAGAAGGCAATGGCTAATAAATCGCCAATGTCTGGAACAGCGAAATTATAATGGGTAGATTAAGAAGGCGACAACCAAACGCACGGAAACCAAGAATACCACATGACAGTCGTACGATTCCTGTATGCGATGAGACTGATCAGGGTAATGGTACTTGGTATAACTGCTGGTGGTGCGGCTTCCCGAATAGTGATCAACGAAGTGCATTGGGCGATGAATCCACTCCTAATGGAGTTACGCATGCTAAATATGCCGCATCAGCACTCGGAGCTGAACCCGGAATACGAGGAGCTACCAAGTCAACAAGTAGTAGTGGTAGTGAATATCGTGAAGGGGGTTCACCATCCGCGAATTTAATGCTGGGCGGTATAACTATCAAGCAAAAAACTCCAGTAATAAGGTCTGATTCTGACGGAAATCCAATTACTGTTCTTCATTATTACACAGCATCTGCTGATAGTGGGTGCTCATTCTGCGGCAGTATGAACTGGCGTGGAGATTTTTAATTTTTTTAACTCCCTGATTAGAACGAAGAATACCAGCAACAAGGGATTTTTGGAGGAAGAACTATGGAAGTTGTAGATTTAAAAGACGAACAGTGTTCATGGTTTCCGGTTTCCGGAAGTGCAGATACGGTTTATGTTGGTCAATTAGTTAAATGGGGACATGATGGCGGTGTTGCCCCTGCTGGTCAGGCTAGTGGTGCTCTTGATACTACTGGTGAAGCTGTATTGGCTGGTATTATAGTTGGTGTGAATGATATTACGCAGACTAATGATACTACTTATAGTACAGTATCAATTTCTGGTCTTACAGATAATTCTGATACACAGGCAACACAAAAAGCCAGATCTTATTTTGGTGCAGGAGGTATGTGGAGCAAGGGCGATCCCCAACCTATGGTTGAGGTTGCTATGATTGATTCCGGTACTAGAATTAAAGCACCTATATATAGTGGTTCATTTGGGGCAGCACTTACTGTGCAGACAGTTACAACTGGATCAACTACTGGATTAGGGTTTACTGCAAATGCAGGTGATATGACAGGTATAGCTAATAACTGTACGTCTTATTGTCGTACCGGTGCTAATGCGGGATTGTACAGAGTATCTGATGATACAAGTACTACTACATTAACCTTTGATCATTCATGGCCTGAAGATATTGCTATTGGCGATACATTTGCTAGAATTGGTCTCGCTACTGGATATTGTACTATGCAGACCGGCAGTGAAAGTATTTATATTGAAAACGATGATGCGTCCGCTACTAATGGTTGGGGCGTTGTATGCGAACATCTCGATGCTAGAGAAGCTAGTAAAGAGTTCGCAGTTTTCAGATTTATACCAAAGCATTTCGGAACACCGATAGCAGCGTAATAGTATAGTATTTTAGTATTGAATTAATAGTTTAGATTAGAAGGAGAGATTAACAATGGCTAATCCTTTGACCTCGCCAGCATTTGTAAAAATGTTACAAGAGGACTTACGTCAGGTTGATGAGGATTCAAAGAAGTATAATGATCTTCATAGTAAAAAGGAGCAGATATTTGATATTATTACCGACTCTACCAGAGCATGGGAAGAGTGGACATCTGTATCAGCTCTTACTGACATACCGCAGTTCAACGGTAGGTTGACAACCCTTGGTATTACACCGGGATATTCAACTAAAATTGAACCTGCTGAGTACGCTGGTAAAACAATGGCGAGCAGAAAATTGTTTGATGATTTACAGTACGACATCTTGATGGATTTAGCTGCGCAATTGAAAAACTCCGCTTACAGGGTTAGGGATAAAAATGCTGTTAAGATTTTTGCTAACGCAACATCTGCAGCATTTGATTTTATGCCTAGTCAGGAAGAGGGTTTGGCTCTTGCTAGTAACAGCCATACAACTAAGGTTCCCGGAGTTTCCACTTCTAGTGGATTTGATAATCTTGGAACATCTGCGTTGAATGCTGTTTCTGTTGCAGCTACAAGAATTTTGATGAGGAAGTTTAGAGCGGCTAATGGTGAAAGAATTGACATGGGCGATAGTTATTGCCTGTTAGTTCCTGATGACCTGTTCTTTAAGGCATCAGAAATCAATAAGACGGTTCTCGAAGTTGATAGTGCGAATAACAACGTGAATATGCAAAAAGGTTTATATGGTATTATAAACTGGTTGCGTCTTAGCGACACAAGTACTACTAGTTGGGGTATGCTGGATACAACTACTATGAAGAAAAACTTCAAGTGGATACAGCGTGCCGATGCGGAAACAAATAACACAATTGATTTCGACACGTTTTCGCTTCAAAATTCTGTATATGAAAGACATGCTGGTGGCTTTATTGACTGGAGAAGTTATTTCCATAATAACGTTACATAAGCATATTAATGGATATATGCTCCCCTTTTGGGGAGCATGTGTCTCTTTGCGTTAACGGGTAAGCCGTGGTTTGATTCCACGGGGCAGCGATGTTCCTGATTCTTAAGGAGAGTAATATGGGTTTTACTAATTTCCCAAACGGAGTTACAAGTTTTGGAGTTCCTCTGTTTGGCAGTTCGGGCAGTGGTATAGTTACTGGTAATGTATTTTTTGTTGATAGTGGCCATGATCTGGCTGCAGACGCAGGAAATGCCGGCCAGAGAAACCAGCCATTTGCCACTGTAGATTTCGCAGTTGGGCAGTGTACTGCAAATAACGGTGATGTGATATATGTACTACCGGGACATGCAGAAACTTTATCGGCGGCTGATGCTATTGATATAGACGTGGCTAGTGTTAGTGTTATAGGTATTGGTAACGGAACAGATAGACCGACTTTTACTTATGATAATGCAGCCGGTGAAATAGTAATCGGTGCAGATAATGTACTGGTTGAAAACATCGTATGTAATGCTAGTGTTACTACTGTACTAATTGGTATTTCTATTGAAGATGGTGTTGATTATGCTACAATCCGTAATTGTCAATTTGGTGTTGATGCTACAGGTACTGACGAGTTTAATGCAACAATACATATTGCCAATAACAACACAGGTACTGTTATTGAGAACTGTATAATTGACAATGGAATAGGCGCAGCTGTTGCAGGTATTCATATGGATGCTGATACGGCAATGACAACTATTAGGGGCAATATTATACGCGGAGATTATTCTACTGCTAATATTGTAGGTGATACGACATTATCAACAAATGTATTGATTCAAGGGAATATTCTCGAGAATGGCATTGGTGGTAATTTGAATGCACAACCTGGAATAGAGTTGCTTACAGCAACTACTGGAACTATAGCCAATAATTATATTGTATGTGACCTTTCTACTAAGGCTGCATCTGTAGTTGCTGATACATGTTTGTTATTTGAGAATTATTACAATGAGGATATTAGTGGAGCTGCTACTGGTGGTATTATAGGTGCTGCATCTGCTGATGATTAATAAGTAAGAAGTTTTTAATTCTAATGATTGGGCTGGGGCAGGGGTAACCTTGTCCCACCATCATTCATTACTATTTAGAGGAGAAGCTGGATGGTTATAAAGAAAACAAAGAAGAAACAGGCAGTAAAGAAAGAAGTTGAGGAAAAGATAGTTAAGGACAGTACAGAGAAACCGGGTATATTGGTGGACGAGTCTGAACTGGCAGAGCTTAAGAAGTATAAGGCTATTGTAGAAGAAGCCAATGTAAGGGTAGCACCGGCCGGTAAAGTCGTAGATGATGGCTATAAATATTTTGCTGACTTTGATAAGGGAAGTTCTGTACCTGCATGGGCATTACCAAGGCAAACCGAAACATTAGAAAGCGAAGTAAATAGAATTAGTAGTATGTTAAAAAAGAAAGAGGTTCCGATAGAAGAGATTCCTTATGCTGAAGCTGATCATAAACGAAGATCGGAACGGCTAGAACAGATTAAGAATTCTAAGCCGAAACTAACCGGTTTACAAAGAGATGAATTAAAAAAGAAGAGAGACAAGCTTGCTGATGAAATAACAAGAAGTAAGTTTACAAAGTTGGAAATGGAAAAGGGACTGGCTGATCCTCATGACGAAGCATTTAGAATGTCTGAGCCATGTATTAATATGGACACAGAAGAAGCTAGGCGTATGGGTATTTCGGTTTCTGCAAATGGCAAGGTAAGTCGCAGTGTTGCAGAGAATGCATGGAAAATGATGTCTACATTACTTGAAGACACCCCTGCTAATCCCAATTCAGAAATATTAAGAAATGACACTGGCAAGTCTAAGCGCAATATGATCACTGTTCCGGAAGGTTTTGATTATAATAAATTAGAAAAGAAAAAAGAGTTGGTTGGATAAAAGAAGAGAGGCAAAATGGACGGACAAGAGATGAAATATCGAGTGCAATTACTCCTCGATGAAGAAACTGGTGGCGACTTTCTGGATGAAAAAACAGTATATGATTTTCTGAACGAAGGTGCGCTGGAAGTTGCAAGGTTGACTAGTGCGCTAACAACCACACAGTCAATTACTACGGTAGCAGACCAGACTGGCTATACACTTAATGCTAATTACCTAAAAATGTATTTAAAAGATAGAAGTGGATACTTCTTTGTTAAATATAATGATGGTACGAATAATACATTTATCAAGTGGGTTCCGTACGAAGATATCATTATTAGTGACGATACTACTTCTGTTCTTGTACCTACTAGGTTTAGTATTACTGACGACCCGACACTAGATAGTCAGGAGGCTGGTACGGCAACAGGTTCTGGTTCATTGGGTGCTAGTAGCGGCGAAGCCACATTAACGGATAGTGCAGCCGATTTTAGTGATGTAAGCGCAGGTGATATCGTACACAATACCACAGATAGTTCTAGTGGTGTCGTTGTTTCTAAGACTTCATCTACCGTACTTGTAACTGCACTCTTTCCCAACGATCCTAGTGCAAGTGTTGATAAGGATTGGGATAGTTCTGATGCTTACGTGATACAACCACAGGGAAGGTTTAGACTAGTTCTAGACCCTCCCCCAAGTACGGCAGGTCATACGATAACGTTTTATTATGCAAGTAAGCCGGCCCCTGTGTGGTCAGCGTTTAGAACATTTAGGTATCCACCGCATTTAAGTTTAGCAACAATTAAATATGCGGTATGGTTATTGAAGTACAGGGATAGGGAACCTAGTTTTGGTGATAAATTATATTTGTCTGCCGATAATATATTGCGTAGAGGCAAGGTTGATATGGACAGGGCACTTAATCGAAATAGAATACGGGTTAATATGAAGGTTAGGAACTAATTCTCTTATGGCTATACCAAGAAGAAAAAGAGGAAGTATAGATAAAGAGTTGGAACCATTTCAGTTTGGACTGGATGGTAAACTGGTTACATCTGTTGATCCTACTCGTATCCTTACAGTATCTGATAGCGGTGAAACGAGGCAAGATAATTTTAAAAGCTTAAAGAATATTCGTTATACCGATAACGGTATACGCGGTGTTAGGGGGATGACCAAGATTAATTCTACGGCATTATCTAGTCATCCTAAAGTTAGAAATATACATCACTTTTCAAAGTCACAACCTGCTGAAAGTCATGTGCTTGTACATGCTTTCAATAGTGGACTTACACAATCTAAAGTGTTCAAGAATGATACTGCTATACCGAATACTGGTGATTTTAGCGGTACAGCATTACATACCGATGCTTCGGGGTCGGGTAAGGGTAGATTTGAAAATGCACAGTTGGGTAGGATGTTATATTGTAATGGTGTAGAGACTATGATATGGGGCGGTGATGAATCTAGGTTGTCAAAGTTTGTTATTTTTGATCCCAATGGTACATTTCTTTATGATTATACGGAAAAAGTACAGAACACACTTACTGACGCTGATAATGTAGCTACGCTGAAACGCGTATCTGGTGTGGGTAGTGAAACTAAATTGTTATTACATTGTGATGGGAGCGATGCTTCGACTACGATAACGGATAATTCTCCGGTATCACCACATACAGTAACAGCCGTTGGTAATGCTCAGATAGATACTGCGATTAAAAAGTTTGGAACTGGAGGGCTCTTGCTGGACGGAACTGGGGACTGGGCTACGATCCCTGATGATTCTGATTTTGTATTAAGTGGGGGAGTTTGGACATTTGAATGCTGGGCTAAAGTCAGCCTTGCTGCTGATAGTGGATTATATGCGCAAGCCAAAAGTAGTGCTACACAGGATTATATGTGGATATATATAGATACAGATGGTGCTGTTAATCTCGTTATCAATGAAGCTACTGATGCAGCAACAGGTACGGTAACTTTAGATACAGGTGCATCTGGTTCGGTTGATGGCATTACAGTAAATAGTGTTCAGGTGATGTCGGGAGCGGAATCATTTGATACAGATTTAAACACCACAGCAACTGCAGTGGCTGCTAATATAACAGCACATACGAGTAGTCCTAATTATACCGCTGCAGCTGTTGGTGCTACAATCACTATAACGTCTGTTATAAAGGGTGCTGATGTTAATGGATTTGCTGTAGCAAGTTCATGTACTACTATTACAAGTACAGATGTTAATATGGCTAGTGGTGCCTCGAGTAATGAGGTTTTATTATCGACTCCCGATAGTGTAATTACTGCTAGTACATTTGCTCATATACGTGTAGTTGAAAATTCTAATAACTTTTATATATTTGTCAATGGTATACAAAAAGCCTTTACTAATAATACCAACAGAACAGAAGGTGCTATAGCATATAATTCTACAATATTTATAGGGGCTGTACATGACGGAACCACAACCTCGAAACCGCTTAATGGGACATTGGATGAAATCAGGTTAACAAATAGTGCATTATCAGTAACAAACTTTGATGTGCCGGCAGCTGCTTATACGGCTGCAACAACAAATGTTAATATGAGGGTTGGTAATATATTACCAATAGAGGGGGTAAGGTTTACGATATCTAATGCCAATACTTCAGCCGGAACATTAAGTGTGTATTACTTTAGTTCGACAGGAGAGTGGACGGCCGTGACTAATTTAACTGATAATACTGCTTCTGCCGGTGTGCCACTGGCGCAAACAGGTACTGTAACATTTGATTCTACTGCGGGTGTGGCTATACAACATGTTATAGATGGTATACTGGGTTATTGGTATAAAATAGAAATTACAAATGCTGATACTGCAACGGCTATATCTAGTGTTACAGTAAAAGAACCGTTTCAAGATATACAGGATTTTTGGGACGGTGATTTTAGGACAGTTGCTTCAGTACAGTTATTTGAAGATGATATAGAAAAAGATAATACCGTTAATGTTTTTGAGGATGACTATCTATTTGATGAAGTTACTGACGGTGATATGTCAAGTTATATGATCATGTCTTCACTCACTGCTACTGCTGAATATTTGATGATAGGGTTCTTAGAAAGACAACAGGGTATGAGAATCAAAATGATACCCGATCGCGCAAATCAATCTACTTCTGCTACAGGTAAGGTGGCTTTTGGTGATGATGTTACTGTAAATGATACAATAACAGGTATTACCGTGAATAGTGTCGAAATAATGTCTGGAACAGTAACTGCTGGATCAGGAAGCAGTACGCTTCTTGCCACAGATGTGGCAGCAAGTATTAATAATAAGACATCGATTCCTAATTATACAGCCAAAGAAGAAGATGCATCGGTTATTATTACATCTGTTACAACAGGGACCAGTGTTAATGGGTTTACTGTTACAAGCTCCGGCTCTGGTATTACTACAACTGATACTAATATGGCTAGTGCCAGAGATATCACAGCGGTTCTTACAGTTAGTTATTGGAATGGAGCTGAGTGGATAAGTGTTGGTTCTATACAAGATGGTACTATAAGTAATAACTCTTCATTTGGTAAATCTGGATTTATAACATGGGGTCCTCTAGGTGAGAATGTGGAATTTAGGAGAGAGGTTAGCAAAGAAGAGCCATTTTATTACTATAAACTAGAATGGAGTGAAAACTTTGCCGATGATGTATTGTGTTATTTTGTTAGTGGGATACCAGTACAAAAACAGATAGAGAAATACAATTTTGCATTAAATGCCCAGAACAGGACGTGGTTGTTTTCAAATCAATCAGATACAAAGAATACAGCGAGGGTTTCAGCCCTAGGGACTTTGAATGCCTTTAATGGTATAGATTCTAGAACGTTTAGGTTTGGAGATGAGACTGAAGTACTTGCTGCTGTTGAGATATTTACTAAACTAACTACTGGCGGTGAAAGCGATATATTGATTGCTAAAAATAATTCTATGTTTTTATTAACCGGAACCAATCCGGATAGTTGGACTGTTACACAGATTAGTGATGATGTTGGTTGTCCTGCACCATATACATTTAAAGCCAGTCCAATAGGTTTAGAATTTGCACAACTACAAAGTAAACAAGTAGTTGTATGGCAATCTGAAAATGGTATTATGTTATATGATTCTACGGCTATATTTCCAATATCAGATACTATAAGTAATTATTTTGACCAGTCCAAGAGTGAGTCTATTAATTTAGATAAGATAGCTGAGAGTTATGGATTCTGGGATAATTCAAGCGGTGTTTATGAATATCACTGGTTGTTTGCTTCTGGTAATTCTACGACCATAAATAAAGAATTGGTATTTGATTTACGAAGACAGAAATGGTGGGAAGCTGATAGAGAAAGTGCTAATTTATTACAATGTGGTACTAAGGTTGTTGATACTAATGGTGCTCACTATAACTATGCAATGATAGATTCCGGATATATGGAGAGATTAGAGAATGGCACGGCATGGACAGGCGATGGCAGTTCAATTGCTTATGAGTTTGAGTTGGGTGATTTATTATTTGACGGTAATTTAGGGGTGGAAACATTGATTCGGTATATTAGGTTGGTTATGAAAACAAAGTCTTCTACACCCAATTCGGTAACCATTGCTCATTATGGAGATACAAATCAAACGCCTAAAACGATAACTTTATCACCAGCTAAATCAGGATATGACGCAACAATGCCAATACATAGTATTGCAGGTTCTCAATGGGGACGGTCAGTATTTCATAGATTGAAGTTTACTATAAGTACAAACAATGAAACAATAGGATTTGAACCATTGTGGGTTAGTGGATTTTATGAAGAAGAAAGATTGAGGTTGAAAGATTAAAAATGGCGACAGCACCCGGTTCATTTGAAGGATTAGGAGGAAATCCTAACTTAGTTCCCTCAACATCTGGAACAACAACTATAAATATGGGCGGCATTAGTCCTTGGACTGGCCCTCTGATGGTTTTAGGCGCAACACAAGGGCTTGGGCCGTGGCAGGGAATCTCCGACTTTCTGGGTAGTACTTTTAATTCCTCATCAAAATTACGGAGACACGCGGAAGCATCGGCTCCCAGGGATTGGTTATCTCAGTCTATCAATACATTTTTAAATGAACATGGACTTGGCTCATATAAAACAACAGGTAAGATGTCATCACTCCAGGGAACTCCCGCTACTAAACGTCGAAAGAAGTTAAATGAAATTGTACAAGCCGTTAAGGATAAGTATCCAGGTTATACACAATGGCAGTATGCTGAGATGTTTAAGCGAAACAATATGGACCGCTTCATGCCTCGTATATCAATAGATGATGCCAGGGAGGCACGTAAACAGGAAATGCTTAATCCCGAAACAGATCCTTTGTGGACTACACCAGAACAAATGAAAAAGAAACATGGCAAGGGGTTAATGAATGCTCAGGTGAGAAACCAACAATTACTTGCAGGTGCTGCACTTCATAAGGAATATTGGAGTCAAGAAAACTATAATTACCGCCCAAAGGAACTGAGAGCGGGAAAGGGATCGAATCTTAAATTTAAGTTTGGAGGCAGACAAACGGATATGACGATGGAGGATTTCTTTAAAAATGTTTATAGTAGTATTGAGGATAATACTTTTCTGCCGGCAGTAGGAGCAACACAGGAACAACCGCCAGCACAGGAACAACCAACACGGGAACAGTCATTAGCAAAAAATGCATTTAAAGGTATTGGTATTGGCTCTGCTATTGTTAGAAACGTATTTAATCCAAAACGATTACCAAGACCAGATCTTGGTTTTGGACAGAAATTATTTTCACGACAATATTAGGGATACAAAAAAAAGGGGGAAGTAATATGGCACAAAAATATACGACTTTACAAGATGAATCACTAGATAGACTTAAGAAAGGGGAAGGGCAGCATATTTTCGGTACTCAGGTAGGTTCTGCTTACGATCCAGATTTTACGAACTATTTAACGTTAGCGCAGAGAGGGACGGAAAAAGCGCGCCTAACGGATGAGAAGTTGAAGTTTAACATTGCGCAGAAGCAGCAAGAACTGGAGAGGGCTAAATTTGAAGAAACAGCAAGATCCAATCTAGTAACAGAACAAAGGCTTGCAAAATTAGATAAGGAAACTGCTTCGCAAGCGATAGTAAAACAACAAGAAGATTACAAAACAGCACACCAAGCAAGAAAAACGGAGAGCGCAGAGAGATCACAGGGTTGGGTATCAACGATTTCTTCTTCAATTGGAGCCATTCTGGGAACGAGGTCTGATGAGCGATTAAAAGATATTAAAGGTAATTTTGTTAAAGGACTTAATGCAATACTTGGTTTGAAACCCATTAATTTCACTTGGAAAAAAGAAACTGGTATGGAATCCGAATCTATTAATTCCGGATTTTCTGCTCAACAGGTAAGGGAATTTATTCCCGAAGCAGTTAAGGAAGATGATGAAGGGATATTGTCTATTGCTGACAGAACGATTATAGCAACCTTAGTCAATGCAGTAAAAGAGTTGAACGATAAAGTAACGGAATTACAGAAAACACAATGAATAAATCTGATTACAGGGTAAATAGGATTGACAATAACAGTTTTTCTAATATTAATTATATTGGCTATATTGATGGTGAAGAAGCTGGTATGGTTACCGGATATAGTTGTGGTGAAGATACTATTGATATACGTTACTCGCTTCTTAAGGAACAGTTTAGGGGAGCTAAAATGGTTAGGGCCTTTAGGGAAATAATTGATGCAATACAAAAGGATTTCCCTAATATATTAATCAGAATACATGATCAGAATAATAGGTCAATTCAAATAGCATTGAGTCACGACTTTCATATTACAGGTGTATCACTTTATGGTGGTGAGGTTGTTGTTGAATTATTAAAAACAAAAGGAGAAATATAATGGGTGTACTTGGAAATATAGGAAAGAAAGTACAAGAAATAGGGTCAGAGGCTTATAGGAGAATGAAAGCTGACGAGCCACTTTTTGGAAAAGCTGCTTTAAATGCTAGTGACACATTTACGGATCTTGGTACTGTATGGGATCCAGATGGAGGTCCGGCAGAATACAGCAAACTGAAGGACGAACGGGAATTATCGAATGCATTACAAAACGAATCTTTAGCAAAGACACGGAAGCTCAATGCAGAGGCAGCAGCATTTGAAGAATCACAAGTAGATTTTGGTGAGTTTTTCAATCAAGTTAGGGATGGAGGTGGGGGGTGGAATAATAAAGTCGTTACAGATCTCGAGGAAGCTACCAAAAAGCTACTGCCGTTAGCAGACCAAAACGGGGATAATATTACCACTCAAGCGGAATGGGCAAAGGCTCTCCGAGAAAACATTGTTCCTGTAGGAAAGATTAGTAAGGTTTTGGAGATAGCAATAACTAATACAGAACCTCTGCTTCAATCAGCACAGGACAATGCCTCTCAGCTTCTTAATGAGTTAAATAATAGTAGTGGCAGAACTCCAGTTACCCGCGAAATGTTTATGAATAACCCGGGTCTAGCAAGTACTAGTTCTAAACATAGAAAGGCATATGAAGCCATTGTGAGATCTAACCAACTTGGGAACCAAATGAACGGGTTCCATACCACAAAGACAGAGTTGGCGAACATTGCAAAAAACATAGAATATGGCCAGACTCAGAACTATGCCATTAATAAGTTTCTTGACACACCAGGTGTTAGGGAGGATATGAAAGATGCAGAACAATGGATACGGGAAATCAGGAACAGTAAAAAAACAAACGAGAGTGGAGAAAAATTTGTAACTGTGAGGGTAGAGGGTGCTACATCTTCTTCTACTCTTACCGAACAAGAGGTGATTGATGGTATTGAGAATAAGTATGATGTCAAAGGTGGTTTGGGACAATGGTTAAGGAGCCGTTTAGGTCAGGTTTCTGATGATCGAAGTTTAGCCCTATAATCGAGAAAACTCCTATAAAAGGATAATAAAAAAACTGAATAATATGGGATTACTAGAAGACATAATAGATAACAAGGAAAAGTTTAAGAGAAGGTTTAAAACGTTGGGCGAAAACGGTTTCTCAGTACCTTCTGGTGGCTTTATAGAAAGAATTATTCAGGAGAAACAAGAGCTTTCACGCGAGCAAGCCATTGGTAGAGAAGCAAGCGCAATTGTTGCAAGTGAACCAGACTCTATAACTGATGCACCTAGAGTTCAAGAATCTATCGTTCCAAGATTGGGGCGTATTGATGATAGTGGTATTAATGGTAGCGGTATTACCATCCCGAAACTTGTGCCTACAGAACCGGTACGCCCAGAGGAAGAGGTGGCAGCGGATGATGAAGATTTCCCGGAATTCAAATTCGATAAAGAATATATTTCTCCAGCTGAGAGAGCTATTCAAGCTGAAGAAGGAGAACAAAGACCAGATAGAGAAGAAAAAGTGGTGCCAGAACCGGTACGCCCAGAGGAAGAGGCAGGGATTGATCCCGATGATCATTTTGGTCTCGGTGCTGTCTATTTCGATTTAGGCAAGTACAAAGAGGCGATTGAGGCATACAAACAGGCAATAAGGAAGAATCCTGATGATGCAGAGGCGCATGCTAATCTCGGTAGTGCCTATCTCAAATCAGGCAAGTGGAAAGAGGCGATGGGGCCAATCAAGCAGGCAATAAAGATTAACCCTGATTCGGCAAGGGCACATAATAATCTCGGTATTGTCTATCGCAAATCAGGCAAATACGAAGAGGCAATTGAGTCATACAAGCAAGCGATAAGGATTGACCCTGATTATGCAAAGGCACATAATAATCTCGGTATTGTCTATCGCAAATCAGGCAAATACGAAGAGGCAATTGAGTCATACAAGCAGGCAATAGGGCTTGACCCTGATTATGTAGATGCTCATAATAATCTCGGTATTGCCTATGCCAAGTCAGGCAAGCGCGAAGAGGCGATGAAGTCACACAGGGAGGCAGCAAGGATTGATCCTTATTATCAACAGGCTCAAGATCAGGAACCAGAACCAAAGGACCGTGTCCGTCAGCAAGTTTTGCCACCTGATGAAGCAGGGGAAGATACGACAAGTTTGCTGGATAGTATAATAGCTAAAAAAAGACAATCGGCGCAACAAGGTTTACCATCAGATCTTGATAAACGCACTATTAAGACTCAGCCGTCTGCTCCTTTTTACTATGAAGAAGAGGGCCCTCAAGAAAAACGGGAAGAACCGGTACGACCAAGGCAAAAAGTATTAGAGGAAATTAAATGGTTCACGGAAGCAGTAAGAACTGATCCCGATGACGCAGAAGCGCACTATGGTCTTGGTGCTGCTCATGCTGAATTAGGGGAATACCAAGAAGCAGTTAAGGAATTCAAACAGGCAACGGAGATTAAGCCCGATCACGCACTTGCACACTATAATCTCGGCAAGGCTTATCATGATTTAAATGATAAAAGCTCTACTTTAAAACAGTATAAGATATTAGAAACTCTCAATCCTGAATTAGCAAATAAATTATCCAACTTGAAGGGGAAGAAATTTGGGAAGTATGCAGTAGATATATCTGAAAAATCCCAGTTACCATCCGTTAGTGAATACGAACCGCCATTATCACCAGATGAGTATCCAGAAAGTTGGGGCAAAACATCTATCTCTCCTGTTCCCGGCGATGAAACGATATTAGGAAAACCTGACCTGTTTAGGGTTAAAGACGTAGACACTTCTAATTCTAAGTGGGGAACCCGAAAGGGTATGGGGTTTTTGGGCAATATCGGTACCGAAGACCGTCCCATATCAGAATTTTCCGTTACTGCCGGACTTATTGTTAATGGCGAAGATACGCTTTTTCCTCTTGTAGTTAGCAATTCCACTAAAGAAGAGCTTGATATTTTACGTAATAGCACTTCACTAAAAGATATTCCGCAGTATATTATAGATAAAGCATTTGACCATGCCAAGAAACGTATCGAAGAAGGTAAGGATCCTTTCTTTAATCCTGATGACGATACATTGATAGGCAAGGCAAAGAAACTCCTGCCAGACTTTGGTACTTACTTTCCAGAAAGCCGATTGCCAAAGCATCATCCTAAATACTTAGAGAAAACAACATTCATGAAGGCTATGGATATACTTAAACCTTCTCTTACATTAGTTACTGCACCACTTACGATTCCTTTCAACGTAATTTTGGACCAGATTGATTCCATCAAGGATCTTGTTGGTATCAAAAAGAACAAGGATAGTTTAAAGCGTATTAATGCCATCATGCGAATAATAGCCCTTAATACACAGCATGGTGACGAAGTGTATTTCGCTGATATATTAAAAGCATTGGGTCTTACAGATAAAAGCGTTGGATTACCAGAGGGTACAGTTGAGAGGTCAGGGTTCATGGTTGATATATTAGTCTGGTCAAATTTTGAACGGGTTTTTACGGGAAGGCCGTGGCTTAAGCCTCTTAAGGGAAGCACAGTGGAACAAAGGGCCAAAGCTTTTTATATGGAGAAAGCCATAGAAGAAGCTAAAGCCCTGCGCAAGAATAATGCAGAAATAGAAGGGATAGAAGGGGCTAAAAAGGCAGCCCAAGGACTTAGAAAGCTTAGAGATGAATGGGAACTTCGCCATACAGCCGGCTATCCATCCAAGGCAATAGAACAAACTAGAGAAGTTAATAAGGCTAATTTTGTCAGGGCAATTATCAATACAGCCGATAAAGACCTTGAAGTAAACAATGTTATTAGGGTATTAAAAGAGCAATTAGAGATACAAGATTCAGAGATAGCAGATATAGTTAGCCGATTATATCCCGATGAACTTACAACATTGCCAGATGGTGGTGAAATAATAATTAAAGAATCTAAGACTGGTGTTGCTCTTGCCACTACACCGCTCCATGATAAGTTCAATAAGCTTGCGAGTAAGGTATTCGGTTCTACTAAAAACCCAAGAGATGTTAGTTATATATTACACGATGGCAAGATGCTTGGTAAACAGGGGCGTGAACATGGTGAGGTAGGAAAGATAACTGGAATTAAAGGGACCACTATGTTCGAGCGAATAGCAGATTTTCAGCTTAAGACCGGTGCTATGAGAATTACAGGTAAGCCTAATTTCCTTGGTGTCAGCATAACTGCAGGGCAAAAAGTGGACAATCGTACATGGGGACAATTAGCCAGAATAGCGAAAGAATTACAAGCTCCCTATATAATAATAGATGTACTAGATTCTTCCGGAAGGGTTATTGTTGGTAAGGAAGTAAGTAATTATGGCCTTCAGGGCGTAGGCAGGGCAAGGAAAATTGTAGAAGATGTACTTAAACCACCAAAAAAGAGTAGGGTTGAAAAGCTTCGGAACCTCGCCCTTGCTGCAGGTTCAGCAGGAGCATTAGCGTTAATGGGCGAAGACGCGGAAGTAGAAGCTTCTCCAATAAGTAATATTATTGGTAAGCTTGGCAAGATTAAGTACGGTAGGTACGGAAAGAATATTCCAGGTCCTACAGGTGATACTCCTTTGGTTGAGAAAGTTAAGTATCTTGCAAAAAAGGCTATGGACCCTGAGGTTAAAAAAGATCAAGGGATATATAATACCGGAGATGTTATTAATATATTAAAGAAAGGCGTACCGGAAGACGAGTTGAACCATTCAGGAATAAAAGACTTTTTAATCAATTATGAGAAGGAACAGGTAAAACTTGGAAAGAAGAAAACGATTCCGATAGAAAATATTCTGGATTATATACAGTCAAATAAGATGGTGTCACGAGGGAAAGTGTATGGTGGTGTTCCAAAATTCACAATACCTGAGGGTAGTGCCAAGAGAATTGATTTAATTAATAAAAAGAAAAAGTTTGATACAGAACATGACAGTATTAAAGTAAGAAGAAGTCATCTTGATGTAAAATTCGGGGCTGCTAGCGAAAAACTTAACCGACTACGTGACTTAAGCACAAGGCTACGGAGTAGTTGGTATCCCCATGGGCAAAAGGAAGTAGACAGAGTGATAACAAAAGCCAAGCCATTATTGAAGGAGTTTGATATTAAACTGGAATCTGCAGCGGCCTTTAGACAGACACTTTTAAAAGCACCTGTTTATAAGGGAAAGGTACGTATTGATAGTCCACGATTAACAGGGGATGGACTAGCACCTCGTTGGACGGAATACACCGGCGAGATGGGACCTGCAATACAGGTAAAAAAACCCGAAGACTTTGTATCTCAGCTGGAAGGGGCTGACCTTTATAGCCCTAGCGATCTAGTATTTCGGGGTTTTGCAGATCATAGGATGTTAATTGGTAAAAAAGAGATAAAGATTTCACTGTTTAAGAAGAAAAGTGAATATGCAGAAGGGACTGCGAACTATATATTGGCCTATCACGCTGGACCGGGAAAGCATGATTATAGACTTATGGATAGCGGGGTGATAAAGAAAGATTTAATTAACAGAGCCGTTCTAAGTGCAAACCGCTCTCGTATTGAAGCTAAATTAAAAAAACAAAGAACTAATCTTTCAGACGAATATGAGAAAGCTCGTGACAAACTCAGGAGTTCTATGGAGGCGAAAAGAAGTCAAAGCACCGAGATAGCGAAACGCCTAGATGAAAAAGAGTCTTTTGAGAAAATACGACAATTGGGTGAACATTCTACTGAGGGCGCATATGATCTTATTGAACAACTAATACAACTACCTACCAGCCCTAAACTTATAATGGTGCGTGAGTCTATTGATAAACTGACGCAGCGAAAGAAGGATTATGAAAGCGTAGTAAACCTGGTATCTGGTGAAATATTTAGGCACGGTCCCGACCACAGAATTGTTCCAATGCCTCTAAGATATTATGTTGACTGGATGCGGAATAAGTTTAAGGAGTCGCTTGAAGATATAATCAATTTTGGACCAAATAAACGAGTGGCTCCCAGTTCCCCTTTGGGTAGTACTGAGCATCAGGCAAAGGCACTAAAAGGTGCGGGTATGAATCATCCTGTAATTAGTGAGTTACAAGTTTGGCGTAAAATGGGATTGTTCGGTAAATTACATCCGATGGTTCAGGCAGAAAAAGATTTAATGAAGCTAGGGAATACTGTTAGTAGGGAAATTCTAAGGTTTATAGCAAAAAACCCTAACACTTGGTACAGCAAGATGGTTAATACCGTTAAACAAATGAAGAAAGAGTTTCATGCCAAGCCGTTGGAAGAAAAAGTCTTAGCCTTTCCACAACCAGCCCCATTGAAGCTTATTGATATCCATCGGAAACTTCAGTCTACACAATATAATATACCTGATATACTCTTTGCACCAGAGATATTAATACCGGGAACAGAGGCGGCAAGCAGATTTAAGAGTGCAGCTAGGGAGAGTCTGAAGTTTAGTAAGTATAGGCGCGGTTTAGGAATACCCCGAGGACAGCTCAAAGGTTTTCCAGTGCTTCCACTACATCTCCACCAAACGACAGGGGGTTACGTATTGGCTATTGTAGAAAAAAAGGGGACGGCACGTTTTTCCCACGAAGAAAAATTCCGCTCCCAGCTTTACGGATCATCACCAAGATCTCCTGTGGGACAAACATTGGGAGACGTAACTAATGAAGTAAACCCTGTCCCTTATTTAAATGCAAGTATACAAGGTACACGTGGATTATCTTCTCGTTCTGACCTACTTTATGACCAGCTTACGGGCTCGTTAAAAGGGGATTTTGAACATGGCACACTCGGACCTATAGTTTCTAAGCTACCCGGTAAATATTCGTCAGCCAGTAAAGCAGAAGAAGCCTTATTAAGACGGAAGTTGTCTTCTGAAAATACTCGTACTAAAACAAAAGGTATACGCTTTCCTATTATAGATTCAAGATTTAATAAAGGATTACCAGATATTTTAAGTGATATTCCTTTTGGAGCAAGTGACGAATATTTTACTGGGATAATAGGAGAGCGTATACCTCTTAAATCTTTGACAGAAGATATTGGTAAGGGGCTTTATCGTGATCTACTAGCTTCTACAACTAAGGATCTTCCTGCGAATATCAAGAGTGAGTATGCGGCTATTAAATATCTGGCAAGTAAAAAAATGGAGGGAGGAAAGTTAGGCGAAATAACAATAGACAAAAAAATATTGGAACTTGAAGAGCTGGAAAAAACCCTGCCTATGTACGAACCATCCTTTGGAACGAGTGGTCATTACGGCAAGGATAATATGGGATGGTATCGTGGCGGTAGTTTTGATGCTGCGGAAAAGCTTCTTTTCCTTGTAGATGAATTCCAGAGTGATCAGTGGGCAAAAATAAGGGCGAAGATACGTTTATTAAAAAAGGAACAAAAAAAGATTATAGGTGATATAAAAGCCGGATGGATAGGTAGTTATACCGATATACATGGCGAGTTACATGCATTTACAAAGCATGCTCGTGACTTTGAAGGTAAACTCGGGAAAGTGATAGGGGATGATATTAAATATATTCAAAGTAAAGTTGCCGGATTGAAAAACTGGCGTGATACTGCTATAAGATATGGGATGATAGAAGCTGTTAAGAGAGGTGCAGATAATTATACATGGGTTGGTGGCAGTGCTATTGCTGAAAGGTTTAGTTTAGGTAAGGTATACGATACTATAGTTTGGACAAAACATTTAGATAATACTTATAGCTTAGGGGGTAGGCCGAAAAGTGGAAGATTTAACGAAGTACTGAGAGCTCATCAAGGGGGCCAGCAGTTAGAGGCAAGTCGCTTACCACCCGAAGAACTGCCCTTGTGGGTAGGCGAAGAAGTTACAGATAAGATTACCAAGGGTGTTGGTTTTAATAAAGCCGGTTTTTCTGAAGATATTCCTATACCTTTATCCGAAACCTTTGATCATTTAGAATTGGTCTCGCTGGGAGAATTCCTAAAGCTGCAGCCCAAAGACACGCGGGGCGTCCTTAATGTAAAAGACCTAGAAGTAGAAAGCAGGTGGGCATACGGGGTTTACGGGGATACAAAAAAAGTCATTGAGAAAAAGTTTCCCAATGAACCGTCTATGCTTAAATATGCATGGGATGGAGATAATGCAAACATGACAGCTACTACTCTAAAAACGTTTCTTAAAAGGGTATTGCCAGACAAAGCCGCTCTCACAGAAGCAAAGGCTAGTATGGGAGCATATGGTGTACCCAAGAAAGATACGGGTGAAAGGTTTGTCGTGGCAAGACAAATTGACGTAGATAAAGTACCCGAAGGGCAATTTGCTGATCATATGGCATTGGTAGATAAAGTGGACGGTGTTTTTCACACACAAGAAGAGGCTTATAAATTTGTCAAAGAAAACAGACCTTATAAGATAACTAAGGATTATGCGGACGTACCAAGGACACATACCTTAAGTTCACCAAGTAAATATACAGAAGAGACTTCGGCATGGAGAATATTTGAAGTAAAAAGACCGTATAAGGAAGAACGGGTAATGCCTGTTGAGACGGAAGAGGCGTTTTCAGAATATACATCAGGTTCAGGCCACCCACGAATTCATTATACTGGGGGGTTTGATATAATTGATGATGCCCTTGATAACACGGTGTTCCATGTACGCAAGAAAGATCTACAGGCAGTAACGGAAAAGATAAACGCCCCCTTGCAATCGCCGGGGGCCAGTCAGAGCTTTGGTTCTATTCCTTTAAATAAAAAAATAATAGAGGCAGTTAAAAAAGGTTTATCACCAATTGCCATGCTTCCATTCATGGGCTGGTTATTGTTTGGTGGTGACAATGAGGCAGAGGCTGGTATTATTTCTAGTGGAATTAAAACAGCTAAAGATATAGCTATAAAGACAGCTGAAAAGACAGCTAAAACAGCCAGAGAAGCAGCTAGAATAACAGCTGAAAAGACAAAGGCTGTTATCCCTAAGGCTAAACTTGGGGAGCCAAGCACGAAGGGGGAGGCGTTCTTCAAGGATGTTGTAAGGATGCGGGAAAAATCTGAACAACAAAATAGATTAACATTAGACAAGGCAAAGAGGTTTTTAAATAAATCGATAGTAGATGTTAAGGGGCATACTAAAAGAGCTTTGGCTTCTTATGCTAAACATTCTCTCGATGCAAGGCTTGCTATACAAAGACTTGATCTTATTGGTGGTGCACATTCAAAAGCAATACAGGATTCAAGTGCAGCAGAAGCAATAATATATGGAGGATTATCTAAGAGTAAGCGTATATTATTAGATACCTTTATTAATGCGAAAAGAACTATTGAGATTATAAAGAATAAAGGCAAGAAGTTTAAGGTTCCACCTGAATTTAAAAAGGCGCAAGCATTTCTTGATGAGATGTCACCAGCCCTGAAGGCAGAATTAGAACCAAGAGCAAAAGCATATTGGGAAACATTTGATGCCCTTGTAGCGATGATGAAGGCTGAGAATCTATTGTCACCTGAAGCCTTAGCTGGCTTACGTAAATCTGGTCGTAATTATTCACCGCGTAAGGTATTGGAATATTTTGACCCTGAATTAACCTTTACATTTGGCGAGAGCAAAATAATTAAGGTTGGCACAAGTGGTTTAAAACCATTGGAAAAAGGTACTATAAAGGATATAGAAACCAATACATCTATATTATTAAACGAGGCAATAGTACGTGCACACACAAGAGTTTTTAGGAATAGGGCCAATAAATCATTGTATGATTTTGCTAAAAATGTTCCACATAATGGTATTGCTACGCTATCTAAAGTGGTCAGGGTAACAAAAAGCGGTAAACAAATCTTTCAAAAGCCACCTCTTGGATATGTCAGGATTCCTGTAATGATTAAGGGTAAGCGGAAAGAAGTGCTTATGCGGCATGAGTTTGCTAAGGGATGGGTTTTGAGGGATCCTATTCTTAATCCGGCTATTGCCAATACACTTTCTTGGGTTAGCGGGTCTAAAATATTAAAGGCAATGGCTACCGGTTTAAACCCTGAGTTTTCCCTAACAAACTTACCACGAGATCTGGCACATATTTTACTTATAACAGATGAGTATTCAAGGACATTACCAGTAGCTTTTATTCAGCTCATACAAGATATAACCATGATTATCCCCAGTGCTACGGGTATAAGACCAATAAGAGGGGGAAAATCTCTTGTCAAAACCCTAAAACACAAGGGTGTTAAAGGTGTTTTTAATAAGAAAGATTTACAAAAGGTTTTAAAAGATACGTTTAACAGGGAAGGTCTTTATCGTGATTATATAAATTATGGCGGCGGTATGGAATTCATGACTCACCAAGGTAAATTCGCCAGAAGTGAATTCGGTAGGCTAACTAAAGTAGTTCCTGAAAGCGTTATTACACAGCTGGGTAATGTACAAACATATCTTGGATATGTTGGTGAAACATCTGAAATTATAGGTAGGCTAGCACTAATGCGCAGGGCTATGAAGAACGGTGCAACTCTGGAAGAAGCTACATGGATAGCAAGAACTTATCTTGATTTCTCGCAAGGCGGTAATATTGTTAAGGCTATGGATAGTTCTGTCCCTTATTTAAATGCAAGTATACAAGGTACACGTGGAATATTTAGAGCGGCAAGGGATAAGCCCGGTGTGTTTGGCTATAAAGCTGCACAGATTGGCACAGCTTCCATTATGTTGTATTTAGCAAACAAATATATGAATCCAGAAGCATTGAAACAGATACCACCAGAAGTGAGGGCAGCGAATTGGATTATAACTACCCCATTCAGTTATCTAGATAAGTATGGCAATAGAAAGTATTTTTATATAAAGATAGCCAAAGACCATGGACAAAGACTTATAGCATCTCTTTGGGAAAACCTATTTAAGAGAATGTGGTACAAAGACGAGTTTGATTACAAAGAGGTAGAAGATGCTGTTGATGCTTTTGCACCACGCAAGCCCAGTGATTATTTACCGCCAACATTTGAGGCTATACTGGGCTACGCACATAATAAAGATTTTTGGCTAAAAAAAGAAATATGGGAAGGGGGAAAGCTAAGTAAACCATTTGAAGAATACACAAGCTATACACATCCTTTCTTTGTTAAATTGGGACAGTTATCAAAAGATGTACTTACCGAACGGATTTCATTGTCACCAGAAAGAACTAGGATAGCTCTTTCACAGGTATTTACCAGAGGTAATCCTTGGACATCATTGGCAGGATTTGCGTGGAAACAAATATTTAAGGATTTATCACAAAAAGAACAAGACCAAGTAACGGCTGAACTTATTATGAGCCAACCTTTTCTTAGAAGGGTATTCTCAGGAACAGACCCAGTATATGAACACGGTCAGATGTTAGAGCGTGTTGCAGAAGATTCTAGAACAGATATTTATGCACAAAATAGAGATTTTGATAGGTTGTCCCAAGATTTTCTTGATAGGAAAAAGAAGAATGCCCGTTTAAGTACCAGAACAGACAAGGCAATACAGGGTTTTATTAAGGGGTTACCTAAACATGCTGTTGAAAGATTAACTGCTAGGCATAAAAGGCGAGTAAAACTACAGGGTATAACCAACATTAGAATGTGGTTATTATTGGCTGATATTGATGTTCCAGAAAATAGAGCTAGAGCTTTTTGGAATATATGGAGAGAGGGTTCTAAAGAGGAAAGAGAACAATTAATCAAAGATGCAAATAAGGCACCAGATATAAAGAGTAGAAGATTTATAGCTTACTTTAATGCCTTAAAAAGGCAAACTTTAAGGGAAGAGGAACCAACTCTTAAAAGAAGGCAAGCTTTACAAGAGGAGAAATAATAGAAATTAATCTTCTTTAATCTTGGCTACTATCATAATACCAGCAGCTAATATAGCTACTGGTATTATAACAACGGCAAACAGTAAGAACTCATACCACTTCAGGCTTTGTTTCATCTGCTTCCCCACCTTTTATTAAATCCGTAAATACTCTACATAAATCATCAGCACTCCAACCAGAACGGTCTTGTTCATATCTAGATATCACCTTCTTAATATTCTTGATAATATCTTCTTCTCCCAATCTAAATCCCACATCTTCCCCTTCTGCCAATCCTTCTTCATAGCCCTCATCATAGCCATCTGCATGTCCATCTCTATAATCATCTCTAAAGTCATCACCCATCTTTTACTCCTTCCAGTTCTTTGTTTAATGCTAAAATTAAATCCTCTTTGGTAACACTATCTGGATTAGCTTTATACCTATCTATTATCTTTCTTACATTGAGCAAGGCTAATCGTCTTTCTTGTAATATCTGATAGTTTACTATCTTTTGGTACTTAAGTGGTATCTTAGTCCCCATTAATATTTACCTCTACTGGTAATACCATATTCTGCATGGACAATTGCACAAAAGCCTCTACATCTATCTGGTCACGCCTCTCATCTGGTGTCTTAAGCCTGTCTGAGCTGCGTTCTTCATACTTAATATTCTCATCATCATAATGTTTCATCAAGTCATGACAACGAGGACAATCTGGTGCTGTGTATATATATTTCATTTATTTCCCCTTTCTTTACCATGATGCCCAATAATAAACTGAACGCAAGACATCATTATCTTTAACATTTAGCCATTTAATTGCCCCCTCTATTTGTTTGGCAGTGTCTTGATAGTCAGCACTTTCGCTCTCGCCAAAGAAGAAACCAGTAGTATGTGGTAGCCCATCCTGCATTACAGCACCCAGTATTCGTTCTAAATTCTTTGTTTCCAGATAAATACTTTGGCAGTTATCCTGACCATCAGCAAATTTTTCTACTATATACCCATGTAAATTTGGGTGTTTTCTCCAATATCCTAGCTCAAAA